>Ga0181563_10001072_pt1 | contig 27096 bp, 19 predicted proteins | sample 011ome_25_FD_133759 | JGI IMG/M metagenome (GOLD analysis project Ga0181563, IMG submission 133759) | Coastal salt marsh microbial communities from the Groves Creek Marsh, Skidaway Island, Georgia - 011512CT metaG (megahit assembly) | ecosystem: Environmental > Aquatic > Marine > Intertidal...
AGTGTTCCATCGGAAGCATCGAATCACCGATGCTAAACCCAATAGTTACTAACATCGAAGCTGCACTAAGTTTGATCTTGAATCGAGAGGGAAGGAATCTCGCAGACGCCAGGAACGATGCCTTCGATCAACTAAACTCTGTACCGCCTGACCCCGCTGAAACGATCTTTCAATCGCCCACCGAGTCTGTCAGTCAGTGAAGCGAAAGCCCCTCGACAAAATGGAGTCGTCTATGCGCCTTCAAGCAGGATGTCATCGTCGGTGTTGACCTGACCATCAATCCCTGCACTTCGCAATTCATAAGTGTTCCCATTCTTCGAATAGGTGAGTGCATTTTCCCAAGCGTCGGTAGGGATTTCCGAAATGATTGGCGCTACCCACTTTGCCTTTCCAGCAGCGTCACTTGGCCCATCCCTAAGCTCTTCCAAAGTTTCAGGCAGTTTGTTCATTCGAACTTGGAACAAATCAATGCTCTGCTTCAGGGAATTCAGCTGAACTTTTGTAGCGTTTGCCTTCGCTTCCTGACCAGCACCGAGGAAGTTCGGCAGGGCAATGCCCCCGATCACGACAAGAATCGCAAGAACCAAGAGAAGCTCAAGCAGAGTAAAGCCGGTACGTGGGCGGGTCACTTTACGGTGACGATGCTGTGGACGTGATTGCATTATTTTTTAGCGGTACTAATTAAAAGTGTGAACAAAACAGAAACGGAACGGCGGATCTGTGCTGGAAGCAAGGGTAATATCCACGGACGCCCCCAACCTGAGGTATGTATTGACCGCGACGACTTGCTATTTCCTAATAACCGACGTTTTCGTCGAAGGTTCCGAACTCAATCGGACGAAATCTCTCAAGGACTCCTGTTTTCACGGTTACGGGGATTGACCCTGCAACCAAATGTAAACAGATGTCCACCTCCACCAGTCAAATATCAAGCTGCTGCTCATAGTAAGACGTGGGTGTTTGTAGTGTATTCGGAAGTAAATGGCCGACCGCTGTTGGTAAGCAACAGTAAAAGTCCAAAGAATCTTCCGAGAGGTTCGGGAAATCCGCCCGTCACAAACTAGAATGATAGTCTGGTGTAAATATTATATTGAGGCAGTTCTGGTAAAAGACTTGCCAGTTTTTTGGTTTTTGCTGCTTCATCATCCCGCCTACTCGATCGCACTGAAGAACTATGGTGGCTCGCGACGATTCAGTCATTCGCGGCAGCTTAATTGCCTGCCTTATCTTTTTGGTGCTCTCCCTTGCGCTGAATTTCTTCCTTTGGCGATCGGCCAATACATCAAGCGCTGACGCAACTTCGGCGGGTGAGCGACTAGCCAACGTTCAAAGAGACGTCTCCACAAAGGAAAATCAGCTTCAACGCTTAAAAGCCATGCTGGGAATCGGGGGATTTACTCAGGCGGAAATCGACGAAATGAAGCAAAACGCCTCTGAAGACCCTGAGATGCAGGCGATCGAGGATCAGTATGCAAAGGATATGTCGTATTTCGGAGCCGAAGTTGAGGCACAAAACCGCAACTACCCCGCACTCCCAGAATATCTCGTGACTGCGATCCGCTCCAGGAACGAGCAATACGGGATGGCGCGAGATGAAGCGACTAAAATCCGCACCGACGCTGACGCAGACATTGAAAACGCCAGGACACAGCAGCAACTTGCTGAGCAGGAACGTGACGATGCCAACAAGAAAGTAGCAACGCTTTCACAACAGTTCGATGAAGATCGCGCGAGAATGAATGAGGACAACGAGAAAAATAGAGACAAGCTAACCAAGACCTCTCAGGACTTCGATTCATTCCGACAAACGGCAAGGACGGAAGCAAACCAACTGGTTAGCAAAACAAAGCAAATGCAGAGTACGATTAACACTCAGAAGCTTCAACTCAATCAACTTCGTGCCGACAAATTCGAAACCACTCAAGGTGAGATCCGGTACGTGGTTGCTGGGGGAAACGTTGTCACGATCAATCTCGGGTCCGCAGACGAACTCCGACCGGGAGTTACTTTTGGGGTGATTGATGGCGATGAAACTCGGCTTCAAGATGCGAAAGTCAAAGCAACCATTCAAGTTAGCCAAGTACAAGGGCCACACTTGGCCCTAGGTCGTGTTGTCGCTCGACCAGACATTTCGAGTCCAATCATTCCGGGAGATAAGATTTTCTCGCCGTTCTGGGCTCCGGGGCGTGTCGTAAAGATCGCATTGGCTGGCGATATCGACATTGATGGTGATGGACGTAATGACAATGCTGCGATCAAAGGGCAAATCTTAGCTGCTGGAGCTCAGGTGGCTGCAGAGATTTCATCGACAGGGGCAGTCACAGGACAACTCGACCCCACCATCCGTTTCCTCGTAGTCGGACAAGACCCCGACGCAAGCAACGATCAAAACGCCGCTGTAATCGCAACAATGGGTAATGTGAAAGCACGCGCCGCTGAACTAGGCCTCACCGTGATCCCTGCTTGGAAACTTGAAGCTTATCTAAAGACGATCGATGACACCGTCACGACGCCTCTCGGGTCTGCGGTGCGAGGAGAAGATTTCCCGCCTGAAACGTCGATCGATTCAAGGCGATTGCCGAACGATCGGGCTCCCATCTATGAAGCTCAGCGTGAGCGTATGCAACAGGGAAATAAGGTGCTCGAACCGTGAGCAGCAGCCGCTGAACTCCACGAATATTAATATTGAAAATCAGCCTCCCAAAGAATCATGCGGGAGGCTGATTCTGTTTAATCGGAAATATCCCGCAAAAAATAGCCATTCGCGAAGTCACACTCGAAACGGTCGCCTACCGCTTAGGAACTGTCGGTACAGAATCCTTGCGATTACACGCGTCCCTCCTTATAACTTGGAGTGGTCGATTTGCCTTGGGCCTCCATGTTGATTCAAAAACCCAATGAATCGTTGGTGATTTCTTGCTGCAAGACAGTTTCGACCGAGCCGACACGTTCTCCCGCCTACTTTGGATGCAATACATCCTGAACCTCTGGCTCTGTTGCTGATCCGATCTCACAACACATCTAGCCCGAGGCGACGATTTCTTCTCCATTGCTCACTATTCAGATCCCACACCTTCATTTGCAGCATCACCCATGAAACGCTCGTTCTGGCTTCAGGCTTTCGCTTTGTTGTGTCTTTTCTCGATTGGCTGCAACCCCTCTTCTCCGTCCGCAGGTGACGACCAGGCCAACGGTGTGAGCGATAAACCGAAAGTGGCATACGTCACTAACGGTGTGGCGTCCTTCTGGGTAATTGCAGAGTCTGGCGTCAAGCAAGGGGGCGAAGACTTTGATGCTGAGACCCAAGTTTTGATGCCAGCAGAAGGAATCAGTGATCAGAAACGAATGATTGAAGACCTGATCACAAAAGGGATCGACGGCATAGCTGTCAGCCCAATTGACCCTGTCAATCAAACGGAACTGCTCAACCAAGCATCTAAGTACACGAAATTAATCACGCACGACAGTGACGCTCCTGACTCGAATCGTCTTTGCTATATAGGAATGGATAACTACCTAGCGGGTCGAATGTGTGGTGAACTGGTAAAAGAAGCGATGCCGAACGGCGGTAAATTGGCAATCTTCATTGGACGCTTGGAACAAGACAACGCAAAGCGACGACGGCAGGGCGTGATCGACGCCATCTTGGGAAGATCGGAAGACCCATCGCGGTTTGATCTGCCAGATGCCGAGATCAAAGAGGGAAATTGGCATATTGTTGGAACCTACACCGACCAGTTCGATCGAGCCCAAGGAAAATCTAACGCAGAGGATGCATTGTCGCGTCATCCAGATCTGGGAGGCATGGTTGGATTGTTTGCTTATAACCCACCCTTAATTTTGGAAGCCCTCAAGCAGGCGGATAAACTGGGTGATGTTCAGGTAATCGGATTCGATGAAGCAGATGAAACCTTGCAGGGTATCATCGACGGTAATGTACACGGCACGGTGGTTCAAAATCCTTATGAGTATGGTCGTCAGTCAGTTCGAGTACTTGCGGGGCTAGTTCGTGGAGAATCGCTTACGGAGCTCGGCATTCCTGAAAGCGGATTTTTGAATATCGAAGCAGATCAAATCCGCAGTGAAAACGTGGAGACCTTTTGGGCCGAGCTAAAAAAGAACCTAGGTGAGCAGTAGCACGGGAATGACTGAATCGCCATCCACTCCATTTTTACAGGCTCGTGGACTCACCAAAGGCTTCTCCGGAGTGACCGCGCTCAGTGGCGTATCTCTTTCAGTGGAGCAAGGAGAAGTCCACGCGGTCATTGGTGAAAACGGTGCAGGGAAGAGCACGCTCATGAAGATTCTTGCGGGTGTACAACCGCAAGACAAAGGTCAAATTCTAATTGACGGTGTCCCCATCGTACTCAATGGTGTAGATCAAGCCCTCGCTCAGGGCATTGCACTGATCCACCAGGAACTTAATCTAGCCGACAATCTTGATGTCGGTTCAAACATCTTTCTCGGTCGCGAACCCACTCGCCTTGGCTTGATTGACTCGAAAAAAATTGAGTCTCAAGCTTCGCATTTTCTCAGCATGGTTGGCCTCGACATCGATCCTCGCACCCTAGTCGAAACACTTCCTATTGGTGTGCAACAGATGGTTGAAATTGCAAAAGCTCTCTCTGTGAATGCCAGACTGCTGATTATGGATGAACCGACCAGCAGTCTTTCACACCGTGAGACCGAAGAGCTGTTTCGCGTAATTGAGAAACTCAAATCACAAGGTGTCACGATTCTCTATATCTCACATCGGCTATTTGAAATCGAAACCATTGCTGACCGAGTTACCGTTTTGCGAGATGGCGAGAATGCTGGGATACTTGAGAAAGACGAGATCTCACATGACACGATGGTTGAAGCCATGGTGGGCCGAAACATCTCACAGTTCTATTCGAGAAAGAGATGCGAACCAGGCGAGACTCTACTTGAAGTTAAAGAACTAAGGACGCTTGCTTGGCCTCAACACGCAATCAGCCTAGAAGTGAAGGCTGGCGAGATGGTCGGGATTGCAGGATTAGTCGGTGCGGGCCGCACAGAATTATTACGGGCCGTCTTTGGAATCGACAAATCGGAATCTGGGTCCGTAATGATCGCGGATAAAAGATTTTCGGGTCACAAATGTCGAGACGCAATTTCGGCTGGGATGGCGTTGGTTCCCGAGAATCGCAAAACAGAGGGTCTGATTCTTGAAATGGGCACTCGCCAAAATATCGGTCTGCCAGCATTAGACCGATATCGCACCGCTGGAATCTTTGCCAATGCATCTCGAGAGAGAGAAGCATCCGATCAGATGATCCGAGAGATGCACATCAAAACCCCGAGTGATTGGCAACACGTCAGATATCTATCGGGCGGAAACCAGCAAAAGGTAGTCATCGGAAAATGGCTATCGATGAAACCCAAAATCCTGTTACTTGACGAGCCAACACGAGGCGTGGACATCGGCGCGAAACAGGAAATCTATCGACTAATGGAAGAACTTGCCTCGGAGGGAGTTGCGATCCTATTTGTGTCCAGTGAAATGGAAGAAGTCATTAGCATGTCGGACCGCGTGATTGTCATGCACGAAGGACGTATCAGTGGTGAGCTGGCAAGGGAGCACGCATCGGAAGAAGCGATCATGCATCTAGCAACTGGTGGGCAAGTGCAAGACTTTTCAAAAACAGGAAATATCAAATGAAAAAGGTTTTAGGCATCTTTGGTTTGCTGGTTTTCATTTGTATCGCCACCCACATAATGAGCGATGCCTTTCTTACCGAGTTCAACATTGAAAACTTGATAAGGCGCAGTGCGTTATTTGGCATCCTTTCAATCGGTGCAGCATTTGTGATCATTACCTCCGGCATTGATCTCTCCATTGGCTCTGTTGTTTGCTTGATCGGTTGCTTACTACCTTGGATGCTTGTGGAACGCGGGATGTCTGTCCCCGTTTCATTATTCGCGGTTCTAGCGGTGTCGCTACTGATCGGCTTCACACATGGATTGCTGATCACAAAAATTAAACTTCAGCCGTTTGTCGTCACACTTTGTGGTCTACTTTTTTATCGCGGCTTAACGCGTGGAATTGTCCATGATCAAACCCAAGGATTCCGTGGCGGCTTTTCTGGGCTTCGTGTCTTGTCACAAGGGCAATTACCGATCCCTGGCACCGAGTTTGGAATCCCTAATCCCTGCCTTATTCTTGTCGTCGTTGCGATCGCAGCAATTATTCTCTTGAATTTCACTGTTTACGGCCGCTACATGTTGGCACTTGGAAGAAACGAAACAGCGACAAGATTCAGCGGCATCAACACCGACAGAATCACCATTTTGGCATACGTCATCTGCGCGCTACTTAGCGGTTTGGGTGGATTGTTGTTTGTATTAGATGTTGGGAGTGCTCAGCCAGTCGATTTTGGTAATTTTTATGAACTGTACGCGATCGCAGGCGCTGTCTTGGGTGGATGCAGTTTACGTGGAGGCCAAGGAACCATCCTTGGCGTCGTGATTGGAGCAGCCGTCATGCAGGTACTCAAAAACACCATTACGCTTGTCGATGCAATTCCAACGAACATTGAATACGCGGTAATCGGTGCGGTGATTCTTGCTGGTGTTGTAACTGACGAATTCGTGAAGAGAATTGCCGCCCAACGGCGGTCGCAAGTAGCACAACGGGTGGAGTAGGGGAATTGGGAATACATCCACAGCGTCTCCATCGCCCTCGCTTTATTTGATAAATCCCGCCACTTCTGTTTTAAAACCAAGGGACAATTCATTGATTTGATCAACAAGATCATCAACGCTCCGTGGTGATTCTCCTTATTCCGAGTTACACTGCTGCAATGAAACAAGACAGTAAAACGGAATCAACCGATTCATTCGACGATCTAGACCTATCACCCGTGATGAGAAGAGCGTTGCGACGCGCGGGTTTTTCTCAACCCTCTCCCATTCAGGGACAATTAATCCCGCTAGCCCTTGATGGTGAAGACGTCATTGGTCAAGCACGGACTGGAACCGGCAAAACAGCATCCTTTGCCATTCCAATCTTGGAACAACTTGATTCACTAGAAGACTGCAAAGACCCTCAAGCGATTATCGTCGTTCCCACTCGGGAATTGGCAGATCAGGTCGCCAAAGAAACGGAGCGACTGGCTGACGGGGTAGAGACAGAGATTGCGGTTCTCTCGGGCGGCAAAAACCTCAATCGCCAACTTCGACAGCTAGAAAATGGTGTACAGATCGTCGTCGGTACACCTGGACGTATTCACGATCACCTTCAACGTCGCTCGCTACGCACCGGAAGCGTTTGGTGCGTGGTTTTAGACGAAGCCGATAGGATGTTGGACATCGGTTTCAGACCACAGATTGAGCGAATCCTTCGCAAGTGCCCTCGAGACCGACAAACGCTACTGCTCTCCGCGACCCTTCCCAATGGAGTTCGCAGACTGGCTGAGTCTTACATGTCTGACCCCGTTGTCATTGACTGCAGTAAAAATGAGATGGCTGTCGAGACCATTGAGCAGCATTATTTTACCGTTGCCCAAGACCGAAAATCTGATTTATTGGATTTGGTTCTCGAAAGAGAAAAACCAGAGCAGGCGATCATCTTTTGTAGAACCAAGCGAGGTACCGATCGGCTATACCGACAACTCAGTCACCGCCATCCCGACTGCGGCAGCATGCATGGTGATATGGCTCAACGGGAACGAGATCGAGTCCTGCAAAAGCTTCGAGATGGAAAGTTGAAAATTCTTGTTGCAACGGACGTCGTCGGACGTGGCATCGACATCAGCACCATTTCTCACATCGTCAACTATGACGTGCCACAAGATTGCGACGACTATGTACACCGAGTGGGACGTACGGGTCGCATGGGGCGTGATGGAATCGCATTCACGTTTGTCGTTCCCGGTGAAGGTGAATTCCTGACGAGTATTGAACAAAGAATCAACAAACAGCTAAAGCGGGATCACATCGAAGGTTTTGAGGCCGTAGCGCCACCTCCTGTCATTGCACCGACAGAAGAAGAAACCGGTCCCGCCAAACGAAAATTAAACCCCATGCATCGAAAGGTTCGACGGCGAAGATAAGGTCAAGTGACTTACGATGCCTCCGTAAGTTTGTCTCTTTACCACAAAGCGCACTGGGATAGAGGGTTGCTCGAAAACTCTTAGCCAGCAGTCAACAAAATCTCTTGCCTTTGCCAAACGAGCAAGTGAGAAGTGTCGTTTAAACGAACACCTTCAAACAATTCGATGAGTACCTTTTACTCGAGGCTGTCTCCTCGCACTCTCCACCCAATTGCTTCGCCACGAAACAATTAGAACACAGCAGTTATGAACTCTTTCTTTGAAGCACCCTCTCCAGAAACACTCGCAACTCACGCTCAAGGGCCCGAGGGCAAGTTACCTCTCAGTGATGAAATCCTTCGCAATTGGAGCAGCGGAGACTTATTCGGACTGACACAAAGTGTTGGAATGGGACTCGATCCCGCAAGAGCACTCGGAGATCAATACCTAATCCTCAGTACTCAGGGAGGTGTGCGTAATCCTGATGGCAGCCCCGTGGCACTTGGCTACCACACCGGTCACTGGGAAGTTGGCCTTCTGGTCCAAGCTGCAGCAGAACAAATATCGGAACAATCGGGTGTGCCGTTTTCTGCCTATGTCAGCGATCCATGCGATGGTCGAAGCCAAGGCACAAAGGGAATGTTTGATTCGCTGCCGTATCGAAATGATGCAGCGATGGTAATGCGGCGTCTTATTCGATCCCTACCGCGTCGAAAGGGAGTCATTGGCATTGCAACTTGTGACAAGGGGTTGCCTGCTATGATGATGGCGTTGGCCGGCTGTAGTGATCTTGCGAATGTTCTTGTCCCCGGAGGCGTGACGCTCCCACCTACCGTGGGTGAAGACGCGGGAAAAGTACAAACCATCGGCGCAAGGTACAGTCGTGGTGAGATGACGCTCGAACAAGCATCACTTGAAGGTTGCCGAGCCTGTGGCACACCGGGAGGAGGTTGTCAATTCCTTGGGACCGCGGCAACAAGTCAAGTCGTAGCCGAGGCTCTTGGAATGACGGTTCCCCATGCTGCGTTGGCACCAAGTGGCCAGCCAGTTTGGACAAAACTAGCTCGCGACTCGGCAGCCGCATCCATTGCGATGCAAGCACGAGGTGACACGCTCCGCGATTACCTGACCGACGATGCCCTCTTCAACGCGATGCTTATCCATGCAGCTGTGGGCGGAAGTACCAATCTGCTGCTTCACATTCCTGCGATAGCGGCATCGGCTGGGCTAACTCGACCAACCGCAGAAACCTTCAGCGAAATCAATCGATTGGTGCCCCGTTTTGTCGACTGCCTTCCCAATGGTCCAGTGGGTCACCCAACCGTGCAACTCTTCCTAGCAGGAGGAGTACCAGAAGTGGCATGGCACCTGAGAGAACTGGGACTTTTAAAAGCACATGCCAAAACCGTTTCCGGTCTCAGCTGGAATGAAATCCTTGACATTTGGCACCAATCTGAGCGCCGACGAGTCTGCCGAGAACATCTTCAAGAAGTCGATGGAGTCGACCCTGACAACGTGATTCTAAATCCCGACGAGGCAAAGCGACGGGGATTGACTAGCACGGTCTGCTTCCCAAAAGGAAATCTTTGTCCCGAAGGATCTGTCATCAAATCAACATCGATCGATCCATCCGTCATCGACCAAGATGGTGTCTACCGAAAAAGAGGGGCAGCCAGAGTCTTTACCTCAGAACCCAATGCGATTGCCGCAATCAAAGGCCAAACAGATAGCCCCATCAAAGCCGGTGATATCATCGTTTTAATCGGTCGCGGACCACTGGGATGTGGTATGGAGGAGACCTACCAAATCACCTCAGCTTTAAAGTACCTCTCGTTCGGCAAAGAAGTTGCGTTGATCACCGACGCTCGATTTTCCGGCGTTAGCACAGGGGCTTGCATCGGTCACGTTGGTCCAGAGGCACTTGCGGGGGGGCCTATCGCCAAAGTTCGCGATGGAGATTTGATTGAAATTGAGATTGACCGAAATCAATTGATCGGAAAAGTCAATCTCATTCATGATCAAAGCGGAAATGCTAATGCTGATCAAATCCTGTCCCTTCGTGACCCTCACCCGGAGCTAAAAGTTGACCCGAGTATGCCTGACGACACTCGACTCTGGGCGGCGCTACAACAAGCTGGAGGTGGCACCTGGGGGGGATGCGTTTACGACGTCGATGCGATCATTGAACGCCTAAATGGCTCGGGTGGGAACGAGCATGATTCCATCAAGACGTCCTGATTTACATAATGATCGTCTCTCCGGATGATGATTCACCCCTAATTAAACAATCCGCACGGGTCCGGAAATTCACGCTGAGCGAAAAAATCTGCGAGCCCAGCCACCTTAGATGGTATTCGCTCTCCCTCGAACCGGGGAATACCCTTGCGATCGGCGGTTTCGCGGGGATAATCGAACTCAATTCGTAATTTATTTTGTTCGATTCCTCTCTATCGCATGAGTTCCGTTATGCCTTTGGTTCCTCTCCGCGTTGTTCTCGATCACGCTGCTGAAAATGACTACGGGGTTGCAGCGTTCAATGTCAACAACATGGAACAAATTCAGTCGATCATGGAAGCGGCTGAAGCCACCGACTCGCCAGTAATCATTCAGGCTTCCCGAGGTGCGAGATCTTATTCTCAGGATGCTTATCTTCGACACCTCATGCTTGCAGCTACTGAACTCTATCCACAAATTCCTATCGTCATGCATCAGGATCACGGCAATAGTCCTGAGACGTGTCAATCGGCCATCGACAATGGATTCACCAGTGTCATGATGGACGGGTCACTTATGGAAGATGGTCAAACGCCTGCTGATTATGATTACAACGTGCGGGTTACTGCTGAAGTTGTGAAAATGGCGCATGCTCAAGGCGTCAGCGTCGAAGGCGAATTAGGCTGCTTAGGCTCTCTCGAATCAGGTGAGGGTGAACAAGAGGATGGCCATGGAGCAGTAGGTGAGTTATCTCGTGACCAACTTTTGACCGATCCCGATGAAGCGGCACGTTTCGTTGAAGAAACAGGAGTCGATGCACTAGCGGTTGCGATTGGAACAAGCCATGGAGCTTACAAATTCACCAGCAAGCCAACTGGCGAAGTTCTTGCAATGTCGCGAATTGAAGAAATCCATGCAAAGTTGCCGAACACACACTTGGTGATGCATGGCAGCAGCAGCGTCCCACAAGATCTGCAAGACATCATCAATCAATTCGGCGGTAAGATGAAGCAGACTTACGGCGTACCTGTAGAAGAGATTCAACGTGGTATCAAGAGTGGGGTTCGAAAAATCAATGTAGACACCGACTGCCGAATGGCAATCACGGGAGCAATCAGAAAGGTTCTCACTGAAGACCCCTCCGCATTTGATCCCCGGGCATACCTGAAGCCAGCCCGAGCAGCAATGAAAGAAGTTTGCATCGCAAGAATGACTGCGTTTGGCCAAGCTGGCAACGGTGCAAAACTTCGACAACAAATCGGTTAAGCTGCTCGCAAGGATTCGCAACACCGCTGCACGCGATTGTTTTATCAATCACTGCCCCTTTGCGTCACGTGACGATGCAAAGGGGTTTTTTATTCGATGCTTTCCGACCATTGAGCGTCCGAATGAGTTGTTATCAGAAACTCCCTACATTGATTGATTACTTACGGAACCGAGTGATCGATCAAGACCAACGACCTGCTCTCGTTGGCAATACACACCATCGGGAGAACGTGTCGCTGAACTGGCTTGAACTGGGTCGGGTCGTGAGTTCGATGTCTGCATGGATAGCGTCAAATCCACGAATAGAAAAACGAGAGACCAATTGCGTTGGCTATCGATGCGAAAATTCAATTGGATCTATTGTGACTGCTCTGGCTTGCATGAATCTTGGCTTAATTGAGTTTCCATTTGACCATCGCCTCGGTGATGCAGAAATCAAAAAACGTTGGGACCCTATCGGCGGACTATGGCTAACATCAGACATCATTGAAAAACAGATTCACTGCGAATCCGGAATCCCTGACCTATCAAGTTTGCTGCGAGACAGAAAACATTCTGCGGACTCGCCGGCGCTCGTGCTTTGGACCAGCGGCACAACGGGTAAACCCAAGGGTGTGACTTTGTCCGGCAATAATCTTTTAGGTAACGCACTAGCCAAACTCAAAGCCGCACCCCAAGACCTAGATGACCGCCGTCTTTGCGTTTTACCACTCTGCCACGGCTATGCTCGCACCTGTGATTTGGGAACATGGTTAATCAGCGGATGCACACTCGTGGTGTCGCTGGGCTATCAGGGTATTCAGAAATATGCCCCTCGCGTTCGTCCAACATTGATGAATCTGGTGCCTAGTCTCGCGTCACGTCTGCTGAAAGAGTGCAATATCGACGGACTTCAAGAACTCAAGCTACTCGGATGTGGTGGAGCCGCTTTGTCACGTGACGACTATCTGCAATGGTCGATGAATCGCGGAGTTACCGTCATCCAGGGTTATGGATTAACTGAGACGGCACCGGTCATTTGCAGCGCCACTCCCCAGAAGAACGCGTGTGGGTTGGTTGGTGATTTTGTCGAAGGATGGGAGCACAAAATCGTATCCAAGCAACTTTATGTCCGTGGTCCACACGTGATGCTCGGCTACTGGAACGACCCCGAGGCAACAAACGCAAAAATTGATTCTGAAGGCTGGCTTGCAACTGGGGACGAAGTTGAAATTGACCCAGCGACAAATCAAATCAAGGTTCTTGGACGAGTAGACGAAGTCATCGTCCTGGACAACGCAGTAAAAATCCATCCTCGGACGATCGAACAAATTGTTGACACGATTGAAGGAATTAGCCGCTCAATCCTAATTTATCAAAGGTCTCTCCAATTATGGATCGACCTTCAAGATCAGCAAACGACCATTATTGACCACCAGGAATTGATCCGGGAACAAGTCGCAGCCGTTGTGGGCACCAATATTGGTGGACACCCTTATGCGGTCCACTTTTTTTCTCATCGACTTGAAGGCAATGAAATTACCTCCAAGGGCACCACGCGCCGTGCTCAAATCATCAAAAATCGATTTGAAACCTAGGCCGGGTCGTAAGCTGCGGTACCTAAGCCCCGCCCTCTGGGGATGAACTTGCACATCAAAATCCCCAATCCGTACAGGAACACAAGAGGTACGGCCATCGCAAACATACTGGTGACGTCAGCGGGAGTCAAAATCATCGAGACGAGAAAAATCACCAAAACAGCGAGCCGCCAACTGGATACATAAGCCTCAGTCTCGAACAAGCCAATCCGCTGCAAAAACAACATGACAAGCGGCAACTGAAAGGCGATTCCGAAACCTAGAGGTAGAAGTAATACGAAGTTGACGTAATAGGTTAAACGTGGCTCGATAGCGACATCCAAACTACCATTAAAAGCAAGTAGGAACGTCAAGACGTAGTTAAGCACGACAAAAAACGCTAAGACTACACCCGAAGAAAAAAGCAATACGCTAAGTGGCAGGTAGATATAAACATACCGGCGTTCGTGAGCGTGCAAGCCAGAGGCAATAAAGCTCCATAGATGATAAAAGATCATTGGCGATGCTAATACCGCACCCACAATCAAACCGGCTTTCACCCAGATCATGAACGGTTCTTCCATCTTCAAAGAACTCAAGCCGGTCTTATTCTGCCGCAACTGAACCTTTGGTTTTAAAACACTGGGGTCGGGAAGCGACTGCAACAACTTTGCCATCTCAACCGGCTTGATTGATCCCTGTGTGAAATTCAACTTCTCGAGAATTGAATCAGCCTCTGGATTTCGGTCTTCCGAAGCACTGTCCGTTTCAACCTTCGGTTGGCTTTTTTCCTTGCTGTTAGCTTCCGAAAGATTCGAATCCACTCCAGATTTGACAGTGGCTTCAACCGGACCTGCCGCAGACGCTGGATCATTCACATTGCTAGAGAGAACTAGCGAGTCCATGGTTAAGGTTTGATATTCGTCTGGTACGTCATAAATGATTTCCCAAACCAAGGCGTTCGTCGCCAAGAATTCTTTGAGGGGAGCATTTGCGGGATCCATTGGATCGTAACCAAGTCGAAAGAGATCACGATCTGCCATGTATTCGCGAATCGCGGTCTGAAGTGGCGACTGAACGAATAGCACCACCCGGTCGGCGAACAGCAATCCGATCACCAATCCGGCGGCCAACCACAAAACGGCCCGAACCAAACTGTGACGAAGTTCATCGAGATGCTCCCGGAAGGTCATCGTCGAGTTTTCAAACAGGTCATCTTTTGGCTGAGCCAATCGGTCCACTGGATACCCTCAAAACATCTAATTGAGATCGCTAGTCACAAACGGTGCTATGTCACTTGACTCTGAAAAGCTTGCTTCCGAGTAAGCACATCCAAACCTCCACACTCTCTTTTTGTTGTCGGCCCACCGTTGGCGTCACGTCCACGAACCTCTGACACTTGAATAAAAAACTGATTCACAGGATACCGTGGTGGGGGCTTCTCCGATTATTCCAACGCAAAATGCAATGGGCGGAACCAATTGCTTAATGATCCGATATTGATTTTTTGCGAGAAAAGGAGATCCACAAGATAATTCGAAGACTTGGAATTGCCTACAGTGTACTTAAACGCTTCGATTTCGCAGTGAAGAGATCGCTCGATAGTGCAAAATGAAGACGGTCGATACCCTTCGCCGAAAAACCACTACACTCAACTGAGAATCCCTAACGACGAATCCCAGAAGACGACACCATGCAGGCCTACCCGCTCGAATTTGAACCCCTTCTCAAGCAAACGATCTGGGGCGGAAGACGACTGGAGACGAAGCTCAACAAAAAACTTGGTTCTGCCGAGGATTACGCCGAGAGCTGGGAAATCGTTGACCATGGAGTCGACCAAAGCGTCGTCTGTAATGGAGAGCTTGCGGGACAGACGCTCAAGCAGATCATTACAGCCGACAAAACCTTCATATTCGGTGTAAATCAACAGCCCACAGATTTCCCGCTATTGCTGAAATATTTGGACTGTAATCGAGTCTTATCCGTTCAGGTTCATCCGGATGACTCGTACGCACTTCGAATGGTACCGCCAGACCTCGGAAAGACAGAAGCTTGGTATATCGTTGAAAGTGAACCTGAGAGTTTGGTATACGCTGGCCTAAAGAGCGGTGTGACTAAACCGGATCTTGTAGAAGCTCTTGAAAATGGCGAAGCAGAGAAAGTCCTCCACGCCTTTCACCCTGATGCGGGAGATGTCATTTACATTCCTGCCGGGACAGTTCATGCGCTTGGGGCAGGTTTATTGGTTGCTGAAATTCAACAATCCAGCGACACGACATTCCGACTCTATGATTGGAATCGAGTCGACGGGGAGGGAAATTCCCGTGAATTACATATTCAAAAAAGCTTGGAAGTTACGGACTTCAATCGAGGCCCCATCATTCCGCGATCCGCTAAAAAAGACTTCTCGGATTGGCAACAAATGGTTCGCTGTGACAAGTTTGTTTTAAATCTCCTGACCGCAGGCGAAGAACAGGTTGGAGGTGACGACCGATTTCATCTCCTAAGTGTTCCCAAGGGCGCGGCAACCCTTCGATATGATGGGCAAGAACATCACCTACCGACTGGACAATCAGTGTTGCTACCCGCTGCGATGCAAAAAGTCAGCGTTTGCCTTACTCCGGGAAGCGTCTTAATGGAGATGCACCCTCCCTCCTAGCGATTGAGCTTAGGTGATCTTCGAGAGCTAGGATTATCGGTAAAGCCAGGGGCGCTATTTTTCGAATCACCACTTCGTGATGCATTCCGAAACGATGAATCGGATGAGTAAACGTGATGATTGGAGGTTGAAATGAACGATCGATTTTTAATAATCGCGGGGTGAATTGCTGAATCCGTCGATTAAATCTGATGAGAATCATTAGTGGATAACTGAATAGCAACTAGATTCGTCTTGGCAAACGAACAGGTAAATCGATAACCTTTGCAAGACTATCCCGTTCCCCGTCAAAGCAGCATCACATGACGAGTTTTACTCCGAGATTACTGCTAATCACAGCCTCTCTAGTACCTTTCTTGATCACGGGTTGCCGAGGCACGCAATTGCTACCGCCGGCAGGACCAATGAATCAACAACAAGCCGACGCTGTGGTCCATGATCCGTTTCCGCAGAATGACATCGGTCCCTATGATGCTGCCTCACGCCCACCAAGCTACCAACAACCTCTGCCAGAAGCGGTTCGCAATCGGATCGTCCCCGACCAAATGCCTTGGCTGGGGCGTTAACTTTAGTGTGTTGTATTTCTGATATTGGGCTTTCTCATCTCGTAAACGGGTGAGCGAATCATCGGCTAGCTCCCATTTTCTGAATCGGTTCTCTCTGCAGGCGTTAGCGACCTCCACAACTCAGAACCCCAAACCTGAAGCAGAAACAGCTAGCCATTCAGTCGCGAATCCATTGGCCAGCAGACGTGGATTTTCGAAAGATCAGGGAAGTGACGTCTGCCGCTGGAAACCAATCGCTAGTATTCTGTAGAGATATTCTGTCGCTTCCGGTACAGCTGAGACCACTATGGCACCTAAGTCCGCGTCCAAACGCACAAGCAACCGCATTAAACGCCAAGCAGCCAGCGAGCATCCCATTCGATTACAGCGATTACTTGCATCTGCAGGCTTTGGCAGTCGACGGCAATGCGAAGACCTAATTGAAACGGGACGAGTCGAGATCGATGGTTCAATCGTGACCCAATTAGGCTCAGTCGTTGACCCGAAAACGCAGAAGGTGAAAGTCGACGGAGTTTTATTAAAGAAACAAAAGCTAGTCTATTACGCCGTGAATAAGCCTGTCGGTTTCGTGACGACGAACCGAGATCCACAAGGTCGCCCCCGAGTCATTGATCTTGTTCCTCCGAGTGAACGAGTATTCCCAGTGGGCCGCCTCGATCGATCGAGTGAAGGACTGCTACTATTGACCAACGACGGTGAGCTTTCACAAAAACTCACCCACCCAAAGTTTGGGGTGCGGAAAGTTTACCGAGTTACGGTCGCTGGGAAGGTTGATTTCGAGTCAATGAAAAAGATGCGACAAGGCATCTACATTGCCGAGGGCTTCGTAAAAGTTGAAGGTGCAAAACTTTTAAAAACCCGCAGCCGTGCAACCGAAATGGAGATCATTCTTCGCGAAGGAAAGAATCGGGAAATCCGGCGGATCCTCGCAAGATTGGGGCACAAAGTGCAAACCCTCAGGAGAATCGCGGTTGGTCCCTTGAAACTAGGAGATCTGCCGCAAGGAGCCTATCGGCTCCTCAGTACACAAGAAGTGGATAAGCTGTGGAGATCCGTCGAGATCGCTGAACAGACCGCCGCAGACTCGCCAATGAAAAAAAGTGTGGGAGCAAAGAAGCGAGGAAGCAAGATCACAGCGAGAGGGCAGGGCGGTGGTCGCAAGAAAACCGGGCCATCAAAAAGCGGTGGTACAAAACGATTAGTCAACCCGAGAGGAACTCGCTCGACCTTCCTACTTGGCGCAAAGGAATCGAACTCAGTAGGCACCGTGATTGGCGGAGATTCCGACAATCGCGAACGACGTCAATCAAAAGATCAAAATCGCAAAAACCGTTCATCCGATGAAACGCGTTCCAGCAAACGAGCAACCAATCATCAGAATAAATCGAGCCGCGGAAAAAGTAGTCGTAGTGGGACTCCCAAAGGCTCAACCAAACGCACCCCGAAGCAACGACGTAAATCTTGATGTCAAAATTACACGCAGATTATTACGCTGATTCGATGCATCAAGTCGAATCTCCACTAGTACGTAACGAAAAGATTGCCGAAGACACTTTCCTGCTTCGCGTGAATGCTCCTGAGATCGCTTCACAAGTCGTTCCTGGCCAATTCGTCATGATTCGGCTGAGCCACACCGATGCTCCACTCATTGGTAGGGCGCTGGCGGTTTACGACGTTATCAATGAGGAATCCGGAAAACCAAAATGGATTGACTTGGTTTATCTTCGTAAGGGAGCCATGACATCTGCGTTGGCAAGTCTTCCGCTCCAAACCAAAGTTACCGTTTGGGGACCACTAGGTAATGGCTTTTCGAACCGTGAGTGCGACCACCTGGTCATGGTGGCAGGAGGTATTGGACAAACCCCGATGCTGTTGCTTGGCCGCGAAGCGCTCGGGTCACAAACATTTGGCTCACCAAATCGCAAGAACGGTTGGAGCGATCAAGTCACGTTGATTTATGGCGCTAGACGCAAAGGGCTTCTTGCGGGGGTATCTGATTTTACCGATGCAGGCTTTGACGTTCACCTGTGCACCGATGACGGATCAGAAGGGGAACAAAAACTAGTGCCCGAGGTTCTGGCCGAGAAATTAAGTGCAATGGCCAGCGAAGTTCGCGTGAGAGTTGTCACTTGCGGCCCAGAGATCATGATGGAAAAAGTCGCAGAGATTTGCGAGTCAGCTAATGTCGACTGTCAGGTATCGATGGAAACACCAATGGCGTGTGGTATCGGCATCTGCTTCTCATGCGTGGCAAAAGTCAAACAAGATGGGCCAGAGCAATGGGATTACAAACGCACCTGCGTTGAGGGCCCCATCTTCGATTCAGAAAAGATTTGCTGGTGATCGAACGACAAATCGATATTGCCGCAAAACTCGTTTCGCAAAAAATGGATTCAGAGCAGAGAGATGGTCAGTCACTGCCGTTCGACCTTCACTCGCGATTAAGAACCAGCTCCATTTAGAACTGTGCGTGTCTACCGAAAAAAAGAACCGCTGGTAGTGGGTGTTGAAGTACTCGTTGGATAAGACACGCGTGAAGCAGTACTACCCGGAGAATACCCGGCTGGCGATTCAGAAACCGGTTCCGTTGGCGGGAGAATCTGATCCGTGGTAGACGACGCAAAATCACTCGACCGACTTGCAGTTGTGTAATCCACGATTGAGGAATTTGCTGCGGCGACTTCACTAGTCGGACCGCTGGTACTGCTTGAAGATGGTTCAATCCTAGCAAACGATGGAGAGTCAGTAGGAAGCGTAAACCCAGTCGTCGTGTTACCCGCCATTACAGGGTCGCTCGCCGTCACTGTAGAAGGTGGTGTAAAACCGTTGGTGAGATTACTGGATCCTACCTGAGCGACGCTGCTAGCAGTCGGAAGCACCATTGTTGATTCCGACTCAAACGAAGAACCTGCGGTGGCTGGTTTAGGTGTGAAAGCTCTGTCACCAAAAGCATACGCTTCGCCCCCGGAAGTGCTCTGCTGACCGCGATAAGAATCACTCGCCATCGAGCCCTGCTCGGGTGATGCAAAGCCATTTGCACGAGCTGCAGCTAGATTGGTGACGGTGGAGTCAGTGCTCGCAACGTGCTGGAATGATGTGTCCGAAGCTGTATTGGTAAATTGCGGAGTGATTAAATCGCCGTCATCGATCTCCAAATCGGGCAAATTGGTACCGCCCGCAACCGATGCGATACTCTGAGGCGTTGCATTTGCGTTTGGCGGGGCAGGGTAGGTAACTGCCGGTCCGGCGTTAGCTAAAACTTCTGGCGAAGGTTCTTTATTCCAACCCAATAAGCTGGACCCCGGAAAACTGCGGCATCCGGTGAAAAGGAAACCAGTCACCAACAGCGTTAACGCAATAGGCAGTCTCGTTTGAACCGTTTTCTTATGCATCCTTGCAACCTTCACTGGAACACAGGTCTCACACGACCCGCCAACGAACTTTCAAACTAGGTTATCGAACCTAACTCCGCAGTGCCGACGCGAAAACATCGCCCGACGAACTCTAGCCTGGGACGTTAGATAAGGTCAGTAAGTCAAGTCAATGTCAGCTAGAAAAAAAGGAAGCTCCACTTCGAGTCGCCCATGAATCCCATCGCTGCTAGCAAAACACATTGGTTGTGAAATAAGCAATCAAGCCAACGGGCAGAACATGATTGTTAATAAAAAAAGCCACGACCTCCAATCGGTCGTGGCTGTTGCGTTACTTTTCCAGATCTTCACAGGCTAAATCGAGACAACTTCCATACTCGACCCCTGAGTGATTCCCGGGGCTGGTAGATCGCTGGAGCCCTGCAGGTACGAATCGATCGCTCGTGCTGCACCACGACCTTCGTTTATCGCCCAAACGACCAGACTCTGCCCCCGACGACAGTCACCCGCCGCAAACACACCTTCTAGGTTTGTCGCAAATCGTCCATGCTCGGCTTTAAAATTGCTTCGCTCGTCCACATCGACACCGAGTGCATCAACCAAGTACTGCTCAGGACCGACAAATCCCATCGAGAGAAGGATTAGTTGAGCCGGCCATTCTTTTTCTGATCCTGGCACCTCAGCCATTGCCCATCCACCATCATCTTTCCTTGTCCACTGAACTGTAACGGTTTTAATCCCTCTGACGTCGCCCGCATCATCAACGAGAAACTCTTTACTTAGCACCTGAAATTCTCGTGGGTCGCGACCATACTTTGCGGAACTCTCTTCGTGGCCGTAATCAACTCGAAAAATCCTAGGCCATTCCGGCCAAGGGTTGTCGTCTGCTCGATCCTGTGGAGGCTTGGGCAGGAGTTCAAAATTAACAAGACTTCGACAGCCGTGCCTCAGGCTAGTTGCGATGCAATCGGTACCGGTATCACCACCACCAATCACAATGACATCCTTACCCTCAGCACTAATAAATTGATCGCCAATCGTGTCCCCGTGAACCATTTGTTTGGTGTTTGCGGTCAAGAAATCCATTGCAAAATAAATCCCTTTCGCTTCCCGGTTTGCAATAGGAAGATCCCTTGGCTTCGTCGCTCCACACGCTAACAAAATTGCATCGTTCTCTTTATTTAACTGCTTCGGATCGACATTCTGTCCAACGTTGGCATCGGTCACAAAGGTGACTCCCTCTGTAGTCATTTTATCCACACGGCGCTGAACCGCTTCTTTGGACAGTTTCATATTTGGGATACCGTACTGCAGTAATCCACCCACACGGTTCGCTCGCTCGTAAACCGTGACTTGATGCCCCGCTTGATTCAGTTGGTCAGCCGCGGCAAGCCCAGAGGGGCCGCTCCCAACAATTGCAACTTTCTTACCGGTACGATGATTGGGTATTTTGGGCTTAATCCATCCCTCCGCCCAAGCGCGATCGACGATGGCATTTTCAATATTCTTAATGGTGACAGGTGGATTCGTAATCCCAAGCACGCAAGACCCTTCACAAGGAGCGGGACAAGTACGCCCTGTAAATTCAGGGAAATTATTGGTCTTGTGAAGCCGCTCAATCGCTTCTTTCCATCGATTGTTGTAGACCAAGTCATTCCACTCAGGAATGAGGTTATCAATCGGACAACCGGTGACCGATTGGCAAAAAGGCACACCGCAGTCCATACATCTCGCGCCCTGCTCGCGAAGATGCTGTTCTTTGGGCTCCGTATAAATTTCGTCGTAGTCGTTGATTCGAACGACAGGCAAACGCCATTCGACTTTTTTTCTTTCAAACTCTTTGAATCCAGTTGGCTTTCCCATGACTATCGTTCGTTTTATCGAGGGTTTGTGTACGTTTCTGAGTCGCACCCATCGAGGACGCGACGATTTGATTGCTAGAGGAGGGGGTGAAAGATCAAGCCTTCCCTGCCGCTTGGGAAGCGGCGGCTGATTCCAGAAGGACGCGTTTGTAGTCGACTGGCATGACTTTGACACATTGTTCTTTGAACTTTTTCCAGTCGGACAATGCTGCCGCAGCAACTTCACTTCCTGTGTATTGATGATGTTTCTCAATCATCCCGCGAACTTCATTTTCTTCTTCGACTGAATCAATGGCTTCGAGTTCAACCAATGCCAAGTTGCAGTTGAGATTGAAGTCGCCTTTTTGATCCCAGACATAGGCAATCCCGCCTGACATTCCTGCAGCAAAGTTCCTTCCGGTGGACCCAAGCACAATCACTCGGCCGCCAGTCATATACTCGCAACCGTGATCGCCTACGCCCTCAACTACCGTCTTTGCACCGCTGTTGCGAACACAGAATCGCTCCGCTGCACGTCCTCGGAAATACGCTTCTCCCCCAGTCGCACCATAGAGGCAAACATTACCAATCAAAATGTTTTGCTCAGCGACAAACGAACTTTCCTTAGGCGGATAGACCATGACTCGTCCACCACTTAGTCCTTTGCCAACATAGTCATTCGCGTCTCCCTCTAGGCGAATGGTGATCCCATGGGACAAGAACGCACCCAAGCTTTGACCAGCTGAACCGGTGAGATTGATTTGAATCGTGTCCTCGGGAAGACCAGCTTGGCCGTAACGCTTCGCCACCTCATTACTAAGAATCGTTCCAACCGTTCGGTTGATATTGATGATGGGTGAGTCGATCACGACTGGAACCCCCGACTCCAATGCCGGCTGAGCCTGATCAAGAAGGGTAGTGATATCTAGCGACTTCTCCAGCCCATGATCTTGAGCCTGCGAACAAATGACTCCAACCCCTTCATGGGGCTTGTTCGCCGGCATCAATACGGAGGTTAGATCCAGTCCATCCGACTTCCAATGCTGGATCGCTTTATCCGTTTTCAATATGTCGCATCGCCCCACCATTTCATCAATGCTTCGGAAGCCTAATTTTGCCATCAGTCGGCGAGCTTCTTCCGCAACCATAAAGAGATAGTTCACAACATGCTCGGGCTTACCGCTAAACTTCTTTCGCAGCTCAGGGTCTTGCGTAGCGATTCCTACGGGACAGGTATTGAGATGACACTTACGCATCATGATGCAGCCCATCGTGATGAGGGGTGCAGTTGAAAAACCAAACTCCTCGGCTCCCAAAAGAGCTGCGATGACAACGTCTCTACCGGTCTTCAGTCCACCATCCGTTTGCAAGACAACGCGACTTCGAAGATCGTTCAGAACAAGCACTTGATGGGTTTCGGCAATCCCCAATTCCCATGGCAAACCTGCGTGCTTGATACTTGTAAGTGGCGATGCTCCCGTTCCTCCGGTATCACCAGAAATGAGGATATGATCCGCATGAGCTTTGGCAACGCCAGAAGCAATCACGCCGACCCCAACTTCACTAACCAGCTTTACACTAATCCGAGCCTGTCGATTCGCATTTTTCAGATCATGAATAAGCTGAGCGAGATCCTCAATTGAGTAAATATCATGGTGAGGCGGGGGACTGATCAAGCCAACACCGGGAGTGCTATAGCGAATTCTCGCAATATTGTTATCAACCTTCTTTCCCGGTAACTCCCCACCTTCACCCGGCTTGGCTCCCTGCGAAACCTTGATCTGTATTTCATCGGCGTTCGTCAGATACTCAATCGTCACCCCAAAACGTCCGGAAGCAACTTGCTTGATGGCTGACCGTTTTGAGTCACCGTTTTCCATTGTTTGAAAACGAATCGGATCCTCGCCACCCTCGCCAGTATTACTCTTACCACCGAGGCGATTCATCGCGATCGCAAGTGCCTCGTGCGATTCCGCACTGATACTGCCGAAACTCATCGCACCGGTGCAAAAACGCTTGACGATTTCCTTGGCAGACTCGACTTCTTCGAGCGGAACTGCCGACACTTTCTGCTCATCAAACTCCAACAATCCTCTCAGTGTGCAACGATTACGACTGTCCTGATTGATGGTGTCCGAAAACCGCCAGTAAGCAGCCTCGTCATTACCACGTGCAGCTAGTTGAAGATTAGAAATTGATTCAGGCGACCATGCATGTTTTTCACCCTCCGCTCGCCAATGATATTCGCCGAGATTTGGCAGTTGTGGTAGTCGCTTGTCTTCATTCTCGGGGTAGCCGAGAAGATGACGACGCAAAGCCTCTTCTGCAACGACATCAAACGAAACGCCTTGAATACGACTTGCAGTCCCTACGAAGCATTGATTGATAATCTCATCCCGCAAGCCGAGTGCCTCAAAAATCTGCGCACCTTTGTAACTCTGCAGTGTGCTGATCCCCATCTTTGCCATCACTTTTAGCATGCCCTTAGCAACACCTTTGCGATAAGCGGCGACGATCTTGTCATCATTCATTCCCTCACTCATCAGACCGTCACGGCTTGCTTGCCATAGGGCTTCGAAAGCAAGATACGGATTGATGCCATCGGCTCCGTAGCCAATCAAAAGACAATGATGATGAACTTCGCGAGCCTCACCGGTTTCTACAAGCAAACCAATCCGTGTGCGTTTGGTTTGTTTCACCAAGTGATGGTGAACGGAACCCACTGCAAGGAGGGCGCTGACTGGAATCTTATCTTTGGAAATACCTCGATCGGAGAGAATAACAAGCTGGATTCCTTCATCAGCAGCAGCCTCAGCCTCGGATGAAATGCGATCCAGTGCGGTACGCAGTCCCGCCTTACCTTCGGAACGATCATAGGTGATATCGATCACTCGACTTGACCAACCTTGGTGATCGATCTGCTTTAAGGATGCCATCTCCTCGTTCGTGAGGATTGGATGCTCGATCAATAATCGGTGGCAGTGCTCGGGTGCCGCATCAAGCAAATTGGCTTCGGGACCGATGTAACATTCCAACGACATGATGACTTCCTCACGAATCGAGTCGATTGCGGGATTCGTCACCTGAGCAAATAACTGTTTGAAGTAGTCGTAGATCATACGAGGCTTGTCACTAAGACAAGCCAAGGCACTGTCGTTGCCCATGGACCCAACGGGGTCTCGCAACTGCTCGACAAGTGGCCTCAACATAAAATTCATTGTTTCACTGGTGAAACCGAATGCCTGCATTCTCGCAAGCAGCGTTTCACTATTAAAACCGTGCGAGTCTTCCGCTGGTTTCAAATCAGCTAGGCGAATCCGTTGCTCTCTCAACCAATCTCCATATGGCATTTTCCGAGCAAAATCATCTTTCAGCTCCCCATCCGGAATCAATCTCCCCTCTTCGAAATCCACAAGGAACATTTTGCCAGGTTGCAGACGACCTTTCTCTTTAACGATTGATGGATCGACGGGCAGCACCCCGACCTCGCTCGCCATGATCACCCTATCATCGTGTGTGATGTAATATCGACTAGGACGCAATCCGTTACGATCGAGTGTCGCCCCAATGTAATGACCGTCTGTGAATGCAACCGACGCTGGTCCGTCCCAAGGCTCCATCAGACATGAGAAATACTCGTAGAACGCTCGCTTGTCCTCTGACATGGTATCGTGCTTTTGCCACGCTTCTGGAACCATCATCATGATTGCTTCTTGAAGCGTCCGACCGTTCATCAACAGAAACTCAAGGACGTTATCGAACGTTCCCGAATCACTACAGTGAGGCTCAACGACAGGAAACAACTTTGAGAGGTCATCTCCGAACAGCTCACTCGCTGCTGAACCCTCACGAGCTCTCATCCAGTTCTTGTTGCCGCGTAGCGTGTTTATTTCACCATTGTGACTCATAAAACGAAGAGGTTGAGCACGATCCCAACTCGGGAACGTATTGGTTGAGAAGCGGCTGTGCACCATCGCTAAATGGGTTTCAAAATCTTCATCCCTTAGATCCGAGTAGTAGGGCAACAACTGCGCGGGCGTCAGCATCCCTTTGTAGATAATCACCTTGGTGCTGAGAGAGCAGATGTAGAACATCAGGGCTTGTCGCAGTGTGTCACTGCCGCGCAGTAGATGACTCGCCTGCTTATGAATCATGTAAAGCTTTCGATCGAAAGCGTCGCCCTCTAATCCATCCGCCGCAGCGACGAAAAGTTGCTCAATGACGGGTTCGCTTTGTCGTGCTGTGGGTCCAACATCCGCAAGATCTGTCATCTGCGGAACTTTTCGCCATCCAAGCAGTGTCTGGCCCGCATCAGCAATTAATCGCTCGACTCCCTGCTTGCACTCAACACGCTCCGCTTCATCTTGGGGCAAGAAGACCAAGCCTGCTGCGAAACGCCCTGGTTCTGGTAAGTCAACACCTAAATCTTGCTTCGCAACTTTCCTCAGAAACTTGTGAGGCAAGCCACACATCATTCCTGATCCATCGCCGGTGTTGGGTTCGCAACCACAAGCACCACGATGATCCATGTTGATTAGAATCGTATCGGCATCCAGAACGTTCTGATGCGATGGCTCACCTTTAATGTGTGCGATGAACCCTACGCCACAGGCATCTTTCTCGAGTTCAGGGTCGTAAAGGCCTTGAGCAGGGGGTAGGTGAAAGAGATCTTTCTTCATTGATTTAATCATCGTTTCGGACAGTGGTTGCCTGTAATTCATTCTCGTATCTAACGCTTCACGCCGTACGATTCAGAGACCTTCCCAACCTTTGGGAACATTGGCTGAATCATCAGCATGCCGCTTACTAAGCGACTATCGAAGTTCCCAATGGGGCCTCGATCGATTCGCCATCGATGGCGGCCTTACCGCCACTACTCTTGATTCTTTTTCCCGTTTCAATCGGCCGCCCTAATAGCAGTGAACCGAATTCGCTCGCAGCTCGACTAAGTCGACCCGCCCTTCGAAAAATAATTCCGAGTGGTCGGGTGATTCGTAATTCTCGACACGCTACCACTCGGAGTGAGCCGTTCGCGGTTTCCCGACGCACAGCCGCCTCGGGTACGATACCGATCCCACGATTCGCCTGAATGGCACGAATCATTGAATCCGCATTGTCGAACTCCATCTTCACGTTGACCGAAATGCCTGCACGCGACAAACACTGGTCAATCTCACGACGCAACTTGAGTTCTCGATCAAATCCAATCATGTCGAGCGATTGAAGTTGTCGTAGGGCGACCTCGTTTTTACCCGCTAAGGGATGTTCGGACGAGCAAACCAGCCTCATGGGCTCTTGCTGCCATGGAACGCACTGCAGATGCTTCGTGCTTTTTGGGTAGCTCACCAATCCCAAATCGACTAGCCCTTCACTCACTAATTCAATCACGCGATCGTTGGCACCAAACTCTGTTTTTACATCAACCTCAGGATGGAGCTTGGCAAACGCTTCGGAAGCTTCCGGCATGTAACTCAAACCGACCGAAACAATCGTCCCAACTTTGATCTGACCACTGAGCCGTTCACCTGTCTGGCGTACCTCACGTTGCAATCGCTCGTGGCTCCTGAGA
>Ga0181563_10001076_pt1 | contig 27069 bp, 37 predicted proteins | sample 011ome_25_FD_133759 | JGI IMG/M metagenome (GOLD analysis project Ga0181563, IMG submission 133759) | Coastal salt marsh microbial communities from the Groves Creek Marsh, Skidaway Island, Georgia - 011512CT metaG (megahit assembly) | ecosystem: Environmental > Aquatic > Marine > Intertidal...
CTTTCAAAAGTTACCTCATACTTTTGCTGTAACTCTTTTTTGATTTCACGCACTCTATCCAAAACCTGTGGATAGCTACGTCCATTAAGCATATGACTTGCAATAGAGTGTGCATTAGATTCAGCGTACCCTGCCCTGATCGCTGCTTCCGTTTGCGTAACTTCTTCTGTAGCATAGATCATTGCAAACTTTTCCTGCATAGGTGTCAGCCCTTTTTCCACCCGAGGATTAGCTACAATGTCCAAACTGTTTTTGTGAGTGACTTTTGCCTTTGCCATAAAGTCATACTACTTTTCTATAATAGGAACGTAAATAGAAATCGAGTCATTTCCAAAAACCAACCGCTTCAAGTCGCGTAGCTGTCTAAAGTTTTAGACATAATATATGATTTAGTGATATAACCCTTTGATATGATTGTATAGCCAGATAATGTATATTTGAATATCGGATAGAGTGCCATACTCCATATTTCATTTCTGGTACTATATATAAAAGTGATGCAATATCAGAGAGAGCCATGATCCGTAGACCATGACCCTCGGTTATTGGCAGAGGCGGTAGGAATTGAACCCACTCCCTCAGGGTTGGAACCTGATGTGCTACCGTAACACTTCGCCCCCATTATTTTTACAGAAGTTGAATTAGCACAGCGATGATTACTGGCATTGTATCCCAGATTAAATCCATAACTACCACCAACAAGAGTAAACGACTTTTTGCCCATCGTCCAGTGCGGTTTGAGCTGCAACTACGAAGTCTTGGTCTTGCTCTAGATATGCGTACATTTGTTCTTCTTGGATTTGGTGACCATAGAAGAACCCGCCTTCGCTGTGATTGAAGGCAAACCGCATTTGGATGGCTTCCCAGAGGCGTTGCACATCCTCTTTGTCTAGCTCCATATCTGTGCAGTTTAGGTCAACTGCATCTTTGCCAGTTTTTTCCACCCACAGAATCTCCATAAAGTCTTGGAGCCGAGCATGTTTACGCCAGTAAAACTCTTGGTCGGCCATTTTTACAGTATACTCTTTACCAGTAACCGCATCTTCGCGTTTTTCGGTTTTAACGCCAATCATACCGTATTGATCAAGTCCCATTGTTAACCTCCATTCTAAAAAGTTTAGCCCCTATATCTGCCGCTCTGTCGGAAGAGGTAACAGCTTCAAAAGCGGCAACCTCGCCACAATCAGGGCAGTTTAAGATGGGGCATAAATAAGATACAGCAATACGATCATGCTGTGCCGCCATAACCCTGCGCTCATAGCGCAGGGGAAGATCAGGGGTGTTTATGCAACGAGGGCAAAACCGTGTTAAGACCTCTATGCGCTCCTGAATGTCGTACATAGCTACCACCTAGATGTCCATGGTTTGGCTGTCAGCACGAAGCACAAGTGCTTCTTCACAAATAGGACACGGTGTTTTATCCGCATCACTATATGCCCGAGCGTAGTTATTGCCGAGCATTGGCATACCGCAAAGAGTGCCATGCTCACCCGGAACACTGAAGTGCTGTTGGCCGAGTTTTTTAGTCCACTCAAATAAGCCAAGGTCATTGGCAACTTTGGAAACATAATTAATAACTTCAGTCATTGAAACCTCCATTGGTTGACTCTGTAAGCAACTGCCTACCCCTACATAATAAGGTGTGATGCCACATGAAGTAGTATTAAATACTCCATGTGACTATTTTGTTACTCAAGTACCCATACAGCGATGAGCAGTGCTATCACACCTAAAATGGAAAAGAGTATCATGCCGCACGTTCCTCAGCCACAGATATAATGTGGTCAAGTATTATTTGCTGATGCTCTTCTTCATGGGCATGAATAATCTTGTAACATACATCAAGCCCATGACCGTCAAAGCCGCCATCTACCATTAAATAATGTGATACATAGCCTACTTCTTGTGGCACTTGTATTTCGGTCACAACAATATACTGGTCATCAAATACATCCACTGATGCAACATTTTCAGTCAGTATAGGGTCGTGCATAAACCTACCCATGAGCGAATTAGCTTGCATGACAGATTGCACTTTTTGTAAGAACTCAGTAGCCATTGCTACCTCCTTTAGTTGAATCGTAGCCACCATTGGCTACCATTATATAATAAGGTATGAGAGCCATAGAGGTTGGTCATAATACTCATCGCGAATAAAAAGACGGCCACCGAAGTGACCGCCAGTGCTCTAAGGGAGGAACCTTATCATTGCTCATCTTTTAACATCGCGCAAGTAGCATCCGCAAGATTCTGTGCGCGGATACCAGTATGCTCATCTATGAACATTTCTATTTCATCAGGATCCATCAATCCACATTTATTAAGTTCTTCAGCACAATGCCGTGCATCAATCTCACCATCGATGAATTGGTTTTGGATATGCTCCGTAACTTCCATCGCCCATGCTTTGATTTTACCCATTATCCTTCAGCCTTTCTAAGCAGTCCTCTGCTTCTTCTTTAGTGTTAAAATCATAAGAGGTGCTGCGGTCGCCGACTGGACCATCGGAAACTTGCCACTCTCCATCGGCGTACACAATAATCCAGTCTTTACCCATTAGTACTCTCCTGGAAGCATAAGTACGCCATCTTGTAAGAAGAAACGGTAAGGTGTTTCCATCCGTGGTAAATCAGTATACTCAATATGGCGAGTATGCAGAGTTACTGGACCATCACCTTTATCACCATCTGTAGCTACTATCAATGCACCATTAGCACTATCAACAGTTATACTGATAAAGATAATAGGGTTTTCCTCATCTAATAATTCAAGGAACTCAGTGGCTATAATATCCATAAGCCAGTAAGCCCCCATCGTATCAGCAAAATGTTTAGCACCCTCAGTAAGCCGCAACTCTGGTGTGAATGGCAACTTATGTGAGTATTGAGTTAGACCACCAGTAAAGGCATCTAAATCAAAAATTAGATCTCTTGCATTATTCATTTTAGTAAACTCCTCCTGGAATAAAATAGTAGTCAATCGCGACTGCCAAACAGCCGAAGAATATACCCCACATGATTAGGTAAAAGAGTGTCATATTAATCTCCCAATCCATATAAGATATTGTGGATAAAGGCTGGCTTACTTTTATCAAGTTTAAGTTTGCCATCCACCCAATCATAATAGCCATAGATCCGCGGCTTACGACTGCCTTTCATAACAACAATTTCTTGTATATCCTCGGGTGAAATATTTAGGGAGCGGTCAAGTAATCCAGCAATATAATTGCTGAGAGCCTTGAGTGTGGGCATCATGGGGAGTAAAACCCGTCCCCCCTGTTTACTGTGAAGAATTATCTGCCCGTGATAATTGTGAAAACCGATACGTGCCATCTAGACTCCTTTCTGCGAGTTTAGGTTATAGTTTAATAATAAGGTGTGACCCTATGATTACAATAATAAAATTATCTAAATAATCGTTTAGGTGTTCCACGGATTATCCTCCAATGATTTAAGGTAGAAAAGGATTTACTCATGCCATCCTGCATAATTATTCAGGCGAGGGGCAGAATGGTTAGAGATCCGTGGCCTTGTGTTCCGCAATCCTTAGGAGCATCCATCTAGATTGCTAGGACGTCGTCAAACCTAATACACGTCGCCCAGAAAGGTTAACTTCTACCCCCTCTATCTCGGAACAGGATTATTATCATCCTGTCCATATTTGTACTGTAGACCCCAAAACTCCGAAGCTGGACCATCATCATATCTAATACGCAACTCATTATTATCAATGATCCAAACTTGTTTATCAGCGGGACGAAAGCATATCCTAGCATGTAGGTTATCCTTAATATCAAAAGCACTGCACTCAGCGGCAGTCGGGCTAGACCAATCAAACGAAACAATTAGTTCCAGATTGCTTGGATCCCTCTCCAAATCTTTATTATCCATCGTTCCCTCCTTGGGGTAGCCGTTAAAATATGTAGACCAACTAGGTGATTAACCCCAGTCTTTGTGATCCTCTTGGGCATGAAACGCATCATGATACTCCTTTACTTGAGCCTCGGTCATTTGTGGTGGCACAATCCGCTCACCAACATATGTACCCTCAGGATAGTAGTGGGGGGAGTACTTACGTTCATAGTAAGCATCTGCCCCACCACGATCCGCTGGCGAACCATGCTTAGGAAGCAACACTTTGTGTCTCCCTAGCCTCACGGTCTTGAGCAATACGCTCCGCACATAACATAGCTTCTTTATGCACTTGCGGATACCGTGCTTCAACATAACCTTGATAAGCAAGTAACTCGCCATACAAATAAGATAGATGCGATATTTGGTGGGCAGCATCTGCAATATCATGATGAACACGAGTAAACTGCTCAAGATTCTCAATAAAATCTTTATTGCTTGTCATGGCTTGCTCCTTTCTCTAACAATATGCCATAATTAACTTTAAGTATTTACAGCCTCATGTGCAAGCCGTAATTTATCACGCCGATAAATATTATAAATAAACTGTCGGCTCACACCATAATCATTTGCGATACTTTGATATGTCTCACCAGCATCACGTCTATTGCGAATATCAATACGACGAGCAGTAATCCAATCGGCATCTTGCCGCGTATGTCTAGCATCGGGGATATCTAAATTATATTGCATCTTCCATCGGAGAACGGTCGGTGGTGCAATATCAAAATGATCGCGGAACTCTTTATGGCTACCGACGGTAGCTGCTACTTCACGCAATGTTTCTACATCAATCGGAGTTTTTGGCATCTTGCTCCTCCCAATATCCATCCGGCCTATCATACGGATGTTTAGGTGTACTGGAATCACCAGACCGTAGCTTTGTCACTTTACGATATGTCGATACAGGATCTTGGTGATATGAACGTATATAGCGTTGCATCTCAGATAAGGAGTGGAAGAGTAATGGTCGTTGAACCATCGGTCCATCCAATAACCATACTTTTTGTCCTGTATCAGTTATATCATCTGCGTGATATATTTCCCATATTGGCTTCATGATGCCATCCTCCTAGCTACTACTGCATTATAAGAACGGATACCCTGTAGTGTGATATGGTAATAGTAAGGACGTGTCCTACTAACCAGTTCTAAATCACCGCGAGCACGGAGCGTAGACATTATTTTAGATGGGTCACACTCAAGAGCGATATCAGTAAAATCATCTTTACACATTGTTGCTCGTGTCTGTGCAAATCTAGCAAGTATTTTAGAAGTATAGTTTTCTTGCAGACGCATCGCTCTGCGGTGTACCACTTCTTTTTTCTTACGTTTTACAGGAACGGCTGGTGTCATTGGTTTGAGATCAGCGAGCATTGGCATTTGTTTGATTAGCCATTGTATCTGACCACCAATACTACGGCACTCATGCTCAGCGACTTTTGCCAAAATATCGTATGTTTCTATATCAATAGAGACAGATTTAAATTTTGTGGTGTCCATACTCTTTCTCCTATGCACACAAGTCTTTTACAAAATCAGGGATAGGGCGACACTCCCACTCAAAGAGGTGTTGCTTTTCCCCACGGTAGTAATCACGATAAGCTGTTACGACATCGTGATGTTTGTACTCATCTGGCATAGCTTGAGGGAAAGGTGTAAACCCTCGTGCTTTTAATGCTGGAGGAGCACACCGCACAGCAAAGAATACAGATTCTGAGCCATGTATTTTGCCACGCCTATATCGGAACTCTTTAAATAACTCATAACCTAAGTTCCATGCTATGCGGTAATTCTCAACTGTTTGAGCCACCCATTGAGTACATGGGTGGTGGTGATAAGCTGGTAGCCACGGTGCATCATTACCATGCGTCCAATGAGCAGTGCATAACATTTGCACCATCTCAGTAGGCATCTTACTGATGTGGCTTTTAGTATGCATTTGAGCACACTGCTGTAGATCCATAGATAACCAGAATATATTCATGGCATACGATCCTCGGGTAATGGCAAGCTGACAGTAAGCAAACGGTTAGGAGGCTGGCACACAGCGTACATGAGTACCCTGCGCTGTGGCTCCTCATCTTTTAGTTTGCGTATTGCCATACTGCAATCCTGTAGATCATCATAACGCCATGTGCTGTACTTGGCGCGACCATGAAACTCTGTAATTGTGTAATAGACTACATGGCTAAACATGTAGTCTTCATATTGTTGCCAATCCATAAGTAAACCTTTCTACGTTTAACTTATTTATAATAGCATAACTATTTACAGGATTGCACTCTTGGCACTAAAAAATTTATCTTTTTTATCAAACGCTTAAATTATAATGAGTTAGGACTTTATTTACTGGCTCAAAATCATCTAAATCACTAAATTTTTTGTACAGATAATTGATACCTGTATGCATTATCACTTTCATCTGGTCGCTTTGATTTGAATGGCGATGGGAGTAGAGTACGAGTTCAAGCATATCTGCCATTTTTAATCTGTTCTTTTCTTCAGGCGATAATACAAACACTAATCCTAAATCATCCATTACTTTCTTTTCTGCATCCTCAAATGCTTTTTGCACTTCAGGATAAGACCATTTAGCTGTAGCTGGTATATCACCAAGTATTAATTCTGGTACATCATGATACAGAGCAGCCATGATGAGTTGTTTACTACTATCAGGCCAAAGCTGGTCAATCAATATACTTACTGCGTATGAATGTGCTCCCACTGTCTGTCTCTCTGCTTGCATGGCAACTGTATGGAAGCGCAATAGAAATTGTGCATCCCACGCTGTTGTCAAAGTTTTAATGTTCGGTATTATCTTGCATTGGCGTTGCGCCATCGCTTACCCCTCTTAACCACGGTTTATCACTAAATGTCTTTTTAGCTTCACCCCAACTCGGACCAAACTCTGCATCTACTACACTTGGTATCTGCATATCAACACAATCCTGCATTATTTCTTGTATTTTCAAACCCATATCAGGTTCGGCTACCGATATATCTAATTCATCATGCACTTGTATGAGCGGTACTATCCCCTCTTTATGCAAAGCTACCATCGCTGCTTTAGTCTGGTCAGCAGCACTACCCTGTATCAATCTGTTTAATGCTTTATATGTAAAAGAACGTTTGATAGCTGGACCATGTTCAGCATATGCATCCTCATAACTCATTGGTTTGTATGTCCCATAAGCATTAGGTTCCCACTTATTAAATCTACATTTCCTACCAAGCAGAGTGCGTATCACACCTTTATTAGATGCACGGTTGACTACATAATCTGCAAGCTGTTGGACAAAAGGAACTTTACCATGATATTCGGCAAATAAATCTTTTGCATCGCCAAACTCTAATCCTAATTGTTCAGCCAGTTTATTTTTACCCATCCCATAAAACAGACCAAGGTTTATATCTTTAGCTTGCTTGCGTGGCACTCCTACAATATCAGCAGCCATTTGATGAAAATCTGTATTAGCATCTACATTGTATTGGTCAGCAAACTCTTGTGCGCCTGTCAGTTTTAATAGGCTGGCATAATGAACAACGAGCCGTGGTTCTTGGCTACTATAATCAAAAGCACCCCATAGTTCACCCTCTTCAGGTAAAAACAATCCGCGTATCATCGGACCTATCTCAGCATTCCGTGCTGGCACTTGTTGTAGATTAGGATTGCTGTAACTGAATCTACCTGTCACCGTGCCACCATCATCACTGCGTAAACTGTGTGCTTCAGCATGGATACGACCATTATGCTGATGCTTTAGTATAGTATCGATAAAGGTGGTTCTAGCTTTATTCAGCTCACGAGCTCGAACCACGGCCTGAGGAAGTGCGTGGGCATGGTTGGCTAGAAAGTTTTTAGTAAAGCTAGGCTGTCCTGATTTAGGAGTTTTAGGGTATCGTAACCCCTGTGCATCAAATGCTTTAGCGATACTTGCCGCCGCCCATATATCAATATCCTGACCGCCAGCATCATGTAATACCTTTTCTTCTTCTTGTTGCAGATATACTTTTAGCTCTTCAGCTTTGCCTAAATCAACACGCACACCCTTCTTACGCATATCAAATACAACTTTGAGTACATTTAATTCTAAATCAAATATATCGGCCACATCTTCTTTGAGTATGAGACCCTTGAAGAACTGCCATAATTTCAGGGTAAGTGCCGCATCCTGTTCTGCATACGCACCGACAAAATGTGCTGGTAATTTGTACATCTCACTCTTGGCATTTACACCAAATGATTGCGCTGCATCATACAAATCACGCTCACTCTTACGTTCATTGAGATAATCTCTACCGAGAGCATTGAGTGCATAACTAAATCTGTTTTCATCAAGTAGCGCGGCTACAATCATTGTATCTACAATACGGCCTTTTACTTCTATACCCTCAGCCCATAACCATCCAAGGTCATACATAGCATTATGCATAATGTAATCACGCTCAACAGAGCATACATCAGCTAACCAACGGAGTGTTTGTTTTACATCAAGGTTACTACCATTATCGTGTCGTATAGGAAAATACCAAGCTGCACCATCAACGGCTACTGCCACGCCAATAACATAACCATCTTTACGAGGCCATCCGCTACCACGAGATGTGAGATTAGGGTCGCATGTTTCTAAATCAATAGATACTTCCCTAGCTTCCGACAAGTCGGGATAGCCATCAGGCATGACCCACTCAGTCGGCGGTGTGAATAAGGGGAACTGCATCTCTTACCTTTATCTTCATAGGTTGATTACATTTAGAACAATGAGGCCATTTATTTTTAAGAGCACGGAAGGTCATAACTTTACTTTCCCTTCCGCACTCACACTCAGCCAATACTTCTTTATCTAGCTTTTCGTTTGCCATTTTGTCTCATGCGTACTTCAGCTTCAACTAAAAACAAATATCTACGCAGGTCACTAATATCATCAAGGATACCTTCCTCACGCATATCTTCAGCCGCCGCTTGGAATACATCATAATTATATTCGGTTACTTGTTTTTCAAGCCGATCCCATTTACGAGCCAGCATCATAAATGCACCAACACCGCCACGTTGTTTCCAGCTATCACCATAAGATTGTTCAGCTTCTTCTAACTTTACATGATCTAGTACGGTGAGCTTACCAACTTGTTTTATGATAGGGCTTTGTTCTTTAGGTTCTGTCTCTTTATCTTTTACCATTATATCATACTCTCCCCAATCTAACTCACGCATACGACGTTTCATGTATTGTTCGTGACTTTCTCTTGCCATTTTTCTCTCCTACGCTCAAGCCATTCCCAAGTGGCTAAATGCCAATCATCAGGCTTTATGTCTGCACAATGGTCAAAAGCTAAAGCTAATTCTTTAGCTTTCCATGCTTGCCAGACTTTGTGCATAGGTTGTGCCAAATCAGAAAAAGTGGAGTTAATATATGGTCTTGGTTTTTCAGGGTCTTCCATAAACCAACCAAGCTCTTCGTCAAATGATTCTATATTATTTACAAGAGCATCTGGCCTGATCATGCGTGTATTGTATGATTCATAATCAGCAACCATACCATCTAACTTTTTTAATACTTCTGTATAAGCGTGGAGGTTATTACTAAACTGTGTATAGATACCAACACTCGCGCCGATACGTGAGGCTATATACTCTTGAAGAATGGACATATGGACAGCATTAGCTCCCAATGCACCCCAGATCATATCATTACTGCGATTGCATACTGTCATATCAAGTATATTATCACGCACACTAAAATAGATATGAGTATTGCAGGGATGATCTTTACAGCTATTACTCATGCGTAAATCTTCTTCAGCATCCCACATTGCAAGCACTGCTCGTCTATCATTTGCATGTGTCATCAATCTGTGAACGATTATATCAATCTGGTCTTGGTAGAAATAATTACGCCAACGATATCCGTAAGCTCCCTGTAATTTTTTACCATCATCGCTGTACTCACTCATCCGTGCATTATAACGCTGTATCCATGCAAGATCATTACGCCCTGCTAACATCCACAGGCTTTCCATAAAATGAAATATAGGATTAGCATCACGCTCAGGGTAAAACAGTACACGCTCTCGTGGGTTGTTGTAGACAATAGCGCATGGTTCACGGAACTCAATCGCTTTACCATTGCGAGTTTCTACTTCTACACCATCTGCTTCTAATGCTTGCTTCACAACGTACAGTGCTTCGCTTACATTTGTGACTGTAAAAGTATGCACACCCCTCATAGGTGCTTTACCAAATAGTGCCATATTGAACCGCCTTTCTATGGGGTTATAAAGCCGCTCGAGCGGCTGAAGTTAACTTGCCCTAGTATGCCAGCAAAAGCAACCTTCTAACGGCTGTAGGGGCTTTAAATAAAGTCATAATGTTTCTTTACTCTTTTTGTGTATGTGCCTCCACCCAATGCCTCTCTAATTGCAGTATTTGTTTCCTCCGTAGGCTCGGGTAACGTCTTACGTCCCATACGGTCAGGTAACAATCCATTACGCAGAGTGGTATTATCGCAGCCATTGCAAGGACCGAAGTCACGCTGTCCGTGATACAACTTTTGTCGTGCCGCATGAAAAGCCTCTCCCTGCCATATTTCATCTATAGGTGTATCAATAACATTGCCACACTTATACCATCCTACCCAATCATTACAGCATACCGCAACATTACCATCCCAACGTATAGACATCTCACGGAAAGGTTTTGCACAACGCTTACCATCTTGTTTATGGTTTAGAGGGAAAGAGTTACCAGCGTGGTTACTGACTTGTGCGTGGGTTCCGCTAGTAGCGAGCGTAAGATCAAGTCCAACAACGATATGATGCTCTGTAACCTTTCTTCGTCGGTGGGGGTTGGCGTCACGTTCAGCGGGATATTCAAATACGGGATATGGACCATTGTATCTCTCCTTTATTTTGTCCACTATTTTTATGCGATCATAATTGTCAAGGAATAAAACATTTAGCCCTGCTTCCATCAACATATTTACACTTTTCTGTGTATCTCTTAATAGACCACCACCATTACTGGTCATCATCAAAGGTGTTTTAGGTAACTCTTGTCTGAACAACCGTATCATATCAATGAAGAAAGGGTGCATAGTAGGCTCACCATGCATGGCAAACTCTAACCGTGGGTTCCATCCAGCTTCTTTAATACGGCTACAGATAGCCCTAGCCCTTTCTATTGTTAAATATCTATAAGGGGCAGAAGCCTTACCATGAATATTTAATGGACCGTGGGCTTTATTATCACGTATCGCTTGTATACCGCAAAACGAACAAGCAAGGTTACATCCCTCAGTTAATTCTATCTGTATAGAATTAGGTGGGTCTTGGTAATAGTTAGATACAGTTTCCATCTTTAGCGGCCTTTCGCCATTGTACGCGGACATCCCAACGTGTTTTCATACCATCCCAACCAGTCTTAGTTTGCTTTTGTACAGCTTTCACATAATCAGGAAACTTTTCAGCAAGGGCTAGGCTGGCTTGTTCTTGTAGTTCAGCATTACGGTAAGAACTACACCCTCCTGCCGCACCAGAAGCACCACGCTGATCCCATGTCCAATCTACAATAACATAATTAGGATAGCCCTTACTGAACAGGCTGAGGGTTACATAGTAATCTTCCATCAGCTGCATTGTATCGTACCGTATATTTTCTTTATGCAGAACTTTTGGCTGTATCCCATGCACAGCATTTTGGCGCATACCTTCTTTGAATTCATGGGGGAAATGTTTATCATTCATCTGCCTTGGGCTAACACCCACATGAACATATGAATCTAACATCTTACTCATGCGCTCCCATAACTCATGCATTTCTTCCTGATTTGTTTTTCTTAAGTTGGGAGCCAACCCATGTATGCGGCGACCAAATATAAGATCATCATCCAGAATAATAATTTTATCATGCTTCTGCTCCACGGCATGTTCTAATATGAACTGCCTTACATTATTGATGCCTTTTAAATCACCACGGTTTAAACAATAGCGACCTTGTTTAGTGTGCCAATTTACTTCTTCTTGTGGGCATACAAGAACGGCATGTTCTCTGCCCTCCGGACCAATGCTTTGCCAAGTAACTTGGTTATTCATCCTGCCCCTAGTTGGAATATATATCGGTATCATAGTTCATCCTCATCAAATCGTACTTGCCCTTCAAGCACTGCTCTTTCTAATTCTTCATCAGTCATGTTGTCAAGCTCAAACATTGTTGGTTTTCTTTTGGGCTTTAACACTCGTTTTCTGGTTTTGGGTTTTGGCTCTGGCTTCGGTTTCGGCGGCTCTTGCGGCTCTAATTGTTCCAATGTCCGATAATTGTATTTGCATTTCGGACAGTTCCTCTTCCTCCGTATCGTGCCTTGATAAGGACGACTGTCTACGACCTCGGATTTGCCATTGCATTTTGGACACAACATAATTACGCCACCGTCCCAACTGGAGCCTCCAGCACTGAGCTCTGTAGTCCATTATACTTACTACGCGGAGTGCCTTGACCAAGCCTAACGCGCTCATATTTATCCCACTCGCATAAGCTGTGTTCAATACAGCGCATATCCACTGCCAAAGTCGGGATATGTTTGCCAAGATAACGGTGTGAATTTTCGAGTAAATCTTGCATCTCCCTATTACTTTGATAAGCACCTAATGCTTTTGTGAGCGGCCTATCGTGGATCCTGTTGAGGCCGCGCTTTGCTCCTGGACCAGCGTTTGCCCATTTGTATTTATCTTCGGCTTTAGCAAGGACTGGTGTGTAGTTGAGGTCTGTGACAACCTCGTATGACATAAAACCTCCCCCACCCCATCCTTTATACGTCGCCAATGCTTTGTGTACTTCTTCCAGCGATTGCGTGTCGGCGGCAATCTGCGCCAACGCTTCTCTGTTCTCCCATATTGGCGAAAGGAAGTGGTCAACAACTACCTCCGATTTAGGTGCTTTGAGTCCTTGGTTAGTGATTATATATGCACCAGTAAAAGTCCGTAAACCCTGCTTCAACCTTTCTTCAATCAAAGATTTAGTACGCTCAGGATTAAACTCTTCCACCCAACCGTGCGCCTCAGCAAACTCACTAGTGCCAACCATACGAAACATACAACAGTTAAATATCATCTCACCATGTGGGCGGTTATCATTTGGCTTTGTCCAGTTTTGCCGCATCCAAACAGTTACCCTATCATTCTCACGGAAGGGGTTTGTGAATTTATATTGTTGTAGGATAGTATCCTCTGTCCAAGGGGCAGGAAGCCCCTTGGCTCTTTTTTGATAAATAGCGTGACGCTCATTAATCCAGTAGCAGAACCTTTCTATGTTCTCCATAATTATTCTCCTAGCTTGATAGCACCTTTTTCAATAGCAAGGCGAATATCAACACTATTGCCTCCTGGAGTTAAAGCCTTCATAGCGGCTAGAGCTTCGCCCACAGTAGCTGATTTAACCAAGGCTTCAAAATTATGCCAACGATTACTACCCTCACGGTAAGGGTTTTGGTACACGCCAGAAGCACCAGCTTGTACAAGAATCTTAGCATTTGAATCATATTTAGATTTTGCCACACGCTTTGGCTTTTCTGTAGCAACAGCCTCAATACCCTGTGGTTCAGGCGTAATATCTACTATTTCAGCAGTCATTTGTTTCTCCTTTGAAACAGGTTTATATTTTCTAGCTCGCTCATGTACAAACTCTGCAAAGTTTTTATGGAAGCTAGGATAATTTGGTAAGGCACACTCACCAACTGTAGCGGCAACTACACTCCGCAACTCTTCCTCACTGTAGGTATCTTGTAATTGTTGAACTTCAGCAAACACAATACTATACTCGTTAAGTTCTTTACACGCTTTCAACTCACGCAAGGATTTGAATACAAAGTAAGAATACGGATCATTACGGTTACTGTTATTATCATTTTCTAGCACCGCATAAGTTTTGATAGCTGCCATGAGTGCCTCCTTTCTATGGGGCTAATATAAAAACTCTAACTATATATAGGGAATCAAGCAAGCACTAAATACTCCAATGCCCCACTAAAAGTTCTCTTTTAGCAGGGCATCGGGCGAGAGGTGAGCTTCTGCCCACCCCCACATCTTATGCGGCGTACTCAAGTGCTTTGGTCATAGCCTTACGTTTAGTAATAGCGGCTGAACCAAACCATGCAGAGTTTAATGCATGGTCACGAGTCTTAGCTCGCTTTTGGTGATCCATAACATATGTCACACCATTGAGTGCTCCCCACCAAGTACCTTTAGCAGATTTAAGGTCATGTCCTGGAGATGTTTCAATAGCCTCCAGTATTGACTGTGATGTTTTGCTAAACTCCTCATGCAGTGGTGGTAAGTCAGACTCTTTAGACTTAGCACGTTCAATAAGTAATTTAGGCTGGAACAACTCAGCAATATAGTTATCTATCTGCTCTTTAGTAGCTCGCTTACTGGCAAGGAACTCTGACTGTTCTTGGAACTTAGTCATTTGCTCACCACTAATACCAAGTGCAGTCTCAGCGGCTTGCATAATTTCCTCGTCAAACATTTGCAGATGCAATACACGGAACTTGCCAGTCATACCCTCTTGGTTGAGAGCCAAGGTTATTGTGTTATTGCACACGACACGGATGGGCGTGAACATAACTGTCATAGCTGTGCCAACTTTGTGACTGTTAGCCATAAGCAAGTAACCTTCAATATCGTCACCGCCAGCTAGTTTGAAGCCCTTCTTGATTTTAGCCAAGCCCCAGACACGCTCGCCATCACTTAGGCTACCAGCAGTATCCATCTCCATATGCCCTGCCTCAGTAAACTTTTTAAAGAAGGACATTGTTTCGTGGTTTTGGAAAGGTATGAACCCCTCACCGCAGTGAGATAATACGCGGTTATCTGTATCACGAACAACCACATAATGTTCATTAGCGCGAAGCAAAGCTGCTTCACCGCGTGGGTCATTAAGATCCCATGTATTTGGTTTATCAGCATAGTAAACAGGACGTTTACTTACTGTCCAGTCAAGCCCTGCGGCTTTGAGCATCTCATCAGGTGTAAGGTTATGCTCAACTTTTTCACCAAGCCCATGCCAAGGAACCTGTCCTGCATAAGCCATTGTTTCTACCATATGTGCCATAATATATCTCCTTTCTACAAGATGTTACGCACTGGTGTCAACCGTAGGCAATACATCAAAGTCGGACAAAGTAATGTCCAACCAGCATGTGCTACCCTCGGAACTGGTTGCGATGTGGCAACGCATCTCCACATCATTATGTAGCAGTGTTTCAATAATCGGAAACTTTAAGCCCTCTGACAAATTGTCAATAAATTTAGGCTTTACCGTGCGGTTAGCACTACGCTGGATAGCGCGGTTGTTTAGCCGCTTGAACTGCTCTTTGGTAAGGTATTTTACTTCTGACATAATAATAAGCCCCTTCTATGGCTGTTGTGGTTATGCCTATATTTAATAGGTGCAGCTTTTGGAGCGCAACCATAAACAGGTCGCTATGACAATTATGCTGGGATTTGATAACCCCTGCTATGCATAGGATGTATTAAATGAAGATGTTGTAAAGCGCGAGTAAGACCCACATAAAACACGCGAGCTTCATCCAAATGTTCGTTCTCAAACTTACGCCACATAGAATAGGAACGACGCATAGTATCAGTGAGAAGCATAACATTATCTGCCTGTGCGCCTTTAGCTGAATGAATGGTAGAGATCCGTATACGAGGTTCCTCTGTCAAAGATTCTCCTTTACGCAGACAAGCCTTAATATAACGCTTATCTGTTTCTGATATCTTACCTAATCCTTCATCCCACGGCAAAGTATGTAGCAGACCGTAAAAATCTTGTAGGTCTTGCATACTGTATCTTTGGTCTGATTGTCCCTTATTAAATGTCTTATGTCCATACTCTACTTGACTGCCTAACAACATCTGACTATATACGATACGCACTTGTTCTGCTGTGAGTGTACTACCATTACGCATATTTTCCCAGAGTCGCACTGCTTCAAGAACTTTACCATCAATTGATTTACTGCCATTGTAGACATATAGATGACCTCGGCGGCGTACCTCTTCTTCTATTTGCTTTGCACCTCGTGTTGTACGGCTTAGTAAAAGCCACTCGCCATTGGACATATCAACTTGTTCGGAGTGCCGATGCCAATGGACAAAACCTTCCTCATCCCGCGGATTGAACTCTTTGGGTCTACGGTCGACGACGCGTTGGATGACTTTTTGACTAAGTGTGTGATGGAGGGATGGAATCCTATAACTTTGGTCGAGTACAGTCACACTACCTTCGAGTCCTATAAAGTAATCTACATCTGCTCCCGCATAACGGAATATGGCTTGGTCATCATCGCCAGCCACGAACATCTCTTTAGAATTGGCCTCTAATAAATGCACCATCTTCCATTGCAGAGGTGATAGGTCTTGTGCCTCATCAATAAATACCACCTCAAGTTTTGGTGCTAACTCTCTATAGCAAAACTGCTCAAGCATATCAGTATAATCAAATAACTGATATCTATCCTTCCATGCCCTTAAACCTCTATCAACATAATCCACTCTTGCCCAATCTGTTTTTAGTGGCACAGTAGATTCATTATAGGCTTTGCGTAGCGGCTGTTGCAGTATCCTGGATATATTTATTATCTCTAAAAATTTATCACCATAACCAAAATCTTTGTACGGACCTTGGTCAGTCAACCCTGAGTTAAAAAAGCCACCAATCTTTAACCACTCACCAATCTCAGGAAACTTATCAGCAGTCATAATCTGGTTATGATTGATACCCATCTGCATAAATGCCAAGCTATGAAGGGTACGGAAAAAAGGTAAATCACGTCTGTGTAGTTTAAACTTTTCACAAGCACGATCAATAGCTTCACTTGCCGCACGACGAGTAAAACCAAAATAACCTATGCGATCTGGTGGGATACCCTTTTGTAAATACTCTTCAACCTTGTTTAGTAGATAGGTTGTTTTACCTGTCCCTGGAGGTCCGAGTATTATATTCATCAGAGTATTTCTTCTTGCTCAGGTAAGTCTGGTAACTCCAATGGCTCTTGGCTATCTGCAAAATAATCCTGTGGCAATGACCATACATGCACACCTTTATTTTTCACACGCCAAAACATTTTTTCTGCTTCCAACCCTTGGAGTCTTAATGTTATTTTGTTTGAGGTATAATGGTTAAAGTCGTTTACGGTAAGATGCTTTTTAATATCTTTAACTTGGAAAAATACTTTCCCATCAAGCCATACAGCAACGCCTTGTAATACATCTTCACGCTCTGTACCTTTAGCTCTGTCAGTACAAAACTGTGATAGTAAATCCTCAAACTCGCCTTTTATTGTAGCGTCCGGCGGCACTTCTACAATAGTTAAGTTATCTAACAATAGCTGTATTCTGGTCTGCCATGCTCTTTGGCTAACAGCTATCGGTAATTTATTTATCTGTGCCACACAATCTTTTTGAAACCTTGTCTGGCTAATCAAACCATCAGTGCTAAGTTCTACACGCTGACCATCTACATCAAGTATCCATATAGGTGGGTCACCATCTATCTTAGTAAGGCTAGACATCTGGTTTTGCACACCAGCCGGACCAACACCAAATTTACGAGTGACACATATATCCTTATTACAAAAAGGTTTGATGGGTTGATCTTCACATTTGTAATAATAATCTTTGCGTTGTAACTGCTTGATTACCGCTCCAACTTCAGTATGACTAAGTGGAGGATGTAAATAATCTACATTATACCGTTGTACTAATGCTTCCCAATTATCTGAGTCAAACATTCGTGCGTACACACCCAAGTTGAAGAGAGCATTGTTTCGTGAGCCTTCACCAAACCCTTGCTCACAAAGTGCATTTAAACAGGGTGGACCATCCTTTAATTTTGGTTCTGGTTTAGATATACGATACTTTTCAAAATCCTCAGGTGTTATTAAGTATCTTGCAGCTTTGCTTACAAAATCCTTTGGCGACATAAGCTCGCCCTTAAAATCATAAACAGAGCGTGTACTTAAATCACCTTTGAAGTACGGCATATTCAACCCATTACCAGTATCTCCACGGTCAACTAATATAGTTGTTTGTTTAGGGAATATCTCACCTTCCGCATGGCCTAATGATGCAGCTAGTTCAGTAAGTTTAGATTGTACAAACTCAGCTTTCAGCGCATCTTTAAAGAAAAAATAAATATGAGCACCGCCGCTTTTACTGCGACCCACCCAACCAATGATCTTTGCTTCCTTTAATTTATTAACTAATGATTTATGATCTACATCATATGTATCAATATCAATCGCACCCCATTTACATAAACTATCATCTCGTATGGGTATAATGCCAAGTCCTTGCTTACCATCTAAATGCTGTTGCCAGAGTTCTTCTGTGGGTGGTTCTTTAATTATTTTATATACGCCTAGACGTTTACCATCACCACGTTGCTCATCAGGATTAAATACACCATGAGCACGTTTATTACCGTCAAATAGCTTTAGAAACTGTTCAGCTAATGTCATTGCTTTCTCCAATGAAAAAGGTGGGAGAGTAGTGTTAGTTGATACCTAGACGCTACTCTCCCGAGCAACTACAGGGCGATCAACCCCTGCGGTTGTACTTAAAACGGCACATCATCATCGCCGCTATCATCTTGTTGAGAGGTGCTTGGCTCAGGTGCAGTTTCCTTTACCTCAACTTCGCCAGCTTTTACTGATTTAGCAAAAGCAACTGCCATCTCAAAAATATTAGCTTCCTCAGCATCACCAAGACTAATCGGACCGATCTTAGCAATATCCCAACCAAACCAATTACCTTTATCATTGCTTTCAGCAACAGTGGTCATTTGGTATTTATGAGACATCATAGGTAAAGTGTACGGACCGTTTTTACCTTGAGCAGTGAGTGCTTGCATTTGTGTCACCCACTTACGCGCCTTCTTTAACTGTGTGCTAGACATAGTAATCAGGCAACGCTGTGGACCATCACTATCAAGTAGGATTACGAAAAACTGCGCTGTATTTGTAAGAATATTACCATTAGGCAATATATCTTCACCGCGCTCATTTTTAGTAGTGGTATTGACAATAGGGTCATCAGGATTGTATGAACCAAAATATCCACCACCTTTTTCCCTAGGAGCCCACTCAACATACCGACGGTTATAATAGCATGGCACAACTGTCACACCCTTTTCACCATCGTATACTTTATTAGCTACCGTATTGAACATCATGCCAGCTTCAGCACCTTCTACATACGCACCATCACGCTTATTTACCTGAGGACTGAGCTGTGCAAGTATCCGTAGAAACGGTACTGCCATATCTTGGGATGTGGTTTCTTCAAAACCCAACCCGCCAATATCTTCAAACTGTGCTACTGCTACAGCAGAAGACTCTTTCTTAGCTACTTCTGTTGCCATATCTACCTCCGTATTTTGGCTCGCTGCCCCACGAATATACCCAACAGGTCATACGGCAAATTCTCACCTTTTTCTACCTGTTCCTTTACAAAAGACTTGAGTGTCATGGGTTCAACCCAAGTTTTTGTCTGCGTTTGCAAACCGCGCTGTCCTAGCTCGGCAAGCAAATCTTTGGCAAGGTTATCCTCACCGCGACCAAAAGCCGCTGTGACATGATTCTTAATTAGCGAACCATGCCCTGCCGCAGTAAGCCACTGAAAGGCTTCCTCAGCTCGGTCTTTGGCAATGCTGGCACTATAATAAGGTGTGACACTAATTTCACTGCCATCGTCCATTTTGAGTTCAGTAACACCATGCTCTTGTAACGCAGCCGGAAGTAAATCTTCCGATACTTTACGCAACTCACGCTTGGTTTCCTTTAACTCTAACTCAAGATCAGCGACACGTTGTTCCAACGTAATCTGTTGCTTACATAGGTTACTAACAGTGCTGATACCCGATTGATTTATGCTGGTTAGGTCTCCAGCTACACTTTCAAAGTCCATTACTAGACTCCTTCCTATGGTATAGATCTACTTCCAATGGATAGTAGCGTTCCTCTAGCCTATCCCACTTCAATGCTTTGAACTTACCCATATTCAGGCGAGCTGCTTCTGCACAAGCAATGCCTATGCATAAGGGGTCTCCTGATAGTAGTAAGTAATCATTATCATTAAAGTTACGAAGGCCACGAGCAATCCTACGAACCGTTGGCTGAGTGCTGAATGAAACCTGTTCCTTGGCCGGAACAAGTATCTGCAAATCACCAAAGGCAACTGCATCTGTGATATCTCTACCACGCACTTCTTGTGTTATGTAGACTGTCACGGCTTTCTACTCCGCTTGCTTTCTAGTCTGGCGTTATTACCAAACAATGCCACCTTACACTTTTATATATAGGGGTAAAACAAAAAAGTTATCATTGTGATCCATCCGATATTTTAATATCTGATATCTGATATCTGGGTTTTATTCTTTTACAAATACTTACTTTGAGCCCCTACGCGAGATATAACAAGAACATAAAACGGTATACAGGATTTTGTTTCTTGTGCTATTATACAAAGTACCCAATAGAAAGCGGTGTCATGCGTTACAAATTTAAATACCAGCCATACGAGCATCAGCTCGAGGCTTTGAAAATGTCTTGGAATAAGAAAGAATTTGCTTACTTCATGGATATGGGGACGGGCAAATCAAAAGTTCTTATTGATAATATGTGTGTCCTCTACGACCGTGGAGAGATTACTGGTGCATTGATCGTTGCCCCTAAAGGTGTATACCGAAACTGGGAGCAAGGCGAACTGCCCACGCATATTCCTGAACATGTTATGTACGATACAGTATTGTGGAATCCTAGCCAGACAAAAACACAATTAGAAAAACAAAAAAAGTTATATCAGGTAGATGATAACCTTAAAATATTTGTTATGAATGTAGAAGCCTTTAGCACTAAGAAAGGTTGTGGTGAGGCTGAGCGTTTTTTAAATGCACATCAATCACTTATGGCTATTGATGAAAGCACTACTATAAAAAATAAAGATGCTAAACGCACTAAGAGTATTGTAAAGATAGGTAAATCGGCTCACTACAGACGTATACTTACAGGCTCACCAGTAACTAAAAGCCCAATGGATTTATACACTCAAGCAGAGTTTCTTGATGAATGGTTATTGGGACATAGCAGCTATTTCAGTTTCCAATATGAGTATGCCATTGTGCAACGCCGTAGTATGGGAGCGCATAGTTTTAATCAAGTAGTGGGCTATCGTAATCTGGATAAGCTAAATGGTATTCTTGAGAACTTTAGTTTTAGAGTTAAAAAGGAGGATTGTTTGGATTTACCAGATAAAGTTTACATTAAGCGTAGTGTAGAACTTACTGATGAACAAAAGTCTGTTTACAGTAGTTTAAAGACATTTGCTTTAGCAATGCTTGAAGAAGGTTCGGTAACTACTGATACTATCCTTACACAATTACTCAGGCTGCAACAGGTATGCTCAGGCCATGTAAAACTTGATGATGGTGAAATGAAAACATTTAACTCAGCTAAATTGCCAGAACTAATGTCTGTGCTTGAGGAAGTAGATGGTAAAGTAATTATATGGGCTAACTTCACTCATGATATAAAAACTATTGAACAAGAAATATCAAGAGTGTATGGTGCAGATTCTGTAGCTACCTATTATGGTGAAACAGAGAGTGATGATCGGCAAGCTATTGTCAACCGTTTCCAAGATCCTGATGACCCCCTTATGTATTTTGTAGGCCAGCCACGGACAGGTGGCTATGGTTTAACACTGACAGAAGCTAAGACAGTGGTGTACTACAGTAATAATTTTGACCTTGAAATACGGTTGCAAAGTGAGGATAGAGCACACCGCATTGGACAAACAAGTAAAGTTACTTATATAGATATTGTAGCAGATAAAACTGTAGATGACCGTATTCTCAAAGCCTTACGGAATAAAATTAATATAGCGAGCCAAGTGCTTGCCGAAGATTTTAGAGAATGGATAGTGTAAAAGCGGTTGCTTGAGCGATTGTTACAAATAAAAATATAAATAAAGCGAGTGCTACTATGATAGACCCACCTATCATTAGAGCTTGTTTTAAACTTTCCTCAAACTCTTTTTGTTTTTGAAGAGCTGCTTTTCGTGCAGCAGCCTCAGCTTCTTTAGCTTCGCGTATACGTTTAGCTCGCTCATCTACAATACTGCGCCAAGTGCCATGACCAAAACGCATATCAACCATACTAGCTATTTCTTGCATTTGTTCTTGTGCTAATTTGGCATCGATTATTTCTTGCGCTACTGTTTTGATGCCGAACTGATCACCTACACTACCTACGCCAGACTTTTGGTTACGACGTTGTTGGACTTGTTTTTCCCCTTCAAAAAGGTTGTCCAAGTAACCAGCAATCTCTCCAACATCATTAGCAGTGCTTATTGCGCCTTTTATACCATCTACCGCGCTTTTAAATAACGCGATACCAGCAAGAGCAGTGGATATTGGTTCCATATCATACTGCCCTCATCCTTTGAACCAACCGTTCGGCACGATTGGTTACTTGTCTATACCACTTTGAGTCAACCATCTCATCTGCTGCTTGTTGCCAATCACGTGCATCGACACCAGCTTTCATACCTTTGAATTTACTCAAACGCGGATAGCCCATATTGAACATCATATTTGCTATTATTAGTTGCACTTCTTCTGGTAAGGAATCAAAGTCGGGGTACAATCGTTCACAATCTTCGAGGACTGTTCCAACATCTGTATTAAAGCACTCTGCGACTCTATCTGCTGTGATAGTTGTTCCGACTGGTTGGTTATATTCTTCGTCAGCTTCAGTGACCAAGTGACCAATCCCAAAAGTAGGCAGACCCAAATGATCCAAGTATATTTCATACTTACACCCCTCATCTGCTTCAATTTGTTCTCGTAATACTGCAAGATCCATTACACTAAACCTCGGATACCTTGGTTACGACGATTTGCTATAGCACCACCTAACTCATCTTGCGGAAATAAATTAGCAAAATTAGTAATACCTGTTCCCATTGCTGGGCTTGGTGATGGTTGTATTTGTGGTAAATTCATACTTGGCATAGGAGCAGCAGGAGGTGGTGCGCTCACTACTTGTGTAGGTGTGGGTGCAGGGGGAGTAGCAACAGCGGCAAACTCATCACCCATTTCAGGTGGTTGTCCTGTGCGCTCAACTTCTTCTAAAGGTGTTTCTATATCTTCACTAAAACTCTCACCCAGCTGATTTAGTATATTAGAATAAACACTTGCGCTTCTTTTATTCCAAGTTCTTTTAACTGCACCTTTAAAACCCTCACCCTGATAACCATGAATTTTTTTAAGTTGACGTACAGAGGGTGGAGTTGCAAAAATATATGCTAAAAGATCATTAGTTACGAGTGTTCTATAAGCACCTATATCTAATCTAGATAAACCAGCCCTTACAGCTCCTGCTTGCATCGGACCACCGACATCTGGTTTATAACTCGCTAAAAAGGCCGAATAAGTTCTCATATCTAATAGATCTTGTAGATATGGTGAACCCTTTGCATCATATATAGGGTTATCTCCTTTTAATGATGACCCTATAAATAAAGGTTTTAATCTTGCATAATCTCCAGAAAAATTACCTAACTTATTTAAGGCTTCTGCCATAGGTATAGGATTTACAACATTTAATGCTTGCTCATCAAAAGTACTGTTATTATCTAATATTTTCTTGAATACTGCTGCTCGCATATCCATGGCGACTTTGCCATCTATGCCACCATTCCTGCCTATGAACTCTATTAACTCGGCCTCACCCATATTGTCAATAGCTAGTAAAGCTCTTTCGCCTACTGTCAACCTACGTTTTACAGTGGACTGTATGCCACTATTTTGCACCCAACTCGTCGCTTGCGCTAACTCTTCTAAAGCCGCACGATCAGCTGCATTGGGGACCATTTTGGCAAATAAATCACCATCTGCATCCATAATTTGACGTATACGTTCTTGTGTTTTTGCAGGGTTTTGATACAGCCATGTAATGAAACCGTCCTGAACATCTGCAATTAATTGTTGCGCGGCGATTTTTGCTTCGGGTTTATTACCAGCAGCATTTTGCGACATTTTGGTAAAGAAATCCCAATCTTTAGATGTAAATTCACCTTGCCAAAATTTTTGCGCTAACTCATTTGGCATGACTTCTGATTTACGAGAAAACATACTAGCAATATTAGAAGCATTAAGTGTATCAGCTTTAAGTTTAGCTAATGTTTTTGCCTCATCATAAAAAGTTAAAAACTCTTTACTGCCGCCTCTGGGGTTATTTAAAACTTGATCTATTGCTTCTACTAATTCTCTACCAGCTTTACTATCATCTGTTTGTATTAGTTTACTTGCCCTATCCCTTAAAGCCTTCAACTGTTTCAATGAGTCAAATGCTGTTTTTGCATTTGTTTTACCATCTTTTACTACAAGTTTAGAAACATTAGGATCAATAATATTAATGAGAGCATTGGTTATTGCTTGCAGCTCACCACTTAACTCACCTTCAGCCCGAGTAGTAGGGGCTGCGGTTTGTCTGCCTTGCGCGTCAATAGGTCTTCCTATACTATCTGTGCGTGGTGGACGCGTCCGTATCTGCGTGCCTTGTTGTATTCTTTGTGCAACTTTAACCGCTGGAGTCAGATCAAAAACAACATTTTGAGATCCAGCTGTATTAAAGGCTTTTTGATATGCTGCATCAATAAGTTCATTATGAGATGTTTGTAAATCACCAGCTAGTTTTCTTATATTTTGTTCAAGTTGTTCTAAACTCATATTATCAGGCAGTTTGCCACCAAAACGAGCTGTCAGTATTTTATAAATTTCTTCTTGTATTGCTTCTTGCTGAAGTTTTGTGTAGGTACTCAGCTCCTTAGCGTTGAATGAATCGAAATTACTTTCAGCTTTTCTTTTTAATCTTTCATACAATTTACGTTGTTGATTATTAAGTAAACGTCCGGGGATATTAGATGTACCAGCCGTTTGTGAAAAAGTGCCGCGCACCACATTACTATCTGCTAGTTGTGCTGCACTAAAAAGAGGCAAACCTAATCGCTCCGCTGCCTCTTGCGCGACTAATGCTCTTGGACCAGTTTTACGAGCTAGTACAGAACCACCTACATCACCCGTACCAAGTGCTTGCCTAAATTTATTACCAGCTCCAGGAAGGAATTTTGTTATAAGTCCATCAACGAGTCCAATAGTTGCAGCATCACCAACACTTAATTTTTCCATCAGTTCTGCTTGAGACATAGAAGTCTCATCAAGGATAGCTTGATCAACAAGATTACCTAAAGTAGCTCCTGCAAATGTCCCGAAAAAAGGCGCAAATATTGTCCCTATTAAACTTCCCGCAGTTGTGTAATTTAAGACATTACCAGTAAAACTAGCGACCTCATTACTTACATCATTAAGACCTGTAGGGTCAACATTGAACACATCACCCTCTGGTGTGATACTGTAAACTTCTGAAAATTTGCCACCACCTGTGGGTATACGAGCATATTTACCATCAGGGTAATGTTTTTTGAAATATGCTTCACGGTCAGCAAATGTACCAGTCATACGCCTACGAGCTAAACCATCCGATACACTAAAACTCATAGGACCGACAGATTTACCACCTTGGTATTTGCCGCCGACAGCTTCTCCAACGACTTGGTCAATACGCATAAGTTCTACATTCAAGAACTCATTAAACTCGTCCATTGCTTGTGCATCGCGAGCACCAGCTATATTGATATCTAAAGGTTGGAACTCATTAGGGTCAGGTTCACCAAGTCCTATTGCCTGTAAATCTTGCTGTATTTGTGCTTCCATAGCGGCAGCATCAAGATCATCATCTGGACCTGTAGCGACAAACTCATCTGCTGAAAAAGGTGTAAACCTTGCACCTCCAGGAGTAAACTCTAGGTCAGGTGCTGCATCAGGTTGAGGTTGTTCAACTCTTGGAATATTGAGAGTCTGCGCTGTAGTAGCTCCAGTGGCCGAAGCACCAACACGCGGGATGGTTAAAGTTTGTGCCATGATTATTGCCTACTCAAAGGGAAAAGCGTATCGTAACCAGCACTCGGATCCAAAGTTGCTATTGTTGGATTAGCTGCCTTAATATTAGGCCAATCTGCTAGGAAAGCAGCTTTTGTAGGATACTGTTTAACTTGTTCAAATAGGATTGCTTCTGCTGGTGGTAAAGTAAATGCCGCGCCGCTAGTATCTACTACATTAATACTTCCTGCTGCTGCTGTTTCTGCAACTTGTTCAGCACCGCTAATATCATCTTGAGTTATTACAGCATTTTGTGATCGTATTTCAGCCAAACCTTCATTAAATTTAGCATACTTTGCTTCTGGGCTGAGAGATCTATACTCTTCATTTTTTGCAAAATTGATTGCATACTCTTGTTCTCTAACCGCTCTTGCAGCCGCTTTTTCAAATGCTTTTTGTAATACCCCAAGACCTTCTCTGCTAACACCTATATTAGACCCTGCTGTTCTAATTAACTCAACCTCTGATTGATTCAAGTTTCCTGGGAATGCTTCTGCTAACATAACTGCAAACCGTGCTCCTACAGATTTTAAAAGCTCACCAGAAGGTACATCATTATTGGCAGGATCAAATACAGAGTTGTAACTAGATTCACCCATAAGAGATTTCAGTTTATCTCTGCCGCCTAAAGCATCAGCCATTTTAAGCAAACTTAAACGAGTTTCTGCAAAAGCTCCAGTTTGGAATCTTTCAGCAGCTATTGTTGCTTGCTCGGATAAACCAGCTAATTGTTGAGCACTTGCAGCACCCTCTTGTATACCTTTGATTTGTGTGCCGTACAGCTCTGCAAACTCTTTATCTATAGCTTCATTAGGATTGTACTGTTGAGATACTGTTTGTTTAGCAGTGATATATTTATCTATAGCTGCCATACGGAATTTATCTGCTGCTTGTTGTTTAGCTTCAGCAGAACCTTGGGTAGCATTGTAAACACCTTGTGTTCTTTCCGTAAGTAATCTTTCAAACTCACTGCCTTTTATAGGCGTGAGTTCTGCAGCTAAAGTTTCAACTGTGCTTTTTGTATTGATATAATCTTGATTAGTAGTAGGAGTATTAGCTTCAATCAGCCCTGCTAATTTTGTTCGTGATTCATTTAAA
>Ga0181563_10001077_pt1 | contig 27058 bp, 21 predicted proteins | sample 011ome_25_FD_133759 | JGI IMG/M metagenome (GOLD analysis project Ga0181563, IMG submission 133759) | Coastal salt marsh microbial communities from the Groves Creek Marsh, Skidaway Island, Georgia - 011512CT metaG (megahit assembly) | ecosystem: Environmental > Aquatic > Marine > Intertidal...
CGCAAACGCTTTCCCCGCCTGCCTTGGCCTACCTGGAAACTGGCACGGACTCGCTCATGGCGCAGGCAAAAAAGGCGGAGCGGAAAACCTCGGGCGGTTCGATCAATTCTTAGCGGAAAATCATGCACGTTTTTTGCAATCACTGGCTGATTCGCAAGAGGGTGACGGAAGTGTTCTTGACCGCACACTCGTGCTTTATGGATCCAGCAATAGTCGCACCCACAATAACCATAACTACCCCCTTCTCCTTGCTGGCGGAAACGAACTTGGACTTCGCCATGGCCAGTACCTGCGGTATGACGAAAAGCAAACCCGAGTCTCTAATCTCTTTCTCACCATGCTCCATCGACTCGGTGTGAATACCGATCACTTCGCTGACAGCACCGGCGAATTCACCGACATTCTGTCTTAATCCCCAACCGCGGCGACTTCTCATGATGATGCGATTCCTTCTTTGCTGTGCGGCAATCCTTAAGCTGTCCACGGAAATATTTTCTCAGCAATGGAATCAGGGATCAGGCCCAAACACCAATTACGTATGCGACGGTCAGGCGGTACAAAAATGGAGTGTCGTGAATGAAGAAAACATCGCATGGTCCCGTGATTTGCCAGAGACAGGCCAGAGTACGGTGGTCATTCAGGACGGCAAGCTTTTTTACACCTGCTATCAGCCTCTAGGCGGCGACAGCGAACTTGGGTCAAACATCGTCGCCTACTGCGCGGACGCACGGTCGGGCGATGTCATCTGGGAACGAGCTATCCCTGGGGCTTATCCATTGCGGCTCAGTGGATGCTTTTCCGACAGCACCTCACCGCCGGCAGTGACCGATGGAAAACGAGTCTGCTTCTTCAATGCGTCGGGGACCTCGGCGTGTTTCGACATGGACGGAAATCTGCTCTGGCAACGAGAAACGATGGCGGTTGGTCGTTCGCAACCGTTTCTCATCGATGGTAATGTGGTTTACACGCGACAAAAAATCATGCCCACCGATGGCAACTTCGGGCACGAACACAAGGATGCACCCAAAGAGCTATGGACGCAACTCGAGGCGATTGACCTGGCAACGGGTAAGCCTCAGTGGACCAGCGAGTGCGGTGTGAACATGGGCGCGATTCCGACGCTCAATCAAACAACCGACGGAAGGTGGGTGATCCTGCTTGGTCGTGGCGGGGGCCATTCTCCACCTGAGCATCCACTAGGAGTCTCGGCGGTCGATGGCCTCAATGGCAGGACGCTCTGGACGCTGCCGCTCGACAAATTTATGTCGACGCAAACCTATCCAATGTTCGACGATCACGCTCTGATCTTTCATGGTTCTGAACATCTTTGGGTGAATCAAGCCGGAGAGATTGTGAAACGAGTGAATATTTGCGACGCGGTACCTGTACGAAAATGGAACGGAACAAGTTACGAATCGGTTATCGAAACGTTGGACTATCGACCGAACAAAGGCCGCGCGATCACGCAGCAATCCAATCTGCTGGCTGGCGACTATCACTACTTTCGCGCCTACTCAGAACCCTATCTCGGACGCGTTCACGTGAAGAGCGGTAAAGTCGAATACCTGCAATTACCGGTGCAGCTATTAAGACAATCAGGACAGGCTGATCAACTAATCTGGTCACTGGATGACCAAGATTTTGTGCCAGCTGTTATGAAAAACAATGATGGTTTTGTGGTGATGGGTGACAAACGCTCTCGCACCAACACCTGGGGTCACCATGCTTCACCCATCATGACCGCCATCGGTAACCAACTCTATTTGCCCACCTTAGTTGGAACCGTTTACTGTATTCAGTGGGACGTCAAAACCTTGGACGAGCGAGCCATCTTAGCGATCAATGACTTAGGCCCTCCAGCGGATACTTGGACCCGAGCGAGCATTAGCTATGACCAAGGTCGACTATACTCGCGAACGATCAAACAGCTCATCTGCATTGAGCAAAACTGAATCACTCGAGTAAATTCGCTCCGCCGTTCTCCTGTTGATGGATCGTTACTGGCCAACCAGGGAACTGATTTTCCGCTTTCCCATCGGTTGCATCAATGAGGAAGCGAAAACTTTCAATAAGGTACGTCTTGGCTTCCGTGTCGATCGTTACCAATCCAAAGCCGCTACCTTTCTGATGAGCTTTTTCGTAGCGATTCTTTTTTGTACCCACCTCTGGGTTTCCCACTGCGTAAACATAGATTTTGTTTCCGAATCCATCGAGATACTCGCCGGTGTTATCCAGCCCATGCACGGGGCGATTCTGATGTGCCATACCGACTTCATCCGGACGCCACCAACGCGGATAACCAGCGGCGATCGCAGGAGTGCAAAACGACCACATACTGTCGCGTTGATGTGCAACGCCATACTGAGAGAGCGAGGTGAGGTGTTGATCACCGTTAATATGCAATGCTCTGGATTCTCGCAAAATATCAATCGCTCGATCGCGTGCAGCCTGAGGCCATCCGCCGGAATCTAAGTCGCCCTTCAGATAACCGTCATACTTACCATGGTGAGTAGCAACACCGGCAAAGACGGTCTGACTGAGTAGGATCTTCATCGAATGACCACGCCAATCGCGTCCCCACTCTTTCAGAAATCTTTCTTGGCGTTCACCGAGTAACTCAAGCCCGGCTTTGTCGAGATTCGCAGTGGGAAAATCTGGATCGATCACATGATCGGCGCGTCCGCTACCGGTATCAACCAATTGCGGCCCACTCTTGAATTGCCGGTCACCAAGAATTGCAAATCCAACGCCTCCGTACACCATGTCGCCATAGTAGACACTAATGCCTTGCTCGACGGGGGCAGGATCGTAAATATCGGGATGGTGCGAGGTATTGGTTCGGTGCACGACATTCACCATCCGAGCCGGTTCTCGATAACCACCGTTGGAGGATGTGCCTCCGTTTGCAACATCCATCGGCACTCCACCTTGGCCCCAGATGTTACCTTGAAATACGTCGTGATCGTCAGCGATGCAGATGGTCGGCCGATCTCGCATCGCTTCGCGGAATGACCATCCAAACATGTAATACTTGCGCAAGTAATTCAAGATTGCTGGACCTGCCGGTTCGCGGATCAAACCATAACCACCGTGGCTCTCGTAAAGCTGGTCGCCCGAGAAGTAAAGCAGATCAGGGTCAAGCTTGAGTAGATTTTCCGCCACGGGTGCATAGGGAAACCCGTAATCATTTTGGCACGTCAAAGCGCCGATCCTCAGCGGCCTACCCTCTGGATTGGCTTTGATCACTCCGCTCCACGAACATAGCTGTTCCTCGCCACTCTTCTTTCTCTCTCGATGCAAAAGCTTAAATGGACTCTGTTGCTTTTCATTCCAGTTGGGGATTCGAAACGTTGCGGTCCAAGCATCCTTATCTAGATCAGCGTATCCATGAGACTTCCAGACACCCCCACTGTCGATTTGCAACTCTACTTGCTGGTGATCGTCTTGGCCCATCGGCCCCGTCAAGGCGGTGATTTTGAGGACGAACCCTTCGCTGCTTCGAGAATCACTGAGGCTATACATTGACCAAAGGATGGGACCGAACTCGCGTGAAGAATCGACGGAGAACGCATCACCGGCTATTGACCAGTCGTTAAACCGGAAACGACCTCCTCGGCCTTTTGCTGAGCTTGCTTCAAAGTTATTCACAAGAGACACATTGCCCAGCAGAGCAACGCTTGGGACCGACGTGGTGAGGGAATCTAATTCTTCACCAAGCTTAGAATGAGCGGTCAGCGTTAACTGAGTCTGCGATCCGCTTGCGACGGCTACAAGAGAGAGTCGCGTCGGCTCGCTAAGATCGATGTCAACCTGTCCGCGTTTCCGCCCAAGTGCAAGGTTGGCGTCGACAACCCCAGCATTGATTCCACCCTTTGCAAAGCAGTTGCTTCGATACTCGTCAAGTTCACTTTTGGTACCAAGCCTCATGCCCACGCTGGAACCAACAAGCTCCCCATCCACTTGCTGAACGGTGACACCCAGGGAGGCGGAACCCATTGCGTTGGTCCATTGATGGGTGATCAAATGCAGATTCCGATTGCCATCGATCGACTGGCACTCCGCCGCTCCATCTCGAACCATCCAGTCTTCCATCGGGTTAGCCCAGATGCGTCCATCCAGCCACACGCGGTCTTTTGTATCCGACCAAGAGATAATCTCGGCGGGCACCAGCGAAGAGGATTCTTTTGTATTCCCCTGCGAAGCGTCCTGCGCTGTTGCCCCAGCATTCCGCGAAACGCCAAAAAGAGCAGCCTGTAGAGCGGTAAGTTTCAGCAGAATACGTCGCGAAAGAGATTTCATGAGTCATCCCAGATGATGAGAGCGAGATCGATACAGACCGACCATCGTTTTTAAGCGTTTAGATGGAAGAGTGTACGTCCGCGAATCTACTCGTAAAGCCAAACAAAATTTATAAGCGTATCCGATGCCAACACGGTTCCACCGTTCTCCGTATAGACGACCACGTTATCGCCTTGAAAGTCGATCCCTAACGCTCCGGTGATTTGATCCCCGGCTGTGGTGTTCGGACTCTTTCTTATCGTGTACTGCACAAAAACGGGTCCCTCGATATCGAATCTTGACTCCGCTTCTGGGATTTGGCCAAACCACCAACTAAACAGAAGAGCGGCTAACAGGACCAGCAATAAAAGCGAACGAAGGCTAAAAGAAAATCCACGTTGCTGTGTAACTTCGCAAGTTGGTTTCATCGTTTCATTCGTCATTAACTTGAGCCTTCCTTCGCGGGAGGCGGACTAGCCATTCAGCCAACAGTGTATCCTAACGACCAACTTATTTTAGGCAAAGCATCGAACGCTAGGTCTCGTCGGAAGGAAATCGTCATCAATCCCCTTTAAACTAATGCGAAACCGATAACCGGAGATGAATGGCGATGCGTGCTGGAATGTTTTCATACCTGATAGTCATAATCCTTGGCATTGTCGTTGGTTCAAATTTCGCGCAGGGGCAACAACCACCTGTTAGCGAAATTATCAAGACTCACGACCGCAATGCTAATGGTATGCTTGAATTCGCCGAAGTTGCACGCAGTCGCCACGAGAGACAATTCCCGCGATGGGATGCGAATGAAGACCGGCAGGTTACCGCAAAAGAAATCATTGATTTCCGTAAACGGTTTGGTATCGCGGAGGACGGCACCAGCATCAAAACCTCAGCCAAAACCAATCAGCAAACACAATGGGTCGTGCCGAATCTTTCTGAACTGAAACGCATCGGCAAGAATCAAACCTTGACACGCGAGGACGCTCGAAATTCCTCCTTTGTCATCGCGACCGCGCCTCATGAATCACAGGGCGAAGGCTATCTCATCATAACGGATCACTTCGAGGACGAATTCCTAGAGTCACTCAGAGTACTCGCTGAATTTCATGACGGCAATCTTTTGACGGTTAAAGATCTAGCCTCACTTCACCAGGAACCTGGCGTCAGTGATGAACTACGATCGCAATTAATAATGCTCAATCCAATGTTTGTTGCAATCGCGCCGCGTTTAGAATCCTTTCGCGAAAATATGCTGATGAACATGTGGGAAATTTTATCCAACATGGATGATGACCCACAGCTTGATGTGTATCCCGGCATCCTCGTCGCATCCACCGCTGAATCACTTTCACAGCTCATCGAGCAATCGATCGATCACAAATCCGTAAAGTTCGAACAATTGAGACCACTAGCGATCAGTCAGGTTTCTAAAGACTCCGAAACACGTTCACTACAGAAAGCGGCAATCTTGCGAAACCACTTTCGCGAGCGTGACATTGAAACTCCCATCGTCGCAATCTACGGCGAGAAAGCGACGTCCGCGCCTCGTCTTGGTGGCAAGCAGGTTTGGAACTTGCAAGCACCGCGTGATGGAACGTTCGTTAAATCATTTGCGTCAGACTTATCCAAGCAGATTGATGAATCCAATTTGATCATCATGCACGGCCACGGGATCCCTGGCATGTCGTGCAGCGTCGACCTCGAGGGCTTGCCAGATGATCTGCAGGGCAAGGTTCTGATGACTGGATCATGTTTTTCCGCATCTCCAAAAATCTCTGATCTTCCAAAAATGCGAGACGCACCTGGCGGTTACACGGTAGAGGAACGCGAAGCGTTTATTCTTCGCGCGATCGACCAAGGTGCGTTGGTCGCCTTTGGCCATCAGCGGCTAAGCTCAGGCTTTCCACATCTTTACCCAGTGCTGGAAAGCTGGCTGGCGGGAAGCAGCGTTGGCGAGGGCTACCAAAGATTGATCAATGGACTGATTGACCAAAAAGAGTTGAGTCGCGGAGATTTCGTCATCCAAGATTCCACGGTCAAAAAACCGCCACAGAATTCGCTGCTATACGTCGTGATCGGCGACCCAGCGTTAAAACCATTTGAGCAATGATCCCCTGCTACAAAAAAAGGGAACGTGAAAAACCGCGTCAAAACAACGCTGCAGATTCTCACGTTCCCTCTCAAATGACCCCTACGGGACTCGAACCCGTGTTACCGCCGTGAAAGGGCGATGTCCTAGACCGCTAGACGAAGGGGCCGCTGAGGAGATGAACCTTTCAGTTCTTCTCTCCAGAAGTGCGGGTTTTACCTGACATTTCACTTTGGAGTCAAGGGTACCGAGCACCAGAATCTGTTTTATCCACAAACGACGTCGAGCGATTTCATTTCGCAAAATGAGGCATTGGCCGCCATCACCGCGCAATCGGTGGATCACCGCCTCACAGCCTTCAGCACGGCGGCAACTTCGCTCGATATAATAGGATGTCGGAAAAATCGTGAGAGATCTTGAAACAGCCCATTGGTTTTCTCGGTTCTGGCCTTTTACCCGTTCTGGAGATTTCTCGTTTCTGGCGTTTTCTCGAGCTCCATCATCTCATCACCGCGATTGGATCTCGCGGCAGTTTTTCGCGTGCCAACAAAAACCAATGCGCCAAACAAACGGAAACCAACCAATCACAGCCTCGCGACAGAACGAACCCAGCAAACAACCCGCCTGGAGACTTAACGAAACAGATGCCTCGATTAGGTCAGCAGCGAGAACGTCGGATCACCGAATGGCAATGTAGAGATGAGGAATCTGCCCGCGACGACAATTCGCGAAGATACGAGATTCGTGAAGTGCCAACGACGACATTCCGTAAGGAGACAGGATCCTGGAGGCCATAACATTCTTGGAAGCCACAAGGAACGTGAATGGCCGTCGCCGCGTGCACCCGACTACGAAACAGCTAGAAATCAACGGTTTAGAGACCGATGACGGGGTAGAGCAGGTGCCAAGGAGAGAGAATCAAGACTCAACCGCTGCGTCGTCCGACTCCATACTCCGCTGAATCGCATCGTAAACCTCGTGGCGATGAACAGGCACTTCCCTTGGAGCTTCTACGCCAAGACGAACCTTATCTCCACGAATTTCAACAACGACGATCTTGATGTCGTTGTTGATAACGATACTTTCGTTCTTTTTTCTGGATAAAACCAACATGATCTAGTCCTTTATTAACCGGCCTTAACTATTTCCTAGTTGTGAGTGCCTACAGTCCGATGCCTTTCAGAATCACCGCCATTGGGATTCTGTCTCACCGCTTCGTAGGCCGGTTGCAATCGCGAACCGAATACTGTAACGATCCGCTAATCCTGCGACCTTCAAACTTAGGTCAAAAAAAAACTTCGTCAAGGAAATACGGCTTGACAAAGGCTGTTTTTTGGCATTCCGCACCCTCCCGAAGGCTCTAAAACCGGAATAACTCCCCTGAACTACTGATTTCCCCGCTTTTCAACCAACCTCTGCGACTCTCGTTGTCGGTTTTCTCCCGGAAATCAACCACCTTTTCTGGCCAGCGTCTGACCTGATTGGGCTGCAATCGTGAAGACTGCCTGCAGTTTCCGCCACCGAGTTCGATTCCAAAAAATCAAATTTCTGCGTGAATCTTTCAAGAAAGAAAATCCTTTAACGGAGTAGCCGCCTGCTCATTTAACCGTAGCACCACCTGGGAAAAACACCGACTTGCTCGAGAAAATTCAAGGCTCTCAGCCCAGCCCGGCAGTGCAGCCCCAAGGTTCCATCATCGCAAGGCTCTAGAATCACCTGTGTACGACTTGTTGATTTCCGCGGTTATGAGACACAGAGCGAAGCGGAGGGTGAGACTGTAGTTGCTGTCGCATTGGCGTTCTAACGCTGTGGAGCAAGAGGCAGAAAGCTACGCGTTGGACGACACGCTCTGGACGACAGCGTCTATTGCGCCCTGTCGCTGTGAGTACACTGGGGGGACGATCTATTGTTAGACTTTAGAACTCACCGATGCCACATTCGCTCGGTCGCGATGCTCCGGCGCAAGGTTGCCAACGAAGTGACACAAAGTGTGCCATGACGGATTAAGATGGAGGACTTGCGAGACTAAGCGAATCGATCAGATTCTTCTTCACTCACGTTTCCGATCGTGCAATTTCGCACTAGACTTGTCGAGAGAGAACGTGTGGGGAAGGAAGGGTCTTAAACTCCGAGGAGTGCAAATCTGCTCGGGGGTAAAAACAGAGCCCTTCCGAATCACAAGAGTTTTCACCCTCCAAACACGGCCCCGACAAGCGTCAGCTCACTCGGATCCGTTACCTCGACTTTGATGTTACTTGCGTCCTAACGTGACGCGGAGACTTCCCTAGATTGACTTCGAACCTATGGTTAGCATTTCACCAAACGACCCTGCTCAAAGCCTTGAGTCACGAGAAGATTTCACGCCTCAGTCCGCGTCGAAACTAATCCCGTTGATCGAGAGCATCGTTCGTGAAATGTCTGAACTTTCCACCGACTTGGATCGTCATCGCGCCCAACTAATTGGACTCGATGAAATCCATCAAACGATCGACGGAGACGCGTACGAGGATGAAGTGGCGGACGTTCGCCGATCCTTTATCGAAGTTGAAGAAAAGTTCAACTCGTGCCACAGAGAACTGCTAGCTCTCGGCGTCGCGACGCACGAACCGTTTGATGGATCCGTCGACTTTCCCGCGAGACTTAACCGCCGCAGGGTTAATCTTTGCTGGCATCCGGGTGAAGAAACGGTCTCGCACTGGCACGAGGTCAACGAAGACGGAGCCAACCGTAGGAGTGTGGATACCAGCATGGTTCCCGGAGCCGCGGTCTAGCTCTCTACACGACGCGTGCAACCGCCTAAAGAAAAACCGGCAGTCGCCCCAGCGATTTCTCCTTCCAAACTGAATCAGCGACGTTTTCTCAACTCGCTACGAACCATTACGCATGTGATACTTCGCATGGTACCAGTTGGTTTTGAATTCTTTATTCAGCAATCGCGCGGATGCAATCGCTAGAAAACTTTTCGCGTCTTGCCTCAGGTCGCGACCGAAATTTTTTCGAGTTCACTTGTTTTACCGAGTTAACAAACCGTGATCGACCGTCTCAGATTCGATCATGATCCAATCGAACCGGTTACAAAGTTGATCGCCCCTTCGGATCCTGTGACGACAAACGAACCTTTGAAACGCGACCGTGTGAATCTCTAAATCTTTGATACCACATCGATAAAACAGATGGATGGGTCAGGTAGGCGTTGGATGGATAAACCGTTAAAACCAAGGTAGTCAAGTCATCATCGACGTCGTGATAGCAGGCCTTATATGTTCGTGCAGAACAAAAAACAAAATGACAATCGCCCCAATGTGATTTTTATCATCACGGACCAGCAGCGATTCGACACCATTGCGGCGTTGGGTTACCCGCATATGCAAACGCCCCACCTCGACCGTCTCGTTCGTGAGGGGATCACGTTTACGCAGTGCCACGTCACGGCGGCCTCATGTGCGGCGGCTAGAGCAAGTCTTTTCAAAGGTTACTACCCGCATACCACCGGAATCTTAAAAAACGCTGACACGTGGCGACGCAGTTGGATTGAGCGTCTGAACGACTCCGGATACTACTGCACCAACATCGGAAAGATGCATACATGGCCGTATCAAACCGAACTTGGTTTCCACGAGAGATTTGTTGTTGAAAACAAAGACCGTTATCTGGAGGGACGATATTATTTTGACGAGTGGGATCGAGCGTTACGCTACCGTGGACTGGTCAAACAGCAACGTGAATTTTATCGCAAGCGTGAGGACTATCATCAATCGCTCGGAGCCTTTGACTGGGAGTTACCAGAGGACACGCATCCCGATTTTTTTGTCGGAGACATGGCGACTTGGTGGATCAACAATAAGCCACCCATGAGTCCTCTGTTTCTGCAAATTGGATTCCCCGGACCGCATCCTCCGTATGATCCCGTTTCGAGATACACCAACCATTATCTCGACCAAGAACTACCCATCGCCCCGGTGACGACCGAGGATCTAGAAGGTCAACCTCCTGCACTGAAGGAGTTGCGGCAACATAACTTTGAAGTTGATCACGACTCGGTTATCCTTGACTTGCAACCATCCGACGCACAGCGACAACGGCAAAGGGCGTACTACCTTGCCAACGTGACCATGATTGATGAGAAGGTTGGTGAGATCATGGCAGCACTGGAGAGCAATGGCTATCTAGAAAACTCGATCGTGATTTTCACGAGCGACCATGGGGATTGCCTGACCGATCATGGACACAGCCAGAAGTGGACCATGTATGAGCAGGTCACCAGAGTGCCGCTGATCATCTGGTCTCCCGATCGTTTTGGCGGCGGACGCAAGGTCGAAGAATTGATTCAACTGATGGATCTTGGCCCCACGATTCTTGACTGGGCTGGCATTGACGTCCCGTCAGATTGGGAGGCGATTTCTCTATCATCGGCACTTGAGCAGAATCCGGATTGGCGGGGACGTGACCATGTTTATTGCGAACAGGCGCGTGACGCCGTTTTAACGGGCTGTGAATTCATGACAATGGTTCGCAATCAGCAACACAAGTTGGTGCATTTTCTAGATGAGCCGCACGGGCAATTATTTGATCTGGAACAAGATCCATCGGAGTCAATGAATCTTTGGGAGTGCACGGACCACACATCCGTCAAGCAATCCCTACTAGCGGAACTTCGAGAGTGGAGAATTCGCAGCGGTTTGAAAACCAAAGATTGGTCGAGCGATTGGCGTTAGAATGAATCGCGGGAACACAGCACGCTCAACCCACGTAACAGTGCTTAATAATTGTAGAACGGGTACTCTTTTAATACTTACGTCGATAAAGTAGCACCCAAGAAAACAAGCCTGATCACCGTATTAAGGAACAGATCTCTGATGAACTCTCGATTCGATATCATGAAATCGATTACCCAAGCGTGTCTTGCGGCGGGTTTTGCGTTCAGCTCGGTTGCCCACGCTCAGGACGCCAAAGATCAGACGTCGAACGCGGCTGTAGACCAGACAGAAAAAGTTTCTGGAATCGATCTCAGTCTTTTCAGTTCCAGCATCAAACCGGGTGATAATTTTTATTGGTATGCCAATGAAAAATGGCTCGAGGAAACCGAGATCCCTGCGGACAAATCCAATTACGGGATCTTCACCCTTCTCGCGGACGGAGCGGACGAGCAGGTCAGACAACTGATCGAACAAGCGGCGAATTCGGAATCGGAAAAGGGTTCTGCGAGCCAGAAAGTTGGTGATCTGTATCGTTCGGTACTGGATCTCCAAACACGCAATCAAGCCGGCATTGCGCCGCTTCACGAACCGCAGGCCTTGATCGATTCCATTGAATCCCGCCGCGATGTCGCGGTCGTCATGGGTCAACTACTTCACTACGGTGTCTACGGTCCGCTTGCTGCCTACGTCAGTGTGGACGCTCGCAACAGTGACCAGTACACCGTTTACGTCACCCAATCTGGATTAACGCTTCCAGACCGCGAGTATTACCTAGATGACGAAAACGAGCGTTTCGTCGCACTGCGTTCGGACCTCAAGCAGTACATAGCGGAAATGTTGCGATTCATGGGTACATCCAACCCTGAGGGAGCTGCATCTCAGATTTTTAAGCTGGAGACCGAGATAGCCAAGCACCACTGGACCAAGACGGAAAATCGCGACCCCGTCAAAACCTACAACCAAGTATCGTCGGCAGACCTAGCGAAACAATTGAGTAGCTTTGCTTGGCAACCTTTCTCGGAGGCCGCTGGCATGGGAACGCAAGAAGCCTTTGTGGTTCGCCAACCCAGCTTTATCGATGCATTCGCTAAGGTGTTTGCTGAGACGGAGGTCGACGTTCTGAAGCTCTATCTCAAATTCCATCTGATCGACCAGTATGCCTCAAGCCTAACGGAGACGATCGAGAAACGATCCTTTGATTTCCATAGTACCGCCGTTCGTGGAGTGGATCAGCAGCAACCGATGTGGAAGCGTGGGGTAGCAGTGACCGGAGGAGCATTGGGTGAACTGGTTGGTCAGCTTTATGTAGCGGAACAATTCCAACCCCAAGCAAAATTGCGAATGCAGCAGTTGGTCAAGAATCTCGAGCGAGCGTTTGAGTCGAGAATCAAAACTCGTGACTGGATGAGTGACAACACCAAGCAAGAAGCAAACAAGAAACTCTCGATGTTCACCACCAAAATCGGCTATCCCGATGTATGGAAAAACTATGACAAACTAGCCATCGAATCAAAGGTGCTCGCCACCAACATGATTGCGTCGGCAAAGTTTGAAGCCCAACGAGAACTCGACAAGCTGGGTGGTCCCATCGATCGCACCGAGTGGCACATGACGCCCCAGACGGTCAATGCCTACTACAACCCAACAATGAACGAGATTGTGTTTCCCGCAGCAATCCTACAACCGCCATTTTTCAACATGCAGGCCGATGACGCGGTCAACTACGGAGGAATTGGAGCGGTGATCGGACACGAACTTAGCCACGGTTTTGACGACAAAGGAAGTAAGTTCGATGGCGAAGGCAATCTTCGAATGTGGTGGACCGAGCAAGATCGTCAGGAATTCGAACGACGTGCCAAAGGTCTTGTGGATCAATACAACAAGTACGAACCGCTTGAAGGTAATTTCGTCAACGGTGAACTAACACTCGGTGAAAACATTGGTGACCTTGGCGGACTCAGTGTCGCCTACGAGGCGTACCGATTATCGCTAGAGGGGAAAGAAGCACCCGTGATTGACGGGCTGACCGGGGACCAAAGATTCTTCCTCGGATGGGCTCAAATATGGCGACGACTTTACCGCGATCGAGAACTACTTGATCGCCTTATCACCGATCCCCACAGCCCCAGTGAGTACCGAGCGAATGGCATCGTACGGAACTTAGACGCATGGTATGAAGCATTCGGAATTACCAAAGAATCCTCACTCTACTTGGCACCAGAAAATCGAGTTCGCATTTGGTGAGCGGCTAATGCATGGATGAGTCAATTTCACTCATCGATCAGGAAAAAGCAGATAAAAATCGTAGCGGCGTCCCGATTCACGTGGTCGCCGCTATTTTTTTGCTGGCCCAACCCCCATACCTCGCAAAAGACTCAACTAGTGGATATTCATTGCCCGCCGAGGGAGGGTGAATCACCAAAAAACCGTTGCTCTTTTCGCACACTTCTATCCCTCTTTGAACATTCCACTGAGCCGTAAGGGGTTGGGAAGCTGCTACAATACCTAATACGGCAACCTCTTCTGCTTTTGTATGCAGAAGTTGTTTAACGCAAGATCTTTTCTGCTTCTCCTTTGAAAGTCTCCTTTGATGTCGCAGGATGCGTTTGCAACGTCCCGTCTGCTTCGAGAAAACATCAGCCGCGTTGTGCTTGGTAAAGATGAATTAGTGCAGATGCTGGTGGTAACACTCATTGCTGGGGAACACCTATTGCTGGAAGACGTACCTGGTGTCGGCAAAACGCTTGCGGCGAAAGCTTTAGCGTCCAGCATTGAAGGTTCCTTCGCTCGGTTACAGTTCACGCCGGATCTTTTACCGAGCGACATCACCGGCAGTGCAATCTACCGATCGGATACTCGTGACTTTGAATTCAAACGCGGCCCTATTTTCAATCACGTTGTGGTCGCCGACGAGATCAATCGCGCTCCTCCTCGAACCCAGTCGGCTCTTCTCGAGGCAATGAGTGAGGGTTGCGTTTCGATCGATGGCATCACCCATCCATTACCCAAACCGTTTATCGTCGTTGCGACACAAAATCCATTTGAATTCGAGGGCACGTACACGCTACCCGAGAGCCAAATGGACCGATTTCTCTTACGATCCTCGATCGGATACCCAAGCCGTGAGATTGAGAAAGAGGTGATGTCGACTCATCGACTCGGTGAACCCGTGAATCAACTGAAGGCGGTGGTAACCACCGAGCAGATCAAAACGGCTCAAGACGCAGCCAGAGATATCAGGTTTGATGAAACTCTGGTTGATTATCTTTTATCGATCGTTGACGCAACTCGGCAGGACGATGCATTTCAAGTCGGTGTCAGCACGCGTGGTGCACTCAGCTTTTACCGAGCTTGCCAAGCGCGAGCGATCACGGAGGAAAGAGATTTCGTTACGCCTGATGACGTCAAAGCGTTAGCTGTTCCGTGTCTGTCCCATCGGCTTCTTACCAACGGGATTTTCCAAGACGCTGGCCGCAAAACGGTAACGGACCATCTGACAGACCTGGTTGCGCGAATACCGGTTCCGGTCTAACGAGATTCATGGAACGGTCACAGGAGCAGACCAAAGTGTGATCTTGCCTCACTCCCCCCCTTTGAAAACGCAGCGAATAACACGATGAACTGGCGTAGGAGCATTGCCAAGCGGTTAAGTCGCAGACGTCAAGCTTGAGTGGTACAGGGATATCAGGATTGAGTCAAACAGTGAATCAAAAACGCAAACTAACTCAGCGGTTAACCCGCCTAGGATTTCATTCACTTTTCGTGGGTGTCTTTGCGATGTTAGGTGGTGCGTTGCGAGGCTTTAATCTTCTGCTCGTTCTCGCAGGGTTGATGGTTGCCGCGTTGATGATGCAGTGGCGGTTATCAAGACGAAGCATCGAAAAAGTAAAAGCCAAACGACTTGTACCTGATGACATTTTCGCGGGGCATGAGACCACATTTCGGTATCAACTTGAAAACGAGAGTCGCTGGACGCCCGCTTGGATGGTGCGAATCGAGGACACGGTGCAGTCCCAATGGCAATCGCCTCAAGGCCAGATTGCAACTGGAACTCCCTTGATCGAAGCAGGCGGAAAACGTCTCATTTCCTCCAACGTCAGATTCGCACGCAGGGGAATCTATCAACTGAAGGGAATCAGGATCATTACCTGCTTCCCCTTTTCACTCTCGACGGCCACGGTCCAGGAGACAAACGAAGCTGAGTTGATCGTGTATCCGAAGCTATTGAACTTGAGGAAGAGTTGGAAAAGAGCGATTAAACATCATTCGACCGGTAACACAGCCAACCACCATAACCAGGGTCCCGCCGAGGGCGAGTTTTACGGCCTGCGAGAATGGCGAAATGGGGATAGCCAAAAATGGATTCACTGGAGAACGTCTGCGCGACTTGGTGATCTCGCGGTTCGACAATTCGAGGACCATAAACGTCTCCACGCATGCCTAATTGTCGACGCATTTGAAAATAACGAAACCGATCCTGAACTTGTCGAGTCCGCTGTCAGCCTAGCCGCGTCGCTGGCGGTTGGTATCCTAGGTAACACAACCGATCACGCAGACTTGATATGTGTCGGCACGTCAACATCCGTCGTTTTCGGACGCAACGGAAACGCTCGTTTATGCAAAAAGATGATTGAATCGCTTGCCACCCTAAACGCATCGGATCACCCGCAATGGCAGACGGCGTTTGAACATCTAAATCGACAAAGAATTAAGCCAAAAGAAGTCATCGTCATCAGCACACGAACCTTCAAGCAGTTTCAAGCTGACAACGCTGATATCAGCCATCTATTGACGGATTGGTTTCACCGAAGCCACTTGATTTGGGCTAATGTTAAAACGGACCTCGATCACTGGGCGATCGTCGATTCCGAGCAGGCTGTTAACGAAACCAAGTCGATCTCGCCACCGAGAACGGACGCTGCTGAACGCACCAAGGCAAAATCAATCCCGATTCAGGAAATGCCAAGTCCAATAGGAAGTGAGACGATCACTCAATCATCCACCGGCTCATCGGCATACGTGACCGAGAAACAGTCGGTAGCAAACAGGAGTGATCAATGACCAAGGTAAATCGAGAGCAAGAGCGCACCGGGAATTTCCGACATCCCGATCCACAAACGGCTGAACTCAACCAGCCAAGCGAACCAACACTTTCCGCTTTGCCCCTCCCCGGTTCACCTTCCTCAAAGCAGAGGCTTAAACTCAGATTAAAATTTTATTTTGCGGTCATTAGCTGTTTAGGGGGATTGGTTTTAGCATCGGGAACCGATGGTTCTGCACTCTCAATATTCGCTGTTTTCTTTGCGGCATTTGGTTTTGTATTCGTTGATTGGCTTGAATTCTTTGCGTTACCCGCAGTAGCGGCCTATGCGGCGATGGGCGTTGCCGCAATGTTCTGCGTAGGAGACTTTGTTGAACTCAATGCGCCCGGCCAACATCAGATGGGAGTGGTGGCTCAACTGCTTGTTTTTGTGCAGGCCATCCTGATGCTGCAAAAAAAGAGCCGCAGGATCTTTGAGCAGCTTGCGGTGTTTTGTCTTCTTGAACTCACTGTAGCAGCCGTTTTTAATGACGCATTATTATTTGGGATACTCTTGATCCCAATCGCTCTGATTGGCGCTATGGCACTAAGTCTGATTGCAGGCACCTGTGTCATCGAAGGTGTCACCGAACCAAACGAAGGCAAAAACTCAAAGAAAGCGTCACAGGCACAGAGACAAACCCAATGGCTGAGTGTGAACGCTGATCGCAACTGGCTATCGATCGTTTCGATCGCACCAAAATTCTCGCGTCTCATTCTTTGGATGCTTGCCCCAGCGGTAATCATCATTTCGATGATCTTCTTCTATGCTTTACCAAGAACCACCGATGCCGCGAGAGTTGAATCACGCGGCAGAGCAATGGTTGGTTTTTCAGACGAACTGCGTCTCGGGCAAATTGGCCAGATGATGCAAAGCACGCAGCCAGCATTGCGAGTGGATCTTCGCCATCCAAACACAGGTGAACCCTACAACGTCACAGGCGGAATCTATCTTCGTGGAAAAGTACTGGAGAGGTACGAGGAATTTAACAGCGTCACTCTCACTGGGGCGTCATGGAATTCACTACCGGCTGGCTACTTGAGCGAACCGGAACGATTACCCGACGCGTACGTTCCGGCCCAACCATCAGATGAATCCTACTACGATAACGTTGACGTCAAAATCACCTGCGAATCGATGCGCAGTGACGCCTTATTTGCGATTGCGCCTTATCATCGAACCGATGAGATGTCGGCCGTTATGCACTTTGCAGAGCTTTGGACATTGGGACGCGAACGGAGATCTGATTGGATCTACCCCAGGATTGAGTATCGATTTGGCAGCCACGCATTCCGCAGCGGTATTCAAACCGACCTGAAGAGCTTTCGTCATAACGGCGACCCGTTTTATCGAGGGCTCAGCGTTTCAAGAACGCAAATTGCATCGAGCGCTATAGACGTAGAACGTCAAACGCAAGGGTATATCGAAGAGTTGTTATTATTCTCGGAAGTAACGATGCCGACCATCAGTGATGTTGGCGAATCGTTCGTGGTAGATTCAGAAGGTCAACGGCGATCAGACTATGCCATTGCCAAAGCGATGGAGAGTTATTTTTCCAAAGAAGGAAAATACCAGTACACGCTTAATCTTGATGCAGACCCCGTCCCCGGCCTTGATCCAATTGAACAGTTTGTTCGAATCGATCAACGGGGGCACTGTCAATTCTTTGCTTCTGCGCTCGCGATGATGCTTCGAAGCCAAGGGATACCAGCGCGCGTGGTAGCCGGCTACCACACCGATGAATACAACGATATCGCGAAGCACTACATCGCTAGGCAGCTACATGCACATGCGTGGGTCGAGGCACTCATTGACGTGAATCTTGACGATGGAACGCCATTGGTTTTCGGACAACCGGTAACCACACAGTACTGGTTACGACTCGACCCAACTCCACCCGCGGGCCGTGTCAGAGAATCCGGAAGAGTAGGTCAAGTGCTGGATTTGGCGCAGACGGTATGGGATGACTACATCGTTGAGATGGATGGTGAGCGACAAAATGCGAGCCTAGTCAACGGCGGTTCCAAGTCGATGAATCAATCGTATCGCAAGGTAATTGATCAACTCGGGCTTTTCGTTCGTCGCATTCGAGCTGGCCAACTAGGCGGCGGCTCCCTGGCCAATCGAAACTGGTTCTCCTGGCAGGCACCTTTGGTTGCAGGTGCATTCCTATTCATCGTGGTTGGCGTTCTACGATTACGAACCGTCCGAGTTAAAAAAAGAACCGGAAAAACGGCACTTAGTCCAACCATGACGCCGAGCATTCCTTTTTATGCTGAGGCAATCCATTTGGTGAAAAAACTGGGAATCGAGCCCCGCCTAGGGCAAACCCCCAAGGAGTTCAGCCTAGTAGCGATTTCGAGATTCCGCGAAACGGGAGAAGAGACGCCGGCGTCCGCGTTCAGTTTCCTGACCGAGTGCTTCTATCGTGAACGGTACGGGATGCTGTGGGTTGGGAGCGGTATTGCGAAAGATCCGAAGATTGTCGATGCTTCGTCAAGATTCAACGTTCATGCGGAACGTTCGGCCAAGCGATCGCTTTCCTCGTCTGAGGATCAGGTAGCCAAAGCTCTAACTGAACTCGCCGATGGCGTTGAGACTCTTCTTAGGCGTGACAGCGAAAGGAAACGGAACACGTGATTGTTACGATCGATGGACCGGCGGGAGCCGGAAAAAGTAGTATCGCGAAAACCGTGGCTGAACGCCTTGGCTTTGAATTCTTAGATACTGGTTCTCTCTATAGAGCAATGACGCTTGCGGCGATCCGTGCACAGGTGGATTTTGAAAACTCAAAGGAAATAATTGAGTTCTCGAGTGGTGTCGAGATCTGCTGGAATGGCACACAAGTGCTTTTAAATGGCGAGGATGTCAGCGAACAAATTCGTACGCCCACCGTCACCGATGCCATTCGGTTTATTGCCGACTTGCCAGAAATACGTGCTCGCCTATCCGAGATCCAACGGCAAGTTGCGATTGGCCGAAACGTTGTAACCGAGGGACGAGATCAGGGATCAGAAGTTTTCACCGATGCGGAGTGCAAAATCTTTCTGACTGCGTCTCCTGAAGAACGTGCGAGACGACGACACCAGCAACTTGCCGATATGGGACGTCCGCTACCGCTCGAGGAAATTTTGCGCGCACAAGATCAACGCGACGAAGAAGATCGTCAACGCCCCATCGGTTCCCTAAGACCCGCCGACGATGCGATCATCATTGACAGCGATGGAATGTCTTCCGAGCAGGTACTCGAACTGATCCTGAAAACCGTTCAAGATCGTCATGGCGACAAGCAAATTGAATCGAAAAGCTAAAAGGCGACTCTCTCAGCGCCCCGAAAACGAGGGAATCAGGTCTTCCCTCTACGATATTATTTTCGAAGCCGAGACCCCTGCCGGTCGCTGGTTTGATATTGGCTTGCTATTGGCCATCTTGGCGAGCATCACGGTTGTCTCCCTTGAAACGGTTCCAACGTATCGAGATATCCCTTGGCTAATGTCTGCATTCGACATCGTGGAATGGTGTCTGACGCTGCTCTTTACCGTTGAATATTTCTTGAGACTTACGTGCGTTCGACATCCAATTAAGTATGCCTTCAGCTTTTGGGGAATGATCGATCTCTTGAGTGTGCTCCCAAGTTACCTCACTCTAGCGGTTGGAAGCTCTTCTCGTTCATTCGTCATCCTGCGTAGCGTAAGACTGCTGAGAGTCTTCCGTGTACTGAAACTATGGAGGATGATGAACGAGGCAGATGAACTTTCTGCAGCGGTTTGGGCAGCTCGCAACAAGATCATCGTCTTTCTTGCGGTGGTGCTTGTTGCGGTCACCATCAGCGGCACCCTGATGTTTCATATCGAAACCGCCATGGCAAATAGCGATGGCGGGGAGAGCGATTTCACCTCGATTCCCCAAGCCATGTACTGGGCGATCGTGACCATGACCACCGTTGGCTACGGAGACATCGTGCCGCTCTCTTCGGCTGGAAAAGTGATCTCAGCGATTCTCATCTTACTTGGCTACAGCCTGATTATTGTTCCATCAACCTTTGTTAGTGCCGAGATCATGCAGCGTCGACAGGAACCTGTTGATCACGCGTGCCATCAGTGCGATGCCAAGGGACATCCTGATGAGTCCACCTACTGCTATCGCTGCGGCACTCGACTCGATGGCGGATCAAAATATTCATGATCGAAACCGAGTCCTTCAATAATTAGGCCTAAACGAAATCTCTTTGGGATTCTAATCGAATCCCATCGACGTCACTCATACTCCAACACCGATTCAATTCGGTAGCCACCGAGTTTTTCCTGCCCCGAGAGGAATTTAAGATGGATCAAAAAAGAACATCCAACTACCTCGGCTCCGCAAGACTCAACGAGTTCGCAGCACGCCTGCATCGTTCCGCCAGTTGCCAACAGGTCATCCACAATTAGAACGCGTTGCCCTGGCTTGAACGCATCGGTGTGAATCTGAAGTTCATCGGTTCCGTATTCAAGATCATACTGATGCGATCGCGTTTCGAATGGCAGCTTCCCTGGCTTTCGCACCGGTGAAAATCCGGCGCCGAGCCGCAGCGCTAACGGGGTACCAAAAATGAATCCTCTCGCCTCAGCCGCGGCGATCATATCGATTTTTTGATCCGCAAATGGCTCTGCCATCGCCTCAATCGCTGACCCAAAAGCGTCATGATTACCAAGCAGAGGCGTGATGTCACGAAACAAAATTCCGGGCTTAGGATAGTCGGGAATGTCACGAATGAATTGACTAAGCTGAATCATGTTGAAAATCCTAGAGGGCCGAGGAAGATTGAGAATCATGGCGGTGGCGAAGCGGCATCCGTGCTCCCCTAATTCATTACAAATTCGCTCAGTGCCGTGGTTCCGTTAACCTCGATGATGGGTAGTCCGTACGCCCGAGAATTTCAATATCTTAACCTGAGATCGACCTGACAAGATACCGCCACCGCGGTACGATACCGAGATGAAATTTACAAAAATGCACGGCGCCGGAAATGACTATCTCTATGTAGATTGCTTTGAGCAGCCAGTACCTGATGATGCCGCTGAAATCGCAAAACTTGTTTCCCACCGCCACTTTGGCGTTGGCGGAGATGGCATTATTTTCATCTGCAAAAGTGATAAGGCCGATGTGCGAATGCAGATGCACAACGCCGATGGCAGTCAGGCAGAGATGTGCGGCAATGGCATCCGGTGCTTGGCAAAATACGCCTACGACCACGGGCTTGCTCCGAAAACCGAGATGCTTGTCGAAACTGGGGCAGGGGTTCTTAGCCTCAACCTGCATCCCGGCTCTGATGGAAGGATCGAAGAAGTCACTGTCGACATGGGTCCCCCAATCCTCGAGGCTTCTCAGGTCCCAACGACGATTCTCGACGCGGGAAGTGTGGTGGATCACGTGGTTGATTTCAATGGAAACACTTTCTCCGTGACATGTGTCTCAATGGGTAACCCCCACTGCATCATCTTTGTTCCAAAAGCCACCGATGACCTTGTGCTCGGCATCGGGCCAATCATCGAGAATGACCCACGATTCCCCAATCGAACCAATGTTGAATTCGTAGAAATCCTATCTCGCCAAGAAGTCAGGCAGCGAACTTGGGAACGCGGATCAGGGGAAACATGGGCTTGTGGGACTGGAGCCTCTGCTGTCTGTGTCGCCGGTGTCCTAACAGGTAGAACCGATCGCAAAATCCGGAACCACTTGCTTGGTGGCGACTTGATACTTGATTGGGATGAAGCCTCGGGGCATGTGATGATGACCGGGCCAGCAGTCGAAGTCTTCCAAGGCGAATGGCCTACCAACTGAACCAGAAAATGTTTGTTGGTACCTTAGGAGGTCGCTTGAAAACGACCATGAATTGCAGTCGCCGCTTGCCCTAACGCAACCGATCGTAAGCTCCCCGACCAAAAGCAAGCAGGATCTGAAACCGTGAGCGATGCTGAAACCCACTCCGTGTCCGTCAGCGAACTAACCGGACATATCAAGGCAATTCTCGAGGGCACCTTTCCCTCGATTTGGGTTGCGGGAGAAGTATCGGATGTGGTGCGACCACGCAGCGGCCATGTTTACTTTACCCTCAAGGACGCCCAGTCACAGATTCGCGGGGTAATGTGGCGAACGGCAGCGTCACGTCTTCAAGAACCGCTGAAAGACGGACAGAGCGTTTTGTGCTTTGGCGACGTCGAGGTTTATGCTCCGCGTGGCACTTACCAGTTGGTCGTCCGAAAAGTTCAGATGCAAGGTGTTGGCGGACTGCAAGCTGCTTTTCAAAAACTGCAAGCCAAGCTGAATGACGAGGGGCTATTTGATGCCGCTCGAAAACGGCTACTGCCCACTTTCCCTCGTCGAATTGGAGTCATCACGAGTTCTAGCGGAGCCGCGATTCAGGATTTTCTTAAAGCCGCTTCACATCGTTGGCGGGGAACTGAGATTGTAGTCATCCCATCGCTAGTACAAGGAAACGAGGCTGTCAGCAAATTGGTCAACGCCATCGCCGCCGCACATCGCTACCGCCCTCAACTCGACGCTTTAGTCCTCGCACGCGGTGGGGGCAGCCTCGAAGATCTTTGGTGCTTTAACGAAGAGGCCGTGGTACGAGCAGTTGCCGCTTCAAAAATCCCCACCGTCTCTGCAATTGGCCACGAGATCGATGTCACACTTTGTGATTTGGCGGCCGACGTCAGAGCCTTGACCCCGACCGACGGTGCGACCAAGGTACTGCCAGACTCTGATTCACTTATTCGCAGTGTCCAAAATCTCGGACAAAGACTTAGACGCAACGCCAGTTACATGCTAACCAGCCGAAGGGAGCGTCTGCAGGCACTCGGTTCAAGAACGATCCTGAAGCGACCGCACGAGATGGTTCTCAATCGAACCCGTCAACTTGATGATCTCGACGCGCGAGCACGAAGGGCGATGTTCGGAAAAATTAAACTCGGACGTGCGCACCTCGCTTCCTCAGCCGCGTCACTCTCGGCGCTCTCACCCCTGCAAGTTCTCACACGCGGTTATAGTGTCACACTTACTGAGGAAGGCCAAGCGATCACGAATGCATCCGATGTAAAAAACGGTCAACGGATTCAAACACGCTTGAACCAAGGAAGCGTTTGGTCAATTATCGACAGCCAGAATCTTTCAGAGTGAAGGTACACAATAGAATGATGTGTACCAAAATTAACCTAGGTCAAGATTAGTCTGTGCCAAAATTAGCCTGCTAGGAACGAGTCGGTGCAAGGAATCCTTGCGCCGAAATGCGGAATCGCCAACTTCAGAATGGGTCTCAATGCTTGAAACGCCTCGCTAACTGGCGGAAAAGGAATCTAGCGATACTTTTTCCGAAGCGAGTGACGCAAGCTGATGACAAACCGCGGCGTAATGGCAATAGCGCGGGCGTAATGGCTATCTCAGCGTACTGGCAACAGCGCAGAAATCTTATTTCCAGCGATAAACTTTCAACGCTTTCAGATCTCGTACGATGACCAAGTCACCTTGAACCGCTAGGTGAGCCCACGAGTCATCCGCGACCTTGGTCTCATCAACGAGTTGGTACTCTTCGGTATTGGGGGTAATCAAGCGCAACTCACCCTTATCATTAAGAGAAAGAATGGATTGCCCATTGGACGCCATGCTCCAGTACTTTCCAACAGGCGGCGTTGTCCAGTTCGCCTTACCGCTGCTCGGGTCGAGACTCGTAAATCGTTCGTTCTTGAGATGAAGGTAGATCTGACCGTCCACCATGATGGGTGATGACATGTAAGCCTGTGTGTTTTGATTCCACAGTTCGCTGACCGACCAAGTTCCCGCTGCGTCTTTCGCAATGTCAAACATCTGCGCACGACCGTTGTATGCCGAAGTAAATACTTTGTTGTCCATCACCAACGGAGTCAAAATGTTCATTCCCCTAAATGCCTCAATCGGCTCTTTCCACAAGACGCCACCGGTTGCAATATCGACACCACAAAGATCGGTTCGCGTCTGGACAACCATTTGCTTTACCCCGGACAACTCAGCAATCACAGGACTTGAGAACGCCCCGCTGCTCATCATGCCATCTGCATTCTCGAGCGTTTTCCAAATCAAACTTCCATCGTCGAGCGACAACTTGCAGACCGCACCCCCGGTTTGAATGAAGACAGCACCATCATCAACCAAAGGTGAACAGACAGCACCGAAAGCAGGTAGCGGCATTCCGTGTTCAGTTGCAAAGTCAACCTTCCACAACTCCGTGCCATCAACTGGGTTCAAACAGACCAGCAAATCTCGCATCCCAAGAACCAGCAATTTACCTTCGGCGCAGATCGGCGTGGATCGAATCCAGTCGCCATTGGAGGCAGCAAAAAACGGGACGGACATGGAACCCTCCCACTGCACAGCCCATGCCTGCTCACCGTCTTGTAGATTGTAAGCAGTGACTCGTTCAAATTTCTTGTCGACTGTTTCGGTGGTGAAGACCAAACCATTGTGAATGACAGGTCCGCTGTAACTCGGTGATAGTGAGTTTTCCCAAACCAGATTCAAATGCCCAGCGAGTTTCGCCGGCCAAGTGTCTGATTCGACGATCCCGTCTCTCATCGGCCCTCGCCATTGGTTCCAGTCAGCGGCCAAGCCTGTGAGCGACGATAGAAACAAAGAAGAAAGTAGAAAAGTAGTGTTAAGCAGGGATATTTTCAGGCGGTTCACTTGTTTACTCCGAGTGCGAAATGTCTTGCAGATACTATAGGCGACCGGCAAACCTGGCGGTCCGTTCCTTCTTTTTTCCTGAGTTTTGGCGACTGGAGAGCGGCAGTCGCCATCAGAACGGAGAATCTTGGCAAAATCAGCCAAGGTGAATTGATGAGGCATCGATCAAGCGAACTGTGGCCTTCGAGTGGAGCGTTTGCCCGCATCGGTGATTGGAAACGCATGATCCAATTCAGATCGATGCTTGCGAAACCATGATGCAACCAACTGCAAGGTATAGGGATAAAGGCCATGTCCTCGCTGCAATTGCCGCTGAGTCATTGCCGACCACTCTCGAAGCTTAGCCTCCAGAGCATCATTGATTTCTGGGCTTTTTGGCGCAGCGATCGCATCCGCGATCTCACCGCTATGAATCAAGTACCAGATCCCGCAGCCATCATAACCAGGCACGGCATAGATAAAGGTAAATCGTCTTCTTGCGCTCGAAAGTAACTTGAGTTTTCGTTCCACGTACTCCAGGCTCTTCACCGTTTTGTGTGCACGCCCAGCAAGCTCATACTGCTGGTTAGCCATCGCTCGCTCAAACTGCTCTCGCATCATCGACAACGGTTCACCATTAAAACCGTCGACGAAACTTTCGGCAGCACTGACTTGCAAGTCATATTCCGAACGCGTGCAACCTGAAGCACACGGACCCGAACAGGTTCCTACCTCAAACCGCAAACAGCCTGGGCGATGTTCCATCGAAAACAATTCCAATTGCTCTGCAAAGTGGAACACCTGCTTCTGCCCACAATCACGCAAGCGAAAGACTTTATTGAGTGAATCCACCGCCCGCTTCATTCTGCCCGCACCGTGGAAAGGGCCTTCCACCGCCACACAATCGGCCGGTGGTTCGGCGGACAAAAAAAACATTGCGGGCGAGCGTCCCAAGCAAAGATAAACGGGACGTTGCCGTTTCGGAACGCCTTGAACATTCCAACGCGGACTAAAACGCCGTATCAATTGCTGCTCGCGAACTAAGGCAGCAAAATCACTTGGCTGGGTCTCCCAGATGATGGCCCGTGTATTCTCAATGATACGCCCGCCCTTCTCGTCCGCACTTGATCTTGCAAAGTAGCTGCCAAGTCGCGACCGCAATGACTTACTCTTGCCAACGTAAATCAAACGACCGTGACGATCGAGCATACCGTACACGCCCGGAACGGTTGGGCAGGTTTGAGCCAAACGCTCTCGTAGTTGCTTTTTGGACCCCCCACCAATCAAATCCGTTGACCTCGCGGAGTAAGGGTAAAACGGATTGGCACCGAAGCATAGTTCGGGCGAGTCTTTAATAATGGCTCCCATGCGGACCATCCTTGTGTCCGGTTTCCTACTTTACCTAAGAATGACTGGGTCACACTCCCCCGAGTCTCGACGATATTCGCTTAACGTTGGCCAACGGATGCGTTTCAACAGCTACCGCGGTTGAGTGACAAAAGGCGAACTGGCTCCCTCAATTCAAGCAACATTATGGGCGACCTTTTGGAACTCGGCAGCGCCGAGTCATTGTCCGAGCAAAATTTTTCTGGAAGTGCGAACACCTCCCCGGATCCATCGCTCGCGCAACTGATCATACCGGTATGCCTAAAAACCCCTTCTTCAGCCTTCCAAAAGGCGATCAATCTTTGTCGCAACGATAAAATCGTTTTCGCTCAAGCCACCAATCGCATGGGTAGTGAGAATGATTTTCAAATGGCGATACCCCGTCAAATGCAAGTCGGGATGATGTTGTTCCTCTTCCGCTAGCTCAGCGATTTGATTCAACAATCGAATCGCTTCGGGGAATCGATTGCAGTTTAGACTCCGCTGGATACATTTTCCACCATCATCAATCGACCAGCCAGTGAGTTCGGTGAGTAGTTGCTCGGATTGCTGCCGATCAAGCGGATCGACGCCTCCCTCGCAAGGCAAACACTTTTTTTGACGAAGAGTCTCCGTGGAACCAATTGGAATATCTTGACTCATATGATGACCAACATGGATGAAAGAAGGGAGGAAGGAAGTCGCTCTAGCAATTAACCGTAGTGGATGAAAAGCCGACAAAAACGAAAATCACGCCAGATGAGAGTGATGATTCATCGGAACGAACAATCGATGAATCGTCCAATTGCCACACCGAGGAAACCACTCCATGGCAAAGCGGTTGCGACGGCAATCCCGCACAACTCAATCAG
>Ga0181563_10001081_pt1 | contig 27043 bp, 30 predicted proteins | sample 011ome_25_FD_133759 | JGI IMG/M metagenome (GOLD analysis project Ga0181563, IMG submission 133759) | Coastal salt marsh microbial communities from the Groves Creek Marsh, Skidaway Island, Georgia - 011512CT metaG (megahit assembly) | ecosystem: Environmental > Aquatic > Marine > Intertidal...
AGAAATCCAACAACCCTTCAATTTGTTTCTCCTTCAAGTGTTCAGACACTGTCTTGGAAATTGGTTCAAGGAATTGGACAAACCCATTGTCTTTGTCGTAGACATCTTCATCAAAGTGAAGAACACCTGCTTTTTCCCATCCTCTTTCAAATCGTGCTGGAGGATGATTTGTGTCATTGCCATTAAAGACAATATGGTCTTTTTGCGAAGGGTTCCACCAGATAGCGAAGAGACGTGATTTTCTCTTAACAATATCATACGGTTCAAACGCATTAAACAAATCCTCGCCAATGGCGGTATCAACAAACTTTCCACGCATCTCAAGTGGTTCAACTCCGTTGTTTTTGGTGACTAACCACTTATAGTGGAAGTCACACATACTTACATTTACTTCTTCGTCTGGAACAGGTCCGATTTTCATGTTTCGGTTCATGAAAATCACGATTCGGTCTTTTACGTCATCTTTGGAACAATATCCAAACTCGGCGGCGGCACACTGTGGCTTATTATCTTTGTTCTGGTTCTGGTTCTGGTTCTGGTTCTGGTTCTGGTTCATTTTGAACAACTCAAATAACAGACTTATATTTGTCGGTTAGTTGGTAGGGGTTACTCTGAGTATAAATTCTAAAAAGCATTTCAATTTTTTGAATTTATAAATGTTTTACTATAGTTTCTGAATGATCTTTCGTTTTACACTTTTACACTATTTTATTAAAAACCAGGCATATCAGTAAATACATTTGTTACTGTTTTAATAACAGAATCGGTAGGCATAAATTCGCTTATTATATATAAACCAACTATAGAACTTAAATAAACAATAAGAGTATCACGAATTAACTCCTTAACCTCCTTTTTATCCTTTTTAATCATTCGCATTTCTACAAATTTCATTAATAGGTAAATAAATGCAATAATGCCGGAATGTATAATGTATTTTTCCATATATTTATGAAAATAATTATTGTATATTTTCATAACGCATTATTTTATAAATTAAAATAAATTATAAAATATTTTTTAGGACAGCACCTCAAAATCCAATACAGGTGGTGCTAATTCAACCGTTGCTGGTTTGCTTAAATCATTTACATCGATGATGTCTAAGTTGACATTTCCACCAATAACTAAACGTTCACTTTCATCTTCGTCATCACCATCGTCATTGTCTTTATTAAAATCAGAAGATTCACGTTCTTTTTCTAATCTCTCTAAATTTTCTTCATCTTTTGAAACAGTAACCACTGTTTCTTTTCCAGAAACATCCATAATTTTGTCGTCATCAGAAAATGTTAATTTGCCATTATCGCCACTATTCATTCCAAAATCAGTGGTTTGTTTAAATTCTTCAATTGTTTCTTTTGTTATTGTTTCTTTTGTTGCCGCTTCATTTGTCGCCGCTTCATTTGTCGCTGGTATAGTCGTTGATGTTGCTGTTGCTGAAGCATTCTCTTCTTTTGTAGGGGGCACTTCAGCGTCAGGTAGAGGTTCTTCCACTTCACTCACTTGAACATCCTGTTCTTCAGTTTCATCCATATAGGAACGCAATATATGTTCTACTGGAACACTATCGCGAACTGTATTCAAAATGCATTCTTTAACAATTAATTCAAGTTCGCGATTATTTTTTTGAACCTGTAGTGGTTGTATATTTTTTTCAAATAAATATATATTCGTATACATCTTTCGGGCAATGTAAATATAAATTTTATGAATAAAATCACTTACAGATGGAATGTTAATATCTATTTTTTTCTGTTTGCTACCAACACGAACACACGTTAATGCCTTTAATTGAATAATATGCACACATGTAATCAAATCTTCTAAATAAGTACAACCAGATGATTCAATAATTCGTTCTTTCTCAGTATCGATAATTGTTTGATTCCATTTGGGAACACGTGTAAGGAAATTTTGAAATGTCATTAAGTATTTATCATTTTCATTATTATCTTTACATAATTTAACTGCTTCCTCAAAAATAGATTTCACACCTTGGGTGACGCTAGGTGTTAAAATGTTCAACAACCGCGCGCACCATTCATTCTTTGATTCAGTTAAACTACTAACAGAAAAATCATCCATATTTACATAAATGATATATTTTCTAAATCGCATTCGGAACGTAATAACATGAAATTTAATATAAATAATATAAATAATTTTTCGTTTCTAAAATCCTTTTTAAGTTTGTTAAATAAAAGTATCATTTGGTATTTATGAATTATATCAAATTTATTACTATTTTCTAAATAAGTTATAATATCTAATCCGCTATATCCTTTTTCATACAAATCGTTTGTAATTGATGATATTCTAACTATAGAGTCGGTGGTTGTCTTGTCACAAGCAGTTATTTTATTACTGTTGTTGAATTCATTACATATTTTATCAAAATAGGTTAAAAATTTTCTTTGTCTTTGTTTATTAATTGAAAATGTGGTTGAAATATTATATGTATGAAAATTGAAAATATTATCCTTTAATTTGGGTTCATATACAAATATTTCACAAAATCGCGATAATATTGGTTTTAATAATTTATATTTATTTTCAATAATAATGAAAAAACGGGTAGTATGACTAAATAATTCAATACAACGTCTAAGAGCAGATTGTGCGTCTATTGTGAGTTCATCGGCATTTGAGAGAACAATGGTTTTAAATTTACGGTCGCCTTCAATATTTACATGAGTTTTTGCAAAAAACTTTAATTCGTCTCTAATAAATTTAATCCCTTTTCCATGTGCACAATTCACATACATAACATAATTCTTTAATAATTCTTTATTATTGCTGTAAATATCATTTATAAAATTATGAACGATTGTTCGTTTGCCGCTACCACTTTTTCCATGAAAAATAATATTTGGTATATCTTTTTTTTCTAAAAAAAAATTTAATTTTTCTTTTATTTCAGGATGATAACACTGTTGTTTATTCATATTCGAAAGTATATTGTATTTAATAACGTATTTAAAGCATTTTTAAATCATAATAAATTGTTTTATATATCATGATTTTTATATTAATCTTTTATAGGTTATGGTTTTCATGAATAAATGAATTAATAAGTTCGGTTAAATTATAACCTTCATTTTTCGCAATTGCCGACAAAACCGATAATGAATTGGATAATGAAATTTTAATATTATTTCGTGTGTCAAATTTCTCTGTTATTTCATGATCTTTCAGAAGGGATTGATATACTAATTGTTGATTAAGAATTGCATATAATGTATCTTGTGTTATAGACCCAAACTGTTTTTGAACCTTTTCATTGAATTCAGACATTGCATTATCTTGTTCTGTAAAACGCATTTTTCCTTTAATTAAATGCGGCATACTGTTATATGGATTTTTTAATATAATACATAGAGTTGTGTTTAAATATATTATATATAATATACAACAATACATATATCTAAAAGCAAACACCATCATTAATATCAATGAGGCACCCTGACGACAGTTGCGGCAATTGGGTAAACTCGGATTGCTTTAATTTATCTCTCATATCAATTAATAAATTCTTCCATGAGAGATTAGACGATGTCGATTTATCCTTTAATGAATTTAAGAATGCCCATGTCATTGCTCCTTGATATTTTTGTTCCATATAGGCATCGGCACTCGTTTGCGTATCATTACAACCACTAATCATAATAACATTGCTATTGGTTTCGGTATCATTGTTATCAGTAGTAAAGGTGTCATTTTCTAAACTGTCTAAATATTGATATTTAAGGTCAAGAACAGTTCCACTAAAGCAACAATCAAACAATGCAAAGAGAGTAACGCCTTTCTTCAAATGTAATTGAATGAGAGATTTTAATTCATCGTCTAAAATACCTTTAAGATCCGATGTCAAAATCATTTCATCCTTTCCATCATTTTCATCACTATTGCGGTCATATGTAGAAGAACCATGTCCGCTGTAAGAAAAGAAGAGTAAATCGCCTTCTTCGCCACTTTCTAAAAATGCCTTAAAAGCATCGAGGATTTCATCTCTCGTGGGTTTCTTTTCGGTATCATCCGTTATAATGGAAATATTCTCAGTTTTAAATCCATAACTGTTAGTTAAAGCAGTGTGAATAGATTCAGTGTCATTAATACAACCGTTTAACTGTGCGTCCGTTCCATTATAATTAATACCAATTAATAATCCTCTTTTATTTTTAGTGATTTCAATTTCTTCTGGTTTTACCAATGAAACCAATTTGTTATGGTATTGTTTATTTAATTCTTTATGGTAATATTCAAAACGGCGTTGGTATAAACCGATATAATATTGTTTTGTTCTGAAATTTAAACGCATATGACTAATACGATAAATAATCCCGTTATAATAATTAATTACACTTTGTAATCTTCTTCTGTAAGATTGTGTTATTTGTGCTGAATCCATTTTATAATAATAATGGATATAATATTATAAAATAGATATAATATTTTTAGTGTATATATAAAATATAAATCATATAAAAGATTATTTATATAATTTATATAATTAGTAATATATATAAATGTCGTCTATTTTTAATAAATTAATAAGTAAAGGTGATTCGAGTGATTATATTTCACAGAAAAAAAAACAAACAATATTTAACGAATTTATTAAATCAACCACTGCTTCTGATTTTAATCCGGTAAAGAAAGATGGATATAAATATAATGATAATTTTAAATTCATACCTGCTACTGAAGATGCATCAAAATGTTTAATATTTTCAAAAAGTTATGAATTAAAAATCGAATACAAGGATGGGAAAAATTATGTTAATGTTGATTGTAGTCTTAATGTAACAGGGTAAACCATGTTATTATGTTACACATTACGCCCAACTAGTTAAACTTTGGGTATACGGATTGTTTTTAAATGCATTTAATAATTCAGGCGCAATTCGGTCATTATTCACACTTTGGTCATACCCCTGAGTAACCTTGACGCGATCTAAATTTTCAACAACACCTCTTGCGGTAATTCCGGCAGTTCCACCAGAACTAGGCACCCACCATCTATTATTATCTCTATCGCCATCGCGTTTATGTATAGAAATGTTTTCCACTTGGTTAAACATTTGTGTTCCTCCTTGGTTCGGGCGAAGTTCTTGAGTTTTATTCACATTATTGCGTTGACGGTATTCGGCTTCATACGACTTGGTAGAAGCAAGACCATTGGGACCAGCAACACCCGTATGTGATTTTGTAGTTGTATCCCGTTGTAATTGAACTGGTTGATGTTTGGAAACCAAGTAGGCACTTCCATCCTGTTGCTGCACGTTCAAGTGATTACAATCTAAATCTGCTTCAGTCATCTCTCTAATTGTTGTTTTTGTGCGATCAGCAGGATTGTATATTTGTCCCTTGGTTACGGGAGCAGTCGGGTTTCCACTAGAACGCATATTATCCACTACATCTTCTTTACGTGTAGGTCTAATAAAATCAACTACTGGAGATACAATTGCTTTTATAATACCACCCACGGGACCCATTGAGGTATTTTGTCGGGTTGTAGAACGATTGTTTGACCTATTTGAAAAACTCTGAATACCATAATCGCCGTTAGTAGCACATGCATTTCCAGAGCAAGTAGGCGGTGCAAATGCTTTTTGAGGAAGTTCTTGACGTCTGGATGGTTGATGTTCTTGGTCAACATAAGTCCCTCCTGTTTGATTCGCGCGTGTTCCGTAATATTCAGCGGTTGTGTTAGTTCGATTCACATCATGTAATACTTCAATACCTCTAGCAGTTGGTGCCTTTTCTAAACCAGTTGTCGTCATCCAGCGTTCGGGTCCAGAAGCAAAATATTTTTCAGGTAAATGCTTCTCAACCTTTCCTTGTGTTTGTGAAGAAGGTGCGTTTTTAATAAAGTGTGTTCCTGGACCTTCGTGACCTTGTAATTCAAATGTCATTTTCGGGTTTGTTGCAACACGGAGTTCATCAACTGTTCTGTCAGTCCATAAATCACGCGCTTCCATACCCGAATTAAATCCAGCACTACCATCATTTGTAAACCCTTTGTTTAATCCAGGACCAACGCGCTGTTCTTCCCAAGGTTTTACATTTGCCATCTTCATACTGGGATTAACACGTGATTGAATAAAATCACTTACATTGGGCGCTCCGTTTGCGTATTGATACCCTTCTTGCGGATTAAATAAAGGTGCTTGTTCCTTTTTTGAAAAAAATTGTGACCCAGTGCCTTGCATATTATCTAAAATACTTTCATGAACAGTGCTATCTACAGTTGCTCCGCGTATTTTTCCACCAAAAAAAGGTGCCATGTTATTATGCTTAAAATTAGACTTATCAATTGGTTTTCCTGTTAATGAATAGTTAGGACCGGGTAAATCATTTCTTGAAGCACCGTTTTGAGTAGGATTGCTATATTTGTCGGTATGTTGATTTGGGTTGGTATAAGCACCAATATTATTCTCTCTTGTTACTTGTTCAGTTGTAGGAAAATTTTTAATAGGTTTTGGTGGGTTTATGCCAGGCAACTGGTTCTTAGTGCCTTGCATATTTGTATAACCTTCGTTTTTATTGGAGACACTATCTTTTTGTTTTGAAATAACATACATACTACCTAATGCTATTAAAGGAACTGCTAATTCAGCCATTTATATATATTAAATATAATAAATAGTAGATTTATTGTATAATAAAAATATACTTATTTTATATTTATTATATATTACGTGTCATTAAATATGAGCATTAATGTAAAATTAGTTATCAATTAGTTGTCTAGGTGCCTTGGCAACAAATATATCCTTTTCCAAAATACGTGTGCTTAAATTATTTTGAAACGGAAAGCAAGTATTTTCTTGAGGATTTAATGGCAATATGCTATACTTGGTTTGTTCTAAATCACGGTATTCCCAGGCAGGATGAGTTGCTCTTGATTGATCTGTAGATGCATTTCCATTGTCATAATTCACGTGGTTTGTTTTAACTGCATTTAATTTATAATCATTTTTTTCTATATCATCACGATTACTATTTCTGGATAAACCAAATAAGTCACTTTCTAAATTTACTGTATTTGTCATTAGATTACCACCCCATTTTTGCATACGAATATGAGGGTCTTCCATATACAATGGTTTACTACCGTTACCTGGAACATTTAACATATATCTGCCAGTTCCGGTAGATTCTTGTAATTGTTTATTAATTCGACAAGGGTCATCGTGAAAACGTGTAAATGCCATTATTTATTATATATATTATTATATTTTATAATATTGTATATAATTGTTAGTATGTATAATTAAATAGGGTAAGGTCGTTGGTTCTTTTCAACTACAAGAGGTTTGGGTAAGTGAGTAGGAAGACGATCAAAAAAGTTTAATGTTGGTATTGCCTTTAACTCTGGTTTAATTGGTTTTTGGGGTTTAACTAGATTTGTTGAATTAATGCCAAACAATGTAGATTCAATTTCAATTGGATTATTTGATAGTGTATCTCTTGGCATACGATTTGGCATATATCCAATACTTGGCATTGAATTTATGTATGCTCTACCCTGTGGATTGTGCGCATATAAAACATTTTCACGACTCAAATTAAAATGCTCTTGCTCTAAATTATAATTACCGCGTGTATTAATATTTCTTGTTGATGCCATTCTTATATTATATTATAATACAGTTATAAAATTTTTTATTATAAATATTATTATAAATATTATTATAAATATTATTATAAATATTATTATAAATATTATTATAATGCCGACAACAATTTATTCAAATATATGTCATCAATTGAATTATGAATTAAGTAATCAATAATACACCTATGTGTTAAATCAAAATATTCAAATTTAAATAACATTTTAAAAATAATATCATTTTCATCTAGAATAGCAATTTTATCAGTTTCGATTTCTCTATTACTAGCATTATATATATTTAGTAATTCATTTATATCTTTGTTTCTTCTTGCCTTTGTAAAAACGTCCTTAAAATCACCACTAAGAGAGATTGAGAAATATAATTCTTCAATGATGTTATTAATTATATCATCGTTCCATTCAGTTAAATCAAATGCCTGTAGTAATTGAATACGATACATTTGTTCTTTATCATTTTCGTCCATATCATCAAATAATTTATAAGTGCATACAAAGTCTGCTTGATACATTTTATTAAATGATAAAATAAGGTTTAAATGTTTAAATCATTACAAAATTATATAGAAAATAAAACAGTATTAGAAAAATATTAAATGTCATAATATATTAAATGAGATTGAACAATAATATCGCACATTATGGTGATATAATGGCAATACCTTTTTTTCTAATTACATTCATATATTTTTACAATATGGAAAATAAAACAGTATTAGAAAATCTAATAATGTTTTTTATATTTGTTTGTTTAATAGGTGACATATTTTTTAGTGCTATATATTTTAAATTATTATAAAATATAAATTATTATAAAATATAAATTATTATAAAATATAAATTATTATAAAATATAAATTATTATAAAATATAAATTATTATAAAATATAAATTTAATGACGGTTAATCGTTTCAGTATATTCTTTATCGCGTGCTAATTCACGAGAAGGCAACCCTCCACGTATCCATCCTTCTGCTGCATTGCTTTCAATTAAATTTGCTGGGTTGCTAATAGTCGCTTTTAAAGTGGGAATCATCGGAGTTAATGCATATTGCGAATAGCAAACTTCACTACTAGGGTTGATGCTTTTTTTATTATTAGCAAAATCACCTTGTTGAATATTAGATTCTAATTCAGGGTCACATTTACCGCGTCCTAAATAAGGAACAGTTAAATACGGGCGTTCGTTTAAAGAAATACGGCACTTGGGTTTAGAAATGCTATTAATAAGTAATTCAGAACTTTCTTTAATATTAGCACCACCTACACTAACATGATGACTGCCCGTAAAGTTAATGCTTGGTTGACTAGTCGCAAAGTCAACGTGGTTAGATGTTGGGCAAGACGGTCTGAAACTATCAAGCATATAGTTGGCGTATTCGGAATTCTGTAACGTGCGTTGACTAGCGTCAGTTCTGTCATCACCTAATCTTGATGTTTGGTTAAATTTATAATCAAATACAGACGCCATTATATTATATAATATGATTAAATATAAAAATATTACATAATTAATAATTAGTCCATCGTGGTGGCATATTTCTAACACAAGCAATATCACTATTTTCTTCATCACGGCATGCTATCATATCACCATAACAAAATTCAGCAAATGATTTTTGGTCATTTTCAACAGTAGTATTGGGCATCGGATGCCAAGCATGCATAGATTGTTCAAAATTAAAATTATCACCTAAATCTTTAAACAATTTTTCATCAATGCTAGGGTCATTAAAATTACTGGCAATAAATTCTTTTGTTTTATTATTGATATCATTTTCAACCGTAGGAACAAACGAAGGTGCTGCCTTCGGTCGATTCGGATTATCATTTATTTCAGGCAATAAGACATTCATAACCGGATTAGATTGTGTTGGTTCAGTAAAACTTGGTTTTAAAATATTGTATAATTCGTTATTAGTAAATGCTTCTTTCTTAACACTTCTTTTTTTTTTCATTGTATACAGGAGAACAATAGTCCCTAAAGACAATATACCTGATAATACAACTTTATTATTTTTTGTAAATAAGTATCCAATGAACATCAGTATTATAACAAGTCGTGTAATTGCATTTAATTTATTTTCAAATGTCATATCAGGCATAGGCCAAATATTCGATAGTTGATCAGATTTAAATAAAATATTTGGGTTTTCCAACCAGAATGAATTATTCATTTATATATATAATCACAAATATTTTATAGAGTATTATATACCATTCTTATTTTTAGTCTCTTTATTGTATGTATACTTTATTTGAGTATATCTAAATAAAAGAACACCTAAATATACTGCACCTATTTTTAAAATATTTATTCCCTTTGAGTAGTTATTTAATCTATGTGTGTAATAAAATGCAGCAGTTATGTTTCTTATAACAATTATTGTGTTTAATTGTAAGTTTTTTTACACCTTTTCACATTTAAAATGCCGATTTTAACAATTTATTATTAGATATAGCACTAATAAATGTATCTATATCTCCATTTAATAAAGGTGTATACTCATGTATTTTATCATCGAACCAGTCCCACCATTTAATTTTTAATAAAATTCTAATTTGTTTTTTATTAAATTTATATTTAATAATCTGAGATGGATTTCCATAAATAAAACTATATGGTTTAACATCACGCGCAATATAGCTATTATTTGCTATGTTCGCTCCATCGCCAATTGTAATACCTGGCATAATAGTTACGTTAGAACCAATCCAAACATCATTACCTATGGTTACTGAACAAGAACAACTACTTAATGGTATTATCCATTTATTATTTTTTGTTATAATACTACCCCCATTTAAATAAATATTTACATTTACCCCAATAGTACAATAATTTCCAATTTTCAGGATTGAATCTTTTGTCCCCCAGTGTATTATAGGGTCACCAGTTGTATTTTTACCAAACATTGTTTTATATAATTTATAAATTATTATTTATAAATTATTATTTATAAAGTATAGTTCAATTTTTATTTTTACACCATTGAACATTTCAAACGTCCAATGTAACGTTGCCTTTGTTACTGATAACTTGCCAACAAGTTAGTGTTTTAAATATCCAAAGGTGTAAAAGTTCGTCTAATCGCTCTGGAGTTATAATGAATTCTTTTCATTTTATCCTTCTTTCTTTTTGACCTTATAAAAATTATTTATTATTATTCTTTTTCTTCTTCTTCTTTTTATCTGGGTTATGAGGTTTGATGTCAAGAGAAGTTATCTGGTCTCGTGTGCTTCTTTCAACATTTTCTCCTTTTGAGAAAACAATAGTTTCCGGTGGAACATTACTGGATGAAGCATATAACGCGGTCTGAGACGCGGTCTGAGACGCGGTCTGAGACGCCGCTGCCGCCGCCGCCGCCTTCTTTTCTGCCAAGTTTCTTAAAATTCTTTCACGATTTTTTGCATCTCTCAACTTCTTGTCTAAATTATTCTGCATTGCTCCAACATTTACTTTTCCTGGTCCTTTTCCTTGTGGGTTCATTCCCATTTTACTCATCATATTTTGAATATCCCCCATACCAGGCATATCTTTCATTTTTTTCATCATTTCACTTGCTTCTGCCAATAAATCACTTTCTTTAACATCACCAGATTTCATCTTACTGTCTAATTTTGAACCGACGTTTTTAACTAGTCCCATTAATTTTGTTGGATTACTCATTAAATGTTTAAATACATCATTAATTGAACTTGCGTTTTCCATATCAATGTTTAAATCACTTGCGGTTTCTTCCGCAATTTCTTTTGCCAATTTACCCAATTTACCATTCATCATATTATTCACATGATCTTGAATATCGGCAGGGTTGGGCAAATCTTCTAAATTAATACCAGATGTTTTTTCACCTGTAGCATTACCGGTATCGTCTGGATTAGTATCTTCGGTATTACTTTTTTCACCAAACATTTTTTGCATTTCACCAATCGTTTCTTCTAATTTCGATTTAAAATCGTCTTGATTAACCGATTCAAATAATTTCGCGGTATCGCCAAACGTATTACCATCTGAAATACTTGAAACAATATTAAACAATACCAATTGTAAATATTTCCAAATCGTTTCACGCGTTTTGTCTGTAATATTTTCCTTCCACAACAACTTAAAATTAATTCCAGGTAAAAATTCAACATCTTCATTAAATACATCTACTGTTTGATACAGAATGTCGAAAAAACGCTTAGGATAGACTGTCTTACAAAATGTAAAAACATATTTAAGTGAATAATCCAATTTTTCTACATTATTTTCAAAAATCAAATTATGTAAATTTTCATTCAAATTGTCTTTTTGTTCGGGGAAGGAAACCAATATATCTTTTGCCATATCTACTATAATTTTTTTAAAATCAGATGGTATTTGAACCTTAGTTCCCTCTGTTTCTGCCATATCTATTATATATTTATTTATAGTAAATATATATTTAAATCAAACTTGATTAAATATATAATAATCTCACAAATTATTTATTTTTTAATTCATTAAATAATTCCGTTAATTTTTTTAAGTTCTGTAAATACCTTACAACCTTTTGTTTATCTTCATCATTCATATTCTTAACGGGTTGACGTAGCGATTCTATTTTATCCAATGCCCATACTTGTTCAGTTTCTTTATAACCATGTTGTTTTCTATAATCGTTTTCAATAAAAAATGAAATATCACCATCATTAATTTTATCACCATACAATTGAACAAAATGTTCATTAAACATTTTAATTATTGCGCGTGGCATTATCATAAGAGTTTTATTTATTGTTTTTCGAGTTGACATTATATCAGAGTCATTTGGAAACACTCGTTCAATATCAATAATAAATTCGATAAAATGTTTATTAAAAGCATCAACCACTTGCGATTTATTCATTTTTAAATAATGTAATATATGTAAGTTATATTATTTAAACCTATTTTTTAACTAAATTATTTTTACTCTGTATTTTACCTTATCTTTTTTGTGGTTGTATATCATTATTACGGGACTGTTGAAGTTGTTCCATAGATACATTTCCGACCTTATCTGGTTCATATGTATCCGGAGGAGTATCGATATTGCCTACATACTCAATATCTGCATAATGATGTTGTTGTCTCATCCCCCCATCACCTTTTGCCGATAAAGATTGATGGTCTTGATCTAAAAAACTAAAATTATCAGAAGCAACACCATACCCTCCGCCACCAGATAATGAAAATGCAGTAGGTTCGCCATTAGTCTTAACTGTTGGATTTATATGTGTTATGTTTTGTGCTTCTAAATGTTTGTATATGTCTTGTCCGAAAAGAACATGATGTCCTTTATTTAATAATAACAATGCTGGTATTTTTGTAATAGTCGGTGGTAAAAGCAATTCTTGACCATTTTCTAAAATAACATAAGTAGCACCATTAGTCTTTTTGACTCTTTTGTCTATATTAATAAAATGCATATCTTTTTTAGAGTTTGATGTTGAAATCATTTGTAATAATTTACTGCAATTGTCGCAATAAGTGCTATAGTATAGTATTGTGCTCATTATATAAAAAATATTATTTTAAAGATATCTAAATAAACTAATTAATAATAAAATTGATTTAATAATTATAGGATTGTATATTATACAAAGCATTTACAATGGAACCATCTATTACTAATATTTCCGAGTCCAATGGTGTGTTATCATTTACACTAAAAGGTGTTAATGTTAGTATCGCAAATGGATTGCGTCGTATTTCAAGTGAAATTCCCAGTATTGTGTTTCGAACCTCGCCACATGAAGAAAATAAAGCAGTATTTGAAGTCAACACAACTAGAATGAATAATGAACTAATTAAGCAACGTCTTAGTTGTATTCCAATTTATACAGATGTAACTAATTTCCCAGTGGATAAATATATGTTAGTTGTAAAAAAACAAAATAATTCGTCAAGTGTAGAATATGTAACAACTGCTGATTTTCAATTGATGGAATTGGAGACAAAACAATACGATAAACAACTTGCATCTAAAATGTTTCCGCCCAACCCGGTTACTGGCGATTATCCTGAACTAGTTCGTTTATTGCCAAAAGTATCTGACGATATTGAAGGAGAACAATTGGTTCTTACATGTAAGTTTGATATTGGAACTACAAAGGAAGACAGCGCATTTAATATTACTTCTACATTTGTATATTCAAATACAATGGATCCTAGTAAAGTTAAAGCAGCATGGGCAGAGAAAAAAACAGAATTGGTTAAAACACTCAATCCGGATGAACTGAAATTTGCGGAAAAGGATTGGCATTTATTGGATGCTCAGCGTCATTTTGTGAAGGATTCGTTTGATTTTAAGATTGAAACTGTTGGACAAATTAATAATAGAGAAATTATTTATCGTTCTGCTAGATTAATGATTGAAAAATTAGAAAAGTTAAAGGACACTATTCAAAGTGAACAAAATATTATTACCTCTACAGAAACAACAATACCAAATTGTTTTGATGTTTTATTGAAAAATGAAGATTATACACTTGGTAAGGTAGTTGAGTTTGTATTGTATAATACACACTATGACAATACTCTTCATTTCTGTGGGTTTCGAAAACCTCATCCGCATATTGATGAATCGATTATTCGGATTGGATTTAAAAACCCAACAGATAAAGTTACTGTTACAACCTACATTGTAAATGCTGCAGAAGAATTAATTAAGGTTTATAATATTATTGGTAAGATATTTGAAATTTCCAAGTAAGAACGTAACTATCACACTGTAAGTGTAAGTAAATAGTATGTTATTCAATTAGGTATAACTTTGGCGATAAAGAAATTATTATTTTTTATATATATATTTTTACTTTTATTTTATAAATATGTTTTAATTTAACTATTTATAAAAATTTCTACTATAAATATAAGGTAATGACTGATAAAGTTAATTTACAGTTAGGAGATATTATAGAAATAATTGCCCCTAATGACAGTGAAATACATAATAAAGTATATTATATTGAATACCTTGATGCTGATAAAATACGTTTAGAAGAATCTGATGGTTCTGAAGCAATATTAACATTAACTGATGGACAATTAGATAATGAGTCAATTGAAAGTATTATAATAAAAAGTAGAGCAGAAGAAAGTGGATACGCTCGTCAAAATAATTTAATTATTGGTGTTTGGGTTGATGTGTTTTTTAATGGAGATTTGCCATTAACCATTACAGGTAAAATTACAAATTTGGAAGAAGATAGAATTGAAATAACAACTTATCCTGATAATGATGTTGTCTTTATTGACTTTGAATATAAAGGTGTTCCCGATTATTTACCAATTGAAAAAATAAAAATACGAAGAGCACCAGACACAAACATAGTTTTAGATGATAAAAAAATAGATGGAGTTGTAACTGATGATGAAACTGAACAGGTGACGGATATGGGTATGGACATGGATATGGGTATGGACATGGATATGGGTATGGACGTGGATATGGATATGGATAACGATGTAACTATACAAACCGGCATTATCCCTGTTTCACAACAAGAAATGAAAGAACAAATTAAAACAATGATATTTAATGCAGATCAAATTAAATTTGGAGAAGATTTAGATGATATAACACAAATGATTGACGTTCCTGAAGAAGAACAACGATATGATATTGAAAAACAGTTGGATGATATGTTAGATGATTTGTTGTCATCTGTTCCAAACGCAGATAGAACAGATGAGGTAAAGAATAACATTAATATTATGATACAGCGTTTTAAACAGTTGAGAGATACGTTTTCAGCATTTGATAATAAAGGGTATGCAGTTATGCCAAAAGCACAGGGTTCAAACTACAAACCACTTATAAAAACACTTGAAAATCTTGAGAAAAAATTACTATGGGTTATTCCTGTAGCAAAGAATATTAAAAAGTTATATAAGATTAAATATAAAAATAACGATGACAATGATGACGATAATGATGATGAAGATGAAGAAGAACCAGGAGAAGATGTTGAATTATTGTCACTCTTCGATGAAAGAGGCAAAGAAGAAACAATTATGTTGAACTATAAAACAAATAATACTGGAGGAGAACAACCAAAGTATGAGTATTTACAAAAAGAAATGGATAAATTTCAAACACCATATGTTAATTTAAGTGACGCGAATGATTTAAATAGAACACTTTATAATAAACGCGTTAACGAAAATATTACAGCAATTATAGATAATTATGATGACTTTAAATCATCGGTTAAAGGAAATGATACTTATTCAATGCCTCATAGTATGAATATATTAGAGAGAAACCAACAACAAACACAAAAACGGTTTGCTATTCAAAATTACAATATTGGAAATACTACATTAGATATAACAAAAGTTCGAGGAGAAAATCCAATTATTAAACGGGTTCCAGTAACACAAAACGATACAATAGATATACAATCATTAATAACTTTACCAAAAGCAGCATTGAATTTTTCAAGAGTTAATATGAATGCCTCATCAATTCTCGATAAATCTAATTTAAATTTACATTATATACAGTATTGGAAACTATTAAATCAAAATACACGTGTCTATAGAACAACCATTAAAGAACTCGATAAACAATACACTCATAATAGTGATAAGTATTTGAATAATATTAGAAATTATCGAATGAATGACGAAGTGTTGGAAAAAATAAATAGGGATAATAAAAGTAATAGAGATAATAAGAATAGCAGAAATGATAAAGACGGATTGTATCACAAGTTCTTGGACAGTGTCATCCCCAAAACCAGGGTATTATTTAATGTCATTAAACCATACATTAATAATCTCTCTATAACAGAAATTTTAAATTACCTAGAACCATTTATGATTTATCAATCTGATTTGTCTTTTTTACACTACAAGGAAATGACCGAATACATTACCGAGAAAATAATCGAATATAAAAAAAATTATTTATCAAAGTCTCGTGAGTTTTCTAGTATAAAAAGTTCTCAAAATGTATTAATACCATCTTTTATTAAAATATTTGATGAAAACCCGAATTTAAAAACCAAGGTGTTAGATGTTTATGGGTTTAAAGATTCAATAACAGACATGAAAAATGCTGAATTTTTTAAACGTATCATGGAAATTGATAATGGTATATTTTATAATAATGCAGTTGGGTTAATAAGCACGAATTTAATGATAGCAGATGGTTCTAGAGATATTACTGACATTGATATGTATTTAAATAACGAACAAGGCAACCCTCAAGATTACATTAATAAAAAAATTACTAAGGGTAGAGGAAAAAAAACAGAGAGAATGAATGAACCTATAAATAAAGGATTAAATGAATGTAGTAAAATTAAAGTTGTAGCAAAGCGTTATATTGATATTGATGAATTGATGGAAGATAATGGCAAAGAAATATTTTTTGATAAAAAATATGATATAACACCTTATGATATTCAAGAACGTTTTAAAGCAGACCCAACAATGACATCTGGAGAACAGATTAAATTTTATATGGATAAAATTATTCAGATGAAAAAAATAGACCAAGAAAATGCTAGACGTGATGCAGAATCAATTATCAAACGAAAACGAACTGTAGAAGATGGCGATTATGCTATTTTGGAGATTACTGACGATGTAAATGCAACATTACAATACTATATTCGTTCAAATGAACAATGGGAATTGGATGATTCGATTGATGCAGAAACGTTTGCTGATAGTGCGAAAATGTTCTGTAATTTAAATGAAAAATGTATTTCAGTAAAGAATACATGTACTGATGAAACTACAGGTGCAAGTGAAATTAAAAAACAAAATTTGAAATTATTAATTTCTGAATTTGACAATAGTTTAAATGTAAATAAAGATATTATGATTAACAAAATAGAAGAAGCATTAACAAATTCTGATTCTAGAATTGAAATATTACAAAAAATACGTAAATTGAAATTATACAAAAATGAATCAGTTAAAATCAATATTGGAAATACACTGTCAGACGATACAATTGACGGACGAATTACATCGCCGTATGATGGATTATTAAGCACTATAATGGGACAATCAGATATAAGTAAGCGGTTTAAGGATATCTCTAATTTTGTAACCATCTTTACGCGTGAATCAATCAGTGATATGGGAGAAAATAAATATTGGTATTATTGTATTAAAACAAACAAAAAGATGGTTCCTACATTTATTTATAAATTAGCAACTGCGTTTTTGAAAGGACAGGACTATACGGGAACATTAAATCGTATTTGTGCAGAACAGGGAACAATCAGCGAAGATGGTGATAAATGGGTTGATAAACACAGTGGTTATACAATTAAAATGATTGACTTGAATGAAGCAGAAGAATACAATGAAGAAGGATTTAAAATTGTATCACACTCAGTGATTGAAGATGATGCTGGCGATATTATAATGCAGGGCAATAGCAATGATAACAATAATTCTAATCAGAAAAAAGATACGAATAAACGTGCGTATTTTACCGAAGATGCCAATAAAATTTATAATGTTATTGAATCATTAAGTAAAAATATGGGATTAGTTATACACGATAAATATGAATTTATTGTGAGAAATGTATTAAGTCAATTAACAAACTCAAGGTTAATTCCGAAAAAAGGAACATATAAAAAAAAGATGGAGGAATTTGCATTGAAGGGTAAAACATTGGATTCTTATGAAGATGTGTATAACTCGACATTGCTTTATTTGACATTTTCCTATTTCTTGATATCCATTCAAGTAAGTGTTCCTCCTATAAAAACAAAAATTACATTTCCTGGTTGTAAAAAATCGTTTAGTGGGTTTCCTGTAGATGGGACAGAAAACAATAGTGGATTAGTTTATGTTGCATGCGTAGCATATAAAATAAGAAACAATGCTAGTCTGCCGTGGTCTTCTATTAAGAATAAAAACGCACCATATATCGTACAACAAATGGAATTTATTATAACAAAATTTATTTTACCTACAGACCACATTCAAAATAGTATAAAAGAGTTGAAACAATACATTAGTTCCAATCCAGAACAGGATATACCCGAAGAACACAGTATTGAAAAATGGTATAATTTTTTACCGCCTCTTAAAAAAATAAAAATGACTACTACGCAAGATGTTGGTGATGTATTTAAAAGTAGACTTACTGAAAGTTTGCGTAAAGGAACACAAGTTCAACAAGAATCAATTTCTGAAATAAAATCTAAAATGCGAATATTTTCATTTACTATAATAGACCTAATTGAACAAATTGTAAAGAGTGAAAATGCATTATTGAAATCAAGTGGCGGAGAACCATTTTTACAAAACGCATGTTGTGATGAAGGTGTAATCAATACATTACAGTATTTTATAAATAAGAAACCGGAAATTGCCATAATGAATAACAGAGTTTTGAAATTAAGTGATATATACGATGATATTCAAAATATGACAAGAGCATCATTCCTATATGACCCCCGTAATACAAAACGTAAATTGAGAAAATTAGATGAGGAATTCTCTGAAAATACAATTTATAGAGCATTTATTGTTTATTGTAGATTTAATAGTTTAACACCATTAGATGATGACTTAAAAGCAATTTGCCCTACAAAACCGGAGGGGTTTAATGTGAATGATACATTAGATGAAAGTATCCGTAAATTGAAAAGTAACGCACGTAACTATAATTCAGAATCATTAGGAAAATTACTTAATATAATTAATCAGTCTACCATGAAAACAATTGAAACTAAACCTACAGAATTAACAAATGCTGAAAAACTGACAGAACTATTAAATAAAATAGATCAAGAAGAAACACGTCCTACTAAATTCCGAAAATCTTTTATGGAAGTATTAGAACAGTTTGAATTAAACTCGTTAATGGAAGATACTATCCAAATGAGAAATTTTAAAAATGTATTAAAATTACTGAATGACGATATGCAAAAACAATTATTGAGCTTTGTTGAAGAAAACAGAATTCAATTAAAAAAAACAAAACTTAATCATTTTAAAACATGTATTGAAACGATCATGGAATTTAATAAGAGCACAAATGAAGAAGAATCAAATTACAAATTAGTTAATTTTATGAAAAAAACAATTCGGTCAATGACAAAAGAATACCCTAATATTATTAAAAATAATGTAAATAATTTTGAAGAAGATAGTGGTTCTATTGAGGAATATGCCGAACAGAAAAAATATGTTAAAAGAAGTAAATATATAAATAAACACTGGGGGTTTTCTGATAAACATGGTGCTGATTTATTCAATACTATAAAAAATCATTACAGTGACTTTCAAAGATTATATAACGATGAACAAACCAAAATGTTGATGAATAAAATGATGGAAAAAATAAATGATATAAATGAGTTATCGTCGAATACATTGTTTTATTCGCCAGTTGAAATAATACGAAATGGAAAAGGGTCGGGTTCGGGAACGGGTTCGGGAGAGAATATGCATACTTATTCTGTATTTGATTTGGATTTAACCACCATGTTATTTCATTTTTATTTCCTGAGTATATTTACCGATTTAATTTCTCTTCAAGATGATATTGAAATATTACAACTACCTTTAATCAAATTACAAGAAAAACAAAACAAACAAGGCGACGAAATATTATTTATGACAAAAAAAAATGAAGATGACGTATTTATGGGTAATAAGGCAGAATTAGCAGATAAAATTGCAAATATAATTATTCTGTTTACTGATGTCATTTCTAAGGATAAAAAGGCAATCAATTACAATTACCATCAATTACTAGAGTTATTACTACGTTCTAAAGAAAAGGAAAAAGATGAAATGACAAATGTTCTTGAGAGCAAGAATGACGAAGAAAGAGAGATTGACACCTTTTTTAAACAACATAAATTAGGACAATGGAGTATCGGTGAACAAAAAGGATTCCGTAATTATGAGAAAGGAACATACGATCAAGAACGCGAAGCAATTGATAAAATGGTGGCAAGAGAAGCAAATTTAAAAACTCGGAATATTGTCACTGATATGAATAGGGATATATTTCAATTAGATATGATCGCTGAAGAGGCAGTGGATGATAGAATTGACAGTGAAGAAAATATGATAACCTATATGGGTGAAGACGCTGAACCAGAGGAATATGGTATGGATGGTGATGAGAATTATTAGTAAAATTTGTTACTAAAAAATAATAAAAATATAAAATTATACTTTTATTATTAACCATTCTATTTAAGCACACATATACAATCCAAGCAACCCACCAATAGTGGATATATTAGACATACATGCATAATAACTTTCACCACCCTTTAATGGATTATGATACATAACAGTTGCCGCAATAGTGAACGCAATTAAAGCAATAACCGCAATTTTAAATATAGGCAATAATGTAAATAAACCAGTAAACGCATAACTCGTTATAATAACGGGGGCAATAAGTTCTAATAGAATAACACTACTAATAACGATTTGAGCAAGAGTTATAGGAACATTCATTTTTTTAGAAAATTTCATAGTAGATTTGGAAAACATATAGATTTTCTCAAGTCCGCTAAGAAAAAACACTAGAGTAATAAGAATTGCAGGATAAAATAAACGCATCATTTTAAGATATATATATATATAGTGAGAGAATAAAGTAAAATATTATTAAATTATTAAATAATACAGTGGGATTAAACGCGATTAATATAATATTTTAAAGTTATAATATTATATAATGTTTGAACGACGATGGGTAAGAGAAAATAAAATTATTGTAGCAATTGTTATTTATGTTCTATTGTTTACAACAGTTAATGTTTTAAAACCAGCATTTATGTATAATCCGGATGGTTCTATAAAACAATTTGGTGTTGGATACCGTAAAAAAACAATTATTCCTATATGGTTAATATCTGTTGTAATTGCTATTATCTCTTATTTTAGTGTTATGGCATATACTACAACTTTTCGTTATTGATTAACATATTTAACATATTTAACATATTTAACATAATTATCCCATTTGTGTATAATTAGGTTGAGATTCATTTTGTAATTCTTTATCTCTCTCTCTTTTTTCTAAATCTGCTTGATATTTATCATAACGTTCTTTCATTTCTTTAGGTGTTTTTTCGCATGCGGCGTTAATTATATAATTGTAACTAATAGATGTGACAAATAAACCAGTTAACATATTCCATACATATTCGGATACAGAATACTTCATTTGCACATAGTTATACAGTTTGTTTCTATATTTTTCATTTTCATATGGGTCGTACCTTATATCATCTTTGGGGAAAAATTCCTTTTTAATAATACCACTGTCTTGCAATTTTTTCCAAGAGTTATCAAAATTTGGACGATTTTTTATAAGTTGTTTATTTGCAGGTTTACCGTTTGCTCCAATTCTAATTGGTTTTTTATCATCTTCGTATGCTTCTTCATAAGTTTCTGGTATAAACTGATTAATTAATAATGAACTATCACTCGTAACTTGTAATAGAGCATCTTTTGAACTATCATCTTTATTAAGAGGTTCTAATATGTTTTTCATTAGTTCTGGCAACCCCATTAATTTAGCAACTAAATAACCAAATGTATTAGAAAATGGAGATAACCAACCAGGAAATAAATATAGAAACAAATGTAACACACCAAATATCATAATCCAAGGAATAAATGTTATATAAATTGCTGATTTCCATTGACGAACACCACACATCGCTTGTGATAAATTTAAATTAATAAAATATTGACCAGTAATTACAAATAATATATAGCAAACCTTTATCATTAAACCTTGCATAGCATCTCCACTCATAAATATACTAATAACACAATAAATAGAGGTAACAATAAAGAAAAATATCATTGCTGCTAACGGATTTGGTGTTGGCGAATTATCTTTATTTATTTCATCTTGTATATCCAATAATGTTGACATCTGATTATATTATAGATAATGTATATAATTTTTTTTGATAAATAAATGTATAATTAATAAGCATATGAGTAATTCGAAGTATATAAATAATTCCGGTATATCCTATAGTCCGAGATTAACTGAACCAGGTGTTAAATCATTCATAAGTTCTACATTAAAAGATTGTAGACGATTAAAAGAGAACTATGAAACTATTATTTTTAATATATCCATGTTTTGTATATTTATCGCCGTATCTGGTGGATTTTTATTATACCATTATCGTGGAAAATTAACACCTGCAGAAATAGAAATAAAAAATAGAAAGAAGCAAGAATATATTGTATCAAAATTACAACAAATGGCACATTTACGTAAAAATCAAGGGTTAATTACGGAATTGCCTCAATGGTAAATGGTAAATAGTATAACTATATAGAAGAATGATTAATAAAGAATATTAATGATAGATAATAATAAAATGTTTATCTCTAAATTATAGAATATAATGAAATATTATTATTATTTATTTATTTATTAGTTGGTTTTATTTATTGTTATTTATTTATTTAGTGGTTTGCTGGTTCTAGTGATACATTATTATCTTCAATAAGCATTAATGCCATTGCTGCATAATTATGTAAATCAATCAAAGTATCCTTAATACCTTCATCGTTTACTAGATTGATTCCATTTTTTGTTATTGACATTGCTCTTTGAATTTTATCTTCAATTCTCATTAATACTCCTACTACACCATACTTTGAAAATGCATCACCATAGTCGGCATTTTTTTTAGTAAATAATTCTAATCCATCATTCTGGATTTTCTTTAATTGTTCTACCCGATTCATTTATAATAATATTAAGGTGTTATATTTAATATAATATTGTAATTTTAATATTATTAATAATAAAAATTTATATAATAAAAATTTATATAATAAAAATTTATAACATTGTAATATAAATATGGATAGTATTAAAAATAATAGCAATAACAGTAATAAAGAGAATACTAATACAAAACAATATTATAAACTTAAGGAAAAATACTATAATAACATTGACAAAAAGAGGTCATATATTAAAAAAGATAATACACTAACTACAAGTGAAAAACGCAAACGTATAAAAGAATTAAAGAATAAATGTGTTAATTGTGGTAAAGAAGGTGGAACAATATTTGATGAAACAAATGGTATGTTAAAAGCAAGATGTAATGCAAGCGACCCATGCGACCTTAATATGAATATAAAACGTGTTTTTTATAACAACGCGCGTGATTTATCAAAATCATATCATAAACAGATTGAAAGTTTAAAAATGCGTATTATTATAACAAAATTAGACTATTTATTTGGTATCAATAATTCAAAAGAAGATATCATTGAGCGATTTAATACATTAAAGGTTGAACTATCAAATATAAGTGAAAAGGATATTTTATTAAATAAAAATTATGGAAACATTATAAGCGGTATTAATCGCGACCCATTATTAAAAGATGCACAGATTGATTTAGAAAATGAAATTTACGAATTAAAGCAATTATATAAAGAACATGCAGAATCATCTTCTCCAAAATATATTGAGAACATTATTGACGTATATGTAAATAAGATTAACCCATTATTAGAACAAATACGTTCTATGAAATACGAATATTATAAAATAGAAGATTTAAATGATGAAAAAATATTGATTTCATTACCATATAAAAATGCAAGGTTAGAACAAGAAATATAGGTTAATATTGAATATTAATCAATAAAATATATAATATATAACAGAAAAATATATACTATTAATGTATATGTTTTTTAAATACATTTCATTTAAGGTTTTTTTAGTTAGTTTATCAATCGGATTATTATTTGCATATTTATCCACCCCAACACCGACGATAATTCATGTTTATCCTACACCCGAGAATGCGTCATCGGTAGAATACATTGACAAGGCAAATAACTGCTTTAAATTCGATGCTACTGAAATAAAATGTCCTTCCGATAAAAGTTTGATAAAAAATATACCCATTCAAAAATAATAAAAATAAGTTATATTGGTATAATATAGTAAAGTAATTATGAAAGGGAAGCGAAGTGTATTTAGGTTACTTCACACCAATAATGGAAGATACGCGATATCATTTATATTAGGTATAGGACTTGCCAGTTTATTTAGAAAAGTGTGTAATGACCGTAATTGTATTATTTTCAAGGCACCCCCTATTGAGGAAGTAACAAAAAATACATATGCGTATGGTGATAAATGTTACACTTTTAAGGAAAAGGTATCCAAATGTAATCCTGAAAATAAAGAGAAGGTATCTTTTTAATAATAATATTTTAATATATAATTGCGTCTATTATATATTAAATTAATAAGATTATTATAATAAATGAGCATAGGAACAACTAGTATTGATTCTTTACCACTTTCGCCTCAAACTGGCGACAATATTAGAATGGATACATTTGAAAAAAATATACAAGTCGATAATCATTCACAATCATTACAGCAAGAACGTGATAATGATCCGTCTGCTAAACAGAAAACCATGAATCAATTTGTAACTGGTATTCAACAAGCAAGTGCTGCTGGTTTAACCGAATTACCTTCTAGAGATATTCCTCAAAATCAACAACATATAGCACAAGATGTTCAGATTAAACCCAATCATATCCCAGAACAAGATTCTCATGTAGATTATATACAAGAACATCAGTCAAATGAACAAATTATAAGAGCGCAAATGCAACACCAAGAAAGTAAATCTAAATTTGATGTTATTTTTGATGAAGTTCAGGGACCAATTATGTTGGGAATTTTATATTTTATTTTCCAATTACCAGTTATTCAAAAACATTTGTGTAAATTAATTCCTGCACTTTTTAATAGCGATGGAAACCCTAACCTATCTGGTTATATATTTACAAGTTCAATGTTTTCTTCTGTCTATTATTTCTTAGTAAAAGGAATGTTTTTTCTTGAAAAATAGGAAATAGCGTAATGGTATATAAATAATTATAAGTTAATACACTATATTAACTTATGAAAGATAATAAGCAAATAAACAATACCAGTAAAAAAACATATTTTAATATAAATTTATTAAATCAATACATTAACGCATTATTAGTGAATGTAAATAATAAGCATACACCAAACCACGTAAATTTAATATTTGATAGTGGTGCAGTAAATGGATTATTAGGAATCGGTGCTGCTCTTTACATACATCATTTACAAAAAAAAAAAATTATTAAAATTAATAAAGTATCTGGTTGTAGTATTGGTTCAATTATTGCAGTATGGTATTTATGTGATTGCCCAGAGATTATTTATGATTATTTGGATGAATTATTTACTTATTATAAGGAACATAAAAACTTTTTCATATTTGAAAAAATAATAAGAAAATCCATATATAAATTATTTGAAAATGATGATTTATCTAGACTAGACGATATATTATATATTAATTATTATGATACAACGTTACATAAAGAAGAAGTCATTTCAAAATTTGAAAATAGAGAACATTTAATTGAATGTATAATAAGATCATCGCATATTCCATTTATTTCTAATAATGTTTTTAAATATAAAGACCGTTATATTGACGGTATTTCGCCATATATTTTTGATACAAGTGTTACCAAGATTGACAATAAACACTGTAAAAATATATTTATAAAGTTGATTGATTTACATAATCCATTAAAATCAATTAATGTAAAAAATGAAAAAAATATTTATACGCGCTTGTTAAAGGGTGTCACAGATACAAATGAGTTTTTCATTAACAATAATAGAACTCTATGTATGTATACAAATTGTGTAATAAAATCACAATTATATATACGACGACTTTTTGTTTTATTTATTGTGTTAATAATTGATTATATAATCATATTTAACAACAATCTTCCAATCTGTATTAAACATTGTGTATTATATACTAGTCTTATTGATGTAGGGAAGAGAACATGGGAATATTTATTAAATATGTTAGTATAAGAAGTAATGTAGTATAAGAAGTAATGTAGTATAAGAAGTAATGTAGTATAAGAAATATGTTACTGTATAAATTAACCAGGGAATTGCGATGAAAATGTATTGAATTTTTTTGGTTCAAATGTGCCTTCTGGGCAATTATACAAACATGCTTGTAATGGAACGCGTCTACAAAAATCAGAAGGGTATCCTTGCGATAAACAATTTGTTAATGATTCAAATCCTTCTTTGTTTATCGTTTGTTTGTTTACAACTATATTCCATAAACAGATAGTCACTAATATAGTAGCAATTGATATTAAAAATAATATGTAATGTATTTTCATTATATATTAAAATGTTATTTAAAAATGGTTGTAACAATAATTATAAAATTAAATATACTTAATGATATGTATAATAATGTATATATAACAAGCAAGTAACCATATAATGTCTTCCACTGCTATCCCAACATACAATGACTTGTACTATGTTAAACATAGTGTATCT
>Ga0181563_10001082_pt1 | contig 27024 bp, 17 predicted proteins | sample 011ome_25_FD_133759 | JGI IMG/M metagenome (GOLD analysis project Ga0181563, IMG submission 133759) | Coastal salt marsh microbial communities from the Groves Creek Marsh, Skidaway Island, Georgia - 011512CT metaG (megahit assembly) | ecosystem: Environmental > Aquatic > Marine > Intertidal...
AGAGCAAAAACAAGGGGAGGATGAAGGTCTTCAACGGATGGAATGACATGTTCGAAAGATAGGGCGAGGGAAAAGGGGGGAGAAGGCGCAGAGCCATGCGAATTGCCAAAAAATGGAAGTCGCTTGACCTCGGGTTATCTTGCAGTGCCCCTTTGCCCATATTCAAAAAGGGCACACCTGCAACATGATGATGTTCCCAATGACAAGGCGCGTTTGGCTGGGTTTCTTTCTCGTTCTCACTGCGATGTCCAGTGCGGCACAGACGACGAACCTGCCATGCCCAGATGTGCTGCTCGCGACGGATGGCGAGTATCTTGAGCTGCCGGTCTTCGACGTGACTTCGGCTTGGTATCGAGCGGAAAAAGAAGCCACAATGACCGGCAAGTATTTGTATGGCATCGTGACGGAAGCGCCTGCGGACTTGGCGCCTCCATTTGGAGCGGAGCACCATGTGTTTTCTATTCGTTACCCAGGTGTGGAGGGCCTTGCCCTGCATTTTGATGATTTTCATCTTCCGCCGGGTGCAGAACTTTGGGTGACCGATGCAGAAGGAACTTGGCAAGAGGGGCCTTATGATTTTCGGGACAACGACGCGCATGGCAGGATCGCCACGGGTGATGTCCCCGGTGAGGTAGCCGTTCTGCGCTTGCGCATCCCGCAAGGCATGTCCGGAGAGGTCCATCTGCATATGGAAGGGGTCGCGGGGTTGTTCCGCGACGTTGATGCGGCCCGCGGGGGAAGCCAGCCGTGTGAGGTGGATGTCGCTTGCCCGGAAATTGTGGGATGGGAATGCCAGCGCGATGCGACCGTTCGCCTGTCCATCATCGAAAGCGGCGGCTCCTACCTCTGCTCAGGGGCCATGGTGAACACGACCGCCCTCGATTGTCGTCAGTATATGCTGACGGCCTTGCACTGTGCCAGTGAGGTGACCGACGATGAGTTTGCCCTGCTCAAGGTGTACTACAACTATGAGCGCCCGGAATGTGGGGAGGGGAACGGATTCCTCAATCGCCGCAGGACAGGTGTAATACGCTTGGCGGACAGCGATGACATCCAAGGCAACAACTTTGATGGTTCGGACTTCCTTTTGGTGGAGGTGGAAGACGAAATCCCTTCGAGTTGGCCCGTTTACTTCGCCGGATGGGATGCGAGTGGCACCGGAGCGAGCAGTGGTGTGGGCATTCACCATCCTTCGGGAGACGTGAAAAAGGTGAGCACCTTCACGCAGAATACGTCCAGCATCAGTCTGGGCGATTTTGGCTCTCACTGGCGGGTGTATTGGGTGGAGACCGAGACCAATCACGGTGTGACAGAAGGTGGATCCTCAGGTTCCCATCTGTTCAACCAGGCGGGCCTTTCAATCGGCACCCTTTCCGCCGGTTTGTCGGCTTGCACCAATGGTAGTGCGGGAGGAGGAACAGGGCCGGATGAGCCGGATTACTATGGCAAAATGTCTTTCCATTGGGACGACAATCCGAACCCTTCAGATGAGAAGCTCTATCTGTGGTTGGACCCGACAGAGACGGGGACAACCGTCCTTCATGGCGCATATCCCGATGATGAGGCCGGGGTGCCTTGCGGACCGGAACAAGCGTGCGAGGCCATAGCGGACATCGCTCAAATGAACCTCGCACGGGATGTGCGAATCCAGCCTAATCCCGCCCAATCCCGCATTCATCTGCGTTGGGATCGCGGGGACTGGAGCGGTACAGCCAATCTCATCTTCCGCGATGCATCGGGCCGTGTCTTGCACACCGCGAATTGGTGGGGGGGCGCTGCTGTTGTGGATGTGGCAGATTGGCCACGCGGCATGGTTCTGCTCACGGTAGAGCTTTCCGATGGGGCGCAGGTGACCCGCCGCGTTGTACTCAATTGATCACCTGACCCAAACGAGATCGACAAGCTCGACGCGCGTTCGGAAATCGCCGAATGCGACCGTAGCCCGCTTGCCCTTGATGGCGAGTACTTCGCCCCGCTGACGCCCTTCCTTTAGGCGCACGGTACTGCCCACACCAATGCGTTCGATCTGTTGTTTCGGCCGCGTGGACTTGCGCTTGCGGTCGGCGGCTTCCTTCTTCCTTGCAGCCGCTTCAGCGCGCTCGGCCTTCTTGGTGGCTTCGACCGATAGGTACTTACGGATGTCTTCCAGCAAGGCCTTATTCGTTCGACCTGATTGAAAGCGATCAATGAACTGCTGCAGCTTTTTCCCTCTCAATAGCGCGGAATTCTGGTCGGTACCCATGCGTTGAACGGACTCCTCTCTTTCACCCAGTCTGACGGCCTTCTGTTCATATTCCCGCCGGGCTTCCTCCGCTGCGTGTTCCGCGCGCAATTGGCGATCGGTGAGCTTGGCATGGCGTGCCTTTTCCTTTTGTAGAGAGGCAATCAGTCCGTCCAACTTGACCTTTTTCGGGTTGAGCTTCTCTTTGGCCCTCTGAATGAGGGCGGGGTCGATGCCATTGATCTCGGCTACTTCAAAAGTGAAAGAACTTCCAGGCTGCCCGAGGTCCAGGTGATAGGTCGGAGAGAGTGTTTCAGCGTCGAACAGCATACTGCCATTTACCGCTTCGGGCATCTCGGAAGCCCGGGTTTTGATGTTGGCGTAATGTGTGGTCACTACGCCAAAAGCCCCTTTTTCATAGAGCTCTTCGAAAAAAACTTCGGCGAGAGCACCTCCCAATTCCGGGTCGCTGCCCGTTCCGAATTCATCGAGGAGCAGAAGGCTGTTCTTTCCTGAGGTTTCCAGAAAACCCTTCATGCGATGGAGTCGGTAGCTGTACGTGGAAAGCTGGTTCTCGATGCTTTGGTTGTCACCAATGTCGGTCAGCAGGGACTTGAATAGACCGAATGCACTGTCTGGATTCACGGGGACGAGTAGTCCACTCTGCACCATGGTTTGCAAGAGGCCGACCATCTTCAGGGTGATGGACTTTCCGCCGGCATTGGGACCACTAATGACGAGCATGCGGCGCCCGCGGTGCAATGTGAGGTTTTGGGGTTGGACGGATGCCCCCTTGTCTCGGTGGGACAGAAGCAGCAACGGATGGTGTGCCTTGAGCAGGTCGATGCGGAGTTCCTTGACGATGTGAGGGCGACAGGCATCCATGGACAAGGCAAGCTTGACCTTGGCTTGGATGAAATCCAGCTTGACGAGGAGGCGTTGCTGGGCTTTGATGAGGGGCGTGTGTTTTCTAATCCGCTGGGTCAAGGCTCGCAGAATGCGCACAATTTCCCGGCGTTCATCGTCCTTCAGCATTTCCAGCTCGTGGTTCACTTGGTGGCAATCTGCGGGTTCGATGAAGGTCACGGACCCCGTTTTGGACGTACCGAGTGCTGTGCCCCGCACTTTCCTTTTATGTGTGCTGGCTATCGCGAGTACCCTTCTCTCGTGGAGATATCCTTCCTGAATGTCTGCCAGCCATCCTTGGGCCGTACATGCGCGGAGGGCCTTGTCAAACAAGCGGTTTACCTGACGGCGGGCGGTCTGCATGTCAATGCGGATGCGGCCCAGCGCTTCGGATGCGTTGTTCCTGATGCCGCCTTTGGGGTCGAATACGGCTTCGATTTCTTGGACGATTTCCCGGTTTTCCTCAACGGAACCGAGCATACCACAAAGTCGGGGAAACATCCTGTCTCGACCCTTCAAGGATCCCACAATGTCGTTGACGAGTCGGGTGCATTGAAGGACGCGCATGAATCCTTCCTCGGTCAGGGCCGACCCTGAAACTTCGAGCAGTTTGATCTCTCCTTTGATTTCCTCGAATGTCAGGGCGGGAAAGGTGTATCCCTCAACCCTGATGCGCCTCAATTCATCGGTGGATTCCAGAGCGGAAAGAACCGTTGGACGGTGGGCGGTAGGCTCGATGCCCCGGGCGCGTCTTCGCGCAGAGTCTGTTGAGCAATGGCCTTCGAGCAATTGTCGAATCTCGTCGAATCCCAAATCCTCCACGGTCTGGTGGTCAAATCCTGTGAGGCCACCCAATGCTTTATGTTGGGCTTCAGATCCGGCCATGTTGAACGAATTGCTGCACCAGTTCAATGCCCGTTTCCGCTTTTCGCGCATCGACCCAGAGCACGCCGGGTTGTCTGTGGAACCAAGTCAACTGCCGGCGGGCGAATTGACGGGTAGCCTCTTGTATGCGGGTGATGGCAGTATCCAAGTCCATGCGTTGCTCGAGTACATCGAACAACTGTGGATACCCTACGGTTCGCAGGGCATTGGCATGGCGAAGGTGAACCACCTGACGCGCTTCTTCGAGCCATCCCTTCTCCATCATTTGAACCGTGCGACGGTTGATTCGGTCGTGAAGGAGTTCCCGAGGAGCATTCAGCCCTATGGTCAGGGTGTCCCATGGGCGGTCCTCGCAGGCGGTCCATCCACCCGGATGGATACGGCTTCGGTTTTGGCTGCGCTTGCGGTGTTCCGTATAGGTTCCGCCCGTGATGCGACAAACTTCCAATGCCCGAATTACGCGGTGGGGGTTGGACTTGTCCACAGTCGCGTGATGTTCTGGATCGCGTCCCTTGAGCTCCTCCAGCAAGGGTGTCAGTCCGATATCAGCATGCAGGGCGTTCAGTTCGGTGCGCACTTCCGGTTCGGCGGGAACGTCGTCGAAACCTTCTTGGACGGCTTGGGTATATAGGCCACTTCCACCCACCATTATGGCGACTGGCTTCTTTCCTTCCCGCCCTCGCTGTAGGAAGAAGTGCTGGAGCCAAGCAACGGCATCTTCAGCGAAGCGTCCGGAGCTGTATTCCGTTTCGAGGTCAAGAAAATCAACAAAATGATGAGGTGCCATCGCCCGTTCCTCCTGAGTCGGAGCAGCGGTTCCGATTGGAATGCCCTGGTAAAACTGACGGCTGTCGGCGGAGAGGATCTCAGAATCCAGCGATTGAGCCAGTGAAATGGCCAATCCGGTCTTGCCGATGGCGGTTGGCCCCACCACGGAAATCAGCAGGGGACGTTCCCCGGGTTGACGGGTTTCCTCGGTTGATTTCAATACGCCGCTTCGTCGAGGTCGTCAAGAGAAGTGAAGCTCGGCCCATCGCCTCCTTCCTCATCCTCTTCATCGTTCAGGTAGGCGTCGAGTTCGGGATCGCCGGTTCGGAGCGGACCGTCATCATCTTGAGCCGGACCTTCCTCGAGGTCGGAAAGGTCAACTTCCTTGGAGTACTGGTCCGGGGCGGATCCAAATTCATGGGCAAGGAGGGGGTATTCTGGAGTCTCTCCAGTTTCAACGGCCATCACTTCCACATAAAAACACCACATCCGAAGGAAGTCATAGACGTAGACCATTCTGTCATTCATGGTGGCGGCCATTTCTTCCACGGGAACCGTCCGCATGGACGGATAAGGATTGCCGTCATCGTCTATTCCCATGTCCATCAGAGGGACCTCACGTCCGCGGTTCCAGTCTTCGTCGGATTGGAAAAAAGAGGCCATCTCACCCTCTCCGAAATCGAATGCAGCGAGGATTCCACGGTGCAGATCTTCAAGGGGCGCATTCCGACCGATGAGGATGTCTCGGAAAACGTCCTCTTCGATGTCGATGATGACGCGGAATCGGATGAGGTTCATGGCGGATGGGCTCGGGTCAAGCGAATTTATGCCATCTCTCCCGCAGGCGGGTTAGTTTCGCGCCCGGGTTCACCCCCTCGCAAGCCCCCAAAACATGAATCTCCCCATCGATTCGCGCATTCTCAAGATCACCCTTGCCGCCGGCGCCATTGCTTATGCGGTTCAGCTCTTTGTGTCCGGTTACACGGGCAGTGGGGTCGGCATGACCTTAATCGGCATCATCATCGGATTGACTGCGATGCGCAGCATTCGCATGATTCTGGTGGCATTTCGCATCCAACAGCAAAAACTGGACAAGGCGCGTCAGACCTTGTCGGGAATCAATCCCAAGCACCTTTGGCCCGGAAACCGAGGGCAATATTGGTTCTTGCAAGGAAACCTCTTGCTGGAGAGCAGTTTGACCGAGGCGGAAAAAGCCTTTCGGACAGCCTTGGATGTGGGGATGAAGCGGGACGAGGAAAAGGCGGCAGTGATGCTCAACCTTGCGGCCATTCAAAGTTCCAAGCGCCGAACCAAGGAAGCGAAAGCCCTGATTGCCCAAGCGAAGCGACTGGATAAAAAAGGCATGCTGAAAGCGGACATTCGCACCATCGAGCAAGCCATCAAGAATCCTCAACAGGTCTTGCGCAGGCGCTAAACATTCATACCCTTCGGATGGGTTTTTCCAGGCCACGTGGATTCCACAAAGGCAACTTTTCCATCCCTTGACCCAAGTGCATCTCCGCTTGCATTTCCTGCATGGCCTGACGCCATTCGAGGGACATGTCCTGCGCCCTTTGCAGCAGCATACGGTCCCGTCTGAGGTTCTCTGTGTTGTGCGAGTAGAACTGCTTTTCAAAGTCCTCTAACGCGGCATGTGCGGCGTAGGCAATGGGTTGGAATTGCTGGCGCTGACCGGGCGAAGCTTCCATGTGCCGCGCGCATTGATCGAGAACATCGAGCAAAAGAAGGCGAATGGACCGATGCAATTCCCTTGTGGACATGCCTCCAAGGTAGACGCTCATCTCACGCCTCGGCGGGATGTGTATCTCTTGTGTAAAAATGGGGTTCAATACGCGAGTAGTGCGTCCAAAGCCAAGGGTAAGCGGTTTTTCGGGAGATACCCTTCTTCTAGGTTGGGAGCGAAGGGAATGGGGGTGTCCAGAGAAGCGACCCGGGTGATGGGGGCATCGAGATGTTCAAAGCACTCGGATTGAATCCGTGCCACCAATTCTCCTCCGATTCCCCCGGTCAAATTGTCTTCGTGAAGAACCAATACGCGACCCGCGGAGATTGAAGCTTCGAAAACGGAAGTCCAATCGAGTGGAGATAGGGTGCGTAGGTCCAAAACGCCGATTTCTGCCGACCCGGATTCCCTAAGGCGCTCTTGCTGAGCAAGGGCCCAATGCACCCCCATGCCATAGGTCACGATGACGGCGTCCTGCGCCGAACCGTAAAGGCGCGCCTGTCCAAAGGGCAGGGAAAAATCGTTGGTGGGTACCGGGCCGGAAAGGCTGCGATACAAGGCCTTGTGCTCAAAGAACAGGACAGGGTTGGGGGTGTCGAACGCCCGAGCCAATAGACCTTTGGCATCTTCGGGGAAGGCCGGATAGGCAATCATCAATCCCGGAACGTGGAAGAACCACGCCTCATTGGATTGGCTGTGGAAGGGTCCCGCTGCTACTCCGGCCCCGGTGGGCATTCGGACGACCACGTCTGCGTTCTGTCCCCAACGCCAATTCAGTTTCGCGAGGTTGTTGACGATTTGGTTGAATCCGCAGGTGACAAAATCTGCGAATTGCATTTCCACCATGGCCTTCATGCCCGCGATGGAAAGTCCAAGGCCAGAGCCGATGATGGCACTTTCACAAAGCGGTGTGTTGCGGACCCGATCTTCTCCAAACTGGTCCACAAATCCGTCGGTCACCTTGAAGACACCACCATAAGCACCAATATCCTGCCCCATGAGGACCAATTGGTCATGGCGCTCCATGGCGGAACGCAATCCCGCCGTAATCGCATCAATGAATCTCAATTCCTCACAGTCCTCAGAGGGGGGGCGCAATGCGACCTCAGTAGGTCTGAACAGTCGGGCCATTTCCCGGCTTTCATCCGCTTGAACATCGGGTTCGGCCTCAGCATGCTTGAGGGCATCTGAAATCTGCTGCTTCAGGCGGGACTTGCGCCTTTCTATCTCCTCGAGATCAATGTGCCCTTCCCTGGTGAGAAATGAGATGTAAGCATCCACAGGATCCCTTTTCTCCCATGCTTCAATCAGGCCCTCCGGATAGTATTTTGTTCCGCTGGCTTCCTCGTGCCCCCTTCTCCGGAATGTATCAAATTCAATCAGGATCGGTCGCGGATTCTGTCGGATGGACTGGGCTGCCGATTGCACCGTCTGATAAACGGTGAGAATGTCGTTGCCTTCTATCCGCAGTGCATCTTCGGCAGGAATCCCGTAACCCGCTGCCTTGTCAATGAATTGGGCACATCGGAACTGCTGGCTGCTCGGTGTGGACAACCCCCAATGGTTGCTCTCAATGCAGAAGATGACCGGCAATTGCCAGACGCTCGCAACGTTCAACGCCTCATGGAAATCACCTTCACTGGTGGCACCATCTCCAGTGAAAACCAAGGTGGCCTTGCCCTCTTTTCGGTTCAACGAGGCCAGTGCAATGCCATCGGCTATGCCCAGTTGAGGGCCGAGGTGGCTGATCATCCCGACGATGCGGTGTTCCATGGTGCCGAAATGGAAACTGCGGTCGTGGCCTTGGGTGAATCCGGATTCCTTGCCCTGGAATTGCGCGAACAGCCGCTCAAGCTCGACCCCCCTCGTGGTGAAGACCCCCAAGTTGCGGTGCATGGGCAGGATGAACTCATCCGGCTCCAAGGCGGCGGCGCATCCCACGGAAATGGCCTCTTGCCCCATACCAGAGAACCACTTGCTGATGCGTCCTTGACGGAGCAGGCTCAACATCTTCTCTTCGATCAATCGGGGAAGGAGAAGGTGGTCGAGCAATTGAAGCATCACCTCCGGAGCAATTCCTCGGTCTTTAATACGCAATGCGGATACCTTGTTTGAAGCCATCTCGACAAAGCTAAAGGGCGGTGAAGCCCGGTTGCCCAAGCACTCCAACGTATTTTGCCGCCGAATAATGAACAGCATGGACCGCGATGAACCGAAGGCGGGTAATCCGCCGGTGACAGCCGTGGTCCGGTTGGCCCCTCAGCTTGGCCATGACCCGGCTGCTATTTCGGACGCACTTCATCGCCAAGGCGTGTCTTTCGAGTACTTCACTGTATTGAAGCGCAGTCTGGACGCCCGCAGGAGCCCCGCTGTGATGGAACTGGTCGTGGGGGTGAATGTGGATAAGATTCCCGTGGAGCGTGGAGCATGGCGCGATGTTTCCGCAAGACCACCTGTGGTCGTGGTGGGGGCCGGACCCGCAGGTTTGTTTTGTGCTTTGAGGCTGATTGAGCTCGGCTTGAAGCCCATTGTGGTCGAACGCGGAAAGGAGGTCAAAGCGAGGAGAAGGGACCTGGTGAAGCTCATTCGGGAAGGGGATGTCAATCCGGACTCGAACTACTGCTTCGGTGAAGGCGGGGCCGGAACATATTCGGACGGTAAACTCTACACCCGTTCCCGAAAGCGCGGCAGCTGGCGGAAAGTATTGGGTTGGTTCGTTGAGCATGGGGCGGACGCAGACATTTTGGTCGAGACCCACCCACACATCGGCACGAACAAATTGCCGGCCATCATCGAGGCGATGCGCGAGCGCATTCTCCGTTGCGGAGGTGAGGTCCATTTCAATCAACGGGTAGTGGGATTGATAAAAAAGGAGGACGGTTCCGCAAAAGGAGTCAGGACTTTGGACGGAAATCGGTTCGGTGAAGCAGTAGTGATGGCTACCGGACACGGTGCGCGCGATGTCTTTCGTTGGATGATGGAAGATGGATTGCCCTTGGAGCGTAAACCCTTCGCTCTGGGCGTTCGGATAGAGCACCCACAGGATTGGCTCGATCGTCGACAATACCGACTGACGAAGGAGGGGGAGGCCGCTGCCGCTGCGATGGGCCTTCCGCCGGCTTCGTATTCTCTCGTGACCCAAGTGGATGGAGGAGGCGTATTCTCCTTCTGTATGTGTCCCGGTGGGGTTATCGCTCCCTGCGCTACGGAGAACGGCGAAGTTGTGACCAATGGCTGGAGTCCATCAAGGAGGAACAACCCCTGGGCCAACAGTGGGATTGTGACCACAGTGGAAGAGGAGGAACTCGATGCTTTAGGCTACATGGGCCCGCTGGGGGCCATGGATTTCCAGCAGGCCGTAGAGCGAGCTTGTCACAGTTCGGCAGGTGGCGGACAGCGGGCACCGGCGCAGAGACTCACGGATTTCGTCCAACGTAGAAAGACGAATACGCTGCCTGACTGCAGCTATCTCGCAGGACTGACTCCAGTCGACCTTACCCAGATTCTGCCCGATTTCATCGTGGGTCGATTGATTGCGGGGATTCGGGATTTCGACAGAAAAATGAAGGGTTACCTTCATCCGGATGCGATTGTCGTTGCCCCTGAAAGTCGCACTTCAAGCCCGGTCCGAATGCCCCGAGACAAGGAGACCTTGGAATCGACGGGGGTTGGGGGACTCTATCCCTGTGGAGAGGGAGCCGGGTATGCCGGGGGCATCGTTTCTGCGGCAGTGGATGGGCTGCGTGTGGCCGATGCCATTGCGCTGCGGGTGACCGTCAGTGGGCATTGAGCAGAATCAGAGCCTCGGATACGGGGACCACATTGCCAGCAACATCTCCAACCACAAAGGCATCAGGGAAACCTTGTTCCTGAATGGTGGATAGTGCGGCCCGTGCTGCATCCAAAGTTTCGAACGGTCCGTGGAGGTAGCGGTGCCAGCCTGTCGAGCTTCGATGCTCGATGGCGCCCAGCTTCAGCAATCCATCCATCGCTTCGACGCTCATTCGGGTCCGCAAGGCCCCGACCTGAACGCGGAAGGAGATACGTGAGGCATCGAATTGGGACGTTTCCTCCCGTGTTTCTCGCTCTTGTTGTGCCGAAGACGCCACCGTTACAGTGGGAATGTTGATAGGCGCATGCGAAGTGATGAAAGCTCCGGAGAATCCGAGCGATACCATGCGCACCTTGAATTCAGCGGCGCCCTTTCGGGTATCGAAATCTTGAGAGACCACCCGGGTCAGGCCGTCATCGCCGGTGAATCGGACCACTTCCATTCCTTGGAACAAGTGAGCCAAGGCACCAGGGTCGGGGGTGCGGTATGCACCGAGTTGAACCCGGTAGTGCATCCGTGAGGATTCCACATTGGGGTCATCCGCCTTAGGGATGGGGTCGACGTTTTCGGATGGCGCGATCAAGTCAGCTTCCAGACCAACTGAACGTATCTGGTGCGCTGCACGTCCTGCTTCCAATGGGTCTTGTCCAACTTGAACCAGAACGTCACCTTCGGATTGCTTGACTTTCTCGAAAGCCAGGATCGCATGCTGTTCTGCAGCCGTCCAGCCCCGCTCAGGTTTGGAAACGCGAAGGGCATAATTGCCTCTGTCATCCGAAGTGACTTTACCCGTAATGACATCCCATTCTGAATGGGGACGGCCAGATTGGCCCGCATGGTCTTCGTCGTTTGCACGGCTTCGGGTCACTCCACGGGAATCGACATCGAGCGTCTCGGAATAGGGCTCATCGTCCCGGTCATTGGCGTAACCGTCGCCATCTGAGTCCAGGGGACATCCAAAGGCATCTACAGTCATTCCTCGCGTACCCGGACATTGGTCATACAAGTTGCTTACCCCATCTCCATCCGTATCCATGGCGGCGAGCAAGGCTGCGTCTTCCGACGTCATTCCTGCAGGGGCAGGAACCATGGCGGTGCGCTTGCCCAATTTGCCCAATCGAATGCCCAGGCCGAAAAAACCGCTGGCCAGCGCATCTCCTGAAAGGCTGCGACCGGATTCGATTCCATCGACATTGTCAGACAGCCCCAACCATCCTCCAATGCCCATTCTGGCCCGAACCCTGGGAGAAACATCCAAGCGAACGCCTACCTGTGCCGGTATGGCAAGGGATCGACCTCCCCCACCTGATTCTGGAGCAATCTCGCTTTCATAGTCAAAGTCGCGCTTGAGGATGAGTGCTTGACCTCCGTGGTCACCGGCTTCGTCGATGTCCCGCAGGGTGCCATCGGACCAAAGGTGATAACGCCTTCCCAAAGCGTCCTCCAAGTCTCTGGTCATGATATGATCCACATGGCTGATACCCAATCCGATGAACGGCTGAAAACCTTGCGAAATGGTGGCATTTCGAGTGTGCACATCTCTGCGGTTTCCGGCGGCTTGCCAGACCCAATTCACCATGACACTGCCCGATTGAATTTCGGTGCTGATACCGTTTAGGGCTCCGTCATCGACGACAATTTGAGCGCGCTCAGCCCTCATTTCTATTTCCCAGGGCCCGTTCAGGTTCGATTGGATGGTGAAGGCATGGCCATATCCGGCATTGCCCAAATCATGCGCGCCCAACGAAGAGGTGCGCTCCGTCTTCAATGCAACCGGACCTGATTGCCACCCGGCATGAATTCCTGAGCCTTGGACCTGCCCCAGCAGAAAGGAGGGAGCCAACAAAGCCCATAACAAGCCGGCAAGGACCGTCCAGAAATTCAGGGGTTGAATGGAAGTGGAGTAGGGAGACATGATGGGGTATTCAACGCCCATACGCTCTGTTCACCTGTTGGGTTACAGTGGTTCTGCGAAAAGGGGCTCAGGGCATTTCCATCCTACCGGCCAATTCTCGCCCAATGCCACATCCGATCGCAACGCCCATTCCACCCATTCTAACGGCGTGATACAGCCCGGGTTGGGGAGACGCGACCAGCGGCATACGGTCATTGCCGACGCCGAGCCAACCGGTCCATCGATGTTCGATGCCGTCCAAAGGCCCCATCCAACGTTTCGCACATTGAAGAAGTTGGCGGTCCCATTCTGCTTCTGCAGAAGCGTCACGTAGAGGATATGAGGGCAGTGAAATGTGAAAGTGACGCCCTCCTCCAAACAAGGCGCGGCCGTCGGGAAGAGAACGGAAGTACAAGTAGCCGTCTTCCAAGTGATAGGTGCCGGGTGGCAATGGGGTTTCAGGCCGTACGACCAAGACACGATTGGGTACTGCTCTCACGGGGATGTTGTCCAAGAGTTGATCCGCAAAGCCATTGGTGCAAATGGCGAGCTGGCGACTGTGGAGCACCCTTCGGCCATCTGTAAGACCCCAATTTTGTTCTGAATTCTCCGGCTGCTGCAACCGGTCAACTTCAAATCCATGTAGCCTTTGAATCCCCGCCCTATCCAATGCCTGATGGAAGGCCTGGACCATTCGGCCTGTATTGAGCATGCCTTCCCATGGGAGGTGAACAGCCGAATGGGCGCGGAAAATGGCAGCCTTTTCTTCGTCCCACTTCAATGCTGGGGTGTCGGGGCCTGAAGGGTGGATGTCACCCAATTCATTTCGGAGGATGGGTGTGACCTTTCGGTTCATGGTGTCCAACATCGCACGCACCTCCGCAGCACGCTTTACACCCCGATGATCCGAGGAAAAAAGCTCCCATCCTCCGGACCACTCCAAATCCAAAGCCTCTGCACCGAGCAGCTCAATGAGCTCGCGAAGGCCGCTGGCCCGCATTCGTATGAGGGCCAACCACGAGGAATCGCCCAAATCTTGGATGTCATCCAACCACTCTCCCGGACCGCCGAAACAAGCAAAACCAGCATTGCGCGTAGTTCCTCCTTCGCCCAAGGGATCGCGATCCACGATTCGCACGCTTGAATCGGGGTGAAGCGCCTTGTAATGCAGGGCCGTGCTCATGCCCACAATGCCCGCGCCCACTACCGTCAGGTCGACAGGAGGGAGCAGATATTCTCTTTCCCAGTATCCAATGGGCATACTTTTGCGTAAGAGATGACCCGAAGGGACATCAGCAGTCGGCTGATTTTCCGTTCTTCGAGAACAGGTTCATGACGCAAGGAACGAAAATGGTGGCAAAGCCCTCCCATATCACATTCGGGTTCAGGACAACCTGTGCATCCCTGCTTTTGTTGGTTTCCTCGTTCCTGTGGGGCCAAGCCAGCATCGAGGTGGATGGCACGGTTCGGGACAAGGACAGCAATCGGAAAATTGCCGATGTGAACGTTCAGGTCCTGCGCGCTGGCAGCGCTTATGACGCCGTTTCAACGCTGTCCAATGGAAAATACTCACTGTCGCTTGAGCACGGCGCTGACTACGAACTGAGGTTCACTTTTGAGGACTTGAGCCTCCGTATCGTCGAACTCAATACATCCTCCATTCCTGAGGAATTTCGGGAGCGTCCTTTCTATTTGACGGTGGAGATGAGCTTGTTTGAGGTTCCGCCTGGATTCGATCGAGCCTTGTTGGAAGCTCCCATTGGAAAAGTTGCTTTTGATGCATCAAAAGAACAGCTCTCTTGGGACCTGGAGTACACGTCTACCATGCAGGCGCAAATAGAAGCCGCTTTGGAGGGAGCCAATTCTGATGACGGCGCAGAAGCTGATTCAGATGTCAACAAGGACTACGAAGAGCACATGCGAAAGGCCGAAGTTGAATTCGGTCGAGAGCGGTGGGAGCAAAGCATCAATTGGTTGGAGAGGGCATTGACAGAAGTTCCGGGAGATGCGCGTGCTGAGCGGATGATGGATGATGCGCGAATCAAACTCGAGGAGTCAGAGGCCGCTGAAAATGCCCGAAGGGAGTATGAGATTCAAATGCGCGATGGAAAATTGGCCATGCGCAAAGAGGATTGGACAGCAGCTCGAAGCGCCTTCAGCGCAGCCATTGAATTGATCCCCTCCGAATCAGAGCCGCGGGAATTACTGGCAGAACTGGAAGCTTTGTCCGCTCAAGTGGAGGATTCAAATGAAGAGGATTATTCGGTTGCGGTGGAAGAGGGTACGACAGCCTTGTCTGGAGGAGACCTCGATGCGGCAGAAGCTGCGTTTACCCTTGCCTCTGAGCTGAAGCCGTCGGAGCGTTTGCCGCGAGAAAAGCTGTCTGAAATTCGACAACTGCGCAAATCCAATGATCGAGAGGCGGACGCTATGGAACGGCGCCGAAAGGAATATGAGGATTTGATTGAAAGGGCCGATCGTGCTTTTGATGAGCAAGATTTCGTGAGGGCAAAGACCCTGTACGAAGAGGCCACTGGTGTTTTGCCCGATGAGGTTTATCCCCGAACCCGGGCGGTGGAAGCAGCGGGACGGATTGTGCCATTGGGAGGCGATGCATCAGAGCCGGAAGCTGAAGCCAATACGGATGCTGCTGATGAGGAAAGCCGCGAATACGAGGACCGTATTCGAGAAGGTGATTTGGCTTTCGATGCAGAAGATTGGGCCACAGCCCGTTCAGCCTATGAAGCTGCCTTGACATTGCGCTCGGATGAGCGGTATCCGAAGAATCGCTTGAGGCGCATTGAGTCCTTGACGGGGGGAGCAGACGAAGGACTGGATGCCAACCTCGAATTGGATAGGACGGCCTTGCTGGAAGATGGAGCATCTGCTGCTGCAGCATCCGCAGAGGCCGCAGCGGCGCTGCAGGAGGAACAGGAGCGCATGTTGGAGGAGGAGCGTAAGGCCGCTGAAGAGGAGGAGCGCCGCAAGGCATCCAATGCCGCCGATCGTGAAGAGCGCAATCTGAGCCGCAGTCGAAGCTACCTGCAAGCTTTGGAAAACGCCGATGAAGATGAAGCTGAAGCTTACTACCGGGATGCGTTACAATCCGAAATCCGCGCCCGAGGACAGGCGGTCACTGACCGGAGGGACGCCCAGGCAGAACTGCAGTCCGTATGGCATTCCAACAGTGATACACGCAGGCAGTCTTCTTTTCGTTCGCTGACGTCTCGTGAGGAGCAACAAACGGCTGCCCTGATGTCTGCCGCAGATTACGGAAAGGACCGTTTGGTGGACGTCGAGTTCAAGGCGACTCAGCAGGAAGAAATCCGACAGGATTGGGAAGCCAGAGAAAAAGCGGACCGAAAGGATCGTTTCCTGTCGCTTAATCTGAAGACCAAGAGGCAACGCGAAGAACTGTTCGACAGGACCCGTCGATATGCCGTTTTTGTGGACTCCCTGGACAGGATGCTCCAGGTTTACGCCGATTACAACCGGGATTTGCGAAAGACCTCGGTAGACTCCCGGATCATGAGATACGAGGACATTGAAAAAAGAGCGGCGCAATATGCCCGCCTCGGCGAAGGAGAAGAAATTCGCCGACTGGAACGTTTAAACGGTTTGCGGAAAGAGGAGCAGGACGACCGTCAGGCCAAACAACTCGCCGCCGGTGAAGCCGCCATTCGGTCCGCCACTGCCTTGAGGCAGGCACAGAGTAGGAACAGTGGTCAGCCATTAACCGCAGATGATTTCACTGATGTGCCTGCAAAGCAGGGCATTCGGGAGGGGGTCGAGGAACGGAGTTATGAAGAGGGCAATTCATTGGTGATTGAACGAACGGTGAGGGTGGGAAATAAAGTCGATTTCTATCGGAAGACGGTAACCAAGCACGGGGTCTACTATTTTAAGAACAACCACTCCATCACGCGCGACATCTGGTTGCTCGAGACCTTTGATGTGTCGGATTGACTTCTGTTATTCCCCTTGTTTTTTCTCGCGCGCTCGACATGTTTCCGGAAGAATGGGATTGAGGTCTATTGCGGAAATGGGACAGTCCACAGGGCCATTGGGATTTACAGCCCAAAGTCCACCTTGAATTTGTGTCCAACCCGTAGGCCAGTCCCAACTTTGCCCGCTGATATCCCAGGTGATGGAGCCTGCAGAACAAGGAATGTTCAGGCTCCCTGAGGCCCACCCCGAGTAGAAATTTCCGAAGTGATTGGCGCCATTTTGAATGGCGGGCAATTGGGCTTGATGAAAGGTCATGTGAACGTCATTGTTGTCGAAACGGTTCCAACCTCCACCTCCTTCAGGGCACAAAACAAGCAGTCCCCGGTGGGTTGAAATCCCAACATCGTTTGAGTTCCAATCGGTGCATTGGACTTCGATGCGCGCCTGCCGGGTTGAAAGTCCGGTCCCATTGCCCACAAATTGCGAATCCTCGATGCGAATGCGGCCTGGACCATAGAGCTCAAGAGCAGTGGGGACCGCTTCAAAACTGCATGTCTCTATGAGGTGGGAAGGGCTTGAAGACAGTGCCGTGTGCACAACCGGATGATGCAAAAAGCGACTTCCCGTCCAGCGGATGCGATTGTCATCCATTTCCGTTGATCCTCCCGTAAACGAAGACCCTGTGAGCCGGTATGTACCCAAGGAATGATGAATGTGCACCGATTGGGCTTGATGTTCAGAAAGATGAAGGGGCCCGCTGAACCGCAAAGAGTCACCCTCTGCTCCCCACCAAATCGAGGATTCGAATTCCATTCCCGAACTCAATTCAGCGAGCCAAGAACTTGCTCCGAGCATTCGAATGCCCACCTTTTGGTGCCGCCATTCTCCTTCACCAATAATCTCGATTTCAGCTTGATTTGCCAGGATCCACTGGGTGTCGGATGAGAGCGCCTTCTGCACCATGCGGGCACCTAGGCCCAAATGAAAAGAAGCCAATTCCGGGACATGTATCCGCGAGGAAGGAGACAAATGATGCATCCATTCGGAATGGTCCAGAAGTTGACAATGGCCGTTCAGGTGGAGCTCACTGTCCATGGATTGAATCCAGGTCACGGCATCTGAAGCGGTAATGATGGAGCCGCTATGCGCCCATACTTGTGCGCCCATTCGCTGGTCAATGAAGCCTCCGTCAATGATGAGTTCGGATCCTTCCTCCAGAATCAAAATGCTGTTCTCGTGAAGCGTCAAAGTGCCCTTGACTTCAAGTTGGCTGCCACTGGATAGCGTCAGCTGTGCATGAGAGGTGAGGGGGGGAAGACCACCACCCAGTTCCAGATGGCCTGAATCGGTAACGAGCAGCGTTCCGCTGCAAGCGTTCAAGGTGAATGACCCTGAGGAGGAAGGGGGTGCGGCTTGAGAGCCAAAGACAGAATCTGCAGATTGAAGACAGAGACGACCGCTGACTTGCAGCGACGGTAAGTTCCAATCCCCGGTTTCGTTGAGCACGGCGTCACCCATCAGAACTCCGGGAGCCAGCGGGCATTCCGTCAGATCCAGTTGGGAAAGGACAAACGTTGAATTCCCGGAGTTGATTTCGCTGTGTGGCTCGTTGCCCTCACCGACATGAATGGCATCGAATGGGCTTAAACTGGTGAGGTTGTCCAAAGTCGAGATCGTCCAAGGAAGTCCAATGCCGAGAGCACTTGGGGTTGGGATGAAACTGTGAAGGGTTTGGTATTGGTCCGTTTCGATGAGAGGGATGGAAATGGGCCAGAAGGTGTCCAGCTCTTCCAAGGCAGTATTGAAGGCGTCGACGAATTGCCCTATGGACGGTCGTGTACCACCCGGCATTAAATCCAATGACCATGGACCGTAATGGGAAGATGGAATGCCAAAACCTGCGTCTAGAACCAAAGGCCATGGCCAACCGGAGCCTTGAGGTGTCTCCGCCCAACAAGATACCGGTGCGAGGGGAGCGGCCTGATCGTGATCTGCATCGCCAGGGAAGGGATGGATTTCGAGATCCAGAAGTCCACCGATATCGCCAAAAAGTTCGGAGGGAAGAAGGGTATACTCATAATCTAGCAGGGGTACATTGGCATTGCCCACACTTTCCAAACTGCCATTGGCTATGGCCGCATTGCGGCATGACTGAGGCCATCCCGTGCTGTCTAGGAATTGCTGGTAATCCGTCCTTGTGTAGCTCGGAATGTGGTGCTCTAGTAACAATTGACGAGCGGCAGGGGCCATCAGCGCTGCAGCCAAACCGCTCATGCCGGCTTCTCCAGAAGTGAGGAAAGCAATCATTTGCTGAAGGCCAAGGGGGACATTGGCCCCGGTATGGGGACTGTCCAAGCTCAAATAGAGCTGTGCGCAATGCGCTTCCCCTTCAGCTTCCATTTGTGCCAAAGCGATACGGGCAATTTGCCCTCCCATGCTGGCCCCGCTGACCACCATGGGCCTTGGGTCCGTCCGGTGTTCCCGAAGATGAACCAGAATGTCGGCGACCAGCGCAGCGTTGTGCAAGATGTTACCGGCTCCTTCGTGAAAGTCGATGAGGACCGGGTGAAAGCCCCTCATAACCAGAGAGTCCAGGAGAATCGGCATGGATTCCAGCATGGGGTACTTCCCAAGGTCACACCCTTGAAAAGCTTGCCATCCGAAATCACCGAGGCGATACTGGTCCTCAGAATTATCTAAGCCAAAATCGATGCCTTCCACAAAGACGAAGGGCCTACCGAGTTCTCCCCCCAGGTCCATGACGTATACGCGGGCCGATTGCGGGCCGAAAGGAGTGAGCGCTTCATGATGAAAGGGTTGAGAAGGAAAGTCGAGCCAAGGTGGAGAAACGGGAGGAGTTGCTGGACAACCTTGGGCCTGGATACTCCAGGAGCTAGGACAGAGAACAAGAGATAACGTACTGTAAAGGAGGGAAATGCACGTCGTTTGGGCAAGAGTTGATGTCATATGTAAGCGGATTGCAGGGGCGGGTGATGCCCAGAAGAACAAGGATGGGATGGGGAGGACGGATCGGAATCCGCGTGAGTGAACCCTTCCCATGCGGGTACAAAAGGCGTGCGGGCTATTTTCACCCCATGCAGGAAAAGGGACTTGGGACGTTTGCCGTTTTCATGACGGCCATCTCGACCATCCTTGGCGCCATCCTTTTTCTGAGGTTTGGTTTTGCAGTTGCCCACGTAGGCTTGGCCTGGACCATGGCCATCATCTTTCTGGGCCACCTTGTGACCATCCCTACCGCACTCGCAGTTGCGGAAATCTCCACCAACCAGAAGGTGGAAGGAGGTGGGGCCTATTATATGATCAGCAGGTCCTTTGGCCTGTCGATTGGAGGGGCCATTGGTATCGCCCTTTTCCTCAGCCAAGCCATCAGTGTGGCATTCTACATCATCGCCTTCACGGTCTCCACAAGGGACCTTTTGGAATGGCTCGAGGTCCAGCAAGGCATTGTGGTACACCCTTGGCAAGTGAACTATGGTTTCATGGGGCTGCTCACGCTGTTGATGCTGACCAAAGGAGCTCAGGTGGGGGTCAAGGCGCTGTATGGGGTGGTGGCTGTATTGGTCGTGGCATTGCTCAGCTTTTGTTTCGGTACGGGTGAACCCCAGGCAGAGCTGGACATTTTGCGCACCATTGACCCGTTGTTTACCACGGAAAGCGGCGAGACCATCAGGCGATATTCTTTCATCGAAGTCTTCACCTTCATCTTTCCTGCGTTCACGGGAATCGCGGCGGGACTGGGGTTGAGTGGGGATTTGAAGGAGCCCGCAAGGGCCATTCCCCGCGGAACGTTGTGGGCTACGGTGGCGGGAATCGTGGTCTACATCATCGTCGCCTTGAAATTCTGGGTAAGTGCAAGCCCCGAGCAACTGGCGTCAGATGAACTCTTCATGGAATCCATTGCGATCTGGCCTCCATTGATCCCATTGGGCCTCGCTGCGGCAGCCGTTTCGAGTGCATTGGGAAGCATCATCATTGCACCGCGGACCCTTCAGGCCCTCGCCTTGGACCGCATTTTCCCCAAGGCCATAGGAATCCGACTCAAGAGAGGACGGAAGTCGGACAACGAGCCTGTCATTGCGAGCGTTGTCACCTGCTGCATCGGTTTCATCTTCGTTTCCCTTGGCGATATCAACGCTGTAGCCGAAATCATTTCCATGTTCTTCATGGTCACTTATGGTGCGATTTGCCTCGTGAGCCTGTTTGAGCATTTCGCCGCCAGTCCAGGTTACCGTCCAACGTTCCGGTCGCATTGGTCGTTGAGTCTGGTCGGCGCCGTTACCTGCTTCTACTTGATGTTCCTGATGAACTTCACCTATGCGCTGGGGAGTCTGCTCATCATGTCGGCAATCTATACGGGGTTGGCCCGTCGCGGTGAACGGGGTATGGTGGCCTTGTTCCGTGGCATGCTCTTTCAGCTGAGTCGCTATCTGCAGTTGACCTTACAGCGGCGCGACAAGGCGGAACTGGACCGAAAAGACTGGCGGCCCTTGATGCTCGCTGTGAGCAAGGATACCTTTCGCCGACCTGGCGCATTCGATATGGTCCGCTGGATCGCACATCGTCAGGGATTCGGGACCTATGTCCATTTGATAGAGGGGCGTTTGGATGCCAGGACCTTCCGCAGTTCGATTCGGGCCAAACAAGGGTTGTCCGATATGGCCAAGGCGGTCCGCAGCCGGGTCAGCATGTCGACCATAGTGTCGCCTTCCTACACATCGGCCATTGCCCAGTGCGTTCAACTGCCCGGAATCAGTGGCCAAGGAAATAACGCCATTCTCCTCGAGTACATTGATGAGCAACCACAGAGTGCGCAGGAATTGGTAGCCAACTACGATTTGCTGAGAGGATCTAACCTGGATCTCTGCTTATTGCGCTCCAGTTTCCGCGGGTTTGGTGAGCGCAGGACCATCCACATCTGGATCACACCAGAAGATTCAGCCAATGCCAACCTTATGATTCTCATGGCCTATGTGCTTCAAGGACATCCGGATTGGAGAGAATCCCACATTGAGGTCTTTTCCATTTATCGGGATGGGGATCGAGCAAAAAAGGAACATGCCCTTCGGGATCAGATTCAAGCAGGCCGAATCCCTGTAAGCCAGCAGAACATTGAAATGGTCGAGGAGATGCCGGGTGATGTGAAAGAAGAGTTGATTGATGGACGCAGCAAATTCGCCGATCTCACCTTCATTGGATTCAACGATGCCGACATCCGGAGAGAAGGAGTGAAGGTATTTGAAGCCCATCACGGCATCGGCAATATCCTGTTCGTGGATGCCCATGACGAGGTCGCACTGAACTGACCCAACATTCCAATGAGCGCTACCCTGCATATCGTTAACGGCCCCAATCTCAACCTGCTTGGAAGTCGCGAGCCGGATCAATATGGGGGTACATCATTCGAAGCACACCTGGAAGTGTTGAAGAGGACTTTCCCTGATTTGGAAATGGCATATTTCCAATCCAACGTAGAAGGGGAACTGATCAATTACCTCCACGAAGTGGGTTTCAGTTCTGCGGGTGTTGTCCTGAACGCCGGCGGGTACACCCACACCTCGGTCGCACTGCGTGATGCAGTTGCCGCCATTGAATCTCCGGTCATTGAAGTTCACATCACGAACATTCATGCCCGCGAGGAATTCCGTCACGTCAGTCTGTTGAGCCCCGTCTGTAAGGGGGTCATTTGCGGCTTGGGTTTGGAGGGATACGCGGCTGCGATTCGGGCATTATCCGTTGGTTGACCCTGCATTGCGGGACAATCGATCCGTGGCAGGGCGAAGGAGCCGCAAAAGGCCATCTGCATCCCGGTCCGTCAATTGCTTCCCAAAAACCAGGGTACGACGTCCTGCGGTGAATTGAAGGGTCTCACCGCCCATAGACCAAAAGGCGTGTTCAAAGGTCCTGAGGATTTGGGTGGGGTTTTCCGTTACACGCTTGAGGCCTTGATATGCTCCGTGAGCGAAGAAGTCCGGCAGACCGCGTTGGCCAAAAGCCATGGCCACTGATACGCCCTTTCTATCGACAACAATGACCTCCTTTCCCCGAAGACGCCACCAGGTCACTTTACCAATCCGAAAGGCGAAAAAGGCCCAGAAGGCGCTGTAAATGGCATATCCCACACCCGCATTTCCCTGCGTTGGCTCTTGCGTCCAGAAGTAGATGACGACTGACTCGAGCGCCCCCCATAGGAGCAGCCACAGGAAGAGCATCGCCATTTTGGAAGGGGCAATGCCTTGTGCGATGTCTATGCGGAGATTTTCATCTTGCGTACCCCGTTGGCTCCATTGAAAGGTGATCCTTTCACCTATCGTGCCTTCAGCAAGTTCCTTGCGTGTTCCCATCAGTCTGCGGCCTCTGGGGATAGCACTTCATTGTAGATGCGCATGTATTCGGGCATGATGAGGTCGATGGAAAAGCTGTGGGCCCGGTCTCGGGCCTGGGTCTTGAATCGATGGTGGTTCTCTTCCTTCAAGAGGAACTCGGCATGCTTCGCCATCTGCGCCACATCTCCAATGGGAGATAGCATGCCACTGACGCCATGACGGATGACTTCGGGTAATCCTCCGGCTTCCGTAGCCACAACCGGTACTCCACACGCCATGGCCTCCAATGCCGCCAATCCGAAGCTCTCACTCTCTGAAGGAAGGAGGAAAAGGTCCGATATGGCCAGGGCTTCCAGCGGATTTTTCAGCTTTCCCAAAAAGAACACATCATTGGAAACCCCGAGCTCTCGGGCTTCGCGTTCGGCAGCTGAACGGTCGGGTCCATCGCCCACCATCAGCAACTTGACCGGAGTTCTTTCGCCAAGTAAGGCGAAGGTGCGAATGACATCTTGCACCCGCTTGACCGGTCTGAAATTCGAGATGTGGCAGAGGAGACGTTCTCCAGCTGGCGTGAATTCGCGACGGTCCTGTCCATTCAGGTCTTCGAAATGACGGGGACAAATGAAGTTGGGGACGACCTCGATGTCTTTGTTGATTCCGAAAAGTTTGTAGGTATCGCTGCGCAGGCTGGTGCTCACAGCCGTTACTGCATCGCTCTGGTTAATGGCAAAAGAGATAACAGGCTCGAAGCCGGGGTCCTTGCCCAGCAAGGTGATATCGGTTCCGTGCAGCGTAGTGACTACCGGCAAGTGCCTGCCTTCATCCGCCAGGATACGCTTGGCCATATTGGCACTGGAGGCATGGGGAATGGCATAGTGAACATGGAGAAGGTCCAAGTTTTGTTGCCGCACCACTTCCACCATTTTGGATGCCAGCACAAGTTCGTAGGGGGGGTAGTCAAAAAGGGGATACTGGGAAATCTGAACTTCGTGATAGAAGACATTGGGACGGAAACTTCCCAGACGCACCGGCTGATCGTATGTGATGAAGTGCACTTCATGACCTAGGTGGGCCAAGGCCTTCCCTAACTCCGTGGCTACTACGCCGCTCCCTCCGAAGGTGGGATAGCAAACCATTCCAATCCTCATCACTGCAAATTACGGTTTCGGTGCGCTGCCGTTCTGAATCGCGCTGAATCGGCTGGGGAATCCCAATTCTTCGTCTACGATCATTAAGGCCTTGGTGCGAATGTCCTCATCGATGAAGGTTCGGTTTTCGGCATGAGGGCAGATGCGATTGCCTAAAATGACCACAGTCCAACCGCGTTCAGGGTCTGTCCAAGCCAAAGTTCCTGTAAATCCGCTATGCCCGAAGCTCTGCCATGACCCGGCATTGCCGCTGGCTCCCGTATCCAGGTCAAGTCCGGGTTTGTCCCATCCTGTGCCTCTGCGGTTGTCTTCCTCTGGGAAAGCCCTACGGGAGAAGTCGGCCATAGTGGAGGCCTCAACCAGCCTGACTCCACCCCATGTCCCTCCTTTGCGCATGGCTTCCATCAGCAAGGCGAGGTCATGCGCATCCGAAAAGAGCCCTGCATGGCCGGCCACGCCACCGAGCATCGCTGCTCCTGGGTCATGCACGGTTCCCCGAATGTGCCCTTTGCGAAAGAGGGTGTCGACTTCCGTGGGGGCAATGTCGCGCTCCGTTGACCATTCCAACGGGCGATAGCCTATGTGCTCCAAACCGAGCGGCTCAAAAATGAGGCTGTCCGCAAGGCGGTCCAAGGGTTGATTCCAGAGGTGTTCAAGAATGTCCTGAAGCAAATAATACCCCAAGTCGCTGTAGCGATATGTGCCCGGTGGATCGGGCGTGAGGGTGCGAATGGTGTGGCGGATTGAATCGCACCAGTCCGGTCGCATGCACCGTCCTTCACACAAAGGAATCCACCCTTCTTTTGGCCATTCACTCAAGTCGCCTCCAACGGAGTCCTCATGCGCCATCAGGTCGATGTAGAAGGGAATCCATGCGGGCAGTCCTGAGCGGTGCCCAAGCAAATCACGGACGGTGCGGGCACCCAAGTCCGGGTCCAGAGGAGCTTGGGGATCTGAGGGGATTAGCGTTGAAAGGGATTGGTCCAATTTCATCATTCCCCGCTCGACAGAAATCATGGCGAGGGTGGTGGAGGTGGCCACCTTCGTGATGGAGGCCAGGTCATAGAGATGATGTCTCGCCACTTTTGTTTGCAACGCGTCGCCCAAGTGACCGTGTGAACCATCGTAACGAATGGTGTCGTTCTCCACGACCAGAATGCGGATTCCAGGAGTGGACGCCGTGGCGATGGCAACTTGGGACAAACTGTCGAGCCGCTGGCTCATTTTTTGGAATCGATGCACCGAAGTGGATCGGGGCAGCTTCCGGGCTTTCAGAGGGTTGCCTTGTCCTGCACTCCACGAACCCACGTCCACCGGTAACCGCCCCAATGAAGCGCCTTCACCACACCACGCGGCCATCGCCGCTATTTGTGTGGCCTCATCTTCATGGTGGGCGACCATCCATTCGGTATCCACGGTATCGGGGAGCAAGTCCAAGGCATAAGGGCTCGTGAAAAGGGTGGTGAACACACGCGGACACTGCTCGGCCAATCCTGTCAGAAGTTTGGTGGCTTCTGCTGGCAATCCAAACCGCCTCACCGGCCGATTGCTTTCATCCAGAAATGCCAAGACCACTTGTTGGCAAGACGCCAGCGATTCTAGCGCCTGTGAAATTTGGGACTCACCCCAAGTTCCTTTTCCCAACCGGGCTACAACGAGATCCGGAAAGGTCTGGCGTAAACGCTCCTCCATGGGCTCTCCTCTGTTGCCCACGATCAAAAGTCCCGTCTCAAGGCCCGGATCCAAGAAGTTTCCACGCCCCAATCTGACCAGCATGGCTTCCCGAATGCGCCGCTGAAGAGTGAGGACATCGGGCGGGTCATTCGCCTCGGGAGCAGGAAGGTGGGTCCATTGTTTGGCCAGAAGCACCTTGAGGCAAGACGCATTGATGCTGGCCGTATCCAATTCGCCTCTTGACAAGGCCGACTCGACACTGTCCAGGACAAGGCCCGGTTCAGAGGGAAAGAGCAAAACATCATTTCCCGCTTGGAGTGCGGCTACTTCTCTTGTTCCTGCGGGGACAGGATCGGCCGCCCCTGCCATGGTCAGGGCATCCGTGAAGACAAGCCCTTCAAATTCCATTGTTTCCTGAAGCAATGCTCGGACGACTATGGGGGACAGAGAAGTCGGCAAGCCCGAAATTGAATCCAATGCGGGTACATCAAGATGTGCAGTCATCATGCCATCCACCCCCCTGCGAATGAGTGTGGCAAAAGGCGGAAGTTCGACCTCAGCCATGGTGGTGCTGTCCGACGCTATGAGCGGCAATGCATGATGGGAGTCGAGGTCCGCATCTCCGTGCCCTGGAAAGTGCTTTCCTACCGCCATGACGCCGGCATCGCGCAGTCCCTCCGACCATGCGGAGGCCAGATTTCCGACGGGGCCCGGGCGCGATCCGAACGAACGGTTGCCGATAACGGGGTTGTCAGGATTGCTGTTCACGTCCGCCACGGGGGCAAAGTCAATGCCCACGCCTAATGACCGCAGTTCCATTCCTGCTGCGCGACCTGCCGCACGCACCAAGCCCTCGTCTGCAGCAGCTCCCAATGCCATGGCTTTCGGAAATGAGAGTCCGTCCGTCAAGCGCATTCCCGACCCCCATTCTGCATCCATGGAGGTCAACATTCCCACGCCTGTGAGGGCATGGGATAGGCTGTCGAGGATGCGCAGGTTATGTCGGGTATGCGCACGGTCACCTTGCATGGCAATGACGCCCCCGATTCCAAATTCTTCAACGAAAGCTCGGACCTGTTCAAAAGACCCCGGTTCGGTGGGTTTGGAATACAGCGGAACCATCATCAGTTGGGCCACACGACCTCGGATGGAGAGGGAATTCAAAAGGGATTTCGCAGCCGCTGTATCACCAGAAAGAAAGGCGGGTCGCACAGGCAAATCCACATTGCGCTGCGCATCTCCTAGATGACAGCTCATCAAGACGATGAGAAAAATCAGGAATCCACCGTGCGACCGGATCATTGGAGGACTTGCTTGACGCAGGCCATCATGTGGTCGAACTGTTCCTCTATTGAGAGATCGCTGTTGTCGATCACAATTGCATCTTCCGCTTGCGTTAAGGGGCTGTGGTCTCGGGTGCTGTCGATGTGGTCCCGGTCTCCAAGGTTGTCCACGACGTCTTCAAGGCTGATTGCCCGCCCTTTGCGCTGCATCTCCAAATACCTTCTCATTCCACGGGCCTCCATGCTTGCCGTCATGAAGAACTTCAATTCTGCATCGGGAAGCACCACGGTGCCGATGTCGCGTCCATCCATCACCACACCCTTCATTTCGCCCATTCGGCGCTGTGCACGAACGAGCTTTTCGCGCACTTCCGGCA
>Ga0181563_10001083_pt1 | contig 27016 bp, 15 predicted proteins | sample 011ome_25_FD_133759 | JGI IMG/M metagenome (GOLD analysis project Ga0181563, IMG submission 133759) | Coastal salt marsh microbial communities from the Groves Creek Marsh, Skidaway Island, Georgia - 011512CT metaG (megahit assembly) | ecosystem: Environmental > Aquatic > Marine > Intertidal...
GATCAAACAGTAGCATCATGCCGGGTGAGGAGAGTTCTTCGGTGATCGCGAGTGGTGAACCGCCTTCGAGGTCGACAACCGTGGTACCGCTGATTAATTCCGCATCAGGCATCTTCTTTACCGTTAGGGTGATCGGATCGACTACATCAACCGATTCCATCTTTTTGCTCAGCACCGAACCTTCGGTGACATCGATTTGCATTGGTACGCGTGCCCCTGTCTTGAGATCATACTGCGATGCAAGGATCCTTGCTTTCGGAACATCTCTGGCGTACTCAACATCCTTTCCAGCGACTTTCCAGGTACTAATCGCACCTCTTTCGATTGGGCCCGCAAAGTACTGTTCGAGGGTCGGAAGGCTAACTGGATCAGTTGCCTCGCTCCAATCACTCCAGCGACGGAACTTGCGTTTACCATCCTTTAATGCACTCGACATCAGGTCTTGAACTCGAGTAGCGACGTCAGGTGCCAAGCTACTTACTTTCGGTTGCAGGGTTTCAGCAAACGGGAAGTTAGGATCGTTGACCGCATACCGCACACGGTACACATACTTTCTGCCGAATTGTGGCGAGTTTTTGAAGCCAGCAAAATCATAAAATCGAATCAGCTTGTAATCGACAGGATCTGCTTCCAAGGCGCCACGACCCATCATGGCCATCCCCATCCCCATCATCATGCCGCCTTCCATTCCCATATCCATTCCCATTTCCATGCCCATACCACCGTACATGTCATCACCACCGAAGCCGCCGTTGCTTCGTTGACCAGGTGCGACGAGTTCAGTGTCGTCTTCCATCTCCATCGAGAATTCTTTGACTTCGGTTTCTTCTTCCACATTTCCCTGTTCCCGTTTGATTTGGCTTTGGGAAAGTTTTGGAATCAATGGATGAAAGGCAAATGATCGGTAATCGTCTAGCAACACCGGCGGAAGCCACATGGTGAGGGCTTCGTCTCGGTAGTCGGATGGCACAATCTCCGGAGCAAATCCGGACCAATTGTATGCTGCCAGCTTGGTGTAAAGAGTACGATCCCACACTTGGGTCCAGTCGGCATCAACCAGTTGCTCCACTGATTTGTCCGTGACATCCGCCCGTTGTACCTGTAGGTCATAGTAGAACGGAGTGTCTCGACGCGGATCGTATTGATCTGCATCTTGCAGTGCCTGCTTGTAGGCTTCGTAAAGTTGGCGATGCGGAACCACCGCACTGCCGGCGATAAACCAACCCACAGCAGGTTCCGGGTTAGCTTTGTCCTGAGTTGCAACGGGACGCATGCCGAGGTCGTGTTGGCTGTCGAATTTTCGGTTCGAACTACTACCACCACCGAGACCTTCTCCCATTTCCGACATCATGTCTTCCATCATCATCATGTCTTCCATGCCGCCCATCTCCATCATCATGTCTTCGCCGCCCGCGCCTCGTCCGGTTCCACGGGTGCGGCGTTCGCGTTTTTTGGGCTTCTCGACTTTTTCGACAGGATCAGCGTCTTCGAGAGCTGCAAGTGCGTACGCGTCCGGCTCGGTGCGACTACCGCGAATCGCGATGGAGGTAACAACGGATCGAACAATTAGTGATTCGGGTGGAAGGAGTTCCGGATCAAGCCGACGAACGACAGAGTTTGGCGACTTACCGGTCCAAGTCTTTGGAAGAGAGTAGTCCAAGGGATCGACAGCGGTATCCAGGCGTGCTGTTTGGCTGACGATATCGAACGTTGGTTGGCGCTCGGGAATGATGTTATCGTTGTGGTTCAGATCGACGTCAGACTTCACCGAATTCGCCCGGCTCGCTAATTGCTCTGGCTGATTGGTTTCAAGAAAATTGGGTTTCTGTGAACCCACATACATCATGTAGCCCGACCCAAGGATCACTACAGAGAGGATCATCTTCTCGCAGTGATTTAGGAAGAAGTTTTTGATCTTGTCGGCATCCATCGTCATGTCCCTTCGAATTCAGCGCTGAACGTTTCAGCGATCAGGGTTCGATTGTGAATTGAGTGAGCTTGTTACTTAGGCAACGGTTTGCGTCTCGTTCATCCGAACTGAACGCCAGTTTTAAAATGGGATTAATTTCCCGTGGTGGCAACCGGCGGTGAACCGCTCGGCGCACTCGGTGTTGTGTTATCGGGTGCAGTGTTGCCGGGGTCTGCTGAGTTGGGGTCGGGAGTTGCGCTGCTAGGTGCGTTTGGATCAGCCCCGTTGGGCTGATTGCCATTCGCGGGCTGCGTGCCGGCAGCTGGGTCAGCTGCACTGGGATCGGTGGTGGTTGCAGCGGGATCAGTTGATCCATCGTTTGGATCAACTGCCGTAGTGGTTGTCGCAGTGGTGGCCGCGGGCGAGGTAGTTGCGGGGGTCGTGGTTGCAGGTGTCGTAGCTGCCGCCGTTTGGGCCGCAGTGCTGCCCGCTGAACCGTCAATCACGGTGTCTTCATTCACCAATTCGATGCCAAGTTTTTCTTGGTCATCTTGATTGTAAATATAAATGATTCCGTAGACTTCCACGTTCATATCAAGTGGGAACTCGTCTTCTGGTTCGGTAGATGGGCCGCCACCCATGCCGCCACCCATGCCGCCTCCCATCATGCCTCCGCCCATCATGCCTCCGCCCATTCCCATATCTTCCATGCCTTCTTCACCGCCCATCCCCATCATTCCACCGGTGGACTCCGTTTTGGGAAGCATGCGAACTTGATGGACTTCAACCATCAATTTTGAACTACCACATATTGCGATTAGTTCAGGAATGGAGCGTTGATCCATGTTGAGAGATAGCATCACTGGAACTCGTTTGGCGACCGCTAAAGCTGCATCGCTGGGTTGCGCGCTGGTGAGCGCTGAGCGTAGGGCTGAGCCGGTGATCGGTTCAAGTGCGACGTTGACATAACGATTTTCTGCTGGGTCAGGAGTGCTCGAGGTACCCATTCCGGCCATTCCGGTACCAGCGAAATCGCCGGTACCCATCATGTCTTCCATGCTCATGTCCATCATGTCATCCATCATTTCCATCATGCCACCGCCACCCATACCGGATGAAGTTTCTCCAGGTTTGGAGATACTGCCTTGTGAAAAATTGACGGACTTACCGATCGCAATTTTTTTGATCTCATGAACTTTGGCTTGATAGGGTTGTGCCGCATCTCCATTAAGGTTTGCGACGATTCCTAAAAGTTGCTTGAGAATCCAAATGTTCTCTTGCGAGTAATAGATGTCTAGCGTGCTCGGCAAACTGCCTCTCCATGGGAAAAGGTCTTTGAGAACCTGAGTTTGGCTCTCGTTGCTCCACACGACTAAAGGCCCCTTCTCGGCACCGGTGATATCGACGTCACGCTGGCTTCCACCGGGGCCGCTCATACCCATACCCATACCCATTCCCATCCCCATATCCATTCCGGAGGACCGTTCAAATTCAGCGGTCCATTCCGAGCCGGCAATTTTTGCAAGATCGGGTAGGATGTTTTTGATGTATCGCTGGTATCGAGTACGAAGTGTGGTTTCGAGTTCTTTTGAGGGATCGGTTGGGAACTCAACCATTTTCTCCACGGGCAGCAACTTACGGAATTCATCCACAAAGTCTTTCCCGAGTTCTGCTTCGGGCCAAGTCAGAATGTTTTGTTGGCGATCGTAGAGGCGTTTCCATGATTCCAGCACTTCGCTTTGGCGATCCGCAATCAGAAGATCCATCTCACGGTGGGATAGGTCATTGGGTTGCTTGTCAAGTTCTGACTCAACACTGCTGACGGTACTGATAGCGGAGTTGATCTTGCTGGTCTGATCCTTGTTTTGTTTTTCCAGATCAGTGGTCGACATGAACCAGATGCCAACGGTTGAAAGGAGCACCAAGCTGGTGGAAATCCAGAAACCGTATTTAGAAACAACGGCTAATTGTGCTTTGAGTTGATCCATGACTTTTATTCGCGTTTAGAAAACGTTGCGTCGGTCAGTGTTCGAAAGGATAGACGAGAGACAGATGGGAATCGATTTTAAAAATGAGTAGGACAAGGTGCGTGAGCATCGATCCACAAGCTCAGACACATTGGCGATCATCGCATCAAGAGCTAGTACCAGCATTTGCCGCTTCTGCTTCGGCAGCCGCTTTCGCTTCTTCCTCTGCTGCAAGTCTCGCAGCTTCTTTTGCTTCAAGTCTTTCGCTGATCGAGTTTTCTTGCCAAACGATTTGGTAGACAAAATCAAGTTTACGAACGGGAAGCATCGGAGGCTCAAACCCTTCGGGTAAATCCTCCGGATCCACTGCTCCACCGAGTGGAGATTCAACCACCATGGTGTTTGGATCATGATCTGGATTAGGGATTTGAGTCGCCTGAGCTCGATTGTCATCGAGCAGCAACGGGTAGCTCACGCCGAGTTCTTTCAGCGTGAAGGTTTCTGTGATGTCCTGTCCGTTGGCATCTTTTTGCCCCGTGGGTAGATCGACGGTGCTTTCCATGAAGCTTGTGGTCATGTACTTACGTACGTGATCACTCTCGATTTCCCCTCGATTATTGGGGTCGTTGTAGTAATGGTAACATCGAAGTTCAACGACCCATCCGGATCCGCTCGGACCCGTTTCTGCTGCAATCTCTGCATCAAAAGCAGCTTTGTCTTCTTCGCTGGCATTTCGGAACTTGTCGGTAACTCTCGCCCAACTCCGGAGTTCTTCAGCGTGTCTTTTTTGAACTTTTTCTGTCCACCAATCGCCAAGATCTTCAAAGTACTTGGTGTCAGCAGAGGTGACATGAATATCTTTTCGCTGCGAGTACGGAAGTTCTTTTGGCGTGGGGACTTTGCCGTCGGGGTAGTTGGTTCGAGGGACGGCTGCGTTGATTGCTTTGATAATCTCAAGCCATTTCAAACGACGTTCAGCATTACCAGAAACTTCTTGGCCCAAGGAATTTAGATAGGTAAGTTTCGTCGCAAGATCACTGTCTTGGCTTGAGTGTCCATCCGCGTAGCTCTTCATCGAATCTACTTGAGAGATGGAGTTCTTCCAAAGATCGTCTCGTGTTGTTGACCAGCTTTGTTCAACGAAGGCGTAATGCGTCGACATGCCTAGCATGAGGGCGGTAAGTCCGGCAAGCGTCCAAGGCTTTTTTGCACGAATCAAACGCTGGGTCAGGATCTCGCGAGGGACGAGACTGGTTTGGATTTTGGCTACTCCGAGTGCCTGCAAACATAGGCCGTAGGCAACCGCAAAGGTTGGTGCATTGTCTCGGAAGGTAGGGATCTCAAGAATTTCTTCACCGTCAAGGCGGTTGAAGTGATCGATGACCTGTACATCGATCCCCAGGTTCTTACCGATATAGGAGGCGAGACCCGGCATTTTTACGGTATTACCCGTAACGACTAATTCACCAATCTCGGCCTTCTTGTCGATACTGCGAAAGAAGCCGATGGACCGTTGGACTTCGGTGACCAAATCGTTGAACACCGGTCGCATGGTTTGGAAGATGAGCTTTGGGTCACTTGCTTCGCGTGCGTTCCGCTTGAGATGCTCAGCTTTTGAAAAAGTGAGTTTCAGGTCTTTAGTGAGTTGTCGTGTAAAGTGGTTACCGCCAATTGGCATACTTCGCTGCCAAATTCGGAATCCATTGGTGATAATAAGATCGCTGGAATCGGTGCCGATCGAAAGCAGCACTGTCGACGGGGGTGGCGAGTCTGCGTCGTAGTTGTCCTCTTCCAGTCGCTCATGCAAGCGGTCGTACGCGAGCATATTGTAGAGTGCCACCGGTGACATTTGGACAAGGGATACTTCCATGTCAACGGCATTGAATGGATCCAGTTGCCGGTAAGCTTGCTCGCGCTTCATCGCAAACAGGCCGACTTCACTTTCCAACGCATAACCTTCTTCGACCATACTTCCAGGCATGATTTGGTAATCCCAAATCACGTCAGCAAGATCGAAAGGAATCTGCTGTTTCGCTTCGTAGCGGACGATGTCCGCAATTTTTTTGACTTCGACCGGCGGCGGTTTGAAAAACTTGGCCAAACCACTTTGACCGGGAACGCTGATACAGACCTTGTCTGTAAACGCAGACTCGTTCCTCTCCAAGAACTGTTGGAGAGCGTCGTGAATCAATTCTTCTGCCACCGCTTCGGGTTGGCTCAAAATTTTTGGGTATTCGATGTAATCGAAGGCGGTTGCGACTGCGCGGCCGTCCTCAAGCTTGCACTGCAATGCTTTTAGAGCGGTCTGCCCAATTTCAACTCCCCAAACACTTTGACTGCTTGCCATGTTGCTTCTGTGTTTCCCGAGTAATCATAAGGATGGTGTTAGCATTCCCAATCAATGACTGATCCTTTTGTCATGAAACATGCGTTAAAACGTTTCATCACACCGTTTCTGACTTTTTGGTGATGCTCACCTCGCTGAACGCATCCAGATAAGTCGCTCTCGCGTCTCAGCGATCATTCATTCAGAGCGTACTAAATATCACCGAGATCACGATAGATTTGTTGAACCTTTCTCGAGGCCGACTTCATCCACTGGTCGATCTAGGCGGGTGAAGCCCGCGTCCGAATCTACTGCTCATTCTACAGCGTTTTGCCAAGAATGTTGCCTTCTCTTTCTAAGGAAGATCAAGGAAAGAGGAAGGAAGTTCGGGTTTTTTCGACTTCAATGGCATCCAGCTGGCGTGGTCATCGGCGTCAACAGGCCGGCTGAGGCATCTGAGACCGGGATTTCTATTTGTAAATTCAGTCTCCGCACTCGATCACCACCTCCTCAGTAGAGGGGTTTCTCGTGGTGTGGAGTGATTTGATCGCCGAGTCGCGAGCAGTCGTTGGGCTCCAGGAAGTCAGGAATGCCCAGGTATTCTGAGAATCAGAAAGGATCAGCGATGCAAATGTTTGGCTGCGGCAGCCTGAATCGTGCGGCCATTGGGAAATTCGGTCGGAATTCTTGATACATCAAGCAATGGTTCTTCACTTTTTTCGCATTCTTGTGCGTCCCGATACCATTTTCAGGGTGATTGGAAATCGATCTACTCGACCCCGGTTGATTTTTTAACGTCTTGATCCGCTAACAAATCCAACAACAGCATCCCGATAGGTGCTGCGAGCAATCAAAAAGAGCTATTTAAGCCGCATTGGCTATGTTTCGAGCAACATATCCCGATAACAATGGAGGCGGTTTGCAAAACAAGATGTGCCCTACCGATTGATATCCTCTGTTGAAACCTGTCAGAGATTTCGCCCGTCCACCTTTTTTAAGTTGTCAAGAAAAACCGCCATGCCGCTTTTTCAAGAGTGCTGTGTTCTCGTTCCGGCGACCAATCTAGAAGATTTTCCCACGAATCTGCCTGACGCCGAAGCAGAAAGCTTGTTGTCGGCTTGGACGGTACTCTGGCATCCAAGTTTGTTAGCCGAGATGGAGCAACTACCTGCTTGGTACCGAGCGGATACACCTCCGGAAGTGCTCGATAATCGACTGATCATTGTTCCAACCCCTTCGCAAGCCAAACTGCCGGAGGGCTTTCGTGACCGGGCAATCAAAAACAAAAACTGCCACTGGCTCGAGGCTTCGACTCGGGAAGATTTTCTCGGTCAGTTACCTTGGGATCGTCTTCCCAAGCTTTCAGCCGAGATTTTGACTTTCTCGCCGCGGGATCTAGCGGTTGCTGATTTTTTTGCGGCGGGATACGCTGCTTTGCAAATTCAGATCATGACCAAGCGGCTGCGTTACACAAGCAATTTGGACGAGCTGCATCTTCAAAACTGTGCCGTAAACGCCGCCAAGGCATTTGTTGCCGGTGATTCGAAAGCAGCCAGCGACTCGTTGCATGACCTGTTCGATTGTCTTGCCGAGGAGCGTGATCACTACTTTTCGTCGGATCCGCATCTGATTGACTTGGTTTTGACGGGTGAGTCGACTGCCAATCGCATGGCCGAACTTGTCGTGTCGATAAAAGAATCAATGATTCCAGCGGACTTTGCCGGATCCTCGATTTTGAATCATGATCGATCCAGCACGAGTCTTGGGGACGCGGGGAGTGAAACTGCGTCATCAAGCGAGTACCGTGATTCCAATGGATCGTTTGGCGCGTGTCTTCCGACACCGGTCAATTTGCTGGTCGATGTTGACGCTGCGGTTTCAATCGGAAAGCTTGCTGAGGACACTCGGGAAGCGATCAAGAAGCTGATTGAGGATGGTGTGATCAGTTGGGCTGGTGGAGGCCCAGGACGCGACGTTTGCTTTGACGCGATGACTTATTCGGATGCTCAGGCGGCTTTGCATCGATCGCACGAAAAGTTTGTTGCATCACTTGGAATGGTTCCGCCGGTCTATGGTCGTTTTGCCGGTTCAACGCCGGCTGATCTGACCGCGGCGCTGGTCGAACTTGGGTACCAAGGACTGGTTCCGATTGATTTCGAGGGTGGAACAGGTTTTGGAGACGAAGCCAAAGTGATTCTTCAGGCAGCTGGTGTTCAACTGGAGGCTTTGACCGCAAAACCCATTGATGCTTCGAGTGACGCATCCTTTCTCACGATCGGAACACGACTCGGTGAGTCGATTGATCGGGGAGAAATTTCCACCGGACTCTTCGCGCACTGGCCCGGTGATACCTGTCAGGGTTTTGAGGATCTTAAACGTGTTGCGTCATGGAGTCTCTGTCTTGGCAAGTTTTGGAAACTAAACGATTACTTTACCGAAGGTGAGCATCCTTATCACCATGGTGAGTCGCTCATGGTCTCGCCCCATTCTTCGCGGTTATTGACGGATCGAGTTGCCGAAGGAACCGAGAATCCGATCTCAATGCTCGCTCAAGGATTTGCTCGGGCCGTTTCATCCGAGCAGGCAGAGCTGTTCGCGGGAATGAGTGCGATCGTCGCTGGGAAATTGGTTCAAAGCGATTCGGCTGACGACACGGCGCAACTCAATCCGTCAGGAACGGATGGAACGAGTGAATATGTCGTTTTGAAGGCGGCATCAATGTTCGCAACTGCGGTCGGAGCCAAGTTGCATCCTAGTGAGGGCCATTTGATCGGTGATAGCGGACAGGGATCTGATGGAAGAGATCTGTTGATCGTCAATCCTGTTTCGGTTGGTGTGCGTTCGGAGATTGCTTTATCGGGTCTGGTTGATGATCAGGCGGATCATGTTTTTGGAGTCGATACGAAGTCCGGAGTGACCCGAGCGACGATCGATACGCCCGCTTGTGGTTTTGTGAGGATCGCGAGTAGCGAAAAAAAATCGCCTTCTAGCCACGGTTTTAAAGCCAAATTGCGAAAAAGCTTGTTTGGCGGCGCGAAGCCGATTGCGGAGAAAGATCGACTGCAGAATGAATTCATGGAAGTGAATTTAAGCTCTAAAACCGGCGCGGTGATGGGGGTGTATAGCGGATCGAGAGGGAATCGTTTTTCGCTCCGATTGGTTGCTGCGACTCGTGAAAAATCAGCCAAGGTGGAGATGAGGGCGGTAACGTTTCGAGTGAAAGAGGCGACGCAGTATCTTGGACGCATTGAGGTTGAGGGCGTTCTGCAGCGGGACTCAGAGCAGGGAATCCAAAAGATCGCAGAGTACCGATTGGAATACTCTCTCAAAAGAGGCAGTCGCTTTCTCGAAGTTTCCGGTGAAGTGAATCCCATTCAGGAATTCGAGGGAGAGCCTTGGGGAAATTACCTCGGTCTGCGAATGGCAGTGGCATCCGAATCTGCGATTTGTCGAACGATTGTGCGCGACAAGTTACATCGTGTGCGGTCTCGACGACTGGTTGCTCCATCGGGATTGGTGATTGATGAAGCTGAACGCCAGACTTTGGTTTGTGGGCATGGACTACCGTTTCACCGCCGGGTTGGCGACAGGTTCTTGGACACGCTTGTGGTTGTTGCGGGTGAAACGAATCGCAAGTTCAAGATTGATTATGGAATTGACGTTAAGTCGCCCGTAGCGGCTTGTCGAGCACGATTTTGTCCGCCAAAAACGATCCGTTTAGCCCCCGGGGCTAACGGACCTGAGATCGGTTGGGTGTGCCATGTGGCGCCTCGTGAAGTTCTCCTTTCTGCGGTGACTGCGCATCTGACCACAGAGGGTAAGCTTGCCGCGGTGGTTCGTGTGGTGCAAACTCATGCGCAAACTGCAAAAGTGAAACTGCGGTTTTGCAGAGATATTGCCTCGGTTTCTTTGGTCGACGATTCGATCGAGAACTTGCTTGCGATGAGCGTTGAGTCATTGAATCAACGGACAGAGAAGCGAGCTGCGGAATTGAAGTTCAAAGGTGATCTGGTGGAGTTTGGGTTGCATAGCCACGGCGTTTCAGACGTTTTGGTGGTGTTTGAATAAGTCGCATGGTTGATCATGGGTCGGGTGCGTGTCGCGTCGGCTCCTAACGCGTCCCTGAGGTAGATGGTGGTTCTTCTTCTTCGGTGCCTGCAATGCTTTTCTCGCCCGTTATCAAATTTTCTCGCCGGTTATCAAGGCGGCAAATCATCACGTCCAGTCTCAAGCGACTTCCCTAAGGATTCATACTGATGGAATCACCCGAGGCAAATCCGAGGATGAACTTTCATCAGGCGTTGATCAATAGCGGCTTGGTAGATCCTGAGAAGTATCAATCGATACTAAGGTCGGCTCAGACCAGTGACCCCGAAGAGATTGCAGCACTCTTGATTCAACGAGGCGAGATCACCGCCTATCAGGCAGAGCAGTTGCAGTTGGGACGCACTAAGTTTCGTCTCGGCCCCTATCTGATTACCGAAGGTATCGGACAAGGTGGAATGGGGCAGGTTTTTAAGGGTGTGCACGAGGTCATGGGACGCGAGTGCGCCGTGAAGGTGCTGCCTCTTGAGAAATCAACGGATGAATCACGGGCTGCTTTCTTGCATGAGATCCGTTTGCAGGCAGGTTTGGATAGCCCCTACTTGGTCCGCGCATTCGATGCAGGTCGAGATGGTAACGTTCACTATTTAGTGACGGAGTACGTACCCGGAAAAGATTTGCGTCGTTTGATCCGGGCCAACGGCCCCCTTTCGATGTCTGCGGCAGCATTGATTGTTTCCGATGCCGCTCGCGGCTTGCAGTATGCACACGACCTAGGGATGGTTCATCGAGATATCAAGCCTGGGAATCTCCTTGTTACGCCCGATGGTCATGCCAAGGTTTCAGATATCGGCCTAGCTGTGTGGACGATGAGTTTGGATGCGGATCCGCGAGCAGGGAAAATTGTTGGTACGGCAGACTATCTTTCCCCAGAGCAGATTAGAGACCCTGCATCAATCGGTCCGCTGAGTGATATCTACTCCTTGGGTTGCACGCTGTACTTTGCGGTGACCGGTAAGGTGCCATTTCCCGGGGGAGACTCTCGGAGCAAATGCCGTCGACATTGCGAGCAAACTCCGTGGCATCCCCGTCGATTCACTCCATCGCTCTCCGAGGAGTTTGTTGATGTCATTGCCGACATGATGGAAAAAGAAGCTGGCCGGCGCATCCAATCGGCGAGCGAAGTCGTCGAGCGACTTGAAGCCTGGGCGTGTTCCCCTGAAGAAATGGTTGAGCTGCCAATGGAAAGGCAAGTCTGGACTCCGCCGCCACCGCCTAAAGAACCGTCTCAGCTGCGAGATTCACTTGATTCGGCTGATCCCATCCACTCTTCTGGGGCGTTTGGATTTGCATCTCAAAGTCACAGTGATTCATCTTTGGTGCCGCTTTTGCCCAATGACGAAGCGGTTGGCAGTTTTGTTTCGCCTGCGCTCCCATCGGGTCAACGCTCCGGGCGCGGTGTGGCGGTGGCAATTGCTTTGGCGATCGCAATTCCGATTAGCCTTTTGATCGGTGCTGTAGTCGGCTTTTTGTTGCGTGGGGGAGTAGGCGGCTGACATTACCCAAAGAAAAAAGGGGTGTCGTCGAAAAAAAAGGGGGGCGTCTTGGGCGGTTAAGCCGATCTCGAGTCGAGAAGAAAGACAGGATACCTCTGGCGGGTGCCTTGTGATTAGTTTTTCCGGAATGTTCCGATTGGTTCAAGTGTGACGATTATTCGTGACGATACCCCACTTGGATGACAGAACTGCGCGAATCCTTCGCGGTAGGATCTGGCTGACTGTTGGCAAAGGATCTGTCGAGGCGATCTTGACGACTCCCTCTGGCCTACTTAGACTTTTTGAGTGTTAAGTCAAAAGTGGCAAAGGGTTTACATCGATCGGCCTCTCAGGGGTTCAGTGCTACAGGGAGTCAGTGTGACCAAGAAAGATATCGTGAGAACGATCTCGGAAGAGGTTGGTCTGACTCAGCAACAGACAAAAGAAGTTGTCCAAAAAACCTTTGACGCGATTATCGAGTCGTTGGTTCGGGAACAACGAATTGAACTTCGAAACTTCGGAGTTTTTGAAGTGAAACCTCGTGCCGCTCGGAAAGCGCGAAACCCGCGTACTGGTGAACAGGTGGATGTGCCTCGCAAGCATGTTGTTACCTTCAAGCCAGGAAAGTACATGGAAGCAAAGGTTCGAGCCTTGGATGAGGCGGAGATTCGCCGAGTTCTTGGACTGAGTGTCAATGAGATAAACCAGCAACGAAATGACGATCATGGTTCGACGTCATCCGAAAGCCCAAGTGGCCGCTGGGATTTATAATTCACGATTGCATTGCAATCGCACAACCTAACTTGACTTGAATACAGAGCTTGTCGTTCACGGAGGAACGCTCGATGCGACGTTTAATGCAAATCATGGTGCTTGCAGGCTGCCTTACAACCACGGTGGGTTGCTTCGTTCCAATCTACTCCGCGAGACCAGAACGACGCGTTCAGCAGTTGTTGTTCACCTCGGATGACCTTCGCGCGATGGTCGATGAATGGGAGCGTTTTTGGTTCATGGATTCACCAAGTCATCTAACACCCATTCGCACACACGGCGGAATTCTTTAATTCCTCGAACATTTGGCGATTTGCTAGCTACGACCAACACAGCCGAGGGTCTCTTTCGATTCCTTCGGTTGATTTTGTTGGGTCGCTATTGCGGCATCATTGGCGCAGCTGCCAATCAATATTCGGCGATGCTCTTTCGTTCTCGGTGGAAGAGCAATTGGGGACGCGCTGGCCAGGCATGGTAAACGGCTTTTCTTCGTTGCGCTGGTCTATAGCCTTTTGTAAGGCCAAAGGCTCTTCACCGTCGTGACAGATCAGTCGACGGCTTTCGCCTCCCGGACACGCTTCAGGCACAAGCTTGTACGAGCAGTTGTTCATAGCGGTCGACCACATTGGTCCAGCTAAACACCGATGTGATGTCGGTTCCCTTTTTGCCAATTGCCTCTCGAAGCGTTGGATCGGACATCATCTTTTCTAGACCAGACTCAATACCATTGAGGTCATTTGTCACCAGTAATGCGGCCGGATGAGGAGTTTGTTCGGGAATCGCGTCTAAAATCGCTCGCGGGCCGCTATCACAGTCAACGCAAATGGATGGAACGCCCCGAGACATAGCTTCCATTAATGCGGACGGAAATCCTTCGTAGAGACTTGGTAGCACAAAGAGAGTCGTGTCAGATTTCTCTTCCCAAGGATTCTGAATCCAGCCGGGTAAGTGAACATGATTCTGAAGGTTCAGTTCGTCAATCAATTGTTCTAAACGACTTCGGAGACTACCGTCACCCGCAATGCAAAGAGTCCACTGCGGGTATTGTGGGGAGATTTTGGCAAAGGCATGAAGCAGTCGTTCAAAACCTTTCTCCGGTTCTAATCTACCGACTGCTAGAATTTGTTGGGCGGTTGCTGCGATTGCTCGATTGGATTGCGCCGCGGGTGGATCGATGGCGGAGGGGATCACTTCGGTGCGAGACTGATAGTAGTGAATGAGGTGATCAGCCACTTCGTCGCTCAGAGCAACAACCGACGAAGCTTTCGGGTACATCGCGACGCGAAGCTGTTCCCAGATTTTTGGAAGAACTTGATGCCTTGGGTCACTTCGTTCACAGACTACCGTTGGGATTTTTGTCCGAGTCGCTGCGATCAACGTCATCACGTTCATTTGATCGCAGAATGATAGAATGGCATCGGGCGAAGCGTTTTTGATGGCTTGGCGGAGCGAAGAAATCCGTCGCACGGCGTCCATTAGTCTGCGTGGCGATCCAAATCGGGCCTTTACTATCTGTGCGTTGCGCATCGCATCGAGATGGACGCGTTGCACCGCAGGATCGACAACGTGACGATCTTGCTTGCCATTGTCGAGGGTGATCAGCGTAACCGTATGGTTACGCCTAGAAAGCTCAGAACAGAGTCGTGCCATCACACGCTCTGCGCCGCCACCGTTGAGCGTAGGGATAATGCAGGCAAGTTTCAAAGGTGCGGACTCTGATTCGATTCGAGTGGGTGGTGACGGCTCGTATGACGTGCGGAGGTAGAACCGCGGACATTCCCGACGTGTATGGCTCAGTTGGATGATTTTGGTCGTTCCATCACACAAGTTTAACCCAAGGGATATTCAGGAAAGCAAGAGGCAATCGCCCGGACGCTGCCGAGGTTGAAGTTTATCGCGCCGAGTGCTGGAGATGAAAGTTGCATGAGCTTTCCCCCACCCCACCCTCTTTTTACCCCTGGTTGTTGGTTGAATTCGGTGATGGGTCGAACTACCCTGACGTCGGATAATCGTTCGCGCGTCAACGTCGAACGGATTGGTTTGGATTTAATTTTCATCGAGTGTTCAACAAGATGCGTACTTCTTCCTCGTTGTTTCTGGCAATCATTTGTCTTCTGGTAACCTCTTCGGTGGCATCTGCAGAGCATGTTTCTCTGTCTGGATTTGTCCCATTTGGTTTCTATCAGCCATACGGACTAAGCTACGGAACTTCGGTCCGAACACCTCCTTATTTCGCGACAAATCCCCCGGTCTACTACAGCGGTCGATATGCGCGGCCATACGGACTGAGTCCGTTTGCCGCACCGCCGATGTTGCAGGTTTCACCGGGCTATCGAGGGGAACTTGACCCCGCTACCGCTGAGATTCGACTACCAGAATCAGCATCGCATCGTGCCGTACAGTCTCGTGCCGTACTGTCTAAGAAACAAGTCGTTCCTGAGCGGCATGGGGCAGTTGATGCGCAACCTGCGTCTCAAAAGATGGATCCAGTGATTGGCTCAGTCATTGGACCCGTTCGATCGAATCCATTCGCGTTGACATCCAAGTCACTGGTGAAGCAATAATCGTTGCTCAAAAAAAGCGGAGATAGTTGCTGCAAGACAACCGTTCCGCGATGCCCGTGTTTAATTTGAGTCTCTCTCCGTCAACGATGCTTGAACCAAAGTTTGCTGCGTGATTGCATCCAGCATGGAGGTCGAGCATGAATAAGTAGAGAGGCCGACGGAGTCGATCCGAGCGTGCGGGCTGACATCTACCTTCTATCGCTTGTGAGTCATCTCGGTACGGGACTTTTGGCACGGGTTGAAGCCTACCAAGCTTGGCCTCAGTCATCTATTTTGGATAAGCGATTGAGTTCCGTGAAATCTCCAAACTCAGTCAGATTCTTCGTTTTGAGGTTACTTGATGGCCCGTTACTGGAAGCAGGTCTTGATGGATTGTTCCAGCAAGTTCAAAGCCAGGTCGATGTGCTGCGTTGTTGTTACCACGGGAGGTGGTAGGAAACGAAGCCGTGTGGGATTTGCGCCACACACGAATCCCAGTAGTCCGGTGTCATACATGGTGCCCATCAGCTGTTTGGCGTGATCGAAGCTGCCGTCGCCTGGGGTGAAGGCAATCATCATTCCACATCCAAAGGGTCCGCTGATATAACTGGGATACTTTGAGGAAAGCTGCTCGAGACCGTTTCTAAAATAGTTGCCGAGCGTCATGTTTTTGCCATCGACCCCAAAACACTGATTGCTTTCGAGTTGCTCTAGCATGGAAAGTCCGGTGGTGATGGCGGACGACGAGCCCGTGAAGGTCTGGCTAAGGATAGGTCCTGTCGGGTTGAACGCTTTTCCGTAAAGAGTACCGCAGACTTGAGTGATTTTGCCAACTGTCACAATGTCGGCAAATTCATCGAGTCCTAGGTGTTGAAAAGCGAAAGGACGACTCGTTCGAGAAAACGATTGGACTTCATCAAAAATAATCGGGATACCTGCTTCGCGGAGTGGTTCACACAACGCGGTGAAGAACTCTTTGGTTCCCTCATAGTATCCGCCTTCCCCGGCGATAGGTTCCGCCCAAAAAGCTGCGTGCTTACCCGGGTATCGCTTGATGAGTCGGTGTAATTCATCGACCGCCCAGCGTTGACTGCGTTCCGGATTTGAGGCTTCTCGGAATGGCAAGTAGTCAACATCGATCGTGACGGGTAGGCCTGTTCGATAAGCAGCCTTGTCGGTCAGTGATGCTGTGGCAAGAGTTCTTCCAGCAAAAGCGTTATCGAATGCAATGATTCGATCTGCAGGTGTCTTGTTGTGAAATGCAATTTTCAGAGCATTTTCATTTGCCATCGCACCGCTGGTGGACAAGAGGCAATGATCAAGCTTGGCACCTGATTGGGATGCGAGTTGTACGAGCTTTTCGCCCATTTGGAGGCTCGCTGGATTTTGTTGCAGATTTCCCTGCATCACGGTGTCTTCAAGTGCTGCATCGATCGCAGCCTGAACCATTCCGTCTTGTAGGTGCCCGCAACCGTGGACACCGATTCCACAAATGAAGTCGAGTTTGACGCTTCCATCTGCTAGTTCAACAAAGGGACCACTTCCCATGCCTGAGGAGAGATAGGGCCAAATCGGTGGTGCACCTCGAACCGCCGTGAGTCGGTCGAGCATCGATTGGTAGTCAGTCTTTAGCTCAGGTTTGGGGCCGCGAACCTCGTTCACACTGGCAGCATGATCCACGATTGCCTCGGATATCAATCGCCGCGCCTCGACAACTCGCGGATCGGTTCGCAATGCATCGGCGATGAGTTCGTTTGTTGACGAGTTGATCGAGGGCACGATTTCAGGCTCCCACTCTAGGAAATAGTTGGCAGACGCGATCCAAGACGTCGCAATCCGAGGATGCGTATGGTAACCACTTGTTGGCCTCAGGATTAGTCCCAAATCTATCTTTGCCAATCACGCACCATCCCTTTTGATCATTCTGTTTGGTTCACCTAGAGGTTGTCTTAGGCCCAGTGGGTTGCGGGGGCGAAGAACACTACCAAGGCCAGTAAAAAGCATGTTGGTTATGTGTTGTGGGGCAACCGAATGTGGTGCTGAGAGGCTGAAGATTCAATAATCTGACCAAAAAGCGAGCTTACTTCTTGATCTTTGCCACTCTACACGCTTCTCCAAGGAGCAGGATGCGATATCCTATTAGCCTTTTCCCATCCTGATACCCAAGGATTTTGAGCACGCGGGGCAGGTGTTGCTCGAGCCAGATGAGCGAAATATTACTCTACTACAGACGACCTGATCCGACGACGTGGGTTTATCTCTCGTCGTTCCTGACGATTGGATTGTTCTTCGTCTTTCATCGCTTCTGGTCGATCCGCAATTTGGATGTCGTTCTACTGATCTTGCTCGCTCCCGGGCTGCTGATGGTTTACGAGGGGAGACGACGACAGTTAACGGAATCAGAAATCTTACAGTCTGAAATGTTAATGCTGGAGTCAACTGAAGGTGGAGGCGAACCTGAGGGTGGCCAAAGTGAAAAAGCTCGTCCGCCGGATGCGACGGATCCATCAAACTTTCCAACGCCATCGACCGGACTAGATTCCTCGCTGCCTGTCGAGCAACAATCGGATGCTGAGCAGCAATCCGATACCGCACAAGGGGCTTTAGGGGCGCGTGTAAAAAAGACCCGTCCTCAGTCGCAGCGTCCTCGTTTGCCGGGTTCTCGTTTGCCGGGGTCTCCTTTACCGGGGCCACCCTTGGTTCTCAGCGAAGCTTCAAGCAAGGAAGAATCCGATTGGATTTCTCAGACATCATTCATTGAGATGACCAAAGCGGTAGGAGGCTCACTCGTTGGTTTCGTCTCTCAGGCGATTGACGGCAAGCAAGACGGTGATTCCTCTGATCCTGTATCTTCCAGCCGACGTCTCAAGCAGGGTGGTGAAGATTCAGGGCAAGATCTGGATACTGATTTATCGCGAGTTGTTTCCTCCGATTCGGCAAAGGTTGAATCCGATACTACCGGTTTGTCCGGAGGTGAGTTCATTCTCGATGAAGACTTGGCCGGCAACCTTGATAGGGTTGACGATGACTCCTCTTTCCCACAAATGGCTGAAGTGGTCGAAGAGTCTTGGTTGAGTCGGTTGCTGCGGGGTCCGGAGGATCCACGAGAGTTGCAGCGATGGGGGTTCGTTTCTCTGTTTATCGTCGAGTCCTTACTGCTGCTGCGTTTAATGCTTGACCCATTGATGGTTCGCCGTCCGATGCTTGATCCAAATCTTACAACCGGAGGGCTCTATTTCATCGGTGTGTCCTTGTTCATCTTTATGATGGCGAACGTGGTGACCAGTAGTCCCCGGGTTCAGGTACAGCAGGGGCCGGAACTTGGTCCTGGCTACGCGATGATGAATCTATTGCCAGCGATACCGACGCGTCCAATCAGCGATCAACCGGGTGGTGTGATTCCACCAAGGGTTTCGGAGTTAACGCCACAGCAGTTGCAATTAGCGAAGATTGCCAAAACTCTGGCGATCCTCGCTCAATTCTCCATCGTGGTCGGGATTGTTTTGATTGGCAGTCGCCATTTCTCAAATGTCCGAGCGGGTGTTGGTTGCTCGTTGTTGTATCTCTTACTGCCATACACCGCTCAAATGACGGGTCGGGTCGATCATGTTTTACCTGCTGCCTTGTTGCTCTGGGCGGTACTCTGCTACCGTCGCCCTGTTGTCGCGGGAATCTTTCTCGGACTCGCGGGCGGCTTGGTCTACTATCCACTGTTTTTGTTGCCTCTATGGGGCAGTTTTTACTGGAGACGAGGTGCGAGAAAGTTTGCAGCGGGTGTAGCTGCGATGTTAATCCTTTTGATGATCGCGTTATCGTTTGATAGTTCCGCTTCCTTGTCGGATCATCTCTACCGAATGTTTGGTCTTCTCAAACCTAATCGCGATCCTCAGGAGTTTCGAGGGATTTGGGCCTTGGGCTGGAATCCGATGTGGCGATTACCCGTGATTGTTGGGTTTGCGATTCTGGCCGCCTTTTTCTCGATTTGGCCTGCGCGTAAAAATCTTGGAACGTTGATGAGTTCTTCGGCGGCATTAATGGTCGCGGCACAATTCTGGCACGGGTATGGTGGCGGTTTGTATATCGCTTGGTTCATGCCTCTTTTGCTTTTGGTAATCTTTCGACCGAATTTACAAGACCGTATAGCGGCCAAGGTGGTGGTGGGGGCCAGTCCTGCGATTCTGCTTGGCGAAACAGAAACAGAGCCAGCTTGATGGAAAATGGAAGTGGGCATCAAGGCGATGCAGCACATGGATGCGGCGAAGCGATCGCGCGATATCAAGCTCTGCTCAATGACAATTCAGAGCGTCAAGAGGCGTTGAGGCAGAAGGATCGTTGGTTTGGTCTCGTTCGACTCTTGCTCTTTCTCGCTTTCGTTATTCTGGTTGCAATCGCCGCACTTTCAACGGATTTGCCGGTCGCTTCATGGCTTGCTTGGGGCGCTTTGATAGCCTTCTTTGTTGCGGTCACCGTGAACGAACCGCTTCGTGATGAGTTGGAACAACTGCAGAAAAAAGTTTCGGTCATCAAGCGATTGCTTGCTAGGCTCAATCGTGATTGGGATTGGCTTGCATCAAAACGTGTCGAGCGAGTCTTGTCAGAACTCGAGATGCCTCCGCTGCGTCAAGCGGTTGCGAGTGATTTAGATCTTCTGGGGCGGGCATCGCTTTTTCAGTTCATTTCAATGGCCTTTACGGAACCCGGGATTCGAACCCTCGCTAGTTGGCTTTGTGGTCCAGCCGAAGCTGCCTCGGCAAGGGAGCGTGCGGATGCGGTCAAGACGCTTGCACCGATGCGAGAAAAACGGTTGCGTTTCTACACACTGTCGCGACAAGTGAGTGAGGGTTCTGGTAGTCCCGATCACTTTGTTCGTTGGGCCAAGGGTGATTTTTGGCTGGCGCATCGAATGTGGTTGTCGCACTGGTCCCGGGCTTCAAGTTGGCTCTCCCTGCTCGGGATCGTGCTGGCAGTTGGCTCAATTGCCGGCTGGTTGCCTCAGGGATTGTTTCGTGTCTCCTTGATTTCCCTAGGTGGAATCATCGCGATCAATCTCATTTTGACCACGCTGATGCTCGGGCCCGCTCATGCTGTTTTTTCGATTGCAATGGCCAATCGCCGCGCCGTAAATGACTATCAAGAAATCTTTACGGCGGCGGAGTTCTTGGGGACCGCGGATCCAACGAGTGGTTTGCTCTCACGTTTGCGGGAAACGCTTCTCGACGGTGATTTATCGGCAGCGAGCGGAATGGCCGAGCTGCAAAAGATCGCCAAAGCAGGTGGTTTGCGGCAGTCGGCGGGTACCTTTTTGATTTACCTACCACTTCAGTGCCTTACTCTTTGGGATATACGAGTCCTTACGAAACTTGAGCGGTGGCAAGCCAAGTATGGGCAGCAGGTTGAAAGTTGGTTTCAGTCGTTGGGAGAGTTTGAAGCTTTGATGTCCATCGCTGCGTTACGGGACGACTATCCTTGTTGGGGAGAGCCGACGTGGGTAGGTGCTGACGGTGCGAGTGAGGTTTCTGGAAAAGGAATTGGGCATCCGTTGCTCGGAGACGCGAATCGCGTTTGTAACGATGTGTCGGTTGGGCCGGCGGGTTCGGTGCTGTTGGTGACCGGTAGTAACATGTCCGGCAAGAGCACAATGATGCGAAGCGTTGGCCTTAATGTGGCGCTGGCTGCGAGCGGCGCGCCTGTTTGTGCGGATTCCTTTTCGTTACCAACGATTGAATTGGCAACCAGTATTCGTGTAAGTGATGACGTTAGTCGGGGCGTCTCGTTTTACATGGCGGAGTTGCAGCGATTGAAGAGTGTCGTTGAACACGCGAGGTCGTTGGCGGTTGATAGCCAGCGTACATGTCTTTTCTTGTTGGACGAAATCTTACAAGGAACCAACAGTCGCGAACGCCAGATTGCGGTGGTGCAAGTTTTGCAGCATCTGATGGAGTTTGGTGCGATCGGTGCCATCAGTACGCACGATTTAGAGTTGGCAGACGAACCGAAACTAATGTCCGTAGCTCAAGTGGTTCATTTCCGGGAGACGATTTGCCCCGATGCCGAAGGTAATGAGCAGATGACGTTTGACTACCTGATGAGACAGGGCGTGTCGCCGACAACCAATGCACTTCGCTTGCTGCAGATGGTGGGATTGGGACAGGAGTTGCAGCAGGCGAATGATGCGAAAATGAAGGAATCATCTGACGAGACAGAGTCAAAATGAGTCAAATCGATGGCGGTAGGTCATTCCAAGACGTTAAGGATGGACGAAGCGTGAATCGCAGAATGGTCTTATTGACCGACGGTCATTCAGATCCCGTGACCGCAAAGACGGCGAGCTGTCTGTTGCGGTTTTGCCCCGACGAAGTCGTTGCCGTGCTGGACCGTAACGCATCGGTTGGTAACGCGGAGGATTTATTGGGGGTGGGCGGTGCGATACCGGTTGTCAAATCGCTAGATCAGGTTCCGCAAGCACATTCTTTGGTGATTGGCATCGCGCCCCCCGGCGGGAAAATCCCAGCCACCTGGCGGCCGCTTGTGATACAAGCAATTCAGCGAGGGATGACGATCTATTCTGGCTTGCATGATTATTTGATCCATGATCCCGAATTTGTGGAGCAAGCAACGATTCACCATGCGGATTTAGTCGATGTGCGGCGTAATCGCGAAAGCGAGGTTGCAAGTGCTCAGGGGCTGAACCAAAGCTGCCTTCGTCTCCATACCGTCGGGCAAGATTGCGGTGTCGGAAAGATGCTGGTTTCGGTTGAGCTATCCCGATCGCTCCAGCAGGCTGGGCTTGCCGCCAAGTTTATCGCCACCGGTCAGACTGGCATTCTGGTGGAGGGTGATGGATGTCCCGTCGATAGCGTGGTATCTGACTTTGTTAGTGGAGCTGTTGAAAAAATGATCCTGCAGCACCAACACCACGAGGTTCTGGTGGTCGAGGGACAGGGAAGCTTAGCACACCCTCGGTACAGTGCCGTCACATTGGGGCTTTTGCACGGTTGTTCACCGCAAGCCATGATTCTTTGTTATGAAGCCGGACGCAAGTCTTTCAATGGCCTCAGCCACATTGCACTTCCGGGATTAGTAAAAATGCGATCGATCTGTGAGTCGATGGCCAGTTTGTTTCAGCCGTCCCAAGTGATTGCAGTTGCGATGAATAGCCGAAACCTTAACTCTCGCGATGCTGAGTCGGAACGGGAACGCGTGCGACAGGAACTTGGGTTGCCGGTCTGCGATGTGGTTCGTCATGGACCGGATGACTTGGTGGAAGCGGTGATCGCGTTCCGCCAAGGTTTTCTCAAAGATCCTGTTTAGACTTGCCCAGCACTTTCGATGAACAGCACTTTCGGTAGACAGCACTTTCGATGAACAGCACGTTGGACGAACAAGACGCTAGGTGAACATAGATGAAATTTAGCCAAGTCCAATTACGTTTGCATCATTTTGATTTACCGCTGAGACATGCTTTTGGTATCTCGCGGTTCACGTATTCGGTACAGCCTTCATTGATTGTCGAATTGACCAATGGGGAATTCAGTGGATTTGGTGAAGCCACGGCCGATCCCTACTACAACGTTTCCATCTCTCGTATGACCCGTGCAGCTGAACGGGCAAGCACGATTATCGCTAGTACAAACTGGGAGCATCCAAACACGCTTTGGCAGACGCTGGAAGCGGAACTTTCGGGTGAAAGTTTTGTCCACTGTGCCATCGATCAGGCTGCCCACGATCTGTGGGGGAAGGCAAGCCAGCGACCTACCTACGAGATGCTGGGGTTATCGCTGGGGGCGTACCCCGATTCCAGCTTTACCATTGGACTTGATCGACCGGAGGTAATGGTTGCCAAGCTGAAAGAAGAGTCAGGGTGGCCTATTTATAAAATTAAACTTGGGACGAACGACGATTTGAAAATTGTCCGGGCGTTACGAGAATGTTCCGATGCGGTATTCCGAGTGGATGCAAACTGCGGATGGACACCCCAGCAAGCGATCGATTACTCCTTTGTCCTCAAGGAATTAGGGGTCGAGTTCATTGAGCAACCTTTGCCCGCGGAGGACTGGGTCGGGGCCCAGCTGGTTTATCACGAGTCAGCATTGCCGATCGTTGCAGATGAGTCGTGTTTAGTCGCCTCCGATATTGCACGATGTGTCGGCCACTTTCACGCCGTCAACATCAAGATGGTCAAGTGCGGTGGGATCACGCCCGCACTGAAGATGATTGATCAAGCTCGCCAGTCGGGGATGAAAGTGATGCTGGGATGCATGACGGAGTCCAGTGTCGGAATCTCGGCAATCGCGCAACTGCTGCCGCTGTTGGATTACGTCGATATCGACGGCGCTAACTTGCTGGCAACCGATATTGCCTCGGGAGTGATGGTGGAGAAGGGGCGTTGTCGTTTTTCGTCGATTCCAGGAAATGGAGTGGAAATGATCACTCCCGCTGGATTGGATGGTCAGAATTGACGAACTGGGTGCTGGGAAACGCGGGTTTGACGCTATGCGTTGAACAAGAGCGGGTGAAGGGAATCGAACCCTCGTATTCAGCTTGGGAAGCTGATGTTCTACCATTGAACTACACCCGCATTGATTAGCCGGCACTTTGTTGCAACCTGCTGTGGCATTACCCTGGTCGGCGAAGCACTCAGTCAAATTCGATCGGCAAGTCGGATTCTCCTCGTTGCACGATTCGCACCCCGGCATCTTTGATACCAGGAACCAAGGTGTGCTCGACGATCGGGAAAAGTGTACGGTTGGTTTCAAGAACTGTCAAAGTACCGAATCGTGGGCAGGAAGTAAGTATCCTACAATCTTTTCAAGCGAAGATCTAAGGTGTCCCAATCGATCAGCTGTTCGAGTCCAGTTGCTGTTGCTGTTTGGGCGGTGTTTCTATTCAGCCGTGTTTCTATTAATCGCGAATCGAAAAGGTCCTGCACCGGTCTTATCAAGCAGAGCGTTGGACTCGATCGGTTGGGGCGACTCTATAGTCAGATCAAATGACTGGATTTACCAAGGACCTACGTTCACTCAAAGGTGGCTCGAAGCCAGTGGTAGGGCTGCGGAATGATTTCAATCTTTGAGTTTTGACCGCCACGAATGGATGACACCGAAATGAACCATTGCTCGGAGGGTGTGATCGGTAAATCGGTTAGATCTCTTCGGAGGATTGCGATCTCAAAGGTGATCATGGTTGAATCCTTGGCAATCGCTGGGTACCAAGTGGGTTGCCAGGTTTCACATCCATCGATTGCATCATGGACGCGGCCCGTTGCGGTGACTTGCAACTGCATACTCGATAAAAGATCACAATCCGTATCGATGCATATTCTAAGCCGGTCAAAGGGTTCAAGTGGCTGATCTCGATGGCTGGCGGAGTCTGCCAAGTTTTGATCCTCAGCGTTTAGCAGATTCTTTGGCACAGAAATGCCGAGATAGAGGTATTCATCATCGTGTGAGATTCGAACGCTAGTGTCATCGCGAAGCCGGATTGGGCTTTTCCAGCACGAGTCGTCGAGTTGTCCATCTAAATGTGGCGGTTGAGGAGTGGGGTGTACGATTAGTGACTGTTTTCCGTTGTTCCCAAGCACCTCACGCCAGCCGGCATTCGACTCACCGAGCCGAACGAGATTCGGAGAGACTTTCGCAGCCATTTCTAAATCACCATTGTCGTTCCTTAGTCGAGCTGCCTCTCTGGATAACAGAACAAGCGGGTGAAATTCCCATCTCAGATCCAAGTCGGTGGATGGGACGACTGCGATTGGTTGATTAGCTGCGTCTGATTCGAGACGCGGTACGACAACGGGTGAGACCTTTGGGTTAATCGGAGCGATGACCGAGGCCTGTTGAACTTCACTCGGTGATTGTTGGAACGGCGAAACCACGATTTCGGAGGTGCCGTACGGGTGATTCGACCGTGTTGGGTGATCAGGTAAAGTCGATCGTAGTCTTCGCCACTCCACACTATTCCGGATCGTTTCGATTCTTAGTGTTGCCCAATCGCTCAGCGTTAGTTCAGGGAAACGCTCGACGCAAGTCCTAAGTGCAGCTTCATGTTTTTCGAGTGATGTGTGATCGGTGATTTTGTCACCCGTTCTCTCGACAATGTCCCAGATGAGTCGGAATCGATCCTCTTTGCTGGTTGACGCGATCAAGTGATTTAGCAGGCGTTGGAAATGTTCGCTTGACGCAGTTCGATCGATGAGTTGTTCGATCTGCGAATCTCGCTGAATTCTAGCACGAGCAATTTGTAGTTTGCGACGTGATGTGTCCGGTGTCTGCGAGTCGAGTCGCTCGCCCTGTTTAATCGAGAGTCCATTCATCAACGACTCACCACGGGCGCCCGTGGTTGCAACGTCATAAAGTGAATGCGTTTGTACCGAAAAGCATTTTGCTTGGTGCGGAGCAATCCAGTGCATCGCATCCACCTGCAGGTCACTTGCCAAAATGCCTGTCTTGGATAGCAGTGCATTGCGGTGCATTAGGGTTCCGTGTCGTGATGCATTTTCAGGATCACAAAATGAATACTCCACCACCCGTTTGATTTTCCTTGAGATACCCGCGGTGATAAAAGCTTCCTTTAGGTCAGGAGGAATTGTTTGATCAAGTACAAGAACGCTTGGTTCGTGAATGGCGATCCATTGTTTCGCCAAGGCAGATACATCAAGTTTTTGATCCCGCTGCATTTCTTCGAGACTAGCAGCACCACTGTTAATCGCGGCTTGTCTCGCTCGATGCAATTTGTAAGGGTGATTGAGGAAGTTAAGGTCAGTTGGGCCGCGGTTAGAAATTGTTTCGCAAAGAATGTTGACGCGGTGCCGCTCCTCGAGAGCCTCGCTGCCTACCAGGCTCCAAGCGACGGAAGCCGGTGATCGAGCGATAAAGAGTACTGCTGTTTTTCTTTGATCGCCGCGTACCATCTTCCATGTTTGACCTGCATCCTCTGTCATTGCAATGACGCCATGGTCACCGACCAGGCACCGACCCTGTTCGGAGGTTCGGCAAGCATCCCGAACCGTAATCAGCTGGTTGGTGGCTACACGCCAACGCAATTGGTCGGCTCGAGAAAGCGATGCTTGACTTGTTGACTCTTCACTCTCCATTCCAGCGTGCCAAGACGCTCCGCGGTCATAGGATTCAAAACGATTCGTGAGAAGAGAATCGGACCAATCACCGCTAGTGATCACCTTTTTTCCATCCCATTCAACTTGCCACAGCATGGGAAGCTCTGCATCGTCGGCAGATGACCAACTCGCACCTGCATCTCTCGTCCATATCACAACCCCTCGGCTGATTCCTGTAATTCGATCAATCGATCCTCCGACGATGACGGCTTGCTGTGGACCGGTCCAAGCGATGTCGGTGAACGTACATTGATGTTGGTTGTTGATCGAGTCCCAAGAGGTTCCGCCATCGGTCGTGCGTAGGATGATTCCGCGGTCACCGCATGCGATGCCGGTTGTCTGAGTTCCAAAGGCAACCGCTCGCAACGTTGAATCTTGACGCAGAAGATCGACCTGTGAATAAGACGCGTAGACCGCCTTGGTTTCTGAACCTAGCGAGGATGGGTCGCTAACAAGTCCACCGGATTCACCATCCCATCGTTGACCCCCAGAAATGTCCGACCCTGAGACGAGGGCTGGCTTCAAGAAATCTTGTCCCCAGCATGAAGACGAATGCCTGATACCGATCTGTGAATGGGTAGAGTTGACGGCTTTCAAAAAGCATGGGGTGTCGGTTCTCAAAAAGCTTGAAATCGACACTCCAGAGAGGTGGAACGCGAGAATCAAGGTCAGCAAGCCGAGCGTTCGGCTTGGGAAAACAAAACGGGGGCGTTTTTTCGCGATCATCTCGATCCCTCGGACGTGAGGACGACTAGGCCGCACACAACGGGAAAATGTCTCTGGATTTGCCGCAAGCCGGCTCAGCGGC
>Ga0181563_10001084_pt1 | contig 27013 bp, 18 predicted proteins | sample 011ome_25_FD_133759 | JGI IMG/M metagenome (GOLD analysis project Ga0181563, IMG submission 133759) | Coastal salt marsh microbial communities from the Groves Creek Marsh, Skidaway Island, Georgia - 011512CT metaG (megahit assembly) | ecosystem: Environmental > Aquatic > Marine > Intertidal...
TCACCACAATACGATCAGCCTTGAGCACCGTCGCCAGCCGGTGGGCTATGACCAGGGTTGTTCTATTCTGCTGCAAACGCTCAAGCGCAGTTTGTACTAATTGCTCACTTTCCGCATCCAGCGCACTGGTCGCCTCATCCAGCAGCAATATCTTTGGATCTCGAAGCACTGCTCGCGCGATCGCGATACGTTGTCTCTGCCCTCCGGACAGGCGCGCGCCCTTCTCACCCAGGAAGGTCTCATAACCCTGGGGTAGCCTTTCGATAAATTCATGCGCAGAGGCCGCTTGGGCTGCCGCACGTATTTCCGCAAGGCTTGCTCCAGGTTTGCCGAAACGAATATTTTCAGCTGCGCTGGCACCAAAAATTGTAGTTTCCTGCGGCACTATACCAAGACAACCACGTATCTCCTCTGGAGAAGCCTGCGCAATGTCAACATCATCAATCAGGATTCGGCCAAAGCCCGTGTTATAGAATCGCAGCAACAGCTGGAACAAGGTGCTCTTGCCAGCGCCGGACGGACCGACGAAGGCGATATTTTCACCGGCTGCTATCGACAGATTGAAATCGTTTAGCGCCCGCTCTTTGGGCCGAGAGGGATAGCTGAATTGAACGGCCTCGAACCGAACCCGACCCTCGATGACCGCAGGCAGGGGCTGGGGCTTCACTGGCGCCTGAATGACAGGTACCACACTCAACAATTCGGCGATGCGCTCCATGGCACCGGAAGCGCGCTGAACCTCGCCCCAAAACTCACTTAAGGCAGCGGCCGAACCACCGACAAAGATCGCATAAAGCACGAATTGGCCCAATTCTCCGCCAGAAATATCGCCGCTTAATACGGCTTTGGCGCCAACCCAAAGCACAAAGATCAGCGCGCCAAACACGCCACTGATCGCCACGGTCGTCAGCAGAGCGCGCACCCGGATTCGACGAATAGCGACCCGAAAGCTGGACTCAACAGCCTTTCCAAAGCGCTGACTCTCCAGCTCTTCGGCGGTAAAGGCCTGCACTATCCCGACCGCATTCAATATTTCTTCCGCATGACCACTGGCGTCAGCGACGCGATCTTGCGAGTCCTTGGATAGACGCCTGACCCATCGGCCAATCAACAAGATGGGGATGATCACGAGAGGCAATACTATTAGCAGTAACCCCATCAATTGCAGATTGGTGTAAGCCAATAATGCCAAAGCGCCAACAAACTGAATGGAAGAGCGCAGCACTATGGAGATGCCCACCCCTGAAATCGACTGGATCAGGGTCGTATCTGCGGTCAATCGCGACAGCACTTCGCCCACTCGAGTGACCTCAAAAAAGCTTGGGTCCATACGAACCACATGGCGAAACACCTGATCTCGCAGGTCTGCGACGACCCTCTCGCCCAGCCAGTTAACAAAATAAGCCCTGGCAGCGCCAAAGAAACCAATGACCAGAGCAAACACCAGCAGCACAAAAAAGTACCGATTGACGTTCTCCGCATCAGCTGCGGAAAAGCCATGATCTATGACATTGCGCACTGCCACCGGCATGGCCAGCAAAGCGGCAGAGGAAATCAGCAAAGCAACCAGGGCCACCAGTAATGTGCCCTTATAGGGTGCGATAAAAGGGACCAGCATACCGAGGGGACGAAGGCTTTTAACCCGTTTCTGAGGCGCGGGTGGTAGCTCAATCATACACAGATTTCCATGGGCTTAAGCGATGTTACAGATCAGTTGCGACGAGAAGCTGCGGGTACCAGCAGATCTGTCAAATAATCAATCCACAAACTGTCTTCGTTCAGACAGGGTATATAGGTGAATTGCTCACCGCCGGCCTCGATAAAATCTTCTCGGCCCCGTAAATTGACTTCTTCCAGCGTTTCAAGGCAATCGGCAACAAAAGAGGGGCAAACGACCGCGATGTTTTTACGCCCCTCAGCGGGCAATGCCTTGAGCAGCTCATCCGTAAACGGCTCCAACCAACCGGGTCCGATACGAGACTGGAAAGCTACACCCCAATTATCAGCAGGTAGTTCAAGATAGTCTGCGACCAACTGCGAGGTCTGAAGGACCTGCGCCTTATAACAGTAAGCCCGTGCGCCACAGTCGACTTGGCAACAGTTTTCACTTTGCAAACAATGATTACCCGTCGGATCGGTCTTGACCAGATGTCGCTTTGGCAAACCGTGATAACTGAACAACAGATAATCATAGTCACTGGGAAGATCAGCTTTTATCCGCTCCGCAAGGGCCTTGATGTAGCCCGCGTCCCTGTAGAAGGAATCTGTGAACGACAACTTCGGCGGACTCGCCAACCTGTCTACCACTGCCTCAACCGCCAATCTCGTCGTCAGAGACGTGGACATCGCATAATGCGGGTACAGAGGTAAAACGGTAATCTCATCGCAACCTGAATCGACTAATCGCTGCACCGCACCCCTGATACTCGGTTCCTGATACCGCATGGCAACTTCTACCGGCTGAGTCGTGCGCTGCGCCAAAGCGTCGGCCATCGCCCGGGTTCTGGCGATCAGCGGCGAGCCTGAATCAGTCCAGACCGTGCTGTAGGCATGCAGAGTCTTGCTTGATCGAAACGGCACAATAATCAGATTGACCAGCAGTTGCTGTGCAATCTTCGGCAGATCGATCACCAAATCATCGGAAAGGAATTCTTTCAGATAGGCTTTGACGGATTTAAGCTCCAGGCTCTTTGGCGATCCAAGGTTAATTAATAATATTCCGTTCATATTTCCGATCTTGTTCCGATGCTGATCTGCAAGCGCGCAGTATACACCCATTTACGACCATCATCCTTTGAAGGATCACTGTTTGGCGCTGAACAGAAGATTCAGGCAGTCTTCTGCTCTTGGAGCCCGAGTTCTTGCATACTGACCTCGCGCATCTTGAACTTTTGCACCTTGCCAGTCACCGTCATGGGAAAGTCTTGGGTAAATCGCACATAACGGGGCACCTTATAATGGGCAATCTTGCCTCGGCAAAAAGCTTTGATCGCCTCTTCATCAGCTTGCTGGCCTTCCTTCAGCGCCACCCACGCAATGATTTCTTCGCCATATCTGGGATCCGGCACCCCAGTCACTTGCACAGCTGCTACCGCAGGATGGGTCATCAGGAATTCCTCAATCTCTCGCGGGTAGACATTCTCACCGCCTCTGACAATCATGTCCTTGATCCGCCCGACAATATTCACATAACCATCGTCATCCATTACCGCAAGGTCGCCCGTGTGCATCCAGCCGTGACTGTCAATCGCAGCAGCGGTCGCCTCGGGATTCTCCCAGTAGCCGAGCATGACGCTGTAGCCTCGCGTACACAGCTCACCCATCTGATTCAAGGGGCAGGTTCGACCCGACTCTTGATCAATGATCTTCACTTCAACATGGGGGTGGACGAGACCCACCGTGCTCACGCGCTTATCAAGGGGCGAGTCGGCCCGAGTCTGAAAACTCACCGGACTGGTCTCTGTCATGCCATAGGCAATTTCAACCTCTGTCATATGCATCAGGCTGTTGACTTGCCTCATGGTCGCCACCGGACAAGGCGCGCCCGCCATCACACCGGTTCGCAGTGAACTCAGGTCGAAACTGGAAAAATTACTCAGTGCCAGCTCTGCGATGAACATGGTAGGTACGCCGTAGAGCGCCGTCGCGGCTTCTGCCTCGACGGCTCGCAGAACGGCCTCTGGCTCAAAACTTTCACTGGGATAAATCAGGCAGGCAGCATGGGTCAAACAACCCAGATTAGCCATGACCATACCAAAACAATGATACAGAGGCACTGGCACCACCAGCCGATCGTTAGGCGAAAAATTCATGGTTTGAGCGACGAAGAAACCGTTGTTGAGAATATTGTGATGGCTCAGGCAGGCCCCTTTGGGAAAACCCGTGGTACCGCTGGTATACTGAATATTGATGGCATCATCCATATCCAGCAGGGCTTCACGCGCCTTCAGCTGTTCGTCGGTCACCGTCGCCGCGGTACTGAGCGCGGTACTGAGTAGGTCCAACCAATTATAGATGCCTGAATGCCGCGAGCTTGACAGAGAAATAACCGTCGTCAGCTCAGGAAACGTCTCAGATTTCAGCCTTCCCGGTTCGCAGTGGGCAAGTTCGGGGCATAATGACAGTATCATGGCCTCGTAGTCGGAGGTCTTGAATTGATTCTGCAAGACCAGCGCCTTACAACCTGACTGCCGCAACACATAGTCAAGCTCATGGACTCGATATGCGGGATTAATGGTGACCAGGATGGCACCCACTTTCGCACTGGCGTACTGAGTGATCAGCCACTCAACGTTATTGGGTGACCAGATGCCAATTCGCTCGCCCTTTTCCAATCCCGCTGCGAGCAGGGCTCGCGCCAGCGTATTGACCTCCTGCGCCAATTCCGCGTAGGTCAAGCGAACATTCTGGTGGACCGATACTATCGCAGGACGGTCGGGATAGGCTGCTACGACTTCGTCAAATTTCGCACCAATGGTCAGGCCCAACAGAGGCTGACGACTGGCTCCACTGGCGTAACTTAAGGCGGTGGGCATTCTACTGGTCTCCTTGCACACGGACTGATAAATACGGCTGAATTGACTCACCTGATGTACTAACGAACGACTCTACCCGGCCAATGACGGTTGCCTGCGCATAGCCGGCGGCATACAGCTTACTCAGGGTATCCAGCGCCAAATCAGCGTCTACCGCGGCCAACAAGCCACCGGAGGTTTGCGGATCAAACAGCAACCCGTAGTTCGGATGATCACAGCTTTGGATATTGCTGACCGAGCGCTGGTTACCGGCATGCAAGGAGCTGGTGATCTGTAAATCCTGCAGGCAAGCCAGGCTGCCTGCCAGCAAAGGCAGACTCAACAGGTCAAGGCTGACGTTGACGTCAGAGGCCTGCATCATCTCTGACAGGTGCCCCGCAAGGCCAAATCCGGTAATGTCAGTACAGGCTGAGGCGCAGGTACTGCCCTTCTCACTCAGACTACTAAAGATTTCACCAGCGGCAGCATTTGACTGCAACATCATTTGCAACGCGCCTTCGATCCACTGACCCCGTGCTCGATGTTGCATATCAGCGGCAAACAAGGTGCCGGTGCCAATAGGCTTTGTAAGTATCAAAACCTGCCCAGGCTGCATACCTGACTTTCTTAGCAGTCGCGCCTCGTCCACTATGCCGTTGACTGCAAAACCGACAGACAGCTCGGCCGCTTCCGTTGTGTGTCCGCCGACGAGTTTGACTTGCGAGCTGACTAACTCTTCCCACGCCCCTTGCATTAACTGTTGTAACAGGTGCCGTGTGGCTGTGGGAGTACCATAAGGGGTCGTGACAATAGCCATGGCAGTGACCGGCTCACCACCCATGGCATAGATATCGCTGACAGCGTGATTCACCGCAATCTTCGCCAACAGATAAGGATCTTCGACGAAAGCCTTGAATACATCTACAGTGTGGAGCATGAGCTTACCTGCCGGCGCGCGATAAATAGCCGCGTCGTCAAGTTCCTTGGTATGAATATCGAGATGACTCAACACTTCTGCCAGAAGGTCCGCACTCACCTTCGAACCGCACCCTCCGCATTGCATTTGCAAGTCTACGTTTGTCAGGAGACCCGCGCCCGGTTTCTGCTGCATGGGCGGCAAGACAGTGAACTGAGCCATGAAACGTCTGTCGATCCAGTCCTTCAGCCGCCAAACCCAACGGCCGTGAATATGCCGCCCATACTTCATCGCTACCGCGGCCTTGTCACCGGTTGATATCAGCGAGAGAAACGAGGTTTGTGGCACGAAATGTTTCAGCTTCTGGCCCAAAAGCTGACGACGGATATTCTCATACAGCACCGGCCCCTGACGAACGGCAAACACGCCGGCTTTGGGTCGCGGGTGTGCTAACACGTGTGCTGTATCACCCACCGCGAAAACATCATCAAAGTTGTTTACTTGCAGTGTATCTCGCACTGCGACAAAGCCGTTTTTATCCGTCGCCAGCTGAGTATCGGCTAGCCAGGACTGAGCCGCAGCTGAGGTCACCCAAAATATTTCATCGAGTGTGAAGCGCTCGCCGGCCATCGATACCAACGTCTTTTTCTCGACTTCAACCACGCGAAAATTTCTATGCAGCTGGATACCTCCAGTCGCCAGTTTTTGACTGAACAATGCTTGCACACTTGGATTGAACTCGGAAAGCAAACTGTCATGATCGACGAACAAGTGAAAGGCTATTGGCTTTGGTGCCAGTTCTGGCGCAACCTTTGTCAGGTAGTGATGAACTGCCAGACACAGCTCAACACCACCGGCTCCGCCGCCGACAAAACCCAATTTCCCAACCGAACCGTCGGCAATTCGTGCCAGACAAGCCCGCCATTGATGCAGGAAACGATTGATGGGCTTGACGGCAATAACATGGGCAGCCGCTCCCGGCACCTCAGCCACGGCAGGGGTGATCCCAATATCTATCGACAGCACATCATAGCCAATATCTGGTCGCCCGTGGCAGCGCACCAGACGCCTGATTGGATCTATATCAAATGCGCTCGCCTGAACAAACCGAGCACCGGCAAATCGACACAGAGGTACCAGATCAATATGCATGTCTGCCGATCCATAGTGACCCGCGACCAAACCCGGTAGCATACCCGAATAGGGGGTCTCAATATCGGGGCTGATCAGAGTGATCTGCAACCCCGCAATGGGCTGCATGGCCAGCATGCGTAAGACAATGACGTGACTATGCCCACCGCCCAGCAGGACCAGTTCTTTGGCTATAAATGTTGACGGATTCAAACCCTAGTCAACCTCTAGACTGGCGAGCAGTTCGTTACGGGCCTGGGACTTGAGAATTTTACCATTGGCATTGCGCGCCAGCGGCTCACTCTTTAAAAGAAAATACTGAGGAATCATAAAGCCTGCCAAGTTCTCTCGAAGAAAGGCTTGCAAGCCTTCGGCTGTGAGGTGTGCGCCGGGGGTCAGCTGAATTACCGTGCCCACCTCTTCACCTAGAATCTTGTGTGGCACTCCAACGACAGTACAATCCATGACGTTGGGGTGCTGATACAGAGCATTCTCGACCTCCACACAATAGATATTTTCACCGCCTCTGATGAGCATGTCTTTCGCTCTATCGACGATATAGACAAAGCCCTCATCATCAATTTTCGCCAAGTCACCGGAATGTAACCAGCCATTGGTAAATGTCTGGGCAGTGGCTTCGGGCTTGTGCCAGTAGCCTTTCACCACATTCGGACCCTTGATCCAAAGTTCACCCACCTCTCCTTGCGGCACCTGACTGGCGCCGTTCGAGGCCATTAATTTCAGCTCACAGACGGGTACCGGCACACCGACACTGTCTGGTTTGCGTTGGTAATCCAAACCGGCATTGCTGGTTGTCAATGAAGAGGTTTCTGTCAGGCCATAACCATTGCTGGAGGATACCAGCGGAAAACTTTCCTTTATTCGCGTCACCAGTTCAGGCGCCGCTGGCGCTCCCCCGTAACCAATGCTTTGAATGGAGGACAAGTCATGGGCGCCGAACGCGGGCGATTCCAACACCTGCCAAACCATTGAGGGTACACCACCAAAGGACGTGATTCTTTCCCGTTCGATTAACTCCATGGCTCGCTCAGGATCCCACTTGTACATCATCACCAACTTATTGCCAGCAGCGGTGTTGGCTATCAAGGTGGAATGGCAACCGGTCGCATGAAAAAAGGGAACTGATAACAGCGGCGCTAGTTGGGGAGGACTCGACTTGCCAGGGCCATCAAGGGCGGGCACCGGCTCCCCTCGGCGCAGCAAAGACCGAGCTCCGCTAAATTGTAGACTCGTCAGATTGGTACAGATATTTCTCTGGGTGCCAAGCGCGCCCTTAGGTTTACCTGTCGTACCGGACGTATAGAAAATGGTCGCGTCATCTTCAGGCAACAGAGCAACATCAGGCAGTTCGACCTCGTTAGAAACCTGCGCCAGGCAGGCATGCAACCCTTTGACATGCTCAGGCAAGGGGGTCTGACTGCGCACCGCAAATACTGCATCAAGCTGCAGCTGCTGATAATAATCCGTCAGTGCTTGCATCCTTTGTTCGTCTGCAAACAAAATTCTGGATCCCGAGTCTGCCAAACCATACTCGAGCTCCGACCCTGTCCACCAGGCATTGAGTGGCACAACAACAGCCCCACTGATCGCAGCGGCCCAAAAACAGATAGGCCACTCAGGATAATTACGCATGGCTATCGCTATACGATCGCCTTTCTGAACAGCATAGTCAGTGACTAACAGGTGCGCTAACTTAACGACCTGTTGATAGACTTCTGCATAGGTTAATCGTTCATCTTCGTAGACCAGATAGGTTCGATCAGCAAAAGATCGAATACCCACAAAGATTTCTCGTAAATTATTCGGCGCATGTTTCCAGGTACGGGTGGGGACTCCACGAATAACTCGGGTCTCCATCTCGAATGGCCCGCCAACAGCAGTTAAGCGCAACGTTGCTTGTTCCAGTGTCATCTCGGCCATGTCGCTCCTCCTTACTGTGCATTTAGCGGTTGGGTCTATCTAGAAACTCGCCAAGTTGACGGATAGCCTCTTGACCTTCTGGAATTCGACCGGCGAACACCTGAAACACATGGGGCATTTTCTTCCAAAGACTCAGCTGAATGTCGCCGCCCTGGGCCTCGACCATATGAACCAGGCGTTCAGCATCACTCAGTAACACTTCTGTGGTGCTGGCATGGACCAGCAGCGGCGGCAAACCCCTGAGATCGCCAAACAAGGGCGACGCCAGAGGTGCCTGAGGATCACGCTGACCCAGGTAGAGCGCAGCACAGGTACGCAGCGCCTTAGGGGTTAACATGACATCCGATGAAGCATTGCTGACCAGGCTGTCACCACTCATCGACAGATCCAGCCACGGCGACAGCAGAATACCGCGATCGGGTAGCGGCAAACCAAGATTCTTCAAATTCAACAACAGCGCCAAAGTCAGGCCGCCACCGGCAGAATCGCCGCCTACTGCAATATCATCAGCGCCATACCCTAGCTCCAGCAGTTGGCGATAGCAGGCAGTGGCATCGTCGAGACCCGCCGGAAATGGATGCTCAGGTGCTAATCGGTATTCCACCAGCAAGACACTCATAGAGGCCGCCTCTGCCAGGCGCCAGGCGAGATTTCGATGGCTGTCTGCACCGCCTGAAACAAAGCCGCCGCCATGCAGGTACATAAGAACCCGCGCGGGCCGACTGGGTTCAATTCGAAGCCACTCGCAGGGCACCCCGGCAATCACGTCCTTCGTGACGCTGACACGTTCTGGCAGTCCGGGATTCAACCCGGCAGCCTTTGACAATTTCTCGCGGAAACCGCCGACATCCTCAACACTGTCAAACAGAGGCCGAATAGTTCGCGCCATCACCAGGCTGATTAGCGTTGCTCGAATGCTCATAGAATACTCATTATCTGGATATCAGTAAGAAGGCTGAATGCGGGTTTTGAGCGCTAGTGTGCATGAACCCGGTGCCCGCATCAATCCATCCGCAGAGTCGCTGCAAGGACAACTCAGTCATCAAGACTGACATCCTGAAACTGGAGTTCATGCAGGCGGTAATACAGGCCCTGCTGAGCCAGCAAGGACTCATGCGTTCCCAGTTCTCGAACCCGGCCCTGCTGCAGCACCAGCACCTGGTCGGCTTCCTGAATAGTCCGCAATCGATGCGCAATAAGAATTGAGGTGCGTCCGACCATCAGCTTGCGCAAACCATCCTGAATCAAGCGTTCTGTCTCGGTATCTATACTGGCCGTCGCTTCATCCAAGACCAGAATCTCGGGGTCTGCCGCCAATACACGAGCAAAGGCTAATAATTGACGTTGACCTTGAGACAGATTGGCACCGCGCTCGATGAGTGGGCTGTCATAGCTCATCGGTAGACGCATGATAAAGTCGTGAGCATTGACAATTTTGGCAGCCTCGATCGCCCGCTCTCGAGTGATCGCTGGATTACCCAGAACGATGTTGTCGAGAACGGAGCCAGAGAAAATATGAAAATCTTGCAGCACCACTCCAATACGACTGCGCACATCGCGACTGCGAAGATCGTTGAGATCAACACCATCAAGATAAATCATACCGCGATCGAAGTCGTAGAAGCGGCCTAGCAGCCGTATCATGGTGCTCTTACCGGATCCGGTAGGCCCGACAATCGCCAGTTTCTCACCCGGTTGAATCGTCACCGAAACACCTCTGAGAATTGGCACTGAAGTCGAATAGCCAAATGTCAGATTACGAAATTCCACCTTACCCTGCAGGCGAACAGGCAACTCGACGGGATTCAGTGGCTCGTGAATCTGCTCATCCCAGTCCAGCGCTTGAAAGATCCGCTCACCACTGGCCATGGCTCGAAACAGCACATTCAATTGCTCGCCCAGCATCACCACCGGTGTGAACAGCATATTCATAAAACGGGTAAATAGAATCACGCCACCCAAACTCATCTCATCCTGAACGACGGCTCCGCCCCCGTACCAGATAATAATCCCCAAACCGATCGCAGCCAGGCTGTCATTGAAGGCGCCATAGGCCGTGGACAGGTTAATGGAGCGATTCTCGTGGCGAAGGTTTTGCTGGTTGATTTGCGTGTATTCATCAAGATTCTGTGCCTGCCTGACATTCAATTGCACCACCTGCATGCCCGACAAATTCTCCTGCAGGTTTTGATTCAATGCCGAGACGCTGTTGCGGACCAGTCGAAATACCTCTCGGGAGGCATTTCGAAAAAAGTGTGTGGCAATGCCCACAATGGGCACCAGCAGCAGCAGGATAAGCGTGAGTTTAATGCTGGTGGACAACATGATCGTCAGTGCCACCAGGAAGGGTACAAATTCGCCCACCAGCGCACCCATGCCGCGCAGCATTTCATACAGCGCTTCTACGTCATTGGTCACTCGGGTCATAATGCGGCCAGTAGGTACCTTGTCGTAGAAGGAACTGGGTCTGTGTTCCAGATGAGCAAACAGATCCTGGCGAAGATCCCTTAACGCATTGACGATCGCGCTGATCAGAGTCAAGCGGTGTGCATGCCCGGCTAAAGCTGAGACGGACATTGCCAGCAAAAACAAAATTCCAGCAGCGAAGATTGGTTCGATCGCTAACTGCAGCTCCAGCCAGCGGGTCAGTGCGATCATGCCAAGGTCGGGCATAGTGCTGCTCGCCTCGCCGACGATAATATAATCGACCAGCACCCGACTGATAATGATCTCCATCATCACAGCGACACAGCTGGCTGTCAGAACCAGTACAGCACTGAGCGTCAAACGAACTTTATAGGGTGCGAGCCAACTGACAATGCGGCGTAACAGTTGCAAATTAAGGACGGTACCGGAGAGCTCGGCATCAAACATGCCATGATCCCGCTCAGCCTGTACCTGATGAGGTTTTCGTTGCCGACTCATGGATTTGCCGTCACTTGCACTGTTTGCGGTTCCGCTGGCATCGCGTCCTGAGTCTGGGCTCGTTCCAGCTCAGCATACGCACCGCCCTGACGAAGCAGCTCGGCGTGGGATCCGACTTCGATGATACGACCCTCATCCAGCACAACAATCCGATCCGCATGACGTAATGTAGAGACTCTGTGAGAAACAATGATCGTGGTTCGCTGATTACGCATCGCTTTCAGACGATTTAGAATATGCTCTTCTGTCTCTGTATCGACACTGCTGAAACAGTCATCAAGAATCAGTACTGGCGCATTACGGATTAACCCGCGCGCTAATGTCGCTCTTTGTTTCTGGCCACCAGACAGGGTCACTCCTCGCTCGCCGATCAAGGTATCCATCTGCTCGGGGAAGGCCTCGATCGTCTCTCTGAGAGCCGCGGCGTCGGCAGAGTCCCAGATCACATCAAGCGGTCTGACAGGATCGTCGTAGCTGATGTTATTGCGTAACGGTTCACCGAATAAAAATGGATCCTGAAGCACCTGAGCAATCTGGCCACGCACCTGACTCAGGGGATAATCACAGATATCGTGACCATCGAGATATAAACAGCCCTTCGGCGTATCTACCATTCGCGTAAACAGTTTTAACAGGGTTGACTTGCCCGCACCCACTCTACCAACGATCGCGATGGACTCACCGACCTGGATGTGTAGTGAAATAGCCTTTAGCACCGGTTCTGTCGCGCGAGGATAGGTGAAGGTCAGATCTCTGAATTCAAACTCGCCTCGAATCAGGGATTGCGTCGTTCCGGAAGGCCGATCAACGATCTCGGGGACCGCCTCAAAAATCTCGGAAAGGCGCTGGGTTGCAACCGCACCGCGTTGCACCAGCGTCACGAACATACCTGCCATTCGAATTGGCTGCAGCAACATATTCAGACAGGCCAGAAAAAAAACCAGATCGCCTACTGAGATTTCACCGGCGAGAACCTGACTCCCCCCGTAAACAATGATCAATAATTGTGCCACTGAAGCCTGAAACGGCATCCAGGCACTCATTAACGAATTGATCCGCGACTGGTTGTAAAAGGCCTTCGAATAATCGGCATTCACCACGCCGAAGCGCTGAATTTCGTTCTGCTCCTGCACCTGAGCCTGCACCGTCCTGATGCCTGCCAGATTTTCCTGCACCTGGCTGGAGAGTGCCGAAAGCCCCTCCTGAACCGCCAATGAGGTAGACGCCAGTTGCCGGGACATCCACCAACCATAGTAGAAAATGGCCGGCAACAGGGGCATGATCATGAGGGTCAGTGATGGTGACTTGGAGAGCATCGCCGAGACACCAAACAGGGGGGCATAGACCATAATGACAATCTGAATCATTCCAAAGGCAATCAGACGCTGAATCAGGGAGACATCCTGAATGGCACGGGTCATGATGTCGCCGACGCCCATCCTGGCAAAGAAATCGCTGCCCTGATGTTGTACCGAGGCATACAGGCGCTGACGCAAATCGTAGGCAACACGCTGACCGACGCGCCGAACCTGCCGACGCGCATGGACGACGAATAGAAATCGCAATATCACCGACCCAACCAGTAACAACGCAATTTGATTCACAGTTAAAGACACCCTGGACGCCGCGCTACTGGTACCCAACACCTCGATGGTATCTATACCAATGGACACCAGGTAATAGGTGCTGACTTCAAAGAAACGCGCAATAAAGAAGGTCAGGAAACCCAGGCCTATCTGGAAACGATAGGGCCGAAGGAAAGGAATGAGGCGAACCAAAGACTTCAATAGGTGGATCCCGAGTTGACAGGGTATTGTGCCATAACTCGGCGGAGACTGAAATGTGCAACCTTCGACATCGCCAGGTCTCGGTTGACAAGGTATACTCCTCTTGCATTCCAGCAGTGTCGACAGGTGCAAGCGCGACAGCAGGATACAGACGAAGGGCCGGCGCCCAAACCAGAGTAACGAGACATGCTGCCACATTCCAAGACCGATAAACCCAAGACCGCCCCGTTACCCGAGCTCGTCTTTAATCTCATCGTCCTGTCTCTGGCGTTTACCAGCGGCTTTATCATCATGTCTATAGAGCTGATGGGCGGCCGAATTCTTGCACCCTACTTTGGCAGCAGTATTTATGTCTGGGGCAGCATCATCACTATCTTCATGCTGTCTTTGTCCATTGGCTATCTGTATGGCGGCCGATTGTCCGTCAACAATCCTCATCTGGGTCGCTACGGACTGTTTTTCATCGCCGCAGCGATTACCTTGATACCCACCATCGTCTGGAGCAACGCTATGATGGACTGGGTTTTCGTTCGTCTTGAGGATCCACGCTATGGATCTTTGGCAGCCTCGACACTGTTATTTTTTGTTCCCACCGCTATCCTGGGCATGATTGCCCCTTACTCAGTTCGGTTGTTGGTCGCCCATGCCGCTCACTCAGGCCAAATAGCCGGCCGACTGTATTTTATTTCTACCCTCGGCAGCGCACTGGGGACGCTCGCCACCTCCTTCTACCTGGTACTTTGGTTTGAGGTCGATGTGATTCTGATGACAATGAGCGCCGTTCTGGCTACAGGTGGCATTACCGCCATCATCACCCATGCGAGTCAACGCACATGATCCTGCGCACTGCCATCCTGGTCATGCTGATGCTGGCTTCTGCCACGACAGTCGCCATCGAAATCCATCAGGAAAAGTCGCTCTATCGAAATATCGTTGTTCGAGAAGCGGATAACCGGCGATGCCTGTTGTTTACCGTAAAACGTGGCGATCGAAATCAAACCTGCATGGACCTGCAGGACCCCAAGCGCCTGGTATTTCATTATGTTCGAATGGCATTCGGCGGCCTGCTGCTAAAACCTGACCCCGGCAGGATCCTGATCGTCGGCCTTGGTGGCGGCTCAATACCCACCGCCCTGGCAGAGCTTTATCCAGACGCCACCATTGATGTGGTGGAAATCGATGAAGCTGTGGTTCGGGTTGCGCGGCAGTACTTCAATTTTGCCGAGTCGAAAAATCTAAAGGTTAAGGTCAGTGATGCACGCGTCTTTATTAAAAGGGCCCTGTTGCAGCGCCAAACTTACGATCTCATTATGCTTGACGCCTTTACCGGCGATTATATCCCTGAGCATCTGATGACCCAGGAATTTCTTCAGGAGAGCAGAGACCTGTTAAGCATGGATGGTATATTGGTGGCCAATACTTTTTCCACCAGCGCTCTGTATGACCATGAGTCAGAAACCTACCAGGCTGTCTTCGGTGATTATCTGAATTTCAAACTGCCGGCCTCTGGCAACCGGGTCATCATTGCTGCACGGCAAGGCTTACCCAGTGACTTCGAGATCAAAAGCCAGGCAATTAAATTCGCCGAACGTTTGCGACCCTATGGCATTGAAGCAAGGGATTATCCTGACCATATGAGCCGCGAGAAGGACTGGAACAGAACCCGTCGAATACTCACTGATCAGTATTCTCCAGCCAATTTGCTTCGTGGCGAAGACTAAGCACAGACCCAGCCTCAGCATACCGATTACTGAAAAAAGTAAGCAGGTTGCTGGCAAGTAGCCTGCTTGCCGACACGCTAGCCGCAAGCGGTCTGTTTGATACCGTTTATAGCAAGCATTTATAGCAAGCCTTTATAGCAAGCCTTTATAGCAAGCTTTTATAGCAAGCTTTAAAACCGCTAGAGAGGCAGCTTTTGATGCGATACCTGAACCTGAAAAACCCGCTTCAGCGGTTTAACTCGATGCGAGCCGCGCAGATCCTTGCCATTGCACCCATACCGGTCAGTACTCTCTTTGCTGCCGGTACTGACCGTTAAGCCGCCTCAGGATGCGAGATTTTTACCCTGACCTTGCCAATAACGGTCTTTCAACAGTCGCTTGTAGAGTTTTCCCGTCGGATGCCGAGGCAGTTCTCGCTCAAAGTCAATGCTTCTTGGGCACTTGATATGCGATAGTTGAGAGCGACAAAAGGCGATCAGTTCTTCTTCAAGTTCGGGACCGGCGTCCGCCATATCTTTAGGCTGCACTACGGCTTTAACTTCCTCACCAAAATCCGCATTTGGCACACCAAACACGGCAACATCCATCACCTTGGGATGATTCACCAGGATATTCTCGGCCTCCTGGGGATAGATATTGACGCCACCCGAGATGATCATATAGCTCTTGCGATCCGTCAGATACAGATAACCGTCTGCATCCATGTAGCCCACGTCACCCAGCGTACTCCAGCCTTTGGCGTGCCGCGACTCCTGGGTCTTGGCCGTATCATTATAGTATTCAAACTCGCCGCCCCCCTCAAAATAGATAGTCCCTGTCTCGCCCTGGGCAACCTCGACCCCTTCATCATCAACGATATGCAATACCGCCGTCAGTGCCCGTCCCACTGAGCCTTTATGGGCGAGCCACTCTTGGGAGTTGATCGCCACAAACCCGTTACCTTCAGAACCTGCATAGTACTCGTGTATAACCGGGCCCCACCAATTGATCATCTGTTCCTTAACTAATATCGGACAGGGCGCAGCAGCATGAATCGCGCACTGCATACTGCTAACGTCGTATTTTAGGCGCACCGCATCGTCAAGCTTCAACATGCGAATAAACATGGTGGGCACCCATTGTGAGTGGGTGATTTTGTAGCGCTGGATCGCCGCCAGCGCCGCTTCCGGTTCAAAGTGCGACATAACAACGCAGGTCATGCCGGCAAGAATAAAGCCCATGGTAAAAGTCAGCGGAGCCGCATGGTAGAGTGGCGCAGGACTGAGGTAAATGCTCTCCTCTGTCGCCCCGTAGAGCATCTGAAACAGGTTAGGTCCGGTATCGACGCCAAAACCCTCGGTTGGCAAGGGCTTGAGCACGCCTTTTGGCCGACCCGTGGTGCCCGATGAATAGAGCATGGAGATACCCAAGCTTTCATCTGCGATCTGGGTTTTCGGCATGGCTGCTGTCGCCTCCTCCCAGCTGTCAAACCCACCGATCACACCATCCAGCATGTAGCAATGTTCGATATTGGGTGCGGACTCCAGTAGACGCTCGACCACCCCTTGTTGACCTCGAGTCGTAATGAAGACTCTGGCATGACAATCCGTGACGATGTACGCGACTTCCTGCTCCTGCAGGCGATAGCTAATACAGGTGAAGTAGAGTCCGGATCGCATCGCTGCCAGACAGATCTGAATGTAGGCCGGATGATTTTCCATCATCACCGCAATATGGTCGCCTCGCTTTAAACCCAGCCGTCGAAATAGTTGGGCTGCCTGGTTTGAGCCCTCCTCAAGCGCCTGCCTAGTAATAATCTGACCAGACTCAGCCATGATATAAGCTGGTTTGTTCGGCTGTTGTTGTGCAAGTACCCCTGGATGCATAATTTTTCCCTTTCAACGGCGACTGATTGAAGCATTAAATCATTAATGGGTCATTCTCTGCGTCAACAATGCCTTCAGATGCCCTAAAACTCAAGTAAACCAAGCTTGATTGTCAGGTTTGACCTTGAATGCTGATTCACTAATTCTGGCCTGCTGCTATTGTCGCGAACATGGAACTCTTCAGCGAGAAGACTGTCTCTACTCTTGTGCCCCGATTTCGCCAAGAGTTTACCTATGAGCTCACTGATTGAAAATCAGCAGTCAGAACCTCTTCAGTACCTGCGTTTCATGCCGACAGACTTGCGAGTTGAGGTCGCCTGGCCGGGTCTTATGGGCTGTTTGAAAGCAGCGCCTCGGGTCGATTGTGAGGCCTTCAGCCCAACCAGCTTGCAATTTACCAGCCCGCTGGGCTTTGAACCTGGTACAAAATTAATTCTGGATCTCGACCTGGCCGACATCCACTTGATGGAATTAAATGCCATCGTCATCAGCAGCCTTCAGATCAAAGACCCTCGATTTATAGACCCTCAATTCATAGACCCTCAATTCATAGACCCTCGCTGGCGCACCCGTGTGCAGTTTTGCTTTAGCAGCAAACGCATGCGACGAGCCGATATCAGTCGCAACTTGCTGCAGATTGAGGATTGCCTGCGCTGCACACCAGGGCGATAAACCTTACCCCTGACAGACACCAGCGATGGCTACCCTGCTATCTCCACTGCCAGCTCTATTAGAAGCTGAAGGCTCTTTATTTATATTAAAGCTGAAGGCTCTTTACTTATATTAAAGCTGAAGGCTCTTTATTTATATTAAAGCTGAAGGCTCTTTACATTAAAGCTGAAGGCTCTTAAAACTAAAGCTGAAGGCTCTTTGCATTAAAGCTGAAGGCTCTTAAACCTAAGGCTAAAGGCTCAGACGGCGGTATAACCGCCATCTATGACCAGTTCGCTACCGGTAATGAAAGCCGAATCATCGGACGCCAGAAACAGAATACCCTTCGCAATATCTTCGGCTGTCCCCAGACGTCCAATGGGATGGCGCTCTGTCAGCATCGCACGCAGCCCTTCTTCCGTCATATTGTCCTCATCCATATGATCCACCAAACTCCTGACCAATGGCGTCCAGATGAACCCTGGATGCACTGAATTGACGCGAATGTTGTATCCCATATTGCCGCAATAGACTGCAACTGACTTGGAGAGCAGGCGCACCCCCCCTTTCGAGGCGTTATAGGCGGCGCTGGCACCACCAACCATGCCCATCACCGACGAAAGATTAATGATGGAGCCGCCACCAGAGTCCTTCATCAGCAATACAGCCTTCTGGGTACCCATAAAAACAGCATCCAGATTGATGGTCATGACTTCTCGCCAGGTTGCCAGCGTCGCTTCTTCAAATCCCGGGAGTCCTGCACCATGGACGCCGGCATTGTTCACCAATATATGCAAGCCGCCAAACTCGGCCAGTGTCGCCTCACAGACCTTGTTCCAGGCTCTTTCACTGGTCACATCATGCTGCAGACAAATCGCCTGGCCACCCTTATCCTTGATCGTCTCAACCGTTTCCTCAGCCGTCACCAGATTGATATCTGTGACCACGACGCGAGCCCCCGCTTCCGCCAGCAGCAAAGCCGTCGCCTCACCAATTCCACTGCCACCACCGGTGACGATCGCGACCTTATTGTGCACTTGGTTCAATCTTTAACTCCTCAATAATTATTCCAATGAGCCCACCCAGTTTAGCCCTGGTCGCCTAACGGTCAGGCTCGATATTAACCGCAAAGGGCGGTAATAACAGCCTTAGTCGGAGCCAAACTCTATTTGAAAAAAGAGGCGTAAAACACCCCTATTCCGATCCAGAACGTCGCGACTGAATATTTGATGAAATATTCAGTTCAATTTGAGCGCCTGTTTTACCTACATGTTGTGCTTGCAAAATTATCGGGACACAAGATATAGTTCACACCAGGCCTGAACCTAAATCGCTCGCCTTTCCCCGCCAGGCTGGAAGGACAGCGTTACGAAAACTCTAGACGGCGCCTACTCGGGCGATTCGAGGCCATCAGGAGGCCCTGACCATCGAATCAGCTCGACGACAGTATGAGAGACTGGGTTTCGCCAGTAGCGCCATAAATAAAAATAATCGTTTAACGATTCAGACTACAGGATCACCATGAAATCGACCGCTCCCAAAGCCGAACTCAAAGCCATCTCAAAGTCAGTTTCTGAAATCAAATTTCAGGATACTTCCATCGATATTTGGGAGAACAAGTACTGCCTTAAGACTAAACAAGGGGTCGCCCTGGATCTCACCATGGACGACACCTACAAGCGGGTCGCCAAAGCCCTGGCAGAAGTCGAAGACAAGGGGCTCCAGGATCACTGGCAAGCACAGTTTCTTTGGGCGTTAAGGCACGGTGCCATACCCGCCGGGCGTATTACCTCCAATGCCGGCGCTAATGAACACAAGCCAGCAACCTCGACGATCAACTGCACTGTCTCTGGCACCATCATTGACTCGATGGAGGACATTCTCGAAAAGAATCTCGAAGCTGGTCTGACCCTGAAGGCGGGCTGTGGCATTGGCTATGAATTTTCGACTTTACGACCTAAAGGTGCCTATGTGTCCGGTGCGGGCGCCTACACCTCTGGACCCTTGTCGTTTATGGATATCTACGACAAGACCTGTTTCACGGTATCTTCCGCCGGTGGACGGCGCGGAGCGCAGATGGCCACCTTTGATATTGGCCATCCAGATGTGACTGAATTCATTCGAGCCAAGCGCGAGGACGGTCGTCTGCGCCAGTTCAATCTGTCACTGCTGATCACTCAGGAATTTATGGAGGCGGTCAAGCATGACGCTGACTGGCCCTTGTCGTTCCCTATGAATATTGAAGAAGTGACCTCTGACGGCATAGACCTGAACGACTCAACGCAGGTGTTATGGCGAGAGTTCCCGGTTAAGGACCGGTATGTGACTAACGATGCGGGGCTCGTCGCCTGCAGAATCACCAAAACCATTAAGGCACAGCGGCTATGGGATATGATCATGGCATCCACTTATGATTTTGCCGAGCCGGGATTTATCCTGATCGACAAGGTCAATGAGATGAACAACAACTGGTTCTGTGAAAATATCCGCGCGACCAACCCCTGCGGAGAGCAACCGCTGCCACCCTACGGCAGTTGCTTGCTGGGCTCTATCAACTTGTGTCGCTTTGTCCGCGCACCCTTCACCCCGGACGCGCACTTTGACTGGGACGAGTTTAGAAAGACAGTTGCCATCTTCACCCGCATGCTAGATAACGTTGTTGAAATTAACGGGTTGCCGCTAGAAGAGCAGCGCGTCGAGATCACGCGGAAACGCCGGCACGGTATGGGCTATCTGGGCCTGGGTTCCACTATCACCATGATGTGCATGGAATACGGCGACCGGGATTCAGTCGCCTTCACCGAGCAGGTTACCCGAGAACTGGCCCTGGTGGGATGGGAAACCGGGCTTGAACTGGCTAAGGAAAAGGGTCCAGCGCCCGTCATGGAAGAAGACTTCGCGGTGACGAGCGAGATGCTCTACAAGCGGCCAGAGATGGTGCGCGACGGCTATAAGGTCGGTGATATCGTCAAGGGCAAGGTTTTACACGCGAAATACAGCCGCTACATGCAGAAAATCGGTGGTGAGAACCCTGATTTGATTGAGCAACTGGCTAGCGTCGGCTGTCGATTCACGCACCATAGCTCTATCGCGCCCACAGGAACTATCTCTCTTTCCCTGGCTAACAATGCCAGCAACGGAATTGAGCCGAGCTTTGCCCATCATTACTCTCGCAATGTGATTCGAGAAGGGAAAAAATCCAAGGAAAAAGTCGACGTTTACTCGTTTGAGTTACTCGCCTATCGTGCCATGGTCAACCCCAATGCACAGCCCTACACCACTGACGAGGACTCTCGACTGCCGAGCTACTTCAAGACAGCCGATGATATAGAGCCCATACATCATGTTGATATTCAGGCGGCCGCACAGCGATGGATTGATTCCTCCATCTCAAAAACCGCCAATGTGCCCACTGATTATCCCTACGAAGACTTCAAGCATATTTATCTGTATGCCTATGAACAGGGGCTCAAGGGCTGTACGACCTTCCGCTTTAATCCTGAAGCCTTCCAGGGTGTTCTGGTAAAAGACTCTGATCTGGAAAATACCATCTATCGTTTCACGCTTGAGGATGGAACGGTGGTTGAGGCCAAGGGCAATGACGACATTGAATATGATGGCGAGCTGCACTCTGCCGCTAATCTCTTTGACGCCTTGAAAGAAGGCTACTACGGCAAGTTCTAGCCGACACTCTTTTACCAGGAATTCACTATGGTTATACAAATCAACAAGAAGATCGTCGAGTACAGCATCAAAAAGGACGAGCCAGTCGTACCCGTTGAAGCCACCAAAGATGTGATGCATGAAGAGATTCAGCGTCCCGATGAGCTCAAGGGCTATACCTATAAGATCAAGACACCCTTGTCTGACCATGCGCTGTATATCACCATCAATAATATCGTGCTGAATTCAGGCACCGAATATGAACAGGAATACCCCTTCGAGATCTTCATTAACTCGAAGAACATGGAGCATTTTCAGTGGGTTTTGGCACTCACTCGCGTGATCTCTGCCGTATTTCGTAAGGGCGGTGATGCGATCTTTATGGTCGACGAGCTGAAACAGGTTTTTGATCCTCAGGGTGGCTATTTCAAGAAAGGCGGACGCTTTATGCCGTCGTTGGTCGCCGAAATAGGCGAAGTCCTCGAAACACATATGAAGAAATGTGGACTCATCGAGGATGAAGAGTTGAGCGCCGCACACAAAGCTTTGTTAGTCGAGAAGCGCGCCGCCTTGGAGAGTGTTAACGCCAAGGTCGAGGCTTCAGAGGATGGGGAGACCAGCGGCTATCCGCCAGGCTCGCAACTCTGCAAAAAATGTAACACTGTCGCTATGGTGCTGTTGGACGGTTGCATGACTTGCCTGTCATGCGGTGACAGTAAATGTGGTTGAATTAAAAGCCTAATATGAGCTTGTTAGTGAGCCAATGAGAACCTATCTAAATCAAATCCAGCAAATTCTGGAAACGGGTGTTCAGCGCGGAGATCGCACGGGTGTTGGCACCCTGTCGAATTTTGGTTTGCAAGGCAGATATCACCTGCCCTCAGGATTTCCTGCCGTGACCACTAAGAAGCTGGTCTGGAAGTCCATGGTCTCAGAGTTGCTGTGGTTTGTTAGCGGCTCCGGCAACATCAATGATCTGAAACGTATCTACCCCCATAACAAACTGTGGGACCTGAATTACGCGGACTATCTGCGGCGCCACGGCATATCTGCCTCCGCTGACGCCGATGGCGATATGGGACGGGTCTATGGTCGCCAATGGCGCCATTGGCGGACCGCTGATGGCCGCGAAATCGATCAGCTGCAGGAGGCTATCGAACTGATTCGGCACAACCCAGACTCCAGACGAATCATTGTCAATGCCTGGAATCCCGGAGAGGCCGACCCACGCGACGTCGCGCTGCCGCCCTGTCATGCCTTCTTTCAATTCTACGTCGCCGACGGCAAGCTCTCGTTGATGATGTATCAACGCTCAGCCGACATGTTTCTGGGGGTACCACTGAACATCGCCAGCTATTCGTTATTGCTGCATATGGTGGCCAAGATAACCGGGCTGCAAGCCTGGGACTTTATTCACACCATAGCCGATGGGCACATTTATCTGGATGCTGTCTCCCAGTGCAAAGAACAATTGACTCGAACCCCATATCCGTTGCCGACACTTGACATCAAGGATCGCGGCCAGACCAGCATCGATGATTTTGTCATGACTGACTTCAGTCTGATTGGCTACCAGTGCCATGAAGCAATCCAAGCCAACATGGCTGTATAGCAGCCATGTTGAGCATCTAGATTCTAGATTCTAGATTCTAGATTCTAGATTCTAGATTCTAGAGGCTCGACCCTCGACACCGTTAATCCATCCTTTGATACTCATCACGGCATCCTGTTTGCCCAGCGGGGACAATCGATGAGCGCCTCAATCCTGCGCACCGATTTTTGCATAAGATTTGCACTACACGAGTTTTCACTGCTGATAGAAAACACGCGTAAGCGCAAGCACTCGAAACGTGGGCACAATCGCCATGCCCGAGAACTCAACGTTTAGGTACGAATGTCTTTCGCCCCCGACAACCTGGACCAGGCACTGAACAAAAACAGACGAGACGAATCATGGATGAATCGAATCTCAAGGCAGAACATCAAGCCGCCAACATCGCCCGGCGGCTTGATCAGGCGGCTCGGCGTCGCCCTGTCGCTGACGCCGTACTCGGGGCTGTCGATGGTTGCGTTACCACCTTTGCTATCGTCTCGGGATCAGTAGGTGCAGGTCTGCCCGGTTCCATCGCACTGATTTTGGGCATCGCCAATCTGCTTGCCGATGGCTTCAGTATGGCGGTCAGTAACTATGAGGCCGTCAAATCTGACGTTGACTATCAAAACCATCTTGAGCAACTGGAGCGAACCCACATTGAACTGGTCCCAGCCGGCGAGACCGAAGAGATTCGCCAAATTTTCGCCCGCAAGGGTTTTAATGGCGAGACTTTGAACAAGATCGTTGAAACCATCACTGATGATCAGGACTTATGGGTTAAGACCATGCTGCGCGAGGAGCATGGCATGGCGGACCGTTTAGTCACTCCCATCAACTCAGCAGCGACCACTTTTTTCAGCTTTCTAGCGGCCGGATTTGTGCCACTCGCGCCTTTTTTTGTCGATCTCAACCTGACCAGCCAATTTTTTTTGAGCACCGGATTAGCGGGGGCTGTGTTTTTTGGGATTGGCATGACGAAGAGCCTAGTTATTAATAAACCTATGCTGGGTTCAGGGCTGGCAACGCTTTTGACCGGCGGCACCGCAGCCGGTTTAGCCTTTCTGACAGGTTATCTGCTCAGACAAACATTTGGTGCGATTTAGAGGGCCTGAGCCTGCTCCAGTTCTTCCCAACGGATCATGAGCGCATCCATCTCTGCCTCTTTTTCCGCAACGGCAGCGTAGACTTGATCTTGCTCAGCGCTGGCAGCTTGAAAAAAACTGGGCGCTTCGATCTTAGCCTGCAGGCCGGCCATCTCCTGCTCGAGTTTGTCGATCAGGGCGGGGATCTGCGCCAGCTCCCGTTCTAGTTTCTTCAGTGCAGCCTTTTCTTTTTTGCGGTCCTCAAAACTCGTCGGGCCATCGGCGACAGGGACTTTGGCTGTAGGATTGGCTTTATGAGCCGCCTTTGCCAACGCAGCGAAACTTCCGCCACCCCGCAACCAATCATTATAACCACCAACATATTCAGTGACCTGACCCTGGCCCTCAAAAACCAGAAGACTGGACACAACATTGTCTAGAAAGGATCTGTCATGAGAGACGATGAGCACCGTTCCCGTATATTCGAGAAGTAATTCTTCGAGTAGCTCGAGGCTCTCCACATCCAAATCGTTAGTAGGCTCATCTAACACCAGCAGATTCGTTGGCAATGAAAACAAACGGGCCAATAACAGGCGATTCTGTTCTCCGCCGGACAAGGTTCTAATAGGTGCTCGGGCTTGCTCAGGGTTAAACATGAAATTCGCCAAATAGGTCACCACATGTACATCTCGCTCATTGATCGAGATATACTCGCGACCCTGCGCTATATAATCCTTAACGCTCTGCTCTGGATTAAGTTGCCCGCGGACCTGATCGAAATAGGCAGGCGCAAGCTTGGTACCGGAAATCACTTCGCCAGCATCTATGGCCAGACCTTCCAACAATATTTTTATCAGCGTGGATTTACCGCAGCCATTTGGCCCTAACAATCCGATTCTGTCGCCGCGCTGAATGATCAGATCAAGATCGGAAATGATAGCTTTGCCATCAAACGATTTCGAAACATTGACCAGTTCCTTGACGATCTTACCTGACGCAGAACCGCTATCCACTGCCAGTTTTAACGTGCTTTGCGTTCTTCTCTTCTGGTGCTCTAGTCGAAGTTGCTCAAGCGCCCTGACTCGACCTTCATTTCGAGTCCGCCTGGCCTTGATGCCTTCTCGAATCCAGGCCTCTTCCTTTTTCAGGTTGATATCAAACTTCTTGTTATGGATCTGTTCCACCTCGCGCTCATGATCACGACGTTCAAGAAAGGTTTTGTAATCACAGTCCCAACGCACCAGATTGCCTCGATCCACCTCTACAATCGCCGTCGCAACAGATTGCATCAATTCACGATCATGGGTCACAAACACGATGGTACCCTGAAACTCCAACATGACCTCCTGCAGCCATTCGATTGTAGGAATGTCCAGGTGGTTGGTGGGTTCATCCAATAGCCAAACATCGGGTTCGGTCACCAGCGACTTGGCAATAGCGACCCGTTTCAACCAGCCTCCGGAAAGATTGGTCAGCTTTTCACCAGGTTCAAGCTTCATTCGCTGCAATACGGCTTCGACTCGGTGATGCAGCACCCAGCCATCGATGGCCTCAATCTGGGTCTGCAACTCAGCCATGCGCTCTAGCGTATCCTCATCAAAAGCACCCATAGAGACTCGCGCATACTCCGCGAGCAGTTCACCAGCCTCACTGAACGCGGAAGCCACAGCAGCAAAGATTGTTGTGTCGTCGCCGGTGGGCAAATCCTGCTCCAAGGTAGAGAAGCTCAAGGCCTTCTCTCGCCAGATATTGCCCTCATCCGCCAAAACTTCACCACACAACAGGCGCATCAAGGTGCTCTTGCCACTGCCATTTCGGCCAGTGAGACAAACCCGCTCTCCCTTGGCGATATTAAACTCGACCTGATCAAGGATAATGTCCGTACCGAAATGAACGCTGACATTTTTTAAACTGGCTATCGACATATTGAACTCTTAAAAGTGAACCTGAAAAGTGGGTCTGAAAAGTGGGTCTGAAAAGTGGATCTGAAAAGTGGATCTGAAATGTGGATCTCAAAAGTGGGTCTGAAAAGTGGATTCTAAAAAGTGAACTCTGGAAAGCCACCTTTGCGCAGTGCGTCATGCAGTGACTCATTAAGCAGTATCAGACAAATCTTGAACCGAAAGATTCGAATTGGAGCCGATCAATTGCCTTACTTCAGACATCTGTCGGTTTATTCGCGGCAAATGCGGCCAGTTGCGCCGCTGAGGCTGGCGCTTGGTGGAGTGCCTTCCATTCCGAATAGGGCATCCCGTAAATTCTTGTCCTGGCCTCTTCATAATCCAGCGCAATTCCTTTATCCTCAGCGGCCGCTTGGTACCACTTACTGAGGCAGTTTCTACAAAAGCCAGCAAGATTCATTAAATCAATATTTTGTACTTCTGGATGCTGGTCGAAATGCGCGACCAGTGCGCGAAATGCAGCGGCTTCCAGTTCCATTGCTACTTGAGCGTCTGAAGCAGGTGAGTATGAGGTCTGTAAGCCTGGTGCGTCAGACCCGGAGTTCTGGGAATCCGGGGCGTTTGGGTTGATTGTTTGCTCACTCATGATTTTACTCTCCATGATACATTTTTAAGCGATTGTTAAACGATCACTCGGCGATCGCGACTTGCCAGTCTGATGAGTGACAACACCCAGGACTGACCCCAACACTTGACAGCGAATCCCCTAGCCCATGAATGCCTTTCAACTCGATCAAAAATGGATTAGCACCGCTGAACCTGAACTTGGCATGGGCAGAGTCACCCAGTTGAGCCCGCGAACTGTCAGCTTGACCTTTGACCGGATCAAAGAGGACCGCACCTACGCGATTGCGAAGGCGCCACTGGTTAGAGTCAAGTTCAGTATCGGTGACCTCGTCACCAACCGTGACAATATTACCATCTGCGTCACCTCGATCGAAGACAAACAGACGCTATTAACCTATTCAGGGTCCGTACAGGGCATTGACAGTGACGTCACTCAAACGGAACTGGTAATCAACGAAACCGATCTGGACCCAAATATAAGATTCAGCAAACCCGAGGATCGCTTGCTGACTCACCAGTTGGACGAGAATGCCTGGTTCAATTTGAGGTTTGCAACCTTGACGGCTCTGGCAGACCTGGCCGTGGCGCCCTCTCGAGGCCTCTACGGGCCGAGGGTCGCTTTAATTCCACACCAACTCTACATCGGTAATGAGGTCGCCGAACGCTTTGCACCTCGAGTATTGCTCGCTGATGAA
>Ga0181563_10001094_pt1 | contig 26843 bp, 20 predicted proteins | sample 011ome_25_FD_133759 | JGI IMG/M metagenome (GOLD analysis project Ga0181563, IMG submission 133759) | Coastal salt marsh microbial communities from the Groves Creek Marsh, Skidaway Island, Georgia - 011512CT metaG (megahit assembly) | ecosystem: Environmental > Aquatic > Marine > Intertidal...
ATTCGCAAAAGTCTTGTTTGTTCGGTTGATTCGCATCTGACGTTCTCGCAGTGAGGATTGTCTGCGTCTGCGTCAGGGTTGCACTCACGCAGACCGTGTTTTTCTAGGCCATTCTGGTGCTGCAATGGTCGTTTGCCATGAATAGCTGCCTAGCTTTGGGGGAGGACTGTCGTTTCAGGATTGTCGTTGCACAGGCGATGGAGATAGGCCCTGATATCTGGCCGATGCAAAAGCTCGATACCAATCTGCATATTGTTTGAGCATCCGTTGTTGCCGATTAGTCACATTCACTTGCCCTGCTGCGTGATGAATTCGATCGGAAAACTGCCAGAGTGTTTCGCTCGGTGCTCGATTCAAGTTCATTCGCCGCAACAAACGGTCGGCTCTACGAAGCATGCGTCGGCAGCGCAATTCTTCTTTCGCATCTAAACTTGATATTGCTTTTCGATGTCGCTTCCAGATGAAAAAAACTAAGCCGAGGAAAACGGGCAATTGTGCAACGCGAAATAGAATCACAATTGGCTCGCTAAATCGAATGGCTGCCAACCAATTGAATAAGTTTTCAAAAAGGCTCTCGTCTAGTCCCGTTTGATTCTCTAGCAGGTTGCCCGACGCATCACCGGCGATCAGTGCGTCTTGTTCCGGTTCGATGGTTCGGTAGGTGCGGCCGGGTGTTGATTCTACCGGGAACCAAGTTTGGGTCATTTCATCGTAGGCTTCGGCCCAAGCGTGTGCATCTCGGTTCCTGCCCAGCCAAAGGCCCGTTTCATCTTCGCTGATTTCGTCGACGATGTAACCGGTAACATATCTTGATCTTACTCCAAGGCTGCGGAGAAGCATTACGGTCGCGGATGCAAAGAATTCGCAGTGGGCATCATGTTGGGTGTCAAGAAAGTAGGCGATTGGATCTTCATTTCTTGGTCGGTCGATTTTGGTGTTTAGGCTATAACCGTATTGGGATTGAAAGTGTTCGCTGACTGCGTTGGCAATTTTCGCAGGCGTATTTGCTTCGCCAACAATATTCGACCCGTATTCACGGAGGCTCATCTCGAGACGGCTTGGTATCTGCAACGTGAATTCTTGGATTTCGGGTATTAATTGAGTTGGCGGTAATCTTTGCCCGACGCCAATCACGTATGGTCGGCGCACATCGACACCCGAGCGAACGACGCCGTGGGGCGTGTAGGCTATTTCTTGACTACTTGCTTCAATCCAAAAAGAATTGAGTGGTGTGAAAATAATCGACCCTTTCGATGGGTCGGACAGCACCTCGACCGGAATAATCTTGTTGGGTGGGTTGGGTAGCAGATCAAAATGATTCAGTGGCTGCCGAGTGGTAACATTGAGTTCGGTCGTACCCATGGAACTGGGAGGAATCATTTTGTCTGGGATTCGTGCGGTTCGAGTGTAACGTTGGTACTCAAAACTTCCCGAGTCGATCCAGCGTCCACGAAAGTATTGGTCAAAGACACTGCCCCGAAGATAGCCGGGGGCAATTTGACAGTAGGCTTGCACGGCGATCTCTGCAGGGTCGCCAAGCATGTGCTTTCGAAGCGATCCTAATTCGCTACCTCGGACGTATCTTGTGCCACCGACGTACGATTCTTCGGCCATTGCATTGAACGATGTCTTCAGCTCCTCTTGCAACTTGCTCTGTATCGTCGGCAGGATCATGTTGGTTCCATTGGCGACGCCGCTCGTTCCCATCAGTAGGACGGATAAAACTAACAGAGAAAAGATTGGAACGAGCCAGTTGGAAACTTGTGAAGACGGTGAGTTCTGCGACGATAGCTCACCGAAACCGAGTTGATGCTTGAGGATTAGCTCGCATCCTAAAACAAAGCCGATGCAGATGGTCAGCGCAAGCGCGGTTTGTGCGGTCAATGAGCTGCTTGCTCCCCCCGCCGCACACGACATCAAGACGACAACACAGCCAAGAGGAATCATCGAGGGGTGCCCCGTCGCTGGCCGCCGAGACCAAAGTAACAGCGCGAATGTCATGGATGTGTGGGCGAGGCTGTCGATGACTAGGTAGACATAGTTGGTTTCTTCGGTGAGCTGGCCCGTTGCTCGCCATGGCAACACGACAGCAAGGTTGGTTAGAAACGCAAGCGTGCCGACCGGGGCAATCCACCACCGTTTGGCTTTTTGTGGATAGGTCGGTCTAGAAGGCCGGAAGTATCTCAGCAGTACGATGACAAGTGTGATCATCGCCGCAAATCCGGACATGATCGGCAGTGTTCGGAAGGTGCTTCCGACAAAGAGACACTGGGCCCAGAGTAAAAGACCGAGCAATTGGATTTGCCGATTCGTGCTCATCGTCAGTTCCTTTTTCCTCGGCTTGAGGTTGCGGCGGTTTCATCAGCATGCACGGTAATCCAGCGTACCGTTCGCGGTAATGGATCCGGGAAAGATTGGACGTCACGATTGGACAGAATCAAGGTGGGGGCCTGATGGACGCTCTCTAGGGCAAGGTCCATCTGCTGGTTACTCGTTTCTGTCGTGGTGAACGCAGCATTGGCTAGGCGGATCAGCATGGATTCGGTATCCAGTTGGGTGAATCCGCCTTCTTCACTTTGACGATCTGTGCCGCAGGTCAGGCACATTTGAAGTTGAACTCGCTGCTTATTGAGTTCTAGGATCACGGTAGTGGCTGCCGAAAGAAGCCGCTCGAAGTGAGGGTTAAAATCGTTTGCTGAAAATTGATTTTCAGCATCTTGAGCGGTGTCAATGATCAAGTAGACCTGCTGAACAGATGGCGATTGGTACTCGCGGACAATCGGCTTTCCAAGTCTGGCCCAGGAGTTGAAGTCCCAACGCCGCACCGGCATTCCGACTTGGTACTCACGACTGCCGGTATAGTCTAGGGCATCGCCGGCGAGCAATTGGTGAGACCATTCACCCATTGATTCGAGAAATCCTTTTGCCGCTTCGTCTTCATTGACGTCAAGAGGGCGGGGTGTGACCGCGATCTCCTCGCGAAGGTTTTGATGCTGCGTGACCTGAAACAGATAAAAAGGGAAATAGCTTCTGGTAATGATTTGAGGAAGCTCGTGAGTGCCTCGATGAGTGAATCGGATCGTTGCGCCAAGTCTTTCCGTCTTGTTGGGTTCCAAGACCTGAACCGGGTGCGGTGCAGACAGCGTTTGATAGGGTGTGCGTGATGGACGATTGCGTCGAAGCCATTTTCGTCCCGCTAGCGACCGCCGGTCAAAGGCAACCAAGAATTGCATCGCAGGGAATCGTCCGCGGTTTCTGCACTTGATGGAAATCGACAGAGGGACGTCAATCGGGACGGATCGGGGAAGGTTCAGGTGGAAGGTGAGCTTGGGACTCATCAAGGTGCTGATGAGCCGGCCGAGGACAAAGAGCGAAAGACACGCTGCAAAAATACCTAACCACGGGTAGCCCCAAATAATGTTGAGCGAGGCGATGCTGACAACCAGCAGGGTTCCTGACGCAACCGTGATGGAGCGGCGGAACCAGCCAATCAATTTAAATGGACTCGTCAGTAACCAAGTCAGCAAACGCGGAACCATACCGATGATTCGCAGCAGTTTGATCACGGTCTCAACGGCGAGACCTAGCAGAGATCGGCTAGGGAGGCGAGTGGGTGTCGCGACGCTCAAACGGGCACCTCAACCTGTGCAACGATTTCGTTTTGTATTGCAATTGCATCCGCTGCTCCGAGTGTCGCATTTCTTAGACTCACTCGATGACTGAGCACCGAGGACGCTAGTGCTTGAACGTCGTCGGGGAGGACAAATTGACGTCCCTCTAAAACCGCTCTCGCTTGTGCTGCCCTCAAGAGCATTTTGGATCCTCGTGGGCTACAGCCGGTACGGATGCGACTGTCAAAACGCGTTGCGGTCGCGAGCGCAACGACATACTGCGCGATTTTTCGGTCAACTTGAATGCTGCGCACATATTGTTGAAGAGAAGTGAGCTCCTCTCGCGTCATGACTGCCTGAAGCTGAAAGTCAGGATTATCGGTAGGTTGATTCAATAGCATCTCGATCTCACTTTCGTGATCGGGATAATCCATCGATAGCCGTAGTAGGAAACGGTCGAGTTGGGATTCCGGTAGTGGGAACGTTCCTTCGTATCCAGACGGGTTTTGCGTCGCGATGACAAGGAACGGGCGTTCAAGCTGGTAGCGATTACCATCCACCGTTACCTGACCTTCTGCCATCGCCTCTAGTAACGCGCTTTGAGTACGCGGCGACGCGCGATTCACTTCGTCGGCGATCAGTAGGTCACAAAAAATGGGTCCCGGTCTAAACTCAAACGTACCGCTACTGGGTTGATAGATCGAACTTCCCAAAATGTCAGCGGGTAAGAGGTCGGGGGTGCACTGAACTCTTTGGAATTTTAGCTCGATTAAGGACGCAAGCGATTTTGCCAGAGTTGTTTTTCCAACTCCCGGAACGTCCTCAAGCAAGATGCTGCCCTCGGCAAGAACTGCGGTCAAGACCGAGTCGATGACTCCAGCCTTTCCGCGTATCACACTCGCGAGTCCTTGGCGAACTTCATGGATCTTGCCGATGAGTCTTTCGATATCCAATGTAGGATGCTTTCCGATAAGTGGTGCTGGAACCGAGTTGCTAACGTTTTGGGTGTGAAAAGCTGCGTGATTCGTTTTGATGAGATGGGGTATGGGTTCGATGGTGCACGTGGCGGTCCAATCACCCACCGAAACAGTTTAGCCCATTGGCAAAGCGTATCTCTCGGCGGCGATCGCATTTTTTACATCGACACAACAAATAAACCAAAACGCTGGCTCGCTTTGTGATGTTTTCAATAAGATAGAATGATAATTAACGATGCCACGTGCCCACTTATTTGTTTTAGGACCGAGTATGGTGATGGATCGAGAAATCATCCCAATTGAAGGGACGAGCGATTTAGTGATTCAGGTAACCGATGACGGTAGCCGAACACTGATTGACGTGCCGCTTGGGGTTTCGTTTCACAGTGCTTCGGGGGCCGCTACCGAAACCCGTCATGTCTACCTCGATAACAGCGGTGTGAGCGAGAAGTTACGGCAAAAAGCGAGCTTAGGCGTTCTCGAGGTTGGCCTTGGTACCGCGATGGGGTTGTTGATGACGGTGGATCTAGCCGTTGAGCATCAGGCTGGCTTGTTCTATCGGGGGTTTGATCGAAGACTGCTTCAATGGGAGATCCTCGAGGAACTCAAACTGCATCGACATCTGCGTCATCCTTGGCTGGTCGATCAGTTTCTCGATTGGCGACGTTCATTGGGCGATTTGGTTGCCGACGGGGATTATCCATGGAGTTTTAAGCTGGATGATCAGTGTCAAAAGCCAATTGAAGTGGTCATCACGGTCGGTGAGTTTAATCCGAGTGAATTGTTGGATTCTGATCCGTTCGATGCGATTTACTTTGACCCATTTGCTCCCGCTGCAACCCCGGAATTGTGGAGTGTGGAAGTGTTGCAAGTTCTTCGGGATCAACTTGCTGTGAGTGGCCGATTGACAACCTATTGTGTGAGTCGAGAGGTGCGTGAGAAGTTTTCAGAGGCCGGTTTTTTTGTGCAGCGAGTACGCGGGCCAAAGGGAGGGAAACGCGAAGTGCTGATCGCTTCGCGTCTAGCCGAATTGGGACCATCCCTGTGATGCAAATGCAACGAATCTTTTTGAGGGAGTGGGTTTTCTCTCGAAGGCTGTTTTGTGGCGGTTTCGTTTCAGTCACTGCTTGGTGATCAGCGCGAATCACGGCGACCATGAGTTGCTGATTACGAAGATTCTACTTGGTTACGCACACGGATAATTTGAGAAAACAGTGATTTACGTTGTGTGAATCGCGCGTTTATCGACCGCTAGGGCAGCTTCGTGCATTGCTTCTGCAAGCGTTGGATGGGCGTGGCAAGTTCGGGCGATATCTTCGCTACTGGCGCCAAATTCCATCGCCGTCGCGGCTTCAGCGATCATATCGCCTGCCCGTGCGCCAATGATATGGACGCCTAGTACTCGGTCAGTCTGTGCGTCAGCAAGTATTTTGACTCGACCATCGATTTCACCCAGTGTGCGTGCTCGACCGTTTGCTCCGTAGGGGCAAACACCTTTGTTGTAGCTGACTCCGTCAGCTTTAAGCTGCTCTTCGGTGCGTCCCACGGATGCAATTTCTGGGTGTGTGTAGACGATCGCAGGGATGACGTCATAGTTGACGTGACTCTTCATGCCAACCATTCGCTCAACGCACACAATCGCCTCTTCCATCGCCTTGTGAGCGAGCATGGCACCACCAATGCAGTCACCCGCAGCGTAAACACCTTGGATGGCTGTTTCAAAGTTCTCATCAACGGTGATGAATCCTCGTTGATCGGTTTGCAAATCGATCGCATCGAGTCCCAAGTCTTGAGTTGCTGGAGTGCGGCCAGTTGCTAGAAGCACTCGATCGCATTCAATGGGATCACCATCTTTAATCTCGACGATGCAGCCATCACCTTTGCGTTTTGCTGACTGAACAAAGGTCTCGGTTCGGATTTCAATGCCTTGTTTTTTGAAACCACGATGAGCGAGTGATGCGATTTCGCCATCAATTCCCGGCATGATTCTGTCAAAGGCTTCGAGTGCGATGACTTCGCTCCCAAGACGATTCCAGACGCTGCCCAGTTCGAGTCCAATGTAACCGGCACCAATGACCACAAGCTTTTGCGGCACGGTGGGGAAGGATAATGCGGTAGTGCTGTTTCCGATGTATTCACCATCTTCTTCGACGAACTTTAACTTGGCTGGATGACTACCTGCACAGATCAGGATTTGATCGGCTTCAATGATTGCAGCATCATCACCTTCTACCTCGATGGTGTTGGCGTCCTGAAAACGACCACGCCCTCGGTAAGGCTTCACACCTTGCTTTTTAAAAAGCATGTCGATTCCACCGGTTAGTGTGTCAACGATGCTTGTTTTTCTAGCCATGAGCGCGTCGAGGTCGAGCTGGACACCGTTTATCTGAATCCCATGATCACCAAAACGATGTTTGGCTTCTTCGTAAAGGTGACTCGATTCCAAAAGAGCCTTGCTGGGAATGCATCCGACTCGCAGGCAAGTGCCGCCAAATCTTGGGTTTTCGTCCACACAAGCGACATCGATCCCTAGCTGCGCCGCACGGATCGCAGCGACATATCCGGCGGGGCCACCGCCCAGGACGACGAGTTCGTGCTTGACCTTCTTCATCTCTATCTCTCGTTACGCGGATCTGGATCTATTTGAAAATCGTTGAAAAGGCTCTCACGAATTGCACCATTTCAAGGTGGTGATGTCCAGACGGTCTTGGCTCGTAGCAAGTTAATCTGGGAAATATTGCAAACCAATCAGGCATTGGCTCGGCAGAGGTTGAAACACGGGTGTCTCAGTTGGATGCGAGTGTTTCAGGGGAAGAGGGAACCAATGTTTCAGAAGGATTTCAGTAGAACAGGGGCAGCCGTCTAGAAACGGAAGGTTGAGCCAATGTGGTTGAGGGCGTCGTTTTATCGCGGTTTTTTGGATAAGACGCCCCGAACTTACCGAGAAATAAGCTACGGACGTCCGCCTAGTGATTTTAATACCTGTTGGCGTCTGCCATTCGGTCTCAGGTCAGGATGTAGGTTCATTGAGTCGATGGATCTTGTCGTTCTCGATTGCTGTTTTTATGGTCAACAATGAATCTCAAGCCAGCTGGGGAGTCTCCTAACGCTTAACGCTGTTTGTTTCGGGGCTTGCGTCGCACCATGTGGTTCGGGCAAGATTGCCCAATTCGAGCGAACTTGGTGAAAGCCGTTTCTCAAGTTAACGAAATATTCTCCACTCTACTCGGTTGTTTAACTTCCTTGCCAAAGCCAAAACTTCGAGCCATTGCCGGTCCGGTTTTAGCTGCAGTTCTTTTTGGGCTAGCGGTTCGCTTGCTCATTCTTGAATCACGAAATATCACTTGGGAAGAGTTTAAAACGGGTTTCACCGGAGTTCCCCCGGTTTATCTGGCGATTGCAACGTTTTTGGTTGCCTTGAATTATGGTTTGCTGGTCGGTTATGACCTGCTAGCGCTTCGATACGTTTGCCGATCGCTACCCCTGCGTCGAGTGGCTTTGGTTTCTTTTTTGGGGTATAGCCTCGGAAATAATCTCGGGACTTTGCTTGCCGCCACGCCGATTCGATTTCGTTTTTACAGTCGCTGGGGACTTTCCCCGAGTCAGATCGTGGTAGTGATTACGATGCTGGGGCTTTCCTTTTGGAGTGGTTTATGGGTTCTTGGAGGAACCGTTCTGGTCGCTGTGCCAGTCGAGTTACCAGACGAAGTTCCCTTGCCAGTTGGAACAAGAACACTTGGCGCACTTCTGTTATGTCTCGCTTCAGCATACCTCGTTGTTTGCTTTGTTTGGAGTAAGCCTCTTCCGATTGGCTCGCTACGACTGCGACCACCAGAGCCGGGACTCATGGCAGCACAGGCATCCGTTGCCGCAATTGATTTGTTGATATCCGCTACGACATTGTATCTAGTGCTGCCCGCCGATGCCTTGGTCCCGTTTTCGTTGGTCTTGGCTGCGTTTTTGGTGGCCATCGCTGTCTCATTGATCACTCAGGTTCCCGGCGGGTTAGGAGTACTTGAAGTGATTCTGCTTACTCTTCTTCGAGATACCGTTGGAGATTCAGTTTTGGCGTCCGTATTGATTTTTCGTCTGCTCTACTTTGTGCTACCGCTATTCTTTGGAATGTTAATGTTGGTTGGCCACGAGATATATGGTGGCGCGCTAGAGGCTCGAAATGCTAGAGGCGAATAGACCCCTTAGCCGCACCAACGCAGATATCACGTTTGCCAGAGTCATCCATTGCTGGACTTTAGCTGACCCTTTCCGCTAGGTCATTAAAAGATACGATCCGAGGTTGCCATCACCAATAGACACAAAAGTGCTTGTGGGTCGCTAAACCAAGGTTGAGGGTTCCGACCAACGGTTTCTTGGAAAACACAGCTTCCGGGTAGTTCGTTGAGACATCGCGCATTAACGCGATGATGTGCATCAGCGGTGCTGCGATGAATGTTTCTGCTGGAAAGTTTCTGCAGAGAAGTTGTTGTGTGCAGAGAAGTTGTGGAGTCCGTAGTGATTGACGATCATTATGCGGTATGATTAGCAAACGCAACGGCATGCTTTGCACCACACTGTCATGATGTTTTTTCAATGATTCAAAATCGTTATTTTCCTGACCACTCGCTCCCTCGTCGCTCCCTTATGTTTTTCCTCGGGCTGACGCTCGTTTGGGGAAACTTAACGTGTGGTATCCACGCATGGGGGCAGGAGTCAGGGGATTTCGGTAAGAATAGCAACGTCGATTCGATCCCGTCGAAGCTGAGCGAAAGCAAAGATGCTGTTTCGTTTGGCAGTGATATCCGCCCAATCCTTGCCAAGCACTGTTTCAAGTGTCACGGTCCGGACGAAGGCACCCGTGAAGCGGGTTTAAGGCTTGATCGGCAGGATGCTGCCCACGCTGACCTGGGCGGCTACTTCGCAATTGATTCGAAGAATCCTGGTGACAGTGAGATTCTCAGACGCGTTACCTCCGAAGATGTCGATTTGGTGATGCCGCCACCTGATACGGGAAAAGTCTTAACGGAAGGCGAGATTCGAAAGCTGAAGGCATGGATTGAGAGAGGGGGCGAATATGAATCGCACTGGGCTTTTGATAGGCCCAAACTAAGTGCTGTTCCTGAGGTTGCTGATAAAGATTGGTGTCGTGACGAACTGGATCGGTTCGTGCTTGCAAGAATGGAGCAGAAAGGTTTAGAGCCTGATGGGGAAGTTGATCGCCGTCGTTTCATTCGCCGCTTAACGCTTGATCTCTTGGGCGTGACCCCAGACCCTGATGAAGTTCAACGATTTGTCGAAGATCGGCACCCGGCAGCGTTAAAGCGTCTTGTGGATCGGCTGCTGGCATCTCCAGAGTACGGGGAAAAATTTGCGACCAGCTGGCTTGATCTTGCGAGATATAGCGACACCAACGGATATGAAAAAGATCGACCACGCTCCATCTGGCCTTATCGATCGTGGGTGATCGACTCGCTGAATCAGGATCTTTCTTACGATCAGTTTTCGATCGAGCAGCTTGCGGGAGATATGCTTCCTGAAGCGACAATCGACCAGAAAATCGCGACCGGCTTCCACCGCAACACGATGCTGAACGAAGAGGGGGGCATCGATCCTTTGGAGTATCGTTTTTATTCTCTGGTAGATCGCGTTGCTACCACTGGTACGGTATGGATGGGGATAACGGTCGGCTGCGCACAATGTCATACTCACAAATTTGACCCGATCACCCACGATGAGTATTACGGGCTGATGGCCATTTTTAATCAGGCGGATGAGCCTGATTTGATGGTCGAGAGTCAGCAGCAAAAACAGAAACAATTGCGTTTGCAGACACAAATTGATCATGCCGTGGATCAGTTGATTGCAACACACTTGCTGCCACAAAACCAAACGTTATCGGCTGATCCAAAAGAACTCTCTGAAGTGCAGCTTGCATTTCAAACCTGGGTGGCACAGCAGATTGGTTTGGCTCGGTCGTGGAAGACCTTGAAGTTAAAAAATTACGACTCGACGATGCCCAAATTGACCTCTTTCGAAGATGGTTCGATTCTCGCGAGTGGTGATGTCACCAAACGTGATGTTTATCGACTGCGATTCGAGGTAACCCCGAGCATGATTGGGGCGACTTCTTTAAAGCTGGAAGCATTGCCGGATGCATCGCTACCTGCTGGCGGTCCGGGCATGGCTTATTATGAAGGCCGACGCGGAGATTTTTTTCTTAGTGAATGTGTGATTCGTCTAGATGGTGAACCACTCAGTATTGCTAACGCTTCGCATAGCTATGGAAAGATTAGCGTCGGTTCCGGCAACGCGAATGCAACCAACGTTTTAGATTCTGATGGGTCGACAGGTTGGTCGACTTCGGGCCGAGAGGGTCAGCCGAGTGAATTGGTGCTGCAGCTTGCAAAGCCTCTCGCTTCTTCCGGTGAGTTAGAGATTGAGATGCTATTTGAGCGGCATTTTGCGGCGGCTCTGGGTAAGTTTCGGTTCTCCGTTTCCTCTGGACCGCCAGCCTCTGCCGTCACCACACCGGTGGCATGGAATTCATGGTTGCTCGATGCTGAAACTGCTTCGCTAACGGAGGATCAATGCAATCTTCTTGAGCGACACTTCGTCATGGAGACGCCCCTGCTGGCGGAGCAGCGTAAGGGTGTTGAAAAGCTTATCTCTCAAGTACCTGAGTCACTGCGGACACTTGCGATGCGTGAACGTGATGAGCAGGACTATCGAACGACCTACCGGCATCATCGCGGAGAATATTTGCAGCCCAGGAATGTGGTGGAGCCTGGTGTTCCAGAATTTTTGGATCCAGAGCAGGGCGATCAGATCCGGGATCGTTTGTCGTTTGCAAAATGGTTGGTCAGCGACCGCAACCCTCTTGCCGCAAGGGTGGCGGTGAACCGCGCATGGAGAGAGTTTTTTGGAGTAGGGATTTTGGACACCGCAGGTGATTTTGGAACCCAGAGTGAGCAGCCGTCGCATCCGCGTTTGCTGGATTATCTTGCGACGCGCTTTGTCGCAGACGGTTGGTCTAGCAAATGGTTGCACCGTAAGTTAGTGCTGTCCTCGGTTTATCGCCAAGAGATCGGGGTGCCGCCCGAGGTTGATCCTAGTAACCGGTTGCTTTCGACATTTCCGAGGCGGCGTTTGCGTGCAGAGGTGCTTCGTGATGCATTGCTGTCCGCCGCGGGAAATCTGTCGACGAAAATGGGTGGTCCGAGTGTTTACCCGCCGCAGCCTAAATCGGTGATGCAACTCGCTTGGGGGAATCCGTCATGGGATACGTCAAATGGTGAAGATCGGTTTCGAAGATCGCTGTACACCTTCCGCAAGCGAACCTCCCCTTTTGCCGCGTTCGTGACGTTTGACGGGACTTCCCGTGAGATTTGCACCGCAAGGCGTGATAGCAGCATCACGCCTCTGCAGGCGCTTACGCTCCTCAATGATCCGATGTTCCTCGAGATTGCCGAGGCGTTGCAGGAGACGGTGGGGCGTGAATTGGGCGAGCAAGCGAGTGATGAGCAATGGGTAAGAGAGCTTTTCCAGCGGTTGCTAATTCGGCAGCCAAATGAATCTGAAGTTGAACTTATGCTTGCATTTGCGTCGGAGCTGAAACAATCCAAAGATCGCTGGCTGTTGGTCGCGCGTGCCATGATGAATCTCGACGAGGCGATCACGATCCCCTAGCGAGTTTGCTATCAATGTGATTGTTTCAAGGATGCAACGTTGTGGCAAATCGGTGATTCGGTATAGGATGCGGGTGAGGATAGTGAGCAGGAGTGTTCGTGATTGTTTTTGCAGCACCAAGGAAGGTCTGTATTGTCTGCTGAACCGATTTTAGATTCGTCTGTCGACGGTTACCCGGGAACGTTGATCGAGCGTTTGGGGCTGCTTCGTTCAAGTATGAAGACCGAAGCGGAGGCGATTTTACTCGCGTCCGAACAGTTGTCTCCCGAAGCGGTTCGTGCGGCGGAGTTGATTGCAGGGTCAAGCGGATGTGTAATCGTTACCGGTGTTGGAAAGGCCGGTTTGGTGGGCCAAAAGTTGGTGGCAACTCTCTCGAGCACGGGAACCGCATCGCATTTTTTGCATCCATCCGAGGCCGTTCATGGAGACCTTGGTCGAGTGCAACCGGATGACTTGGTGCTCGCTTTGAGCTCATCGGGAAAAAGCGAGGAGGTGGTTCGAATTGCCTCGTATCTCAAACAAAATAGTTCTGGGTTGATCGCGTTAACGTCTGGGATGGATAATCCCCTCGCTTCGGCCAGCGACTGTGTTGTCTCAGTGGGGGAGCATCGCGAGGCTTGTCCTAATGGCTTGGCTCCTACCTCAAGTACAGCTGTATTGATGGCCGTTGGTGATGCGATCGCGATGTTAGTGAGTCGACTGCGACGATTTTCTGCTCAGGACTTTGCGAGGTTTCACCCCGGTGGGTCATTGGGTCGCAAATTGGCTGTAGTGGATCAAATGATGAGACCACTGGAGGCATGTCGAATCGCAAGCGTTGAATCCTCCGTTCGAGACGCAATGGTTACCGCATCTCAGTCGCAGAGGCGATCCGGTGCGGTAATGATCTTGGATCAATCTGACAAGCTTGTCGGGCTTTTTACCGACAGCGACTTGGCAAGGCTTTTGCAAAATCGAAACGATTCTGCGCTGGATGAGTCGATCGAGTCAAAGATGACACGTGAACCATTGACGATTCGAAAAGGCACGCTGCTCAATGAAGCGGTGGGGATCATGTCGAATCGGAAAATTAGTGAATTACCCGTGGTTGATGAATCAGGTACGCCAATCGGCCTTTTGGATATCACTGATGTGGTTGGTTTGGGAGAGGACCTAAGGGGCAGTAGCCAGCAGCCTAAGGTTTGTCTGCCAATGGAACAGGCACGCCATCATCTGCGAGTTAAGTCCTGAGTTTTAATTTTCACGCGTCAGCCGAAGTCGTCCTGTGGCACTCGGTTCCGCCGAGAACATGCCTTCGCAAGTAATTTGAAAATGCCAACGGTTTTAAAATCTGATTCTGAGTTGGTTCAACCCATCCGTTTAATTTTCTCGGATGTCGATGGTGTGATGACTGACGGTTCCATTACGTATTCAAGTTCTGGTGAAGAAACCAAGACATTTCATGTGCGAGACGGTTTAGCCATCAAGTTTTGGATGGGAGTTGGTTACGACTTTTCGATCATTACGGCGCGGTGCAGCGAGGTGGTAAGGCGGCGAGCCGAGGAATTGGGAATCGAATCAATCAATCAGGGTCGATCCGACAAATTGCAGGTGGCGAGCGAGATCCTTGACCGATTGAACCTAGAGTGGGGAAGCGTTTGCTATGTGGGTGATGATCTCCCCGATCTGCCGGTGATGCGTCGAGCGGGATTGTCGGTGACGCCTGCGGACGGAGCAAAGGATATTTGTCAAGCAGCTCACTGGATTCTCAAATCACCCGGTGGCAAGGGAGCCATTAGGGAATGTATTGAGCGGATTTTGCGAGCTCAAGGAAAGTGGGAAAGGATAGTGGCATAAGCCAACTCGCATTGGATCTTGATACCCAGGTTTTTGTCGGTCTTCAACTAATGACTATTTCCACCAGCCGAAAATTCACTCGGACAGAGCTGTCGCCGGAAGTTGGTTTTTTTCGATTCGTGATAACGGGACCGGTCACCATCTCCGCTCGACTGGTTCGACCAACCGGTCGTTTAGTAATGCGTTGATTGGCTTTCAGAGAGAAGTGAACGAACATCCAGATGTTGACTAAGTTTCGTCAATACATGATCGCTCTTGCTGTGCTGGTCGCTTTGGCGGCTAGTTACAACGCTCTCGTAACGCCTTTGCTTGAGCCGCCTGTGATCGAGGCGATAGGGATCGGAGACGAGTCTGCTCTTGAGATTGATCAAGCGATTGTGGATCTCTTTCCCGAAGGGGCATGGCAGCGCGGGCTGTGTAAACAACTCCAGACAACTGAGGGTATGCTGCTGTTCCAATCATGGGAGCAGGTCGAGAATGACCAGTGGCGTCTATGGCCAGTGACGGTGATCATTGGTCGCGGTTTGGCCACAGCGGAGTCCGAGGCTCCCTTTATTCTGGAGGCGGAACAGGGCGCTGAGATCAAGTTCACTGAGTCGCTTGATGTGATGAGTGGTGGAGCGCCACCTATTCAGCGGGGTCGAATGGTTGGCGACGTCCGTCTGTACCGGAAAAGCGATGGTGATGGTCAGCAAAAGCTCGAAGTCCTCACGTCGAATGTCGGTATCGATAGTCAGAAAATATGGACAACTGAAGCGATTGAAATGACGATTGGATCAACTCGTTTGGTTGGACGTGACTTGACGATCCATCTCGATGGGCCAAGTCATCCTACTGATGCGGGTAGCAACGCAGCGACCGTGCTAGATCGCATGGAGTTGATTTACCTTGATGAATTAGTCATGCCTCTGGCCGGCGGATCTGTTTGGGAGCAAGCGACTGGCGATTCGGAAGAACAAGATCAAGTTGTTGATAGTTTTGATAATGACTTGATTGAAAATTCAGTTGCAGATCTTGCTGTCAGTGCAAGTGACCGAGATGGGGCGGAATCGGATGTTGGGGTTGCGCGTTCTGGCGATGAGCCGGCGATTATCTCACTCACTTGCGGTGGGCGAGTGGAGTACGATTTTGCGCTTGACCATCTCTCGCTGCGGGACTCGGTTTCATTGGTGCATCAGGTACGCGGTCGTCTATCCGATCGGTTCGACTGCGAGACGATTCAGTTAGTACTGAACGATCCGCTGAATGAATCGCTCACGCGAAATCATGCGTTGGATTGGATCATTGGCATGATCGCAACGGGTAATCCTGTGGTCGCAAAATTGCCCGCTTTCGATGCAGAACTTGCTGCAGATCGGATTAGTGTGAACATTGAGCAGGGAATTCTTGAGGCAAGTGGCAGTCGAGGGGTTCAGGTTCGCAAGAATGCGGTAACGGCTCGGTTGGCAAAACTCAGTTATTCCTTTGATCGGAATCAACCGGATGCAATCGGTACCATCGATGCCCCGGGAGCGGGGATTGTTCAATTTGATGACCCTGGAATTGCGGTCCGTACAGCGAGGTGGAGACAGGGGGTTAAGGTGGCGCCTCGTCCGAATACCACGGACGAGACTCAGGTCAACACCCAGAAACCTAAAGAGGGGCTTACATCAGGGCCACGCCAGATCGATATTTGGGTCGAGGGGGATGTCTTTGCAACAATGGTAGACGGCGGTGATTTTCGAGCGGATGCAATCGTCGGCGTCATGCACAAATCACTCAATTCAGGTGATCAGGTTGCCTATGTGCCTGATCGATTCGAGATATCAGGTGGCGTTAAGCTGAACACCAAGGCGTTAGCCGCCGACGCAGATAAGGTGCTATTGTTTTTTGTCGAGAAGCCTGAAGATGACGATGATGGCAGTACCAACAGAAATGAGAGTGATTCCACGCTGAGGCAGTGGGTGGTTCAACCGCCTTTAGACGACTCTAAGGTAGATCCGGTTGCTCGTTCTCGGCCGTCAATACGCGGCGAATCCATTCGAGCCCAACTCTTATTAAACGGGTCTGAAATCGAAGCAAAGAAGCTATCTGTCATGGGTAACGTCGAAGTGGTGCATGAGATCAAGAGTGGCACTGTTTTACTGCCCGCAAAATTAACCGGTGATCATCTTCAGCTCATCGATGGTGGGGGTGATGACGTGCTGCAGCTGACTAGCAGGGATGGCGTGCCAGCGAGGTTAGAGCTTGGAGATGGTTACTTTGTTGGGCCTCAAATTCAGATTCGCCCACATGATAATCTTATCTGGATGAATGCGGCTGGTGAGTTTCAGTTGCCGAGCGAGGCGCTCCCGATTGGCCAGTCCAAAGAAGGAGAAGTCGGATATCGTTGGGAGAAAACACCGTACTGTCGCTGGAACGGCGAAATGATTTTCGATGGAAGTACCGCGGTACTCTCGGATGGGGTTGAAATAGACGCAACCCTGATTCGCGGGCCGGAACTGTGGGAGTTAGAGTTGTCGGGCGATCGCCTGCAGGTAGAGTTATCGAATTCAGTAAAAGTCGAAGATGTAAAAGCCCTGCGGCAAGCAAGCGTCAAAACCATAACGCTAACTCAGTCTGATGATCGCCCCGTTTTTGTACAGGCAATCCATCGAGCACTAGACGGTGTTATGGAAGCGCGTCATCTTTTCAACGCGCGAATGCTTACTCTAAGTCCAGATGATGGAGGGTTTCTCAAAGGAGAGGGGCCGGGATGGTATCGTGGCTGGGTAGTACCCAAACCCGACCAGCCACTTCTTGGCACTGGTGCTAGCCAGTCTTTTCAATCGATGGATTTGAACACGCGACCGATCACAGGAGCACATCTTGTCTTCTATGATCAGTTGAATGCAACGTTTGAAGGCAGGCAACTTGATTTCACTCGTGGCGTACGAATTGGAGTGCGTCCGGTCGAGGATTGGGAAAGTGTTTTTGATGCGACACAAATGGATGCCATCTCTGCGGGTGAGTCGACTCTGGATTGCGATCAACTGAGGTTCAATCTTGATCCGCGCGAACGAGTAGAGAGCCGGGTCGCCGGTTTGTCTTCTCGATGGGAGATGTCCGCATTGAGCGGTGTCGTGTTCCGAACAAGGAACGAACGCGGTCTGCTCGAAGGGACCGCATCACGAGCCTCCTATTCATCCTCAAAGGATTTATTCACGGTTGAAGGAGGCCCTAGTTCGCCAGCAATATTCCGGCAGACGTTGCCTGATGGTACTGCCGGCCCAGAGGGGGCAGTTCGGTCCATGTCGATTCGTCCCGGAACCATGAAGGTCGAAAATGCGGTCATCGAGCGGTTGAATGTTGCCGCGCCCGCTAATGCCTCAACGCCTTAGTTCTTTTTGTTCAATCAGTGATGAAGCGTCTGGCGAAAACTTTCCGACGCTTCACTTCAACTGGATTTTCAGTGCTGGAAAAGTTGGTTTGCGTCGACCTGTCTTGTGAGTTCCGTTGCTTTTCCGGCTAAATCGCGTGATCTCTCGATAGCGATTGATCCCACATCAGTTTGGGACTGATCACTATCATTAGAGAAACGAGCTTTCCCGTTTTTCACCTAGTCTTGTGGAGGATCAACATGTGATTCGAAGACTGGTTGGATGATGTCCATCTTTACGCTGATCAACTAAGCGTTTTCGGATGTGTCGTCGAGGTTGTAGTCTTTGATCTTTTTGTGAAGCGTATTTCGGTTAATGCCAAGTTGTGTTGCCGCCTTGGTTTGGACACCGCCACATGCTGCAAGCACTTGGCTGATGAGTTCTTTTTCAACTTGGTCAACAATCACTGAGTGGATCATTCCACTTGAAGCGCCTGATTCGCTAAGGCCTCGCGTCACTACTTCTCGAGTCAACGCGTCGAAGTCGTTGCCAGTGGTGATTAGGTTTGAATTGGATTGACCCGAGGTGACGCACTCGGGCAAAAGATCGATCGTCAGTTCATCCGTCTCCGACATGACAACCGCCCGCTCGATGTAGTTTTGCAACTCTCGTACATTCCCCGGCCAGTGATAGTCCTGCATCGCCTCCATGGTGCCTGGTCCAATGTGGACGACGTAGCGGTCGTTAATTTCGTTATAGTGTTCAAGAAAGAAAGAGACCAGCGCGGGGATATCATCCCTTCTGCGGCGTAGCGGCGGGATCTCAATTGGGACGACATTCAGACGCCAGTAAAGGTCCTCACGAAACCGATCTTTTTTTACTTCTTGCATCAGATCGCGGTTACTCGCCGCGACGATTCTCGCGTCGGTGCTGAGTGTGGCGGTATCGCCGACTCGCTCAAATTCGCGCTCTTGGAGAACTCGAAGCAGCTTAACCTGCAGCGTGAGTGAAGTGCTGTTGATCTCATCTAGGAAAATGGTACCACCATTAGCGGCCTCAAAGCGTCCGGTACGGTTGGTCACCGCCCCGGTGAACGCACCGCGAACGTGTCCAAATAGCTCGCTCTCAAGCAGGCTTTCGCTCAGCGCGCCGCAATTCACGCGGACAAATGGGCCACCGCTGCGACGACTTAATCGATGAATGGCATTCGCAATCAGTTCCTTGCCAACCCCGGTTTCGCCAAGGATCAATACCGAAGCGTTACTCCCAGATACGCGGCGAGTGACTCGATACACCTCTTGCATCGTTGGTGAATTCCCAATGATCCCCGGGATGGGCGGACCTGCTTTCGCGCCGGGTGGGATTCCGAATATCGCCATGTGATACGTAAAGGATGCAGTGTGAAGACAAGCATTGGACGGAGAAATCGTTTCTCTGTCCACTCTGATTCTAGCGGATTTTGACTGGGTCCGAGCCCCCCACAGAATGATGTTTTTTACCTGAATTTCACCTTGGTTCCAAAGGTGTTTCTCAAGCTCTTTTGCGAGATGGACAAGTGCAAGGCTCCATTTACATTCCGGGTCAGTCGTCAGCGACCCATCACCGTAAACACTGCAAGTGATTCTCTCTTTAACATCCTGCCGATGGCTGGATCAATTCCGTTAACGCAGATGCACTCCATCCTCTGCTCCGAGTTGTCGCTGCGGTGTGGGGCTTTGCATCAGGTCACAGACCCCATCTTGTGCGGTCGCAGTCCTTTAGCAATTCAAACCATTTTAAAGGTTAACCGACGTGGCTTTACCTGAGTTTCCGACTCAGACACTAGTCGGCTCGCGTTGAGTAACCTGTTAAGCCAAATTTACTTTATCCGAGCGTCGCCATTGTTGATGTGACGGTAACGCTTTGCGGAAAGTAGGGAAATGCAGCGGTCGTGATGTTACTTGAGAAGGGAAGTGGCCTGATCGCGAAATTGAATGCGATCTGTCTCGGAGAGCGGAGGAACAAACGACTGCTGTTCCGCTTGCGAGATTAGTTCGCCGAGGGCGGAATGAGTTACAGGCTCGTAAAGAAACTGGGTGGGAGCTTGCCACCGCTGCGCACCTAGGCTGATCTCATCTTCGCCGAAAATCGCAATCGGTACGGTCCGGCCGCGATGAGTGCGCCTTACGGTATCGATCAACTCGATCGCGGTCCGATCGAATAATTGTTGTTTCGCGAGAATCACTCGCAGGTCACCACCTTGATCAACAAGCCGTTGTGCCTGGGCAACACTGGTCGCACGCTTCACGGCGAAACCCATCTCCGTTAGCAGACCTTCATAGACCAAGGTGACCTCAGGACGAGTTTCAATCAGGATTGCGATTGGTTGTTCTTCTAGTCTCGTCATTTCGCTGAGAGTTCGCCTGACTTGGCTAACGCCGGGATAGGACGATGAGCTTGAAAGCTGCGAGATCGCTATGGCTGACTCGTACCGGAGTTGTGCATTGGAGGATACGGCGGCACGCGCGAGCGGGCTAGGTGCACCGGCGCTACCTCGAAGGAATTCTTTTACTTGCTCGTCGGACCAGGTTAATGCTGAAATCAGTCTCACTATACCGATTGCCCCGGGTATTTCCTCGGTTTGTAAAGCGATACCTAGGATGCTCGATATCTCCGCGGCATTGTTCAAATCACTGAATCGGTTCGCCACCTCTTTGATCTGCGAGTCGTCTCCCCAGTCAGGATCGGCCATGATCTGGTAGCCAATCGATTGCAAGATGCTCTCTGCCTCAACCTCGCCTGTAAGTTGACCAAAACGCTGTAAGCGTGCAGCAGCATCATAAACATCACGAAAGGTCGCGAGGTAGACTGGGGTCGCCTGGGGCACGACACCATCACGCGTTTCATTGATCGCCCACGATTTTTGTATTCGGCCGTCTCGCTGCTGCTGGCGGGCCAAGGATAGAAGTCGATTGAAATCGAGTGTTAAGGCTTGTAAGGTTTCACCTCGGGAAGGAAAGCTCCCGCTCTTTTCGAGTAGTTTCTCCGCTGCCACTCTTTCTTCTTGGTTTGAATCTTGCGCGTGTGCGGCGGTCGCAATGTCGACAATGTGTTTTTCAAGGTTGATTCGGGCAAGCGACTCCATTGCATTGACGCGATGTTCGGGGGTGCCATAGAGTGCAATCTGCCTGACAGCCGACACTCCGCCCCCACCGAGTGCAACGAGTGTGCTGAGCATCCTGTTAAGCTTGACGCTGGGTTGCGACTGACAGCATGCGGCGACAATCGCTTGGATGGATGCATCGCCCCCTGACAAGAGAATCCGCGTGGCTTCTAGTTTTGTGTCTTCGTCTTCGGCGATCAGGTTTTCAATGGCCTGAGTCAACCTTCCGGAGGACTGGCTGTAATTCAGCGCAGCGGCTTGAAGGGCGTCGAGGCTTTTCAATGCTTCATCGCTGAGCAAATTCGGCTGCTTGAGCCTCAGATAGTTAGCCGGGCCAATGGTAAGGAAAATCGAAGCGAGCGTGGTCTCATCGAGTTGTTTTCCAGGGATGGCTCGCAGCAACTGGTCGGCTTCGTTCCATCTCTCAAGTCGTGCGAGCGAATTGATCGATGCAGCGAGTTGTAGATTGCCCCGACCTGCTTGCTCCAGGAGATTTTTGAGAAGTGGGTCATCATCGGACAGTGGAGCGGGAGCTTGTTCAGTCGTTTCAACCACAGCCTCTTGATCGGGGCCAAACAGTTCAACCTGTGCCCACCCTTGGTTGGTCAATAACGCGGCTAAAAATACCAGTGTCAAATAACGATTCAGCATCATGACGGCAACTTGGAAAATCAACGAAGGGATGGCTGGGAGCGAATATCTTAGTCTTAACCGAGCGAAAGAAAAAAGAACGATTGCTTCCGCCGGCGGTTTGGCAGGGGAATTTTTAGATTTAAGCGTTTTTTGCAGCATCTTTTCAGACAGACGGCTTCTAGAACAGCAGACTTGGGGGCACGGAACATCGCAATCGGGCAGGAGAAGTTGTGGTCTGTGGGGCCTTTCACAGTTGTGGTGGGGCGTTGCCGTCACCATCTGTTTCCCACGATCTTGCAAATTTTCGGATATGAATTTCCTGAAACATCGAGCCCGATTTCATGATTTTTCACCCCAATCGCGGTCATTCAACATGGTAAAGGACCGATCTAGTTGATTTGCGTTTTCAGCCAAAGGGTAATATTCGATTCTGTTCAATGAGTGCTGAGGGCGAACCCTCTGGGCACTATCAGTGCGGGGGATCTTTCTGCACATCGATCAACCAAGCTTCCATTCGTTCAGCTTCGAGATGCTGGACGGAGCCTGCAGGGAATTTTTTGAGCTGGTTCACCTGTGACTTCATGTGATGCACAATGGTTTTTCGATAGTCTTGGAAATGAATTCTTTGTTCGGCTTGTGATGCGGCCTTTCGGTGAGCGGGTTGTATGGAGGAATCACCGTTCTTCGGGTCTGCGAAACGCTGTCGGACGAGATCCAAAAGTCGTTGGTCTTCATTCTCCAGATCTTGCTCTGACAGTTCTTTTTCTTTTGAGGGATCGTCGCTGAGGTTTGCCTTGTGGGAGATGTGAGAGAGAATGGTATCCAATGGCGGTGATTCATCTTTTTCCATACTGAACCAAAGCATGATTAATAAGAGGGTCGCTAGGGTGGTCGAACGTTGCATGACAAGCGTCCTCGTTGTTTTTGCGTCGTAAGGTGGCGATGATTGAGAAAGGTCGATGGGGCTTCAGTGTGCTTGATGGGGTATGGAGAAAGATACGGACCCCTTGGTTTCGTAAGTGTTTTCTATCGTTCACTCAACAAGGATCGTTGGCAGATTGTTTGCGATTTCCTGAAATGCCATGACTAGTTCACTGGCATCACTTGCATGGTAGTGATTGCCGCCGCCAATTGAGGCGACAGTTTGCATGAGTGATTGATCTGCCGATTCACCGAACGTGATGGTGTGAATGATCAGATCGCCCACCTCAATGAGTTCTCTTGCAACCTTGTCTGGCGAGATTCCTGTATTGTGAATGCCATCGGTCATCACCACCATGGTTTTGGCGGCGTAGGGTCTGGATGAAGTGCCATCCAGCGCCTCGTAGCCCCGAAACATACCTTCGCCTATCGCAGTCATTCCGGTTGGAAATAGTTTGGCGATGCAATCTCGAGTCGATTGGTATTTCTTGGTTAGGTTAAAATCCAGCGAGGCTTTGGAGGCGTAGCTTGCAATCGCGACTTGTTCGGCCTGACAGGTTTTTTCAAGGACTTCAAGAAAAGCGTGGACGGCTGTGACTAGATCTTCCCATGGAGATGTGGGGGCCGGTCCATTGTGATAATAAGACTGCCAAGCCCACTGTTGGTAAGACGTCGGGGTAACCCCTTTGGCGTAGTAATAATTGCCGCGATGCAAAATAAGTAGACCTTGTGAAACGGCGGTGCGAAGCACGCTTTGGTACCAAGGAGATTGACCGCGTGGCCAATCAAAGAATACCTCGCTCATGGAGCCGGAGCGATCTAAAACCAACGCAATGTCGCGATCCACCTGCATCGCTATTGCATCTTGGCGAATCGAAAAATCATTCGAATTAAGGATCCCGGGCAAGAAGAGTGGGACTTTGCCCGTTCTTGAATAGGCGTCCCGTTTACCGGTGACGCGAACAGCGTTTGCAAGTGCAATTTCTTGTTCTACATCATCGGTAGGAATCTTGATGAAATCGTATCGGCTAAATTCGCCGCCCGGCTGTTCGGTGCGTCCAAATTCGATTTCGTTCGCGGCATTTGAAAGACGAAGACGTAATTTTTCACCCTGAACAAAGTTTCTTGCCGCCGTAACTCTCGCCGCTCGTTTAGCCTCATTCGTTGATTGCAATTCACTAAAGGCGCGGCCGCCAGCCTTAGCAGCGGCGTCGGTTGCGACCATCAGTTCAGTTCGCGCTAGTTGCATCTGAGCACTGTTGATACAAAATGCAGCGAGTACGGTCATTGCTGGTAAAAGGAACGCAACAACGACAAACACACCTCCAACTCGTGAGATGCTATTTGGGCGAAAAGTATTTTGCGTGATCGTTAAAGGGTACCGTTCTTCGGTGTTTCTTCGAATTCGCATTGCATGTCAGCTTTAGGTGATGTCACGGGTGGATGCTGGCTTTTGCCGCTCATCCGTAGGTTTCTTTCTCATCCATGCGTTTCTTGATCAAAGTTGTGAATTAGGTTGGCGGGTGTCGATAGAATCCTCGATATCGTTCGGTCTTGAGTGAAGCAACACTTGTGATGGACTTGTTTGGCAGGAACATCGGGGCGAAAAACGCGACCTCTTTCAGATTGATAGAAACTTCTACCGTCACTCGCTCGGCTTCGTGGCCTAGCGGGTGGATCTTGACTTGGTAGCCGCGATCAAACATGGAAGCCAGAATTCGCTTGGCCTCTTCATGCGCTTCCGCATCGGTTGCACCTGGAACCATCACTTGCCGAGCGGCGTAATAAGCTGCATCCTGTGCGAGATTTCTGGCGAGGTTCAGTCTCGCAATTTCGAAGCTTGCCATGACAAGAATGAACAGAATATTTGCGATGATCGCAAACTCGACTGCCGCGACGCCTTTTCTAGCATCAATTCGCCTTTGGACGTTCGTTCGGGCAATTTGAGGAAGTTTTTTTCTTTCAATCGCGTACAAACGTGTTCTCTTTGCTTGTTTGTGGGGTGTATTCTGTCGCAGATGATTTGGTTTTCCACCCGTGCGAGAATTTCGGCTGAAGGGTGGGTCAGCAAGGGGCAAAGCAGCATCGGTTGACTTCGGTCAGCTGCTTTCGTTTCGATACTCCTTTCGCATCGACACACTCGCTTTGAGTGTGAGGTTTCGAATCAGCTGAGGAGCAATCAGAAGGTTTCCTTTGATCGGAAGTGTGACGGTGACCGTGACATGTTGAAGCGTTTCTGCTTGATCAAATCCTGGTTTGCTAATTTTGATGCTGCTGTTTGGGGAGTGAACGATTTTTCGTTCACTAAGAAATGTCGTGATGGAATCAATTGCATCTTGGTTTGTTTTTCCTTTTTCGATACCACTGCGCGCACCCTCGTATGCGGCTAGCGTTGCGGCCTCTTTGAGGAAGATCATCGAGCAGATGTCCAGCGTTCCGAGTGTCAATAACATGAGGACGGGCGTAATCAACGCCAGTTCAACGGTAGCAGTACCTCGTCTCTGTGAGGGCATGACAATTCTGTGTCTTCTTTGGCTGTTGCGGTGCCAAACGAGTGGATGGTTAGGTGCGCCCGTGATGAAAAGCTTCGGCGCGGACCGGCGTGCAGCAGAGGTTGGATGGCCTGACAATTTGTCGGTTCCTTTTCCGTTTCGTTTTGACGATTCGTGACACACTTGTACCTCCTGCCAGCATCTACGGTGCGGCATGGGCCTATTGAATACCTATTTCAACTCTTTCCTCGAGGAGGCAAAACTTTCGTTAGAATTTGGCAAAAATGAACGGGACACGTGGGGAGTTGCACATGCTTGGTCTTTTTACCACCCGAATTGCAGGTCCGTGATTCGCGTTACAATGGGCAGCTCAAATACTTGGTTGAGAAATCCCCAATTCGATAATTTGTGTTGCAACTAGGAGGGTTATTTTGGTTCGAAAAGCAATGATCGCTGCGGTGTTGTTTTTTGGCATCGTACCGACGGCATGTGTTGCGAATGAGGCAACGCAAATTCGTAATGTTCTTTTCATCATTGCGGATGATCTGCGTGCTAATGTGCTGGGGTGCTACGGGGATGCGATTTGCAAGACTCCCAATCTTGATGCGTTGGCTAGTCGCGGGATGTTGTTCAACCGAGCCTATTGTCAAGGCACATCTTGCGCGCCGAGTCGTCAGTCGATGATGTTCAGTCGCTATCAAGGGGTTGGCCCAGTTAATCTGGGGCAACACTTTCGTGAAAACGGCTGGTACAGTGCGAGGGTCGGGAAGATCTACCACATGCGAGTGCCCGGGGATATCATCGCGGGAACGAACGGACTCGACGTTGCTTCGTCTTGGACTGAACGGTTCAATTCACCAGGGCTCGAGGCGCATACTCCAGGGGATTACGCTTGTTTGAATCTGAACGAGTTCACCGATTCCCTCGAGAATCGACAGTCCACCAAAATGCCGCATCGTATGTTCGTTTCTGTTCAGTACGATGGAGATGGTTCCGATCAGGCCGATTATAAATCAGCAAGCAAGGCGATCGAGCTATTACGTGAGCATGCCGATGAGCGATTTTTTCTTGCCGTCGGTCTCGTTCGGCCACATTATCCGATGGTTGCACCACGACAATTTTTTGAACCCTATCCGTGGCAACAAATGCTGCTGCCTCCTCAGCAAACGGGTGATCTGGATGATATTCCTCGGCTAGGGCTCGCTTCGACCATCTCGTCAAAGAATCCTATCGGGAAATATCCGGATAACCAAAAGCGAATGTGGTCGGCCTATTATGCGGCGGTTACTTTCATGGACGCTCAGGTTGGGCGCATCCTCCACGAGTTAGATCAGCTCGGTTTGCGAGAGACGACGGCTGTCGTGTTTACGAGCGATCACGGCTACCATTTAGGCGATCACCAGTTTTGGCAAAAATCGAACTTACACGAGCAGGTCCTGCGTGTTCCACTGATTGTGTCCGCCCACGGCTATCCCGCCGGGAAAAGTGATTCGATGGTGGAACTTGTGGACTTATTCCCGACTTTGTCAGATTTGACTGGTCTCGAGGTACCTGCGAGTGTTCAGGGGAAAAGCTTGGTTCCAGTTTTGCGTGATCCATCTACAGTCGTAAAAAAACATGCCATCTCGTTCCATCAGGGTTATTCACTTCGTGATAATCGATGGCACTACATGCGTTATCGTGACGGAAGCCGCGAGCTCTATGACATGAACACCGATCCGGGCGAGTTTGACAATCGAGCCAGTGATCCTTTGTTAGTAGAAACGATCAGTGACCTCGATCGCAATCTGGATCGCTCGCTGCTTGAGTTTGGTATCCAACCTAGCGGTCGCGATCTCAAGGGCGAGTAAGGTCGATCGGTTTCGGAAAGCGTTTGGATTGATTGACGTTGGTGATTGTCAGTGAACTTTTCTTTGATCAGAGGTAGCGGTATGGCTGTTCGACGACCACCGGGTGATGTGACTTATCAAAATAGTGGAAGGGTTGTTTGCGTCACGGGCGGATCGCAGGGGATTGGGCTTGCGATCGCCGAAGGATTTGCAGAGTCCGGGGCAACGGTAATTTCCTTGGATTGCATGGATTCGTCGCAGAAAAACGAATCAATCCAGCAGATCCATTGCGATGTCACTGAGTCTCTAGGGTGCGAGACTGCAATCAACCAGATTGTGAGCGAACATGGTGCAATTGATGTTCTTGTCAATAACGCGGCCATC
>Ga0181563_10001097_pt1 | contig 26836 bp, 19 predicted proteins | sample 011ome_25_FD_133759 | JGI IMG/M metagenome (GOLD analysis project Ga0181563, IMG submission 133759) | Coastal salt marsh microbial communities from the Groves Creek Marsh, Skidaway Island, Georgia - 011512CT metaG (megahit assembly) | ecosystem: Environmental > Aquatic > Marine > Intertidal...
AGAGGAGCATGAAGAGATCCTTGCTGCGTTTACTGCCAAGGATTCCGCTGCCGCGATGTTGGCCATGCGCAAGCATATCGAATCGGGTTGGAATGTATTGAAAGCGGAGTCAGAAGCTACCACAGCGGCTCAGTAGGCTGTGCTGAGGGCAATATCTTGCATGGTTTTTGTTGGCGGAGGTCTGCGCAGCCTCTGTTGCCGAAGCAGAAGAGGCTCTTGTTAATAAGCGGCGTTCGGCCGAGTTTTCATGTTTCAGTCTCGAAGGCCTTGTTCTAGTTGTATATTACCACTGGCGATTCGTTCATTTGTTGGGTTTGGGGTTTACTTTGGCCCAGGCGAACTCATCGCTGCCCTGAACTTTGGCTGCGCCGCTAGCTAAAAGAACGGCTTGTTCCCCTTCAGAGTACCCTAGCTCGGTCAAGATGGATAGCGTGTGTTCGCCCAGTTCTGGGGGTGGCAAATCCGGCAGAACTTCTTTGTGCCCAGGGAATTCGGGGACTTCAAAGTTTAGATTACGGAAGCTGACCTCGCGGAGTTTTCCGGGTTGGCGAGCCTGCTCTGCATCTAATACGCGTTCTATAGGGACGACCTCATTAAAGCCAACGCCGCCTTCTTTCAGTAGCTCGCAGGCTTTCTCAAAGCTGTGGCTAGCAATGGCAGCTTTTACGGCCTCTTCAACGCGGTCACGTTGCTTTTTGCGGCCGCGCAACTTATTCAGTTCGGGATCATTCCCTGCTTCCATGTTTAAGGCATGGGTTAGTTTTTTCCAGTGAGCGTCGGTAATGATCAGCAGGTATATCCAGCGGTCATCAGCAGTTTGATAGGCGCCATAACCCGGCATAGCAAACTCGCCGCCGGCTTCTTTTTCGGGCTTGCCTAATAGTTTGGTTTTTAATTGTACGCCGGCCAGATCTCGGGCGGCCAAATGAAGGCCTGTTTCATAGAGACCGATCTCAATGTTCCGATCTTCAGCGCTAGCCGCGGGGTTGAGCATGGCGGCCATGATGCGAATGACTGCATAGGTGCCGGCAAACTGATCATGATAAGACGGGCCTAGGCGGCTAGGACGACCATTTATGCGGTGATCATCCATAACTCCGGTTGAAGCTTCTGCTACAGGATTGGTGGCAAGATCATCGGCTTGTGGCCCGTGAGTATAGCCGCGAATATGGCAGTAAATTATATCCGGGTTGATGGCCGCAACATCAACAGCACCAATACCGAGCTTACGAGCGGAAGCGGGGGCGAGGTTATGAATGAACACATCGGCTGTGGTCAGAAGGCGCTTAAATACTTCTAGGCCTTCGGGGGTTGCCAGATTTAGTGACATCCCTTTTTTGCCGTGGCTATAGGCGATAATGGTGCCGCTGGGGCCGCCGCGAATTAGTGAGCGGGTAGTGTCTCCGGTAGGAGGTTCAACTTTGATCACTTCGGCGCCTAGCTGCGAAAGAATGTGGGTGGCAAAAGGAGCTGCGACCATTGTGCCTAGTTCAATGATCCGGCATCCGGCGAGGGGGAGGTTACTCATATTGTTAACTCAATGGTTTTAAAAATATAATGCATTATACATTACTTGTGTCGGGCGGCAATTTACATGGGGGTCAAGTGATCGGTGTCATGTGTCGTGTCAGTCCGTATTTCTAATCATCATCGAATATCGATCGTACGTGACTTGCGGGTAGCTTTTCGCTACAAAGTGACACGCTAGTGGTGGTGAAAATACTGGCCAGCTCGCCTAGAACTGTACAGGAGTAGGGGTTGGGAGCTTGATTGGCCAACCATGTGACAGCCATGTGCAACAGCGCGTTGTCAGCAAACCATTGGGGTTGAAGGGCCCCGGTATGGGTAACGCTGAACACAGCAACACCAGCAACAAAGCCACTGATAGCGCCAGCTCTAGTGACTCCGCGCCACAATAGTCCCAAAACCAGCGGGCCGGAGAGCGCTGCCATCATGCCGCCGAGCCCTACCCATACCAGCAGGAGTACATTCATTTCGACAAACTTCCATGCCAGTAGTGCAGAGATTAGCAGGGTGGCGACCGTTGCCCAGCGGCTGATGCGAAGCGTGGTAACCTCAATCTGCTCTGTAGAGCGATGATGGTGAAATCGAGGGGCCAGAGTCCGGCGATAGAGATCATTGGCGATCACTTGGCTACTGGAGATAACCAGACCATCAGCAGTAGACATTACGGCTGCCAGTACGGCGGCACCTAATAGGGCTGCTGCCCAGGCTGGGAATAGTTCGATAAATAACGTTGGAATTGCGGCATTACCGCCAGCACCCGAGCTGATCAAATCATCCCCAAAAATGGCTCTGGCAAGCAGTCCTCCAAGACCTATAGAGGGGAGCAGCATGCCCATAATAAAAACAGCGGCAATAAAATTACTGCGTTTGGAACTGTCTTTTAAGGCCCAAAGCTTATTGCCCAAGTGGGGAAGTAGGCCCAAAGGTATGGTTGCTAGGATCAGGCAGGCAATTGACCACCAAGAGCTGACTAAAGGTGATTCGGGGTTAAGATTACCAACAAAATCAGGGTTTTGGTGGCGGAGGTTTTCAATTAAGCCGGTAAGTCCGCCATCAATACCAAATCCTATCAAAAATAACACTAGAAGAAACACTGACAAGATCAGCATTAGTATGCCCTGTACGCCATCTGTCAGGATGTCGGCATGGGCGCCGCCGGACACCACGTAGATGGCCAGCACGCCACAGGTAATAAGAAGTGCCCAGAATTTTGAGAGTCCGAGCATGGTTTGAAACATCACCAGACAGGAAACGAGTTGACCGGCTAGATAGAAAAACAGCAGTAGGGAAAAGATTGCCACTAACAAGCGCAGGCTGTCGGATTGGAATCGGTCGCCCAGATACTCGGGGATTGAGCGGCTGCCAAACTTGTTGCCACTTTTGGCAACGATCGTCATGCAAATCATAACGCCGACATACACCCCTACGGGATAGAGGTATAGGACCCATAGGGCCGGCAGCCCTGTGCTGTAGGCAATGCCGGGAATGCCAATGAAGGTAGCTCCGCTAGCTGCGGTGGCTGAGTAGGCGAAGGCGAGAAAAATGGGGCCGTAACCCCCTCGTGCTGTGGCAAACTCATCGGCATTGGTGACTTTTTTTTGTCCAATGTAGCCGAAAGCCAGCATGGCCGAGATGTAAAGGATCAGAAATCCCCATGACCAGAGGAGTAAGTTAGGGCTGAGGTTGGTGGTCATAATTTTCCCCGTTTATTATCTTGTTATCTTGTTATCTTGTGTTGGGGTTGCATAACCCTTTTTAAAAATAGATGATGCATTATATATTAAGTGGTTGGCAACCCGTGTGTGTATCATTGGGGCGCACCGCTTTTTGAGGGTGGGTTGCACGCGCTCAGGCGGAGTAGAACTGCAGTTAGCGGAAACAAATTAAGAGACGAGACCTTGGTAATGGTAGAAAAATATCAGCTATTTATTGATGGAAAGTGGCGAGACAGCTCAAGTGGCGAGACGATGCCTGCAGTTAATCCCTTTAATCAGGAAGTTTGGGCCGAGATCCCCGTGGCCACAGAAGCCGATGTGGAAGAGGCAATTAATGCAGCTCGCCGGGCTTATGAAACCCAATGGCAGCATACGTCACCGGGGCAGAGGGCGGATCTACTCAATAAGCTGGCCGATCTTTTAGAGGCTGATGCTGATCGCATGGCCCTGATTGAGACCACGGATAATGGCAAAGTGATTCGCGAGACGCACTCACAGATGGGGTATGCCGCACGCATCTTCCGCTATTGTGCCAGTTACACCGATAAAATTGGTGGTAATGTCATTCCATTGGATCAAAAAGATGTGATGGATATATCTCTACGGGTTCCTTACGGCGTAATTGCCGCTATTACGGCATGGAATTCTCCAGTGGCTATTTTGGCCAATAAACTACCTGCCGCACTGGCGATGGGAAACTGTGTGGTAATCAAACCTTCAGAGCACGCGTCAGCTAGCACGTTGGAAATCGCTAAGTTAGCTGAAAAAGCAGGCTTTCCACCGGGCGTGATTAACGTGGTAACCGGCGCTGCTTCGGTGGGTAAGGCGCTAGTGGAATCCCCTGAAATCGATAAGGTCTGTTTTACCGGAAGCCCTGCCGTTGGTCGGCAGATTGCTATGGCTGCGGGAGCTAATCTTAAACCGGTTGCATTGGAGTTAGGAGGCAAATCCCCAAACATTATTTTTGCGGATGCAGATTTAGATCGAGCCATTGTAGGTGCTCTTGCCGGTATTTTTGGTGCGACCGGCCAAACGTGCATCGCAGGATCAAGATTGTTGGTGCAGCGCTCCGTCTACAGCGAAGTGGTCGAAAAGTTGGTTGAGCGAGCGAAAGAAATCGTTATGGGTGATCCGCGGTTACCTGAAACCGAAATGGGCACTGCTGCTAATCAACCGCAGTTCGATCGCATTATGGCGTTTATTGATAGGGCCAAAGAGGAAGGTGCGCGCCTGGTTGCCGGTGGTGAGCCTGAAGATTATGGTGAGCTGGCTAAAGGATTATTTATTCAGCCAACAATTTTTGCTGATGTCAGCAACGACATGTGTATTGCACAAGACGAAATCTTTGGTCCGGTTCTAGCGATTATTCCTTTTGAGGATGAGGCTGAAGCTATTGCCATTGGTAATCAAACAGAGTTTGGCTTGGCCAGTGGTGTCTGGACGGAAAGTCTCCCTCGAGCCATGCGGATGATCAAGGCGTTGCGTGCAGGAGTTGTATGGGTGAATACCTACAGAACCTCTGCACCACAGGCTCCATTTGGCGGTGTGAAAAACAGTGGCTTTGGTCGTGTGCGTGGTGAGCTTGGTTTACTCGAGTTTACTACGACGAAAAATGTGATGATCGATTACTCCGGCGACAAACGTGATCCATTTGCCATGAAGTTCAGTTAATTGCTTGGATGAAGTTATCTTTATTCATGTCTGAACATATCGACCGTAATAAAAGGTTCGTAAAAGCTTGTACATCAACAGAACTTCTAATCATTATGGCCTCTTCTCCGATTCTGCAGAAACACCTGGGCGACCTTTTTTCTTGATTTTAACTAATCAACACTGATGTTGAGCTATTGGTTCGGAAGCGGTAAGCTTGAGGTGTCGTGTGAAGAGTGGTCTCTGGATGAGGTTCCTGATCAGGACAGTTGATCCACGAGATGACGGAGACTTCTTAGGTCAGTGAGTCGTGTGCAGTGGGGATGGCGCACATGAATCTAGGAAATCCAGTAGTCACTGATACGTATAATTAGACAGTGAGACCATGAGGGGGAAACCCATGAATCGGAGAGAGTTCCTGCAATGTGCCGCCATCATGGTGGGCAGCGCTGGCGCAGCCGGCCATGTGATGGCGCTGAGCCAGGCACAGATGATCCATTTGGCATCGGCAGATGATTATGTAAAACAGCCAGCAAATCTGTTTACCGTTGAACAGCGTGCTATCGTCAACGCCGCGGCGGAGGTCATTATCCCTCGAACTGATAGCCCGGGTGCAATTGATGCCGGTGTGCCACATTTTATAGAGTTGATGGTGCAAGATTGGCTCAACCCGGAAGAGCGTCTCATTTTTATGAGCGGACTCAAAGATCTGCAAGAGCGCATCCCCAAAGAACTCGGGGCGTCTTACGACAAGCTGTCGGCTGAGCAGCAGTTGGCGGTGCTAGAGGCTTTGGAGAACGAGGCCAGCGGCAGCCCTTGGTATGCGCAGGGTAATGTGCGCCGAGCCTATATCAGTGATGCGCCGTTTATCTGTCAGCTTAAGGAGCTGACTATCTGGGGGTTCTTTACTTCGGAAGTAGGGTGTACACAGACACTGCGATACAAGCCAATGCCGATGAAATTCGATGGGCACTACCCGCGCGAACCCGGTGATACCACCTGGGCCCCTCACGCCTTTTATCGCTGAGATTTAGAGTCAGCTAGGGATTGCTTGATATGATTACAACAACAAGCTACGACTTTGACGCCATTGTCGTGGGCTCCGGTGTTACCGGTGGCTGGGCAGCGAAAGAACTGACAGAAAAAGGTCTGAGTGTACTGGTGCTAGAACGTGGCCGAGATCTGCAACATGGCACCGGTTATCTGGGTGAGCACGCGCCCAGCTGGAAGCTTCCCTTTAACGGGAAACCGCAGCGAGAGCTGGAAGCGGAAAACTATGAAGTGCAAAGTAAGGTTTACGCTTTCAGTACGGCCAATATGCAGTTCTGGAACAACGACAAACTCAATCCCTATGCTACGGACGAGGGCTCACAGTTTAATTGGTTTCGCGGTGGCGTGGTGGGCGGCCGCTCACTGACGTGGGGACGTCAGACCTATCGCTGGAGTGAAGAAGACTTTAAGGCCAATGCCAAGGATGGCCACGGTATTCCCTGGCCAGTGGATTACGATGAAATAGCCCCGTGGTATAGCTATGTGGAAAAGTTTATTGGTGTGAATGGTCGCAAAGAGGGGTTGCCACAACTCCCCGACGGTGAATTCCAGAAGCCCATGCCCTGGTATGCGGTTGAAGAGACCATTGCTGAGCGTTTGAAAAAAAGCGCTCCCGAGATCACCCTTACCAATGCTCGTACGGCAATTCTCACTGAAGACTTGCCTGGTCGCGCGGCTTGCCACTACTGTGGCCCGTGTGAAAACGGATGCTCCACAGGTAGTTACTTCAGCTCGCAGAGTTCCACGCTGCCCGCCGCTCGCGCTACCAAAAAGATGACTCTGCGTGCTAACTCTGTGGTGGAGCGTCTGGAGTATGATCCCGCCTCTGGCACGGTCAGCAAAGTACATGTGATCGATTCCGAAACGCTCGAGCGTCATGTGTTTTCGTCACGCATTGTATTCCTGTGTGCCTCGACCGTGGGTTCCACACAGCTCCTGCTAAACTCGACCAGTGAAGCGTTTCCCAACGGCCTAGCCAATCGCAGCGGCGTGTTGGGACAGAACCTGATGGATCATTTCCTTGGCCTCGGCACTGTGGGCATGTTCGCCGATAACCTCGACACTTATTTCGCAGGCAATCGTCCGACAGGTTTATATATTCCCCGCTTTCGTAACCTGCCAGGCCAGACAGAAGAATTGGATTTTGTACGCGGCTACGGGTTTCAGACGGCGATTAGCAGCAGCAATTGGATGGGACAGTTAAATGCGAAGGGTTTTGGAGCAGGACTAAAAAACAGCCTTAGTCAATTGCGAAACTCCTGGACGTTTTACGCCGGTGGTTTTGGTGAATGCCTCCCCAATCCCAAAAACCGTATTTACTTGAGTAACAAGAAAGACCGCTATGGTATGCGGCAGGTGGCCTTCGAGTTCAATTGGGGGGAGAACGAAAAAGCCATGGCGCGCGATATTCAGGCACAGGGCAAACGCATTTTGGAGGCAGGCGGTGCGGCGTTTACCATGTCGTTTGGCGATGTTGAGAATCTGTCGATCCCGGGTTCTGGTATTCACGAAATGGGTACGGCGCGCATGGGTGACGATCCCGCTCAGTCTGTGCTGAATAAGTACAATCAGGCCCACGATGTGCCCAATTTATTTGTCACTGACGGCTCCTTCATGACCTCTTCATCCTGCGTAAATCCATCACTGACCTACATGGCCTTTACGGCCCGCGCCTGTGATTATGCCGTTAAACAACTGCAGGCGGGCGCTCTTTGATAGTCGCGCTCGTTAACTCATCAAATGTCCGAGGCAACAATATTTTCTGAGGCTTGGACTCGAATTCTGAGCCTCTATCCTGTAAATCGATTCTGCCGCACATCATCTGAGGACCGCATTGGTACTGACTACGACAGGCTGTCAGGTGCAACCGCCCGAGTCATTATGAGTGAATAAGATCGACAAGCATCATTTGATTGTGATCGCTGATATAGGTATCGAACCGGTTGAGAGGCAGTTGGTTTTGCGGTTACGCAGCTTCGTTAACGTTAAGGGGTTGATTGCCTCTAACTTCTGAGCATTTACATGGTGAGGCGATTCCATCGCGGAAACTTCGCCCGCAGTTCCTGTAAATGGATAGGTCGTGAACTGCATGCGGATTATTTAGCGTGTCAATTCGAACCTGAGTTACCCCAAAATCGACTTGACCGCTGGGGCAAAGTTGAAGATTATATTGAACACGTGTTCAGCATTGCTGTCCGGTGCCAAGAAAACGGTGGGCGCTGTGTAATTCCCGCCGAAGCCGATCAACTTAATATCGGCACGTCTTCAGCCCAGCAAACACACGCTGTCGTGCAATATCGACATCCTGTACGACGAGCAAATATCTTTAAGATTGGATTATTTATGAAGAACGAAGTTGTTTTTTTGGCCCTTCTAAGCATCATCGCCTTGCCATTGGGAGCAGCCACCACGGAAGATGTTCGCACACCGAATATCGTGCTGATCCTAGCGGATGATATGGGCTTTTCCGACATCGGAAGCTATGGCGGTGAGATTGACACACCCAATATCGATAGACTTGCGGAAGAAGGCGTCAGGTTCAACCAGTTTTACAATACAAGCAGGTGCAGTAGCACCCGAGCATCTTTGCTTACAGGCATGTACCCTCACATGGTGCAAATGGGGCATCTGGCGGGGAAGCGTTTCAATGAGGTTGACGGCTTTCGTGGCGATCTAGACCAGAAAGTCCCCACTCTCGCAGAAATCCTTCGGCGCGCTGGATATACCAGCTACATGGCGGGCAAGTGGCACCTTGCAAACTACGATGTGGGAGAGCTGACAGGCAAATCCAGCATTGCCGACTTAGCCAATACCCCGTTAAAGCGCGGCTTCACCGGTTTTTACGGGAATATGCTGGGTGGTACGAATTACTTCAATCCGCGCTACCTGTATTCCGGCAATACGCTGGTTGAGACGGTTGATGATGGCTTCTACTATACGCATGCCATCTCGGAATCATCTGTAGACTTCATCAGCGGTCATCTGGTCGATAGCCCTAGCCAGCCATTTTTTCTCTACGTTGCCTACACCGCCCCCCACTGGCCGATTCAGGCACCGGAATTGACTATCCAAAAATATGAACAGCGCTACCAGCAAGGTTGGGACGAGGCGCGGCGTCAGCGCTACGAGAAGCAGACTGATCGAGACCTTATTGGCAAGAAAACAACCCTTCCGCCAAGGGCGAAGGGTATCGAACCGTGGGAGTCTGTTGAAACAAAGACTGGCAAGCGCGCCGCATGGCTGTTCACGCCGCTATGGTGGAAGAGCTGGACAAGGGTGTGGGCGAAATCGTGAACACCCTGCGCGCTCGCTCTCAATTGGATAACACTTTGATTATCTTCCTTTCTGACAATGGCGCCAGTGCTGAGGTGATACCCTCTCCTAAAAATGAGCAACAGAAAAAAATGCTCGCAAAGTTTCTTGGTAAATATACGCCGTCCTCCGGGGAGTCTATGAATTTTGGCAATGATCCAAATCTGCTCCCGGGAGGGAAAACTGAACTGCAGACTCTGGGCGACGAGTGGGCCCAGGTGTCCAATTCTCCGTTTCGCCTCTACAAAAGCTGGGTTCATGAAGGGGGTATCGCCAGCCCATTGATTATCCGTGGTCCCGCAGTGGCGGGCAAAACCGGCAGAATAACTCAAACCGTGGGACACGTAATTGATATTGTCCCAACAGTGATGGACCTGCTGGCCAGTTATGGGCTGAGTTTCTCCACCATCGGTAACTTCGACGGTCAGTCACTGCTCCCCGCTTTGAGGGGAGATGCACAGCGCCGTGACATTTTGTTTTTCGAACACGAGGGCAACCGCGCGGTCAGGGATGGACGCTGGAAACTCGTTGCTGAGCACGGGAAGGACTGGGAACTGTACGATATGCAGGAAGATCGCGCAGAAACCAGAAACCTAGCCGAAATGTACCCCGAACGAGTTGCGCAAATGACTGCTCAGTACCGGGAATATGCCAAGACCCACAAGGTGCTCTCTTGGGATCAAGTCAATACCAATACCACTCAGCACTGATTGGTGCTCTAGACGGAGGTGTGGCAGATGAGCGCAGTATGTCCCCCGGGGATTCATGATCATCCTATGAAAGGAATAAAAATGCTGAGTGATAAACGGTTTAAGGACGGTCTTCCCATTGTGCGCGGCATCCTGCTTTTTGGTGCCGTTATGACTCTTCTGGTGATTGCAGGTTGCGCCAATATCGAGGGCAATACCGGGGCGAAGCCGCAGATGGGCCAATTGTCGCCCATTGAATACGTCGCCCCGGAACTTCGCGAGGCATTTCGCCAGCGCGCGGAAGCGTGGGGAAACAACGGTGTTACGTATTCCGATGAGACGCTTGCAAGGTTTCGTATCCAAGCCGACAAGTTGGGTAGCCGTTCAGAAGTTCTTGCCGAGCCAAGGGTTGAAGAGGTAATGATTCCAGGCCCCGAGGGCGCCCCTGATGTTAGAGTCTATGTCATTGGCGCACACGCGCTTCGCAAGCGTCCGGCGATCCTCTTCATGCACGGTGGTGGTTACATTATTGGGGCCGCTAAATCGGATGTTCCCCGTCTACAGGAGCTGGCGCAGAAGCACGATGGCGTAATCGTTACCGTCGATTATCGTCTTGCGCCGGAAACCGGGTTTCCAGGCTCGCTGGAGGACAACTACGCCGCTCTTAAGTGGCTCTCCGGTAACGCGGAAAAGTTTGGTGTAGACCGGGAGCGCATTGTGGTGATGGGTGACAGTGCGGGAGGTGGGCACGCTGCAATGCTGGCAATTGCAGCCCGGGATCGGGGTGAAATCCCTATCAAAGCCCAAATACTAACGTACCCAATGCTCGATGATCGTACCGGTAGCACCCGAACAATGCCTTATTGGATGGGTTATGGTTCCTGGAGTCCTGCGGCAAATCAGTATGGCTGGAGTGCTCTGCTTGGGGTCCCAGCCGGTTCCGAACAGGTGCCCGCAGGTGCAGTGCCTGCTCGGGTCAAAGATTTGTCAGGTTTGCCGGACACATTCATTCGCGTTGGCTCCATCGACCTGTTTGCTGAGGAGAATATTGAGTACGCCAGACGACTGGTGCATGCGGGAGTGCCTACAGAGTTAGTCGTTATCCCGGGTGGGTTCCACGGCTTTCAGCGCATGATGCCGGAAGCCGAACTATCGAAACAGTTCAACGAAGCTTTAGATACGGCGATTACCAAGGCGTTCGGCGTGCGAGCAAAGCAAGAATAGCATGGTAAGAATACAATGAAGCTAAATCGCCAAAGTCGCCTCTCACTGTATTATCTGATCAACGTGGGATGGCATGGTCTCCTATCAGTATTACTCACTCTGATGGCTGTCTCTCTCGTCTGGGCTGCCCCCCTTGGGCTGGTATCGGTTCCTGTAGGAGGTGCCGTTGTACAGGGGCGCGTCGATGATGGTGTGGAGCGTTTTTTAGGCATTCCCTACGCCATACCGCCCGTAGGCAGTCATCGCTGGAAAGTGGCTCAGCCTGCATTGCGTCATGAGGGCTTATTGCAGGCGCAGACTTACGGTGCGGCGTGTCTGCAACGTCTACATCCTCGACGCCCGAAATTAGAGCTGAGTGAGGATTGCTTAACGCTCAATGTGTGGCGGCCTGAAAAGTCACAACATAAGTCCATGCCTGTCATGGTGTGGATTCACGGTGGTGGCTTTACCACGGGCAGTGGACAGATACCGGGCGAGGTACTGGCTCGCGAAGGGATTATTGTCGTTTCACTCAATTACCGATTGGGCGCACTCGGCTTCTTTGCTCATCCCGCGCTTAAGAGTTCAGTGGCTAATTTCGGTCTGAGCGATGCGACTCAGGCATTGAAGTGGGTGCACGACAACATCGCTGACTTTGGAGGAGACCCGGCCAACGTCACGCTGTTTGGGGTATCGGCCGGTGGCATGATGGTCAACTTGCTTTTGGCGAGTGAGCAAGCCGAGGGGCTGTTCCAAAAAGCCATCGCTCAGAGCGGATATATTACCTGGCCATTACCGGTGACAGAAGAAGAAAAGGCCAAAGCAGTGCGAGATATTGATGGTCGCACTATGGCAACGGCTGAACAAGAGTGGCAACAGCGGGTAAAAGCTGTCGCGCCAGACGCGACGACAGCTGATGCATTACGAGAATTGAACGGTCAGATCTTAGTCGCTGCAGTGAACGGATTTGCCCGCCCCATTGTCGACGGTGTAACAATACAAGATCAACCGTACCGTTTGGCGGAGAGTCGCTCGCGAGAAGTTCCATTAATTACCGGCGGTAACAGTTTCGAGGGCAGCATCATGCCTTACTCGGGTATCTCTGTGGCGCAATATCAGCAATCATGGGCTGGGCAGACCGAGATTTTTAGTGATCTCTATGCCAGTGATCTGCGATACGATTCAAATCTGGCCTATAGCCGGGCCTTTGGTGATGAACGCTATCTGTTTTCGGCGTACTATTTAGCCCAGGCATGGCAGAGCAAAGCCACGCGGGTATGGCTTTACTACAACGATATGCCTCCCTCAGAGCAAGAGCCGGGTGCGCCTCATGGTATTGATAAGCAGCTCCTGTTTTACCCTGATTCATTGCCCACTGATCGGGTCAAAAAACAGGGGGAAACCCTGCGTAACTACTGGCTTAACTTCGCCCGTTACGGCGACCCCAATGGTAAGCAAGAAGAGAAATGGCCTCCGTATCGTCTGTCGACACGGCAATGGCTGACCCTGAGCGAAACGCAGCGCACCGCTGTTGTGAAGTCAGAAACGATGCAAGTGCTACAGCAGCGTCTGAAAGCGCGTGAGAGGCTCATACAGCCTTACCAGCGTTCAGGTGTGTTAGAAACATCCAAGGGGCGTTGATATGATACGTCGCGCTTGTCCCTTAAGCCCTTAGTGTAACCCTGATCTTTGAACATAGGTGTGCTTAGAATTTTAGCATCTCCTGAGAGCAGTAGATCGACTGTAGAGCGGCGCAACGCAATCCGCCACACGCCATCGCGCTTTTCTAGCCGGTCTACATAACGGCCACTGATGATGCGTGCGCTGACACCATCGCGGTTGAGGAGGCACACCATTACATAGCTTTCACAGTAAGCTTCGTTGCCGTCGATGTTACAGGTGTGAGTGGTGATATTGTGGGTGTGAGCTAGAGCGCCCGCCTCATGAACCTGGTTTGCCCAGCTAGCGTACTTCGAGCCTGAATTTAGAACATAGCCGTGTTCGTCTAAACCATCACTGTGATACGTGCTACTAAGTAGCTCTTCATCAAAACGGTCACACCCACGGGCATGGTTGGCGATACAGTCTAGAATTTCACTGCGGTCCTTAAGGTATTGCACATCTTTAATCAGATTTTGAAGGGTTATGTCCTGCGTCATGATGCTCTCTTTTCCTTAAAAAAATACGATTTCTCTTGTTTCATATCAGCGAATTACGAACGGGTATTGCTCTCGTGGTGCAATCTTGTGGGTATCGCGATAGGAGGGCGGCTGTCGGCCACCCTCGTCGGTAAAGCCGTACTTTACTGCCATCTCGGCTCCAATTACCGTTGTCCCACTGATCGCTAATAGTTCGGGGTCATTGTAAAGCGCCCACACCACGTGCCCTGTAAATTCAGGAGTCTCCGTAATGTTTTCCAGATAGCTATACTTTTCCGGATCGGAATCGATGACCCTTTTTAAACGCTCAGTTTTAAGAGCACCCATCCAAACAGAGAGCGCGGCGACGTTAAAACTCTTAAGGTCTTCAGCCATGTCGGCAGCAAACTTGTCCATGCCGGCCTTGTGCGCCCCATAGACCGGGCCGTAGACATAGTGCACAGACCCCGAGGCAGAGGTGAACATGATTAGACCTCGCCTTTGCTCTACCATAATGGGCGCGGCAAAGTAGCTTGCCACGTAGCTGCTGCGCAATCCCACATCCAGCATATCGACAATGCCTAATGGCTTTTCCCAGAAGTTGCCTGGTGCAGTGAGTTCATCGTTCAGTGCACAGGCATTATTTACCAGAATATCGAGTCGTCCTTGTTCACTTTTAACGTGTTCAAACAGTTTTTTCACCTCTTCATCATTGGCGTGGTCCACGCGCATGGCAATCCCTTTGCCACCTGCCGCACTCACTGCTTCGGCAGTTTCATAAATGGTGCCAGGAAGATTTGAGTCACCTGTTTTTTGTGAGCGGCCCGTGACATACACCGTGCAGCCGTAGCTTCCCAGAGCGATAGCGATACCTCGTCCAGCACCGCGGCTTGCCCCCGTGACAACGGCAACAGTGGGAAGATGGGGTATGGATTTTGGCTTCCGAGTTTTTTTGTATGTCTTTTGCATGGGTATCATTCTGAGGGAACATTTCGCTAAATAAAGGGCTCATCTCCGGCGATCTGAGTGCGATACATTAAACGCCCGCTATCCAGTGGGTAGGGTGTGGCGCGGTGCATAGTGCCGGTATTGTCCCAGATTACTAAGTCTCCCAGTTGCCATTCATGACTGTATACAAATTCTGCCTGAGTTGACCAGTCTCGCAGTCTAGTCAGTAAAGCACGACTTTCTCGCAGCCCCATGCCTTCGATGTGGGAAGCGGTGGCCCCCAGAACCAAAGACTTGCGTCCGGATCGATGCGTCCAGACCAATGGTAAGGTATTGGGCTTTAGGTTCTGCCACATTTTAAGCGTTTTGTAACTGGGTTCGGGATCAACGTAGAGTTGCGCGGTCTCAAACATATGAACCACTTTTAATTCCTCCAATGCGCGTTTTTCATCGTCGGGGAGTGCATCATAAGCGGCATAGGTGTTAGAGAACTCTGTTCGCCCACCACTCTCAGAGAGACGCCTTGAACTCATTACCGAGGCAAAAATGGGAATGTCCAGCATCGTGCCATCTATGTGCCAGAAAAAAGCCCCTTTGATGTAATCGGCATTGGGATTTTCCAGTGGATCCAAACTGATTTTTGTCACTTTGTAATCATGAATATCGGTCGTATTTAACGTCCGAGTGAATGCGAGTTGCTGTTCATCTGTCAGATTCAATCGAGGAAATGCAACCACGCCGCGTTGCTCAAGCAAAGTCCGAATTTCGGTGGAATAAGCACCCTCGATTAACGCCTGTATGTCATGGACGTGCAGTTCGGTGGCGATGTTTGGGGTCAGATCGATACAGGTAAGGCCCGCTGCAGCACTCGTGGTCTCGATGGTCGTCATTTCAATCACTCTAAATCGGTGGCACAAGAAGGTGTTACACGAAACAATGCTGAACACGTGTTCAACACTTTTAACAGGCAAAGCACTTGGTTGTCAAGTGGTGAGGGAGTGAGGTTGGTGGAGAGAGGTAGGGAGAGAGCTAAGGTTCCAACATGTCGAGAAGCGACTTCACAATACTAATGGCCTCATCGTGACCTCGAGTGATCCCAAGACCCTCTTCCATAACTAAGGTGCGTGCAACCGCAATTAGCACAACACTTAAACCATCAGGGCCGCAGCCATCGGGCAGCTTCGACAGATCGGAGAGTTTACTCAGTAATTCCGATCGACTACCTCGGATATTGTGAGTATGGAGGGCGATTTGGTCGCGGATCACCTTACGGTGATTAGCCAGAGCCATAAACTCCAGTGCGAGTGCATTGCGACTTTTGCTGTAATAGGTACGCCAAAGACTCTCAAGTGAGTCGATTGCTTCCGCCTCCTCATGGAAGCGTTGAGTCTCAATGCTGCGAAGCCAGACGGCCAGTAACAGATCATCAGTGGTAGGAAAGTAGTAGTGTACCAACGACGGCTTGATATCAAGTTCTTTGGCGACCCGCCTACTCGTAACGGATGCGTAACCCTCTGAAATCATCAGTCGCTCTACTTCATCCAATATCTTGGCCCGCGTGGCTGATGTCTCAGAACCAATGCGGATGGATGATTTGCGTTTCGATGATATTTGTCGATTTGACATTATTTATGCTTGTTTTGGGGTTTCAATAAAAGTCAGCGTATGAATCCATACGAAAGTGTACGGCGCCCTGAAGCAGAGTGCAAAGTCTGGTTCACGAACATTATCCGCTAAGACCATTGAGCATGAAGCCTGCAGATAGAGTAAAGGTGGGTGAATGAGAGAGCGTTGAATCGAGGGTGAGTTTCAGAAAAACGTCCGTATCGGCATCTGACCACTAGATGCGGCTATTAACCCCGCCAAGCCAGCGAAATTGGTGAAGGTGGATGGATTTTTCAGCTTGGTTTCAGGTTTCCTGCTTATAGTGTTGGGGAATACCGATTAGTAGCCAGAATAACCGCTACGTTCATAAGCGAGGGTAATTAACTAAGGGATCCGTGTTGTCTTTACTGCGAGGTGTGGAATGAATTTGAGGAAAGTGGTGTTGGCGGCAACGATAGTGCTTAGCTCTGGCGCTTGTGCTAGCGCTTCAGAGGTGGCGCCTTATCAGCCAGCTCTTGAGTTAGACCTTGAATCTATGCCTTTGGTTAGGTTGGTAGACGAACGCTACATGTCTTTTCAGATAGGCATGTCACATTTGACTGGCGGGGAGACTTGGAAAACCTACGATGATAAAAATGGGCAGGGTGAATCCAAGCAGGATGACAGTTTTGAGGCTATTCGAGAGTTTCGAGCCCCGACAGATCTTACGAATCAGCGTCTACGCAACTTAACATCTGCTTTAGCACCGCTTTATATCCGCTACGGCGGCACGACAACCAATTCTGTCTACTTTCAGGATGATGAGGGCCCTCGGATAAAGCAACCACCGGAAGGCTATCGCTGGATTCTTACCCGTGATAGCTGGAAAGGAGCGTTGGAGTTTGCCGATGCCGTTGATGCTAAGGTACTGACAGGTTTTACCGTTAGTGATGGGGTGCGTGATGAGAATCATGCCTGGACGCCAGCTCACGCCGCGCCATTTTTGCGTTACACCCAGTCAATTGGTGGTGAAATTTATGCCGCAGAGCTTTACAACGAGCCTAACGCCAGAGAACCAGGTCGGACCGAAAAGGGTGAGAGTGCAGAGGCGTTTGCTCGAGATTTTGCCCTGTTTCGGTCTTTTATGGACGAGGCCTCTCCGAATACCAAGTTAGGTGCTCCTGGCGTTGCGGAACTGGGTACTCCGGTGCCTGTCGCTTCGCTACAAACGGTAACGCCCGAGCAATACATGTCCTCCGAGCCCAGAGTAGAGGCGGATCTGATCACTTACCATTTCTATGGGGCCGTATCGGAGCGCTGTATTCCCTCGAGCTCGCCTAGTGGCATTTCAGCTGAGCAGGCGCTCACAGAGGAATGGCTCCAGCGCCCCGACAGAACCTTTCAGCGTTACAAAGCCTTGAGGGATCAATTTGCACCTGATGCCCCGATCTGGTTGACGGAAACCGGAACGGCTGCATGTGGTGGCACGCGCTGGCAGCCGACCTTTCTTGAAACCTTCCGCTTTTTGGACACACACGCACGGTTGGCAAAGCAAGGGCTGGATGCAATTTTTACTCACGCGCTAATCAGTGGCAGCAATGGCGTTATTGATGAGAAAACACTGGTTCCCAATGCAAACTATTGGGCGGCTTTATTGTGGCGTCGATTGATGGGAGTAGAGGTTTTAGATACCGGCGTCCAGCAATCGGGCCTGCATACTTATGCGCATTGTCAGCGCGGTGGTAACGGTAGTGCGGTCATATTGGCAATTAACTATCAGCCAGTGTCAACGACCATCAATATTCCTGGTGCCGCCGAGATTTATTCGTTGACCGCACCAGAGTTACAAAGTCGCACCGTATTGCTGAATGGGCAGGCCCTGCAAGTAAATGCTGACGATACTTTGCCCGATATCACTGGCAAGCGTCTTAGCAGTGAGCGAATTGAACTTGCACCCACCAGTATCAATTTTGTTGTGGTTGAGAGTGCGGGTAATAAAGTGTGTGGGGCACCGCTATAGATTTTGTACTTACATATCGGGCTCTACGCTTTCTGGTCCCCCGGGCGCTAATGATAAAAGGTTTTTTATTTGCGGGTGGTGGTGAAGTTGCAGCCTTCTTGTGTTCGCTCTGTTCTGGATTTAATCAATATCGGTTAATGCCCGCCACTGTTGTTCTACATAACCGACTGGCTCATTTTGTCACTCAGGTAAGGTAATCGCTCTGGGTAATTAAAGTCCAATAATGAGAATGATTGAATAACAATAAAAACTATTTTTTAAGACGACACAGGCAAGAGGTTAATTAATTTGACTTATTTCAAAGAGTTCAAGATAAATTGGTACGTTTTACTCGCTACCTTCATAGGAATTTCAACGGGAAACGCGCTGAGTCATTACACTCTAAGCCTTTTTGCTCCGGAGCTGATTTCAGAATTTGGTTGGACTAGGGCGCAATTTGCATTGGTGGGAACGCTGCAGATTATATCCGTAGTCGCTCTACCAATAGCTGGGCGTTTTACCGATCGTTTTGGCGCTAGAATTGCGGTAGTTGTCGGATTTTTTGCGATATCCCTGGGGTTTTTCTGGTTCAGTATCATGAGTGGCAGCCTCACGGAATTTTTTGTCATCTGGGGGTTGCAACACATCTTTGGTGTGCTGACTACCTCGCTCGTATTCACTCGTGTAGTTGTTGAGCGCTTTGATAGAGCTCGCGGTAGCTCTTTGTCTCTACTCATGATGGGGCCACCCTTATCTGGCGCCATTGTAGCCCCGATTTTAGGCTCCTTGATTGCTGCTGAGGGTTGGCGAGTTGGTTTCATTGCGTTAGGTCTTGCGTCAGCTCTGGGTGGCCTAATTTGCGTATCTATGATGGGGCGTAAGAAGCGAGAAGCGCCTAAAAAAGAGCTGGCACAATTTGACCGAGCTGAACTGATGGCCATTGTCCGCACCCGTGCTTTTCTCTTATTGGTAGGCGGTATGTTTCTGATAAACATTCCACAGGTCCTTGCCGCATCACAAATTAAACTAGTCGTAATGGCTAATGGCATTTCAGACCAAATGGCGACATGGATGGTGTCACTCTATGCCGTTGGCGTCATTCTGGGTCGATTAACTTTTGGTTTGGCGCTGGACCGCATCAGAGCGGACCTTGTGGCTCTTATTGCTTTGAGCTTGCCAGCTATCGGCTACGTAGTTTTGGCAATGCCCCTTGAAGCCGCATGGTTTATTGGTGGGGCGATTATTATTGTCGGTGTGGCGCAGGGAGCTGAGGGGGATATCGGTGCTTATATGGTATCGCGTCACTTCTCACTCAAAAATTACAGTTTGATTCTCGGTTTTGTAAAAACTGGACTGGATGCAGGTGGCGCGATCGGTGCGCTCGTCTTGAGTTTTACGCTAGCCTCGACCGGAAGCTATAACAGCTTTCTGTATATCGTCGCTGTTTCATCAGTATTGGGCGCCATTTGTTTCTTTCTAACGGGACAAGCGCCCGATAACTCAGAGAATCTGGATAATAAAACTGATTTAGATAATCAGACAGCGACGTAGGTCACCTGAATTAGATGGGTATGCGTTAATAAATGAATAGGAAATTGCTAAATATAATTTGAAGGTGGGAGTGGATATAACTATGTGGTGGCAAGAACCGCAAAGAATCGTGCAAACGAATTTGCGCCTGATTGACGCAGGTCTCGACCCGCAAACCTTGGCTGGCGATTTAAAAGCGTTTGGTGCTACCGCTATGCTGTTTAACGTCGGTGGTATTTTTTCGTGGTACCCCTCGAAATTACCCTTGCAAGCGCCAAACCCCAAGCTGCAGCAGGGGCGTGATCTTGTCAGTGAGATGGTGACAGCAGCTCATGAAGAGGGCATTAAAGTTATTGGGCGTTACGATTTATCCAAGGGAACCAGCCCCGCTTTTGAGAAACACCCTGATTGGTTTTGTCGTGGTATTGACGGTATGCCTTTTGAGTATCATGGCACTTATCAAGCTTGTGTTAATGGGGGATGGTATCGCGCGCAAGCTATGGAAGTAATAAAGGAAACTCTGTCCCGTTATCCTCTTGATGGCTTGTTCTTCAATATGTTCGGGTATCTGCGAACTGATTACAGTTACGCTGCCTACGACGTGTGCCATTGTGATAACTGTCAGAGGACCTTTAAAGAGTTCTCTGGCATGAATTTGCCTGCGTCATATCATCCGTCCGAGCCGGCCTTGCGTGAATATCTCCGTTTTCAGGATGTCACCAGTCAGGAATTGAGAAGCGCTTTTCGAAACCTGATTAAAGAGGTTCGCCCGGACATTGGCATTTCAAATGCGGGTAAGCAGAGTGACTTTTTTCGTGGTGAAGTCAATCGTCGCCTAGACCGCGATCAGGAATGGATTTATCAATCAGGTGAGCAAGCTCGAACTTACCGTTCCATGGGCGCGAACAAGATTCGATACTCAAGTGCTTTAACCCATTTTGTCGATTTCCCCTGGCGCTACGCTTCGGAATCTGCCCCATTGCAAGTTTTACGATTGGCACAGCAATTGGCCAATGGCGCTGATCCACATTACTATTTTATGGGTACGCCGTTTCAAGTTGATCGCGAACCGATGTCTGCAGTGAGTGCGGTTTTTGATCTCCATCGAAGGTATCAAGCGCAATATGCTGATTTGGAATCTGTTGCGAATGTAGGTTTATATGCTTCGGCTAAATCCGCGCGTTTCGGACAGGGAACTAGCAACAAGGCCTTTCGCGGTGCTTACCAAGCACTGATGGATGCAGGAATTGGTTTTGATATTGTCCATGACTCACGCACCCTAGACGAAGACTTTGTTGAATCGCATCAACGCTATGATGTCATTGTCATACCGGGTTGCGACTGTATGAGCCAACAGGAAGTTAGAGCGCTGGATGCTTATGTCGAGGCCGGTGGTTCGCTAGTGGTTACTGGTGATGTTGCAACCCACGATGAGCATGGTGCTGAGCTGACAGAGTTTCGCCTGAACAGTCTACCAGTCCATCGCGAGTTTTCCCGTCATGAAAGTATGCGGGGTGGGTATATGGTAGTAGATCGCGAGCATCCACTCCCGATTGAGACTGATGTCGTGTTAATGGATGGGCCTTACTTCCAGTCAACCCCAAAGTCTGGAGCCCGAGCACTGCATACTATTCAGTTACCACAACGTTTTGGTCCACCGGAACTGTGTTTTGCTGATCCGGAATGCAGTTCATCTTTACCTGCATTGATCAGTGGCCAGTATGGTAAAGGCCAGGTTACCTATATTCCGTGGCAGATTGACGTACTGTATGCGGCTCATTGTTTATCTCCTCATCGTGAAATTATTGCGGGTAACGTTGCTTCAAGATGCAAGGCTCCGGTTGCCACATTAACGGGCGCCAGTCGTGTGGAAATGACCGTACAACGCCAAACAACAACCGGCGATGTACTCATTCACATCATTAACTATTCGGGGCAAAGCGGTAATGGCTGCTTAGAGCCGGTCCTCATTCATGATGCTGAACTTACATTGCGCGAGTGCGAAGGGATGACTTGTAAAGCGTTAGTTGCAAATCAAATGTTAGAGCTTAAAGGTGACAAGGGAACGAATGCTCGGCATGTCAGTTTGCCGCCTATCGGGGTCTTTGAGGTCCTGTGGTTATCACATGGAAGAGCGCAAGGCCAAATGAGCGACGTTTAACAACATCGACTGAGAGTTAACCGAGTTATGTCAGACAAAACTATTCTTGTTGATAACAAGCTGCCCTTTAACCAGCTCCATTGGCAGAAATTGAACTCAACCTTCGCCCCTCATTCTATATCGCGAGTTGATCTCGATAATCACACGGCTGTAAATGAGCTGTTAAAGGAGGCAGAAATTGCCATTCTTGCAGGCGACCTTGATGAACGCTTCATCGCTGCGCCAAAGTTAAAGTGGGTGCATTGTGATCATGCCGGATTGACGCGCTCTGCTCGCCCCGAAGTCTTTGATCGAGGCTTGATTGTGACGGGTTCTGCTGGGCGATCCGGCGCGGCTCTGGCCGAGCACGTGATGATGTTTTCGTTGTTGCTGTGCTCGGGATATGTGGGTTTTTATGAAGCGCAAAAAAAACATGAGTGGCGCAGGGTGCCGGAAATGAGCAATCTGCGAGCCTTGTATGGCAGAACGATTGGCATATTAGGCATGGGTAATACCGGTAGAGCACTCGCGAAAAGAGCGAAGGCTTTTGAGATGAATGTACTCGGCTATCGCCGTCGCGATTTACCTGCTCCAGAGGGGGTTGATCGTATGTATGCTAGTGACAAGGGAGAGGGTATTGATGAAATTTTGGCGCAGGCCGATATTCTAGCCCTGGTATTAAATTTGTCTGATGCCACCCATCACATGATTGGAGCTGAACAAATAGCGGCCATGAAAAGATCGGCAATTATTGTCAACCTATCTCGTGGCGGTGTGATTGATCAAGATGCATTGATTGCGGCGTTAAAAGAAGGACGTTTAGCGGGGGCGGGTTTAGATGTTACTGACCCTGAGCCTCTGCCGCCCGAGCATCCTTTGTGGGATACCCCTAATGTGTTGATAACACCGCACTTTACCGCAGCTCTACCCGATAAAACTGACCGCTCAGTGGCGATGATTACGGAGAATATTCGTCGTTATCTGGCTGGTGAACCGATGTTGAACAAACTAACTAAAGAAGATCTGTGGACTAAAGCGTAGTCACAGCCCCTCAACTACTGAAGTGGCCCGTACTGCCTCTGCTAATAATCAAGAAGCATTTGAAATAATCACTTTTAAAAACTGATCAGGAGAAATGATGATGAATATTGGATTCATTGGTTTGGGCGTTATGGGGCGTCCAATGGCGCAACATTTGATCGAAGGGGGGCATACCGTTTACTTGAACAGAGTAAAGGAAAACTCCCAGTATTTAGTTGAGAAAGGTGGTGAGGCTGTTGCCAATGCAAAGGCGGTTGCCCAAGCATCGGATCTTGTTATCTTGATGCTACCCGATACAGCCGATGTTGAAGCTGTCCTGTTTGGTTCAGAGGGGGTTGCCGAGGGATTAACAGCGGGTAAAACAGTAATTGATATGAGCTCCATCTCGCCTGTCGCGACTAAAACGTTTGCCGAAAAAATAAATGGTTTGGGTTGTGCTTACCTTGATGCGCCGGTATCTGGCGGAGAAAGTGGGGCGATTGCCGGCACCCTTTCTATTATGGTGGGTGCCAAGCAAGCTGATTTTGACAAAGCTTTGCCGCTGTTTCAGCTGATGGGAAAGAATATTACTCTGGTCGGCGGCGTTGGCGATGGGCAAACAGCCAAAGTGGCCAACCAGATCATCGTGGCTTTAACCATTGGCGCGGTCGCAGAGGGGCTCGTGTTTGCATCGAAAGCCGGTGCTGATCCAGCCAAGGTTCGCGAAGCTCTGATGGGCGGCTTTGCCTCGTCAAAGATTCTGGAGGTTCACGGAGACCGCATGCTCAAGCGCACATTTGAGCCAGGTTTTCGTATCTCTCTACACCAGAAAGATCTGAATAACGCTCTATCAGCTGGTCGAAGTTTGAACTTACCCTTGCCGGGCACGGCATTGTGCCAAGAGTTGTTCAACACGTGTGCGGCTCAAGGACATGGTGAGCTGGATCATTCTGGCCTGATTAAAGCCTTGGAGACTATGGCGGCCCACGAGACTGTGGGTGAAATTTAATCAGTCAGACGAGACGGTATTGATTTATAGACAAAAGATTGATTTGTCAGTTTAAATCTGGGACGAACGAGAATAAAGCATTGGCCCGCAGAGAAAACGTTTGATCGGATGCAATTCCGAGGAGGGGGTAATCTGAGAATCCTATTAGTCGAAGATGATCATTTTTTGGGAGACAGTGTTTTAAAAGCGCTACTTGCCGAGAACTACACGGTGGATTGGCTCACCGAGGGGCGCGCTGTATCAACAGCCTTAATCAGTGAAAATTATGATCTTGTGATTTTAGATAATAGACTCCCGGGCAAGAGTGGTTTGGATATTCTGAGAGAGTTGCGAGAAGCGAAACAGGATGTACCTGTCTTGATGCTCACTGCATGCGATGCGTTAGAGGATAAGATTCGGGGCTTGGATGCGGGTGCAGACGATTACTTAACAAAACCCTTCGAGATGTTGGAGCTCTTTGCTCGTGTGCGCTCCCTCATGAGAAGACGGGGCGATAGGTCGGCCAAACTCGCGGGCAAACATCTGGAAATGGATGTGGCCGAGCGTAAGGTTGTTTTTCATGGCGAGTGCGTTGATGACCTCACTGCGAAAGAATTCGCCATTCTGGAGATCCTATTGCGGAATAAAGGACGTTTCGTTACCAAGCATCGTTTATTGGAGGGGTGCTCAAGCTGGGATTCAGATATCACTCCTAACACGATTGAAGTCTATATTTCCCGGCTAAGGAAGCGGTTCGGTTCTGAACTGATCGAGACGTTGAGGGGCGTTGGATACCGAGTGCAGGCGGGATGAAGGTATCGCTCCGCAGAAGACTCCAAGTTTTGGTGATCGGATCCACTTTGCTGTCATGGTTTATCAGTGTTTACGTGACCGCATTCTTTGCGCGCTCCACGATCGTCGAGCAAGTTGATCGGCAATTGTATCAATATTTAGATGTGATCGAGTGGGCGATTGCCTCTAACTTGCCGGTTCCGCCGGAATCGCTCCATGCGAACGATCTAGGCGCTCCCGCCCAGATTGCTGATCTGATTGATTTACACCATATTCACAGTCTAGCGTCGGGCGCGGATTTAGTGTGGAGTATATGGATCGGTGATCAGCTGGTCACCCCTTCGCGTGACGCCCTGGTTTTGCCAAGATTGGCGGCAGATTCGCCGGATACCGTCTCCTTGGTTTCACATGGCGTGACCAAAGTCCTGCGAGTGGTCTCTCGGTTCGATGTGGAATCCAGTATCGAGATATCTGTGGGTATCGATCTGCATCAAGCCGTTGATGCGCCCGATGCGTGGACAGGTCGATCCGTTTTGCCCCTTTTTCTTATTTTGCCTTTTACACTCGTTCTGCTCTGGTGGAGTGTTAACAAGGGGCTTGCGCCCCTCACGAGTTTGATGCGCCAGGTTGAGCGGAGAAATGCGAGTGATCTAGAGCCGATCAGGGCGGATCATTTGCCCGTCGAGGTGAGTTCTTTGGCAGATGCGATTAATCGCTTGCTGTTTAAATTAGAGCGCGCCCTTGAGAGCGAGGTTCGATTCACCGCTAACGCTGCGCATGAGTTGCAGACCCCCTTAGCTTCAATCCAAGCGGAGGTGCAGCGATGTCAGCGACAATACAACGAGCCAGAGATCGCTGAGATGCTTGATCGTATTGCGACTCGCGTCCGTTTAGGGACCGATACGATAAAGCAGCTTCTCACTCTGGCGAGATTGGATCCTGAGCAAAGATTCATGCCGACTGAACTGATTCTGAATCAACTGGCACTGGATGTCCTAGCAGAAATGGCCGATGTGGCGCTGGAGAAAGAGCTCGATCTTCAAATCAGTGATTCGAAAGATGTCGGCGTAATGGGCCACGAGGGCTGGGTCATGATTATGCTGCGTAATTTAATCGGTAACGCAATCAAATATAGCCCAACTGGAGGGACATTGGGTCTCGACTGGCACAAATCTGAAGAACATGTCATTTTTTGTGTAACGAACAGTGCGAGTCCGATACCCGAGACGCTATTACCTCAGCTCACCGATCGCTTTTTTACCTTGCCCGAAGCCGAAGGCTCGGGCGTGGGTTTAGGGCTGTCAATTGTAAAACGTATTGCTTCGTTGCTCGAGGTACAGTTCGAATTGAGCATGATTGAAGGCGGCGATGTATTCAAAGCGCAATTGATTTTTCCGCATTCGAAAGCGGCATCATCAACATAAAAAGCAGATCAAACATGGTGGATGTTTCAGACCCGAATAAACAAGAAAACACTGGCCTTAGGCTCGAGGCCAAAGAGATTAAAAAGGATGCGGAGCGCTTGATTGGCATAAGCGATCCTGAGGACTTCGTTCTTGGTAATCTTGACCGTCTTATCATCGCCCTAAAGACAGAGTCACAGCTCGATGAACTTGGTCTTAGGAAAGCCCGTGAGGCACTGGTTAGGGCAATGACCCAGCGGCTTGATGGCCTAAAATGGATTCGCGAACATCCTGAGATTACTGACGAGCCAATCGATTCCCCTATATTTCTGATGGGCCTTCCCCGATCCGGAACCACGTATCTTCAGTACCTGTTTGATCTTGATGACCGGTTTCGACAGATTAGAACGTGGGAGGCGTTGACACCCTCGCCGCCACCGGGCGCGGATCCCAGCTCCGCTCAGAGCCGTCGTTTAGCCTGGCTAGAGAGGAAAAAGCAACTCATTCCCCAAGTAGAAGGGTTTGAGTCGCTCCACCTACACGATGAGGACGGCTCTGAAGAATGTCATCCACTGCTCGAGCAAAGCTTCGGTGCGGCGGGTCTGAACAATCTATATCGAATACCATCCTATTTTGAATATCTTCTAGATGAGGCGGACATTGAGCTCAGTTACCGTGTCCACAAGCGGCAGCTGCAGCTGCTGCAGTGGTGTCAAACTCGCAGGCCTTGGGTTCTGAAATACCCTAACCACCTTTTGGCGGTACCCGAAATTTTGCGGGTTTATCCCGATGCCCGATTTGTTATGACGCACAGAGATCCACTCCAAGTACTGGCCTCAATTTGCAAGCTCTCGTGGAAGTTAAGGAGCGCTCGATCAGCGCACCGTATCGATCAATTAGACATCGGGCGTTACATGACTCGGTTTATTGAGCGCCACGTTGACCGTATTATTGATACTGCCAACGGTCCATTTGCGGGTCGCATTGTGCATGTAGACTACTATGCTCTGGTTCGAGATCCCGCAAGTGAGCTATTTAAAGTCCATGAAGCACTCGGAATAGCATCCCCCAAATCGGTCAGGGAGGCGGTTTCAGCCTGGCATGCAGCGAATCCCAAGGGCGCGCGCGGTGAGAATCGATATGGTTTC
>Ga0181563_10001104_pt1 | contig 26741 bp, 23 predicted proteins | sample 011ome_25_FD_133759 | JGI IMG/M metagenome (GOLD analysis project Ga0181563, IMG submission 133759) | Coastal salt marsh microbial communities from the Groves Creek Marsh, Skidaway Island, Georgia - 011512CT metaG (megahit assembly) | ecosystem: Environmental > Aquatic > Marine > Intertidal...
AAGAGCGCACCGCGCGACCGGTAACGGTTCGTGGCAGTGTAAACCCCACTCGGAGCAAGACCAAATAGGAATCCATCGTTGCGGCCCGCAATTGGATTCGGGTAGGTCGCTAAAGATGCATGGTGACATGTATCGTAGATGAATGATTGTCCTCGACAGAACCCGGCTTACGGTCAACTCTCTTTTTTACTCTTCTTACTCGCGCTATTGAGCGCTCGCTAGCCTCGTTTAAAATAAAGTCTAAAAAAATTCTTTATATTCCAAACAAGTCTAAAAGCTCGCAAACTTAACAAACCACATTAACTTGTGAGTTTATCTTCATGTATTGTTTCCTGTTATTTTTCTACCTGTCCTAGAACTCCCAAATCCCCTTCTAAGTCATTGTGTTTTAAAGACAAATGCTCACTTTTCCGTCTTGACAAGATATGCAGACCTTTTTAATGTGCACAGTGAGAAAAAGTGGGTAATAGTGGTGTTTTGTGGTGCATAATGGTTTCTGCTTGAGTGGTTGTTGCAGTATGAGCTCGAAACGTCAGGTTGCTGGCGTGAAAAAAGACATGAATGCCACGCAATGGCGACTTTAATTGAATTGCCGTGGCCCGGCGCGAAACGACAAGCGCGATCTAACAAAAAAGGTATTTAGACAAAATTATGTTCCGGGGAGTCAGTAATCTCAATCTCGATGCTAAGGGTCGTCTCGCGATCCCGACACGCTATCGTGAGATGCTAGAGCAACAGTGTAACGGGGAGATGGTGATTACCATCGACACGGATGAGCGCTGTCTGTTGCTTTATCCTCGACCTGATTGGGAACTGATCGAAGCCAAGGTGGGCGCCATGTCCAGCTTCGATCCGATGACACGCAGAGTGCAGCGGTTGTTGATAGGTCACGCCACAGACATCGACCTTGATAGCAGTGGTCGCCTTCAGCTAACGCCGCCTTTACGTGCTTACGCTGAGCTGGACAAGAAAACGGTTCTCCTGGGTCAGGGGAAAAAGTTAGAGCTGTGGAGTGAGGATCGTTGGGTCGCACGTCGAGACAGCTGGCTGGAGAATCAGTCGGGGCATGAGCTGCCGGCGGAGTTGCAGTCGCTATCTTTGTAAGGGGTCATTGTTAAATGGAGTGTCAATGAGCGGTGCTGAAATGACCATGACTGCTGAGAGCCACGTGCCCGTGCTCAGGGAGGAAGCAGTGTCGGCGCTGGTAATAGACCCGAATGGCCATTATGTTGATTGTACCTATGGGCGCGGAGGGCATTCGGCGTTAATTTTGACAAAGCTGTCAAGCGCAGGCCGTTTATTGGTCATCGATAAAGATACGACCGCGATCTCTGACGCACGACAGAAATACGCTGCTGACCCGCGGGTGATCATCTGTCATGGGTCCTTTGCCGAGATAGGCGAGTTTGTACGGGTGCACGACTTGGCGCCCTTAAGCGGGGTTTTACTGGATCTGGGCATCTCGTCGCCACAGATTAATCAACCGGCGCGCGGGTTCAGCTTTGATAAAAACGGTCCATTGGATATGCGCATGGATCAGACTCGAGGTCAAACTGCTGGCGAATGGTTGATGCAAGCAGATGAAGCCGATATTGCCCATGTTCTTAAGACCTTTGGTGAAGAAAGATTCGGTAAGCGGATCGCCCGTGGCGTCGTAGAGGCGAGGATGGAAGCGCCAATCACGACCACGCATCAATTGGTTGCCATTATTGATGCCGCTGTTCCAAAAATAGAATTCCATAAACATCCGGCGACGAGGTCTTTTCAGGGTATTCGTATTTTTATTAACAACGAACTGGATGAGATTCAAACCTGCCTGAAATCGGCGATCAACATGTTGGGGGTCGGCGGGCGCTTGGTGGTAATCAGCTTCCATTCCCTTGAGGACCGCATCGTAAAGCGTTTTATGCGGGACCTGGCTCGAGGCGATAAATTGCCTGACAGACTGCCGATTCGAGATGTCGACATAGTCCGAACCGTCAAATTGGTGGGTAAAGCCGTTAAGCCCAGTGACGCCGAGGTGGCGCAGAATCGTCGATCCAGAAGCTCCATAATGCGTGTTGCGGAGAAACTCCCGTGATTCAAAATACGCTGCTTGGAAAAGTGGCTGCCTGGCTTGGCGGTTCGACTCAGATTAGCGTCGGGTTGATGTTGCTGGTGGTGATCCTGTCGGCGCTGGGTGTGATCTATTCGGTACATTTGTCTCGACAACAATATTCGCAGCTTCAAGAGTTCCAAGCTGCGCAGGACCATCTCGATAGTGAGTATGAGAGGTTGCTTCTGGAGCAGAGTGCGTGGGCCAATTATAGCCGAATCGATCAAGTTGCCAGAGACGATTTGCAAATGCAGCCCCCCGAGCCCAAAGCAATGATCGTGGTGAGGAGGTGAAGTCGCTGTGAATGCGCTTCGAATCTATCTGGTCGCCGGCTTTTTTGTGCTACTCGCGGTTACGATGACAACTCGAGTCGTCTTTTTGCATGTCTTTGATAAGGACTTTCTTCAGGACCAGGGTGATGCAAGGACCATCAGAATGGAGCGGATAAACGCCCATCGTGGCATGATATTGGATCAAAAGGGCAAGCCCATGGCTGTGAGTTCCCCCGTGGTATCACTGTGGGCGAACCCTTCGGAATTGACGGCGTCTGGTGAAGGCATGGAACAGTTGGCGCTGTTGCTAGAGGTGGCGCCGGCCGAATTTAACAGCCGTCTCGAGAAGAATAGTAATCAAACTTTCGTCTATCTTCGTCGTCATCTGCCGCCACAGGTGGCTGAAAAAATTCTCTCGTATAATATCCCGGGAGTTTACGCCGAACGGGAATATCACCGCTTCTATCCAGTAGGAGAGGTTGCCGCGCATGTGGTTGGCTTCACAGATATCAATGATAAAGGCCAGGAAGGTGTTGAGCTTGCCTATGATAGTTGGTTGCAAGGAACGCCTGGTAAAAAGAAAGTCCTGAAGAATCTTTATGGCGATATCGTTCGAGATATCAAGCCTGTTGCAGAAGCGAGTCCGGGTAAGAACCTAGAATTAAGCCTGGACCTGCGCTTGCAGTACCTGGCGTATCGAGAACTTAAGTCGGCAATCCAGTACTATAATGCCGCGTCAGGATCGGTGGTGATTCTCGACGTGGCGACGGGCGCGATTCTGGCGCTTGTCAATCAGCCATCTTATAACCCCAACAATCGCGCGACCCTGGATTTGGCAGCGGTAAGAAATCGTGCGGTCACCGATGTCTTTGAGCCCGGCTCCACTGTAAAACCCTTTACTGTTGCCGTCGCGTTGCAGTCTGGTCGGTATACGCCGCAATCCACTATCGATACCAGTCCCGGGTTTATTAAAGTGGGTAAAAAAACCATACCTGACCCATCCAACTACGGCGTCCTGGACCTGGGGGGTATTCTCGAAAAATCCAGCCAAGTGGGGATCACCAAGCTGGCGCTGAGCCTCAACGAATATGATATCTGGGAAATGTTCTCAGCGGTTGGTTTTGGTCAAACCACGGACATCGGGTTTCCCGGAGAGCGGGCGGGATTTATACCCAGTCATCGACGTTGGAAGGATATTGAGAGAGCGACTTTTGCCTATGGCTATGGTTTGACGGTCACGCCGTTGCAGTTGGCATCAGCATACTTGACCATTGCGTCAGGAGGTTTGAAGCGCCAGATATCGTTGATTAGTCAGGAATCGGTAACTGAGGTTCGCGTATTGGAACAGACCACCGCGACTGAGGTTATGCGCATGCTACGCAGAGTGACCTCCAATGGCACCGGCAGCCGGGCATCCATGGACGCCTACACAGTTGCCGGCAAAACAGGTACGGTCAGAAAGGTTGGCGAAGACGGTTACCAGGACACTCGTCACATGGCTTTCTTTGCTGGCATCACGCCAGCGGTGAGCCCGCGTCTGGTCGGGGTCGTAATGATTAACGAGCCCAAGGGGGACGACTATGGCGGCGGAGCAATCGCTGCGCCGGTATTCTCCAAAATTATGGCTGGCGCTCTCAGGCTATTGAATGTGCCGCCTGACGATTTGGAGAAGGCCGCATGAGCATTCAGAGAATGTTGAGTCAGTTGCTGCCAGAAACTACCCTTAAGACGGATGTAGTAGTCACGGGACTTGCTGAAGATAGTCGTCGAGTCGAGGCGGGGGATCTGTTTTTAGCGTCACCTGGTCTTCGTCATGATGGTCGTCATTACATCGATGAGGTGCTGGGTCGGGCCGCGGCTGTTGTTTGTCAGGCGCCCTGTGTGGCAACTAATGATGCGGTAATTGTGGTCGATGACCTGATCTCGCTCAAAGGCCTCATTGCCTGTCGGTTTTGGGGAGAACCCTCTGCGAGATTGTTAGTTGTCGGGATCACTGGTACTAACGGTAAAACCTCTAGTAGCCATTTTGTTGCTCAAGCTTTAACTGCGCTGAATAAAAAATGTGGTGTCATAGGTACTTTGGGCTATGGTTTTCCTGGAGATTTGCAGGAGGCCGGCTTAACGACGCCTTCTGCGCTGGATATCCAGCGCCAACTGGCAACACTGAGTGAGCAGGCTGCTGAAGCCGTGGCCATTGAAACATCGTCTCATGGTCTGGTCCAGGGTCGCCTGAACGGCACTCAAATTCATGTCGCTATGTTTACCAATCTGAGCCGCGACCATCTGGATTACCATGGCTCCTTTTCAGAGTACCGTGCTGCGAAACAACGCTTGTTTGAGTGGCCAGACTTACAGGCAGCGATAGTTAATTACGACGATGAGTTCGGTCGTGCCATTCCGGGGTTACTGCATCAAAAGGTGCAAGCCATCAGCTATTCCGTCAAGGATGAGTCCGCCGATGTATTTTGTCGCAGCCTTAACTATGACCTGAGTGGATTTGAAGCGGAACTTGTAACGCCATGGGGCTCCGGTTTGCTGCGATGTAATTTATTAGGTGAGTTTAATGTCAGCAATGTTCTGGGTGTAGTTTCTCTGCTGGGGGTGCTTGGCTACAAATTTTCCGAGATTACGCGAGCCGCGTCAGGTCTGCGTAATGTCTTGGGCAGAATGGACGCTATTGCTCGCCCGGGTATGCCGCTGGTGGTGATTGACTATGCCCATACGCCGGATGCATTGGCGAAGGCGCTGAAGGCGTTGCGGGTCAACTGTCGGGGAAATCTGTGGTGTGTGTTCGGCTGTGGCGGCGACAGAGATAAGGGCAAGCGACCGCAAATGGGTCAGATAGCAACTGAGATAGCCGATTACTCAATAGTGACCGACGACAATCCTCGCAGTGAGGCGTCGGCCGCTATCATTGGCGATATTGTAGCAGGCGCAATAGAAGGTCGAAATTTGACGATTGAATCTAACCGACGACGAGCTATTCAACTGGCGCTGAGCTCGGCAAAGACAGGCGATATCGTGCTAATCGCTGGCAAGGGTCATGAGGATTACCAGGAAATCAACGGCCAACGAATAAGTTATAGCGATTATTCTGAAGTTGAAAGCTTTTTAAGTCAGGAGACTAACAGAGTTCAGCCATTAGATCGGAACCATCGTGCAAGCTAGAACTGAGGGGAAGCTAAAAGTGATTGTCGGACTAGGTAAAACAGGCATTTCCTGTGCGCAATATTTTACGCGCAAGGGCATTCCTTTTGCCGTGCAAGACAGTAACGTGGCGCCAGCTAGAGCCGCGGAGTTGTTTGAGTTCGCGCCGAAGGTATCACTTACCCAATTGGATAGTGCAGCATTATGTCGAGCGGATACCATCGTGTTGAGTCCGGGAGTGCCTTTGGCGACGAGCGAGCTTCAGGCTGCCCATGCGGCGGGAGTTCCAATCACTGGTGATATCAATATGTTTCTGCACTTGGTCGATCGGCCAATTGTCGCGATCACAGGATCGAATGGAAAAAGCACTGTGACCGCGCTGGTCGGTGAAATGCTTGCTAGCGCTGGCTACTCAGTCGGTGTTGGCGGCAATATCGGTACCCCCTGCCTTGACCTTCTAGAGCAGGGCTTTGAAGTATTTGTACTTGAGTTATCCAGCTATCAACTTGAAGTCGTCGTGAACGCTGGCTGCCACGTTGCCGCAGTGCTGAACCTTTCACCGGATCATCTTGATCGGTATGAGTCTGCAGATGCTTATTATGCCGCAAAAGCGCGCATCTATCAGGGTGCCAAGGTTGCTATCGTAAATCGTCTGGTCGATTACGATTTTGCAATCGAGACGACCACAAAGTCAGTGAGCTTTGGTGAAGACGCGCCCATAAATGCTCAGGATTATGGTCTGCGTGAGAGAGACGGACGCACCTTCCTTGTGCGCGGTCAAGTAGAATTGCTTGCGCTGGATCAAATGCGACTAAAAGGTCGCCATAATGCGCTTAACGCATTGGCAGCGTTGGCGATTTGTGATCAATTTTCGGTGGATCAAAATAGCCTACTTCAGACCCTTAAAACTTATTCCGGACTACCGCACCGTTGTGAGTTTGTTGGGCGCTTTGGCGGTGCAGAATTCATCGATGACTCCAAGGCGACTAATCCGGGAGCCACCAGTGCTGCGGTCCTCGGCATGGCGCAAGCTGGCCGGCCGATGCTATTGATTCTCGGCGGAGTGAGCAAAGGTGCCGATTTCAGCTCGTTACAGTCTGTTGTTAGACAGCACGTTGCCAAGGTCTATATTTACGGAGCAGCTGCTTCGGCGATCAAGCTGGCGCTCGGCGAAACCGTTGCCTGTGCCGAATTTGACAGGCTCGCTGCGGTGATTCAGGCCCTGGTCACTGAGGTCCCGTCCGGCGCTCTGGTACTGTTCGCTCCGGCCTGCGCCAGTTTTGATCAGTTTGACAATTTTGAACATCGAGGGCGTGAATTCAAGCGACTTGTCAGGGAGGCTTTCCTATGACGATGGCAATGAAGGCGCAAAGCTTGCCCGGAAAACGCTTTCCTCTTGATCCGTGGGTCACCACTTCAGCCTTGATACTGTTGGTGATTGGTTTACTAATGGTGGCGTCGGCATCCACCGAAATCGCGGCAAAAATCTATGGTAATCCGCTGCATCTGCTAATCAAGCACCTGGTCTATATCCTGATCAGTCTGGCTTTCGCGATGGGTGCCTTGATGGTGCCTATCAGGCTTTGGCAGAAGGCGGACAGATTGCTGCTGTTTTTGTGCTTTGCTCTGCTTATTGCCGTGCTTATTCCTGGCGTCGGTCACCGCGTAAACGGCAGTACTCGCTGGATATCTCTTGGATTTTTTACCCTTCAGGGTTCTGAATTCGTCAAGCTGTTTGTTGTTGTGTATATCAGTGGCTATCTGGTTCGGCGGCAAGCAGCCTTCCAAAGCACCGTCATGGGCTTTCTTATGCCATTAATGTTGGTTGGAGTCATGGCTGGGTTACTGTTAATTCAACCAGATTTTGGTGCTGCGGTCGTCATTTTCTCGGCGGCGATAGGTATGGTTTATCTTGCGGGTGTCCCCTTTAAACGTTTTCTAGCGCTTATAACAGTGAGCCTGGTTGCTGTTGCTGCGATTGCTCAATGGCAGCCCTATCGATTGGCGCGGCTAACGACCTTCACGGATCCTTGGGCGCATAAATATGATAGTGGCTATCAACTAACACAAGCCTTGATTGCCTTCGGTCGGGGTGAGTGGTTCGGGCTTGGACTCGGCAACAGCATTCAGAAGCTGTTCTTTTTACCGGAAGCGCATACGGACTTTCTCCTGTCTATTGTAGCTGAAGAGTGGGGTGTGATCGGTACCCTGGTTGTGATTCTTGCCTTTACCTGTCTGGTGATCAAAGGTCTATGGATCGGGCGGGCTGCCCATATTCGCGGCTATGCATTTCACGCTTATCTGGCATACGGCATCGTATTCTTGCTAGGAGTTCAGGCAGCAATAAATATTGGCGTGAATATCGGTCTGCTGCCGACCAAGGGTTTGACCTTGCCCCTCGTGAGCTACGGTGGAAATAGTCTTATCGTTAGTTGCTTGCTGGTTGCGATCTTGCTGCGAGTTGACTTTGAGTCTCGTAACCCGCAACTGTTGAAATCGCCAGGAGCGAAATATCGTGGCGCCTGAACCCGTGAAAAATATGCTGAAGTCGGTCATTGATGTGCCTGAAATGCGCCGTATTCGCCGAATCCATTTTGTTGGAATTGGTGGCGCCGGCATGTGTGGAATTGCCGAGGTCTTGCTTAATCAAGGCTATGAAATTTCCGGCAGTGACATCGCTGAGTCGCCAACCACCAAGCGTCTGCAGCTGCTTGGTGCGAGAGTATTCCTGGGGCACTTTGCAAGTAACATTATTGGCGTTGATGTGGTTGTCGTTTCTTCAGCCATCAAGCCGGGTAATCCTGAAACTGATGCAGCGCAAGCGCAGCGGATTCCTGTCATCAGGCGAGCGGAGATGCTGGGTGAGTTGATGCGCTATCGGCACGGTATCGCCGTCGCTGGCACTCATGGGAAAACATCAACTACCAGTTTGATCGCGTCCATTTTTGCCGAGGCAGGTCTTGACCCGACCTTTGTGATCGGAGGTCTGCTTAACAGTGCTGCGGCAAATGCCGCGCTAGGTAAGAGTCGCTATCTGGTTGCTGAAGCTGATGAAAGTGATGCGTCTTTTTTGCACCTTCAGCCGATGGTTGCGGTACTGACCAATGTCGACAGGGATCACCTCAGTTATTACGAAGGCAGTTTTGACAAATTGAAAGGCGCGTTTCTAGAGTTTATTCACAATTTACCTTTCTACGGGTTACTGGTTGCGTGTATCGATGATCCTGTCGTCAAGTCAATGCTGCCACATGTCAAACGCTCGGTGGTGACTTATGGGCTGGATTTGGATGCAGATGTTCATGCCGAGAGTATTACTCAAGCCCAAGGTGTCTCTCAATTCTCAGTCGTCAGGCTGGGTCACTCGCAGCCGCTTCATATCACCTTGAATTTCCCGGGCAAACACAATGTGCTGAATGCGCTGGCAGCGATTGCGATCGCTAGTGACGAGGGCGTAGAGGACCACCACATCGTCGCCGGCTTAGAAAAATTTCAAGGTGTCGGTAGACGCTTTGAGCGTCACGGCGAGTATGCAAAAGCGCAGGGCAGCTTCCTGCTGGTTGACGACTATGGCCATCATCCCAGTGAAGTTAAGGCTGCGATCGAAGCAGTTCGATCAGGCTGGCCGACTCGTCGTCTGGTGATGGTCTATCAACCGCATCGCTACACCAGAACCCTGGAACTGTTTGACCAGTTTGTTGACGTGCTGGCGACGGTCGATCAATTGGTGCTTCTCGATATTTACGCTGCCGGTGAAGCGCCGATACCTGGTGCGACCGGTGAGGATTTGTTTAAAGCGTTGGTGCGAAAAGAGCAAGTGCAGATTGAATATGTTGCGCGGATTGAGGATGTGCCAGAAAAGCTTGAAGCCATTATCAAGGCGGGGGACTTCCTGCTGACTCAGGGCGCTGGTGAAACCGGAAAGCTTGCTAAGGCACTCGCCGCCCAATGGGCAGGCTCGAGGTTAACAGAATGATCAGGCGAGTGTTTGGCATGCTGGGCAAATCGCCATTCGTCTGGGTGCTGGCAGTCATTCTTGCCAGCTTGGCTGTTCTCACTCTGAATTCAAGTGAGCGGTCATTCCAGGCGAATCTTGTCGCTGTTGAAGGAAACCTTGAGGAGGTTCAGCGCGAGGATGTCTTTCGACATTTGATTGATATTGCGGATAAAAAACAGAGTATTCAGCAACTAAAAACAGCGCTTGAGGAAGTTGACTGGATTCATCGGGTTGAAATTAGGAAGAACTGGCCGAATAGGCTGACGGTGCTTGTCATTGAAGAGAAACCGATTGCCTATTGGAACGACGATGCCTTTATTAATGTCGACGGCAAGGTATTTTTATCAAGCTTTGAAGCGGGTGGTGACCTGGCGCAGCTCTACGGCCCCGTTGGAACTGAAGAACAGGTGATGCAGCAATACCAGCAACTTAATAATGCGCTGTTAAAAGCTGGCCAATCTATCGATATTCTAGCTTTGGATGATCGCGGTGCCTGGAAATTTACCAATCATGCAGGCGTTCAAGTCTTGTTGGGTAAAGACGACATCAAGGAGCGAATACAGCGATATTTGCAGGTGGTCGAATTTGGGGGGCTCCTGGCTCACATGGATAACATCAAATCAATAGATACGCGCTATTCGAATGGGCTGGCGGTAAATTGGCAGTCACTCGAGAAGGATCTGGCTTATTCCAAAAACTATAAAACTCAAAGAGAACTCAGGCTATGACAGGCTCAATAGGCAATCGTATGATCGTTGGGTTGGACATCGGGACCTCAAAGGTTGTAAGTATAGTCGGTGAAGTGTCGCCAGAAGGAACTGTCGAAATTATCGGCATCGGCAGTCATCCCTCACGTGGGTTGAAGAAAGGAGTGGTCGTCAATATTGAATCGACTGTTCAGTCTATTCAGCGCTCAGTAGAGGAAGCTGAGCTAATGGCAGGATGTCAAATTCATTCTGTCTTCGCAGGTATTGCCGGCAGTCATATTCGCAGTCTGAACTCTCATGGCATTGTCGCAATTCGTGACCGCGAAGTTTTTCAGCCTGATATCGATCGCGTCATTGACGCTGCGCAGGCTGTCGCGATACCAGCAGATCAGAAGATATTACACATCCTGCCTCAGGAGTATGTCATTGATACGCAAGAAGGTGTCAAGGAGCCTCTGGGCATGTCGGGTGTGCGCCTTGAGGCTAAAGTCCACCTTGTAACCTGTGCGGTGAATGCCGCCCAAAACATTGAAAAGTGCATTCGTAAATGCGGCCTTGAGGTAGAGGATATCATTCTTGAACAACTAGCTTCTGGATACGCGGTCCTCACCGAAGACGAAAAGGAATTGGGCGTATGTTTGGTTGATATCGGTGGCGGTACCACAGACATTGCGGTTTTTACCGACGGCGCAATTCGGCATACGGCCGTGATCCCAATAGCTGGCGATCAAGTAACGAACGATATCGCAATGGCGCTAAGAACGCCGACGCAAAATGCAGAAGAAATCAAGATAAAGTATGCCTGCGCTTTAGCAAGTCTTGCTGGTGAAAACGAAACAATTAAGGTGCCAAGTGTTGGTGAGAGAAGAGATCGTGACCTGTCCCGCCAAGCATTAGCCGAAGTGGTTGAGCCTCGTTATGACGAGCTGTTCACCCTTGTGCAGGCTGAGTTGCGCCGAAGTGGGTTCGAAGACTTGATCGCAGCAGGCATTGTTCTAACAGGTGGCTCGTCCAAGATGGAAGGCGCAGTCGAGTTGGCTGAGGAGATATTTCATATGCCCGTGCGCCTTGGTAAGCCTCAGGGTGTGACAGGTTTGAGTGATATCGTGCGCAACCCAATTTACTCAACTGCAGTCGGCTTGCTTCTGTACGGTGCAAAACAGCAGGGCGGTACTCGAGCGATACCAGCGACTTCAGCTTTTTCCAGTTTGGTCTCGAAAATAAAGGGTTGGTTTGCGGGGGGAGGCTACTGATACGGGCCTGGTCAAATAACAAGATCTGAAAGAAATTCGAGGTCAGACAATCCTCGAGAAATAAAAATATTTTGTAGTCGAAACTGAACGAATCAATGTCGTAAAGCCTGGGAGGGTTCCATATGTTTGAGCTAGTGGATAGTGCACCGCAGAATGCTGTAATTAAGGTGATAGGCGTCGGTGGTGGCGGAGGTAACGCCGTCCAGCACATGGTTATTCAAAACGTGACGGGTGTCGATTTCATCTGCGCCAATACCGATGCGCAGGCACTCCACGTGCTCGGCGCCAGAACCTTGCTACAGTTGGGTACCAACATCACGAAAGGTCTAGGGGCGGGTGCTAATCCTAACATGGGCAGAGAGGCGGCGTTAGAAGACCGTGAACGCATCGCTGAAGCATTAAAAGGTGCAGATATGGTCTTCATTACCGCAGGTATGGGCGGCGGCACGGGCACTGGCGCGGCACCCGTGGTGGCAGAGGTGGCGAAGAGCATGAATATCCTCACAGTTGCGGTGGTCACAAAGCCATTCGCGTTCGAGGGTAAGAAGCGGATGGCGCTCGCCGAAGCCGGCATCAAGGAGTTGGCGGAGCATGTTGACTCCCTGATTACTATTCCGAATCAGAAGTTGCTGTCAATTATGGGTGAGGATACGCCCCTGTTGAAGGCCTTTGGGGCGGTAGACGATGTTCTGCTGGGTGCGGTTCAAGGTATTGCCGACCTGATCATGCGACCTGGCATGATCAACGTAGACTTTGCCGATGTTCGTACGGTCATGTCAGAAATGGGTATGGCAATGATGGGTAGCGGTCGAGCGTCTGGCAGCGGTCGAGCGCGAGAAGCCGCTGAAGCGGCGATTCGCAGCCCCTTGTTAGAGGATGTTGATCTGCATGGTGCCCGCGGTATTTTGGTCAATATCGCCGCGGGGGTCGATATTTCTCTGGGTGAATTTTCGGAAGTCGGCACGACCATCGAGGAATTTGCCTCGGAAAACGCCACCGTTGTCGTTGGCACCGTTATCGACCCTGAAATGGGTGACGAGCTCAGGGTGACTGTGGTTGCGACAGGTCTTGGTGCGATAGTTATAGAAAAGCCCAAGACGGTCGTCGATAACACGCGAAAAAAGGTCGCAGGTGACGGCACCACCGATTACACCCTATTCGACCAACCCACGGTGACTCGTCGAGCTGTCCGGGATCATGAGCAGAATGTACACCTCGACAGTGCCAGGAAAGACATGGACTACCTGGATATACCTGCATTTTTGCGCCGACAGGCGGATTGAGACGGATGTTAGGTTTTTAGCCGTGAAAGAACACTTAAAGTACGAGAGCTATGCAACTATTGTAGCAATTGATGGTCTCAATGCGTTGAGGTCATTTTTGTCTTGTTGTTAGGTTTCTGAGAAAAGGTTTGGTACTATGCGCGCGGCCAATTTCCGGGTGTTCTTGACTCGAAATAGATGAAGGAAAACAAAAAAAACAATGATTAACCAGCGAACACTTAAAAATGTCATCCGTGCTACAGGTGTCGGTCTGCATACCGGCGAAAAGGTCTATTTGACTCTGAGGCCAGCCCCGGTTAACAAAGGCATTGTGTTTATTCGGGTTGATGGTGAAAAAGCCATCGAAATTCCCGCCTTGACAGAATATGTTGGTGATACAACGCTGGCGACCACAATCGTCAAAGACGGTTACCGAGTATCAACCATTGAGCACCTGATGGCTGCATTCTATGGCCTCGGAATCGACAATGCTTATGTGGAGGTCAGTGGGCCGGAGATGCCCATCATGGATGGCAGCGCTGCAACGTTTGTTTTTCTGATTCAGTCAGCCGGCGTCCAGGAACAAGCTGCGCTGAAACAGTTCATCAAGATCAAACGAAAAATCAAAGTGAGCGATGCCGGCGGCGTAGCTTGGTCGGCGTCTATCGAGCCCTATGACGGGTTCAGAGTGTCCCATACCATCGTGTATGACAATCCGGTGATCAAGGAGCAAAAAGCGAGTGTCAATTTCTCGACCACCTCTTTCGTCAAGGAAGTCAGTCGCGCTCGAACATTTGGCCTGATGCAGGAATTTGAGCACCTTCGAGAACGAAATCTGGCGCAAGGCGGCAGTATGGACAACGCCATAGTTGTTGATGACTATCGCGTGCTGAATGATGATGGTCTGAGGCATGAGGATGAGTTTGTTCGACACAAGATTCTCGATGCGATCGGTGATCTTTATCTGTTGGGACATAGTTTAATTGGCGAGTTTATTGGCCATAAGTCCGGTCATACCGGTAATCATGCGCTTCGCCAGGCACTGTTAAGCCAAACGGATGCTTGGGAACTGGTAACCTTTGATGATGCCGCGGACTTACCTTTGGCCTATGCCCCCCCTCTGTTCGCCTGACATCCCACCTTCGGTGAGTTTTTAACAAAAGGGATGTGCGGAAGAACGTGAAATCTGACGTGGGTCACTGAGGGCCCTGAAGGGTGGTTCGAGGATACCGCGACGGTTTTGAGTCGGCTTTTGTCAACCCACTTTCGAAGTCAATCAGGGGCGCTCACAGGCTTTACATGCGCTGCAAGGCGAATTAGCGCTTTCCGTAATGCGCTATCTTCGATATATTTAGCGGTTTCGGCGATCTGTTCCGCGCTTTTAGCGGAAACAGGGCGGGGCCTGGACGCTGGCTTGGTGACAGAAAAGTAGCCCGGGCGAACAGATATCTTAATAGATTCAATAAGATAGGGCTGGTGGCGTTGTCTTAGAGAAGAGATTATTATAGCTTGGGTGTATTTGATACGCGTAGCTAGCGCAGCAGAGGGCGTGATGAGGTGCAACTCGCCGTTGGTCAGCGCAGCAACAAAGATGTCGCCAGGCACGATTTTTCTAATGACCGACTGAATGGCGAGCAAGCTTTTCGAGTGCGAGAGCAATTGGTTGAGGTTGCCCTTGGCGAGGGAAAGAATTTGTGGGGGCTGCTTGAAGGCCATTAGATATACCCATGTGTGGAAGCAGAATAATAACCGAATTCTATGAAATTCATCATTGTTGATCATCAATCAGGCAGATCTCGTGCCTTTAGCGCCAATCGCTTTCTCCTTGGGGTAACCCTGGCTGGGCTGATCGGCTTGCCAGTGGCTGCGGCTTATTTCTCCTATCGTATGGGTCTGGACGAGGCGGCCATGATTGGTGAGATGGTCGACAAGTGGCAACAGGTGCTTAAGGATCAGGAAGAATCTATCGCGCTGGCGCGACGGGATGCGGAAGAAAACCTGGAGGCTTCTGCGGTTCGTCTGGCGAAACTGCAGTCTCGAATCGTTCGCTTGGATGCTCTTGGAGAGCGCTTGACGACAATAGCCAAGCTGGATGAGGGTGAGTTTGACTTCTCTCAAGCGCCGGCGCTGGGCGGTCCTGAATCTGATGAGCAAAATACGGCCTATAGTGTGCCCGAGTATATGGCATCACTTGAACGGCTGGCCGATGACATCGACAGTCGCGAGCAGCAGTTGAGTGTTTTAGAAACCTTGCTGGTTGATCGAAGGATTCAAGATGATGTTTTTCTAGCCGGCCGGCCGGTGAACAAAGGCTGGATGTCCTCAAGGTTCGGCATGCGCAACGATCCCATTAATGGCCGGCGAGCCTGGCATAATGGTGTGGATTTCGCAGGTGCAGAAGGTTCCAATGTCGTCACAGTCGCAGCGGGCATTGTAGTGTTTGCCGGATCCCGCAGCGGCTATGGAGAGATGGTCGAAGTCAACCATGGTGGCGGCTTTTCGACCCGCTATGGGCATCATCAAGCCCTTTTGGTGAGTGTTGGAGACATCGTCAAAAAAGGCCAGGTTATCGGCTTGATGGGTAGCAGCGGTCGCTCTACCGGACCGCATGTTCATTTCGAAGTCTTTAAAAATGGTCGCATCGTCGATCCTTCTGCTTATATCCACCGTGCCAGTCGCTGAGCCTTGTTGTCCTGAGTGAGGAATCATTGCGGTTCGACTCACTCCTGTTTGCCCAAGCTTGATTAATCAAAACAGAGACAATTCATGGCTATCCCTCTATTTAGCAAAATTTTCGGCAGCAAAAATGACCGCGAGCTGAAGCGCATGAAGCGCATCGTCGCGAAGATCAACGAACTAGAACCATTGCTGGAGTCCATCAGCGACGCTGAGCTGGCGACTAGGCGTGACGTTTTCAAAACTCGACTCGAGAGTGGCGAAACCCTGGACGATCTGTTGGTCGAAGCCTTCGCGACAGTGCGTGAAGCCGGCAAACGTGCGTTGGGTCTGCGCGTGTTTGATGTTCAACTGATTGGCGGTATGACCCTGCACGAAGGACGCATTGCCGAGATGCGAACTGGTGAGGGCAAGACTCTGATGGCGACTCTGCCACTGTATTTGAATGCGATTTCTGGTGACGGCGTTCATCTGGTGACAGTAAACGACTACCTCGCCAAGTGGGGCGCAGAGTGGATGGGGGCAGTTTATAAAGCCCTAGGTATGTCTGTTGGTGTGGTCCATGCTGGCCAGACTCAGGAGCAGAAGCGCCAAGCCTACGCTTGCGATATCACCTATGGTACCAACAATGAGTTCGGCTTCGATTACCTGCGCGATAACATGGCGTTTAGCCTAAACGAAAAAGTGCAAGGTACACTGAATTACGCCATCGTTGATGAAGTGGACTCTATTCTGATTGACGAAGCAAGAACGCCACTGATTATTTCCGGTGGAGTTGAAAATGCATCAGAACTCTACAAAGCGATGAAGTCCATTGTGCCTAAATTGACTCGTCAGGAAAAGACTGAAGAGGACATTGCAAACGAGATTGAGCCTGCTGGCGATTATTACGTCGACGAGAAGCAGCGCGACGTTGAGTTGACTGAATCCGGACATTTGCGAGTTGAGAAGCTGTTGATTGAGCGGGGGTTGCTGAAAGCAGGCGAGTCTCTCTACGGCACTACGAACTTGTCGCTGTTGCATCATGTGCATTCTGCATTGAAAGCCTCCTGCCTGTTCCATCGTGATGTTGACTATATGGTGCAGGGCAATGAGATCGTCATCGTCGATGAGCATACGGGTCGGTCGATGCCAGGGCGACGCTGGTCGGGCGGTATTCACCAGGCGATCGAGGCAAAAGAAAACGTAACCATCACAAACGAGAGCCAGACGCTGGCATCGATTACCTTTCAGAATTACTTTCGCCTTTATAATAACCTCGCCGGCATGACGGGTACGGCTGATACCGAAGCGTTTGAGTTTCGGCAGATATATGGACTGGATGTTGTTGTGATACCCACCAATCAGCCGATGATTCGGCGTGATTTGAATGACTTGATTTTTCTGACAATGGAGGAAAAGTTTGATGCCATAGTCGATGAGATTCAAGAATTGATTGCCAAGCAAGCGCCTGTACTTGTCGGTACTGCATCTATCGAGTCTTCAGAGTTATTGTCGCGTTTGCTGGATAAGAGAAAGCTCAAGCACAGTGTTCTGAACGCAAAATTTCATGAACAGGAAGCTGAAATTATCGCTCAAGCCGGTCGGCCTGGGACCGTGACCATTGCGACTAACATGGCGGGTCGAGGGACTGACATTATCCTGGGTGGTAATTGGGAATCAGAAGTAGCGGATCTGAAGGATCCAACCCCAGAGCAAATTGCTGCTATCAAGGCTGATTGGCAGAAGCGCCATGACATTGTCATTGCCGCTGGTGGCTTGCATGTCATAGGTTCAGAGCGTCACGAAAGTCGACGTATCGACAATCAGCTTCGAGGCCGGGCCGGTCGTCAGGGCGATCCCGGCATGTCGCAGTTTTACCTGTCGATGGACGATAACTTGATGCGTATCTTCGCGCCGCCGCGCGTAAAGAGTTTGATGCAGTCTATCGGCATGGAAAAGGGTGAGGCGATTGAGCATCGAATGGTGAACAACGCCATCGAGAAAGCGCAACGAAAGGTCGAAGGACGTAATTTCGACATGCGCAAGCAGCTCCTTGAATATGACGATGTCGCCAACGACCAGCGACAGATGATTTATGCTCAGCGCAATGAGCTGATGGCGGCTGTTGATGTCTCAGAAACCATCAATGCATTATGGAGCGATGTCGTTAATGAGGTGATCAACGATTATGTTCCGCCTCAGAGTCTTGAAGAGCAATGGGACGTTCTGGGGCTAGAGCAGTCGCTACAGACCGAATTCAACATCAAGTTACCCTTGAAGCAGTGGCTGGATGAAGACGAGAATCTGCATGAAGAATCGCTGCGAGAGCGGATAGTCTCAGCTGTACGTGCTAGTTACCGGCTCAAGGAAGAGGCGGTTGGTGCCGACATCCGATTGTTTGAAAAGCAGATTATGCTGCAAATTCTCGACAATTTATGGAAAGAACACCTCGCGTCTATGGATTACTTGCGACAGGGGATTCACTTGCGTGCCTATGCCCAAAAGCAGCCTAAGCAGGAATACAAGCGTGAAGCCTTTGAGTTATTTGAAGAGCTGTTGCATAACGTCAAGCTCGAAGTGATTCGCTTTCTCGCTCGTGTCGATTTCCAGCCGGCAGAGGATGTCACCGCCATGGAAAACCGTCGTCGTGAGGAAGCTGCCAAAAGGTCGTTGAGCTTTCAGAAGGAAGGTAGCAGCGCGTTGGGCGAAGTCGATTCTGATGAGCGGCCTGAAGAGCAACCTCAGGCGCCATTCATCCGTCGCGAGAAAAAAGTTGGGCGTAATGAACCGTGCCCCTGTGGTTCCGGTAAAAAATACAAAGCATGTCATGGTGCCCTGAGTTAGTAGCAGGGGTCACAAACCTATTTAGGACTGAATTCAGCAGGAAAACCCTATGCCAGTTGGAGTCAATAACACGGAATATTATCCTGTTGCCGGCGTACGCCTGGCCAGTATTTCCTGCGGCATCAAGCGCGGCAAAGACGATCTTGTGCTCTTTGAGTTTGCTGAGGGCAGCCATACCGCGGGTATGTTTACTCGTAACTTGTTTGCTGCGGCGCCGGTCATCATTGGCAAGCGCCATCTGCAATCGGCTTCTCCCCAATATTTTCTGATCAATAGTGGTAATGCAAATGCTGGTGTTGGTGATGCCGGTATAGCTGATGCGCTTAAGTGTTGTAAGGCTCTGGCAAAGCTCACAGGCGTGCCACCGGCAGCGGTTCTGCCATTTTCCACAGGGGTCATTGGCGAGCGATTACCGGTTGACAAGATTATCTCTGGTCTCGAGAAGATTGTCGCCGAACTCAAAGAAGAAAACTGGCTAGTGGCTGCAAAGGGCATCATGACCACGGATACGCGGCCAAAAATTGCCTCTCGTCAGGTGGAGATTCAGGGCAAGGTTGTCACTATCACGGGTATTACAAAGGGTGCTGGGATGATCCAGCCGAATATGGCGACGATGTTGAGTTATGTCGCGACAGATGTAGGAGCCTCGACCCTCACGCTCCAGGGGTGTCTGAATAGGGCGGTGAATAAGTCATTTAATCGAATTACTGTTGACAGTGATACCTCAACCAACGACTCCAGTATGCTCACGGCGACGGGTCGGTCCGGTGTCGATATTGACTCAGACCCGGCGGCACTGGTGATATTCCAAAGGCTACTTGATGAGGTATGCCTTGAGCTGGCGCAAGGCATTATTCGAGATGCTGAGGGTGCCACTAAGTTTGTCGCGGTGACTGTCGAGAATGGCGAATCAAGCGCGGATTGTTTGGCGGTGGCTTATTCCATCGCTAACTCTCCGCTCATGAAAACGGCGATTCATGCCAGTGATGCCAATTGGGGTCGAATAGTCATGGCAGTGGGTAAAGCCGGAGTCGAGCTGGATATTAATAAACTCGACATTTATCTTGGCCATGTGCAGTTGATGGCGGCGGGACAAAAGCAGGAGGCTTATACTGAGGCCCAGGGTGCAGCTGTGATGGCGAATGAGGAGATCACAATCACGATTAACCTCAATGCAGGCGCATACAGCGAGACGGTATGGACCAGTGACCTGTCACAGGAATATGTTCGCATTAATGCGGATTACCGCAGCTGAGTGATTGGACCTCGCGTCGTTGTGCTCAGCGGCCCTTAGAAGTTTACCGCGAGCCAATCGTGCCTAGTCGCTCTAGCTAGTCCTGATCCAGATCTGCCGCTGTGACATCGTCATGTTCAGCGTCAGAAGGTATAAACCGATTACCGCTTGCCCACTCGCCTAAATCGATCAACTGGCAACGCTCGCAGCAAAAAGGTCGATAGATATTTTCTTCAACCCAGTTAACTGCCTGCTGGCAGGTGGGGCAAGCCACTTTAAGAATGCTCATAAGGTTCTCCGCTGAGAGCGAGATATTTCAAGTGTAACGCAGACACAGCGCTTTTGAGGTGTTCCAGGCTACCTTCGTTGACAATGATATCATCGGCATAATCCAGTCGCTCTTGGCGGCTTGGCTGGGTCGCCATAATGGCCTTTACCTGATCAATTGGGTTCTGGTCGCGAGCCATCACACGAGCAAGCTGTACCTCAGGGCTGACATCCACAACCAGATGACGATCAATCAGGGGGTGTTGTCCGCGCCCGCTGGAGAGCATCAGAATCGAGTAAGCTGAGGTGCTATTTTTTAGTGTTGAATCAAGTAACTGCATGATGGCAGGAACTGTGACTTGTTCAAGCCAGCGGCGTTGCTTGGCATCTGCGAAAACAATGCCTCTGAGCTGAGCCCGATCCAAGGTTCCATCGGCGAGCAGTATGTCTGCGCCAAAGTGCGTTGTAATCCGCTGTAAGGCCTCTGTGCCTGGTTCTACAACTTGTCTGGCGGCAACATCGGCATCCGCTATCGTGATTCCCAGGAATTGAAATTGATCAGAAACGGCTGACTTGCCACTTCCGATACCACCGGTCAGTCCTACCACAAAATGCCCCATTGATTTTACCGCTCGATTTATACTGTCCGATTTATAAAGACAAAAATTGCAAATAACTTTCGGTCAGTATATCGCCCCACAGCAAGGCGACCCAGCCGGCAATCGCCAGATAAGGCCCAAAAGGAATGGGTTGGGCCTTGTCACGACCAAACAGAATCAAGGCGCCACCAATCAGGGCGCCCGCAAAAGATGACAGGATAATAATGAGAGGCAGACTTTGCCAGCCTAGCCAGGCGCCCAGCATAGCTAACAGTTTGAAATCGCCATAACCCATGCCTTCACGGCCGGTGAAGAACTTGAAAGCTTGATACACGCACCAGAATACCAAGTAACCAGCAATTGCGCCCCAGACAGCGGCAGTAAGATTAGAAAATAAGCCAAAGGCGCTGGCAATCAAGCCGAGCCAGAGAAATGGCAGAGTGATGTCGTCCGGTAACAATTGGTGGTCGTAATCTATTATTGATAAGGCAATCAAAGCCCAGGTTAAGCAGCACGCAGCGAGACCGGCAAGTGTAGCGCCAAAGGTGTAGATCACGCAGAGTGTCAACAGTCCGGTGAGCAGCTCAATCAAGGGGTAGCGCAGGCTAATGGGGTTCTGGCAGGCTGAACACTTGCCGCGCAGAACGGCATAGCTCAGAACCGGAATATTCTCCCAGGAGCGGATCTTGTGCTCGCAATGGGGGCAACGGGATGTCGGAACCACGAGATTGTAGACTGGCGCCGGCACGGGTTGAGGCTGACCAAGAATGTCGTTCGCCTGTAGTTGCCACTCCCGCTGCAACATGATGGGTAAGCGATGGACAACGACGTTCAAGAAGCTGCCGACGAGCAAGCCTAAAATCAAACTACAGATGAGTATCAGCAATGGAAATTCAGTCGCTAGCAGCATTAAATCGTCGGTCATTCTGATGGCTCAGTGAGATAATTGGCTCGGCTAATGCTTAACCGCCACCGCTGATCGCATCGCCCATGCTAAAGATTGGCAGATACATGGCAATAATTAAACCACCGATTACGACTCCGAGAAATGACATGATGATGGGCTCCATCAGGCTCGTCAGTCCGTCGACGGCATTGTCCACCATTTCTTCGTAGTAGGTTGCCGCTTTGTCGAGCATGCCATCCAGAGCACCCGATTCTTCGCCGATCGCAACCATTTGGATAACCATGTTAGGGAAAACGTCGGTTTGTTTCATGGAGTAGTTGAGTTGAATGCCACTGGAAACGTCGGTTTTAATTTTTTTGATGGCGTCAAAGTAAACGACATTGCCAGCGGCACCCGCCACTGACTCGAGCGCGTCGACCAACGGTACGCCTGCGGCGAAGGTCGTTGACAGGGTGCGTGCAAATCGTGCGATACAGGACTTGTCAAGGATGTCGCCAATCACGGGCATTTTCAGCGAGAAACGCTCCTGTGCATCGCGGAACTTTTTTGAGCGTTTAATGGCTTGCTTGTAGGCGACAACAAACGCCGCAATGATGGCGACAACAATGAACCACCACTCCTGCATCCAGCGTGACATGTCTACAACCATTTGAGTGAACTCGGGAAGCTCGGCACCAAAGCCTTGAAAAATTTCTTCGAATTGAGGAACAACCTTGATTAAAAGAATGCCCGATACAACAGAAGCAACCACCAGTACGGCAATGGGGTAATTCATCGCACTCTTGATTTTCGCCTTCAGCGCCTCAGTTTTTTCCTTGTATTCGGCCAGTCGGGTCAGCATTGTTTCCAGTGCGCCAGATTGTTCGCCAGCTTCAATCAGGTTGCAGAACAGCTCGTCAAAATGCTCAGGGTTGGCGCGAATGGCATGCGCGAAGGAGTTGCCTGAGGCGATGTCATCTCGAATTTTGAGGGTTAGGGCGCGCATCGCCGGGTTATCCATGCCGTCGGCAACTATCTCAAATGATTGCACCAGGGGCACACCTGCCTTCATCATCGTCGCCAGTTGGCGAGTGAATAGCGCTATGTCCCCCGGAGTGACCTTCTTGCCTGCGTTCAGCAGGCCAGCCAATCCGCCGCCCTTCTTCGACACCTTGGTGGCCGTGATGCCCTGTTTACGCAACTCGGTTTTGGCGATCGTCGCATTGGTGCTGGTGATCTCGCCTCTGGTCTTACGACCGGACTTGTCTTTTCCTTCCCAGGCAAATATAGAGCTGGCTGCTGCCATAATCATTCCTTCAGTATGCTTTAGTGGCCGGAGGTAACCCGGTCAACTTCTTCAAGGCTTGTAAGCCCATTCTTGACCTTTATCAGCGCCGACTGGAATATGTTGTTAAACCCTTCTTCCTTGCAGACCTCGGCAATATCAATAGAGTTGCCGTCCTCCATGATAATTTTGGATATGCGTGGTGTGATCTTCACGACCTCGTAAATTCCAACTCGACCCTTATAGCCGCCAGTGCATTTGGAACAGCCAACGGGTCCATAAACGTCGAATCCTGTGTCCAGATCAGCCTCAGTAAAGCCTTTCTCAAGCAATGCCTTCCTGGGCACTTCGATTTTCTTTTTGCAGTCGCACAGCTTGCGCGCCAGACGTTGAGCGATAATCAGATTGAGAGAGGTTGCCAGATTAAACGCGGGTACTCCCATGTTGCGCAATCGCGTAATGGTCTCCGGCGCGCTATTGGTATGCAGAGTTGACATGACCATGTGACCCGTCTGTGCGGCCTTGATGGAGATGTTGGCAGTTTCCAGATCGCGAATCTCGCCGACCATGATGATGTCCGGGTCTTGACGCAAAAAGGAGCGCAATGCCTCGCCAAAATCCAAGCCGACTTTAACGTTGACGGGGCACTGGTTGATGCCCTCAAGATTGATTTCAATAGGATCCTCAGCGGTTGAAATATTCAGCTCTGGCGTGTTCAGAATATTCAGACCTGTATACAGTGAAACGGTTTTGCCGCTGCCTGTAGGACCGGTCACCAGGAACATGCCCTGTGGCTTGTGCAAGGCTTCCAGATAAAGTTTTTTCTGGTCTGCTTCGTAACCCAGTGCGTCGATCCCCATCTTGGCGCTGCTTGGGTCGAGAATACGCAGACAGATCTTCTCGCCGAACAGAACCGGTAAGGTATTGACTCGAAAGTCGATGGCTTTGGTTTTGGATACCTTTAGCTTGATACGACCATCCTGCGGGACTCGACGCTCAGAGATATCCATCTGCGACATAACCTTCAGACGGGCGGAAATCCGAGGAGCCAGATTGACCGGTGGCCGAGCCACTTCGTGGAGTATGCCGTCAGTGCGAAACCTGACCTTGTAGGATTTTTCAAAAGGCTCGAAATGCAGGTCTGAGGAACCCAGGCGAATAGCGTCCATCAGCATCTTGTTGATAAAGCGCACCACCGGCGTGTCATCAATGGCAGTGCCCTGATCTTCCTCCTCTTTACCGCCGCTTTCCTGTGCCGACTCCATGTCAAGGTCGACGTCTTCCTTGCCGAGATCACCCAGCCCACCTCCCTCCTGTGATTCCAGAAATGCATCGATAAAGGCGGACAGTTGATTTTCATCGACCAGCACCTCTTCGGTAGAGATCCCCGTCTGGAATTTGATCTCATCCAGACCCTTGCGGTTAGTGGGGTCTGAGACCGCGACGAACAGTCGATTACCGCGGTGAAACACGGGAATGGCATGGTTGGCACGAATCAGCTTCTCGTCAACGAGATTTTTTGGTATCGAGTCCAGATCCAGCGCCGAAATATCCAGCAATGGCGTGCCGAACTCTTCCGACGCAGAATTGGCGATATCCTGGGCGCTCACCAATTTTTTTTGTACCAGGTGAGTGACAAACGGTACACGGGTCTTGGCAGCTTCCTGAGAAGCCGAGCGAGCGGTGGCGTCGTCCAGCAGCTTATCCTCCACCAGTCGCCTGGCAAGCCCGCTCAATTGTAAAGGGTTTGCTGCCATCTCTATCCTTGTCTGAATTGGGTCAAACTACGCTCGACCAACTGACTAACCGCCATCTCGCAAGTCACTTACGCCATCCACCAAAGCGCTTATGGCATCCAGCAAAGCACTTATGGCATCCAGCAAAGCACTTATGTCATCCAGCAAAGCACTTATGTCATCCGGCAAAGTAGGTTCGTCGGAGTGACTATTCGAACGACTTTCCGCGCGACTACAAGAGCGATTATCGGAACGACTAAAGTCAAAAGTTTACCTGTGTAGCCTTATTGTGTCGATAGGTAAGCAATAATTGCTCAAAAGTAATTAAAAGTAACTATACTTGAGCTATTGGTCCACGTAGATAACGAGTTTGGGTATTTTTTGAAGGATTTCTGGTCAACAACTGACGTATCTGGTCACTTTATGACCGATCATGACTCGGCCGAATAGCGGATGAGCCGTTTTCGGCAAGACACGGGGCCGAAATTAGCGCTTTTGTTCACGTTTTGTAACCTGGCATGGTAATTGCCATGTAATAGTCAGACTGCTTGCAGACTGCTTGTAGGGTGCTCAAGGCTAAGTCTAAGTTTAGATCCAAGCTGTAATACGAGTTTAAAATGAAGAGCAAACTGAAGATCAAACTGAAGATCATGCCCAAGAGTAAACAGTCAAAAACATTATGATAACCGGAGCTAGTGCACATGAATAAACAATTGCAAAAGGGTTTTACCTTAATAGAACTGATGATCGTGGTCGCGATTATCGGTATTCTGGCCGCCGTCGCGCTGCCCGCGTACCAGGACTATATCAAGACCGCGAATATGGCGCGTGTTAATAGTAACTTTGAGGAAGCTGCTCGTGCTGCCAAGGCAACCTTCTCCAAGGGTGCGACTCGACGAGCCTTGGGTCTTTCTGATGATGATGTACCGACTTCCGTTACCGAGTGGTACGACGTGTTTGGCTCTAGCGCTTTGGCGCCAGGTGGCGGGTCTGCTTATCAAGCGACGGCAAATGCCACAACGGGTGCAATAGGTGTGACAACGGGTTCTAGTGCAACCGTGGTGCTGGTACTGCCTGCTTATGGCGATCTAGTTACTAAGACTGAGACTATTAATGCTTCTGAATGGGGTGGCTAATTACGGGCGTTCTCGAATGCAGAGGCTATTAGTCTAGTCTGCATATAAAAACCGACCGAACTTTGTTTGGTCGGTTTTTTTGTGGGTTTGGGGGGGGAGTTCAGGGGCAAGACTGAATTTGAGCCCAGCCCAGCGGTAATGACAATCAGGTGAATTTAATGGAAACGGTGCCTATTTATCTTGAGAACGATGATAAAAAAATAATCGCCTTATCTGCGCAGAAAAATCTTAAGGCAAGTAGCCGGCAGCGGGAGACAGGTTTTACGCTCATTGAATTGATAATCGCGGTTGCGATCATCGGGATATTAGCGGCTGTTGCCTTGCCGATGTATTCAGGCTACGTGGATACGGCGCGGCGTAGTGTGATGAATGACAATATCGCCAGTATTCGCTTGTTTGAGGAAGACTATAAGCTGGAAACCGGTAGTTACTTTGCCGGTGATCATGATCCGGCCGACCCTGATGCGGCATCGGGACTCAAGGTCAACATAGGCTGGTCGCCAGGCGCTGCTGCGGATCGCGTCAAGTATCAGGTGACACTGGTGGGTAATGGTTTCTCCGTGACAGCCACCCATCTGGATATAGAGAATACCGTGGTCTCAAGAACCTTTTGAAGCCTGGTATTTAGCTCGCCGAAGGGTTTATTTGATTCTGGGGCAGGTCTGTCACGAGACGCATACTCCATCCCACAACTGCAGTGCACGAGTCGCCATCGCCTAATCGCCATTTGCCAGCCGGAAGAGTTTTAGCACGGTTCGTCGTGTTTCGGTGGGCAGCCCATTAAATCTGCTTAGAGTGGGCTAGAGCGTAAAGCGGAATGATTAGGATCACATTCTGCGACTCAACGATTCGGCCTTCGACCAATTGTGCTGATGTTTGGGTTGCCTCTCGCAGTTTTGCGATGCAAAACCACTGCCGGCCTTCCTATTTTCGCGGTGCAAAAATAGGAAGTTGGTGCCGGAAAGAGGACTCGAACCTCCGACCAATTGCTTACGAAGCAACTGCTCTACCAACTGAGCTATCCCGGCGTGGTTGCGATTATAACCTGATTTTTCTGACGCTGTAATCTATTCGAATCTAGCGCTGTAAGGGTCAAATTATGCAGAAAGGGATCTCCATACCCCAGGGTCTGTTAGCGCTCATATTCGCGCTGGCGGTGCTTTACGATGGCAACCCGGTGCTGGCTTTGGGATGCCTGGTGTTACTCGCGCTGACTTCGCTGCTGCTGATCTGGCCCAAGCTCAACGGCGAGGCATTTACCTGGTCCAGAAATCACTGGGTGCTATTGGCATATCTCGCCTGGCAGAGTTGTCTGGTGTTCTTGAGTATCGTGCCGGAAAATTCCTTATTGATGTATGGCGTGTGG
>Ga0181563_10001107_pt1 | contig 26715 bp, 31 predicted proteins | sample 011ome_25_FD_133759 | JGI IMG/M metagenome (GOLD analysis project Ga0181563, IMG submission 133759) | Coastal salt marsh microbial communities from the Groves Creek Marsh, Skidaway Island, Georgia - 011512CT metaG (megahit assembly) | ecosystem: Environmental > Aquatic > Marine > Intertidal...
AAGCCTGTAGGTATGTCTGCACAGTTTGTGGAGGACATCATGCAGCCTTTGCAGCGTAAAGTTGCCTATAAGGAAATCGACAGGCATCCTCTTGGGTCTACTGAAGAGGAACAGTTCGACGCTGCAAGGTTCATGGCTCAAGTATGCTATGACGCCATTCAGGACACCCTGCCAAAGGTTTCTGATGCTATGCAGTACCTACAGCACGTAACCGAGGCTCTCGCACGTGAAAACGAGCCTATACGGTGGACGTCACCGAGTGGCTTTCCGATTGTCCAAGACTACAGAAAGACCAAACGCAAAGAGGTCAAAATCTTCTTGTACGATAGGGCAGTCAAAGAGCGTACTCGGACCAAGATGTCACTCCGCGAAGAGATAGACCAGAGTGACGTAAAGAAGGCCACAAACGGTATAGCACCCAATATGATTCATGGGTGTGACTCAGCCCACATGCATCTGAGTATCGTCAGAATGTTGGAGGAAGGGACCGCTGAGGACTTCTTTATGATTCACGACAGTTTTTCAGTAAGCGGTGACGTTTGGGACTTGTTTGAAACCGTGAGAGAAACCTTCATCGACATGTACAGCGGTGAGTGTGTTTTTGAACGCTTTGAGAACGAGGTGCGGCAACAACTGTCTAACCCTGCACATGAGTTCGACAGGAAAATCCCAGAGAAGGGAACGTTGGATTTACAGTCCATCAAAATGAGTCAATTTTGCTTCAGTTGACTTCTGTCCCCCTATCGAAGGACAGCGGTTTTCTCCTCCCTGAGATTACTGTCCTTTAAGCAAACGGCAGTAGTAACGCTCGATCCTTACCGCTGCTGTCGTTTGCAATCCTCTTTTCCTGTCCTCTAGGGGTGGCCTTCGGGTCACCCCTTTTTCTATCAGCACAAAGGAACGACTAAAGAATGGCAAAAAAGATACAATTCTTGACTAACGTAGGACGCGCGAAATACCCGCACCTCAACAAACCAGACACGGCTTTCAACACGGACAGCCCGAAGTACAAGACGGAACTTGTGATGTCACAAGAAGACGCAAAGTCTTTGGTCTCAAAGATCAAAGAGGCAGCCTCTGAAGAGTTTGGTGCTAAGAATAACATTCGTATGCCCTACAGCGTAGACGAAGAGACTGGCGAAGTTTCTTTCAAGGTGCAGTCAAAGTACCAACCAAAGTTCTACGACACCAAGGGTCAAGTAATCGCACCCAGCGCACTACCGAACATTGGTGGCGGTAGTCAATTACGCGGCGGCGGCATCCTCAACCTTTACACAGTGACTGGCACATCTGGTGTTGGGCTTATGCTCGACAAGATACAAGTGGTCGAGGTCGTAGGTTTCGGTGGGGATGAAACAGGATTTGACGAAATCGAAGGCTCTTTTGTCGTCGATGCGTCAATGGGGGCCACGTCTGACAACCTCAAGACAGACGTGACCAAGGATGACTTTGACTTCTAACCTCCCAAAGAAGAACAAAGCATTCTACAGAGGCTTGGCGGCGGGTTACCGTTCGGGCCTCGAAGAAACCATAGCGGATCAACTTCGGTCACATTCGATTGAAGTTTTGTATGAGACTGATCGTGTCCATTACGTCATTCCAGAGCGGCAAGCGAGGTACACACCAGACTTCAAACTGCCGAAGAAGGATGGCTTTTGGTACTTAGAAGGGAAAGGCATATGGGCAGTAGCCGATAGAGCCAAGCACCTCTTGATCAAGAAGCAACACACAGACATCGACATTCGATTTGTGTTTAGCAATGCGCGGTCCAAACTCTACAAAGGTAGCAAAACTACCTACGCAGACTATTGCGAGAAGCATGGTTTCTTATGGGCGCACAAGGTCATCCCAGACGAGTGGATAGCTGAGTGCCTACAAAGGTGAGCGAGGGGCGGCTAAGGTCGCCCCTTTTTCTATTTGCTAAGGACAGCGAAATGAACAAAGAGATTAACGATAGCGGTGCGGAGTTCGTTAGTCATGAGCCATGCGAGGCTTGTGGCTCTTCGGATGCAAACGCACTCTACAGCGATGGCAGCATGTGGTGTTTCTCCTGTGAGACCTACAGACCATCAGACGACGACAGTTTTGAGACCACCATACAGACACAGACAAAGCGTGAGTTGATCCAAGGTGACTACCTTGAACTGCGGAGCCGTGGTCTAACTGAAGCCACCTGTCGCAAGTTTGGTTATATGGTGGGTGAGGTGAATGGTCAGCCTGTGCATCTGGCGACATATAAGACGCGTCAAGGTCAGTCCGTAGCACAGAAAGTACGCACCAAAGACAAGAAGTTTTCTGTAGTGGGTGACGCCAAGGAGATGGGTCTCTTTGGGTGGCACCTGTGGTCCTCTGGTAAGAAGTTGGTCTGCTGCGAAGGCGAAATAGACGCCATGACCGTATCGCAGGTCCAAGGGCATAAGTTTGCCACGGTGAGCGTTCCTCATGGCTGTCAGAGTGCTAAAAAGCACCTACTGAAAGAGATAGACTACCTGTCTAACTTTGACGAAATCATTCTCATGTTTGACCAAGACACCGCAGGTATTGAGGCAGCCAAAGCCTGTGCCGAAGTGTTACCTCTTGGTAAAACAAAGATTGCTGTGTTGCCGTACAAGGACGCCAATGAGTGCCTTATGAACGGTGAGGCAGGTGCAATCATCACAGCCATCCACCAAGCACAGCAGTATAGGCCAGATGGCATTGTGGCTATGGCAGACATGCGTGACTTGGTGGCAGCCAAGGATGCTGAAAGTCCTATCAAGTACCCCTACCCTAAACTTAACGAAATGCTCAAAGGTATCCGCACAGGACTTGTGACTATTGCGGCAGGGTCTGGGGTCGGTAAGTCAACCTTAGTTCGGGAGTTGGCTTACAGGATACACCAAGACGGCTTCACTGTTGGGATGATGATGTTGGAGGAGTCAACCAAGCGTACCGCACAGGGGCTTGTAGGCATCCACATCAACAAGAACATCACCATAGATAACGATGCAGCCACAGACGAAGAGATAACCTCGGGGTTCGATGACCTTATGTCCAAAAGCCCCATCTATCTTTTTGACCACTTTGGCAGCACTGACATGGACACCATTGAGAACCGTATTCGCTACATGAAGCACGGTCTTGGGTGTGACGTAATCTTCTTGGATCACGTTAGTATCTTGGTCAGTGGATTGACCGCTGAGACCTCTAACGAGAGAACTCTCATAGACTCGATCGTACACAGGCTACGTGTCCTGTGTTCCGAACTAGACCTACCGCTAATCCTTGTGTCTCACCTACGCCGCCCGAGTGGCGATAGAGGTCATGAGAATGGCGATAGAGTTTCCCTCAACCAGTTCAGAGGGTCACACGGACTGGTCCAACTCTCAGACGCCTGTGTGGGTCTTGAGGTGGACGCTGAAGACCCAACAGCGGGTCTCAGGAACTTAGTTGTCTTAAAGAACCGATTTACAGGTGAGGTCGGTCCCGCAGGTCAACTTCAGTATGACAGAGACAAAGGGCGTCTCATGTCAGCGGATAACTTCATGCCCTTCTAATGGAGACTACGGAAAACATGCAGCAAACACACATGCAATTCATGGAGGTCAAAGACTGGCCCAACACGATACTCAACAAGAGTGAAAGAGACATCCTCGACGCGATACATGCGGCGGGTAGTTCAGGAATTATTGCAGCGGAACTCTGTCGGGAACTTCCGCATTACGCATACGGAACCGTGACCAGTAGGTTCAAAAAGTTTGTCGAAATGGGACTGATAAAACAGATCGGTCAGCGCATTGGCCCACGTGGTGTCATGCAGAAAATTTGGCAGCATGTAGATTATCAAACAAAGGTGAGACGTATTTATGGTTAACCACATGTACACAATGAATGACTATCAGGCTGATACAGCCGCCACGGCAATCTATAAGTGGAAGGTCATCTACCCTGCTCTTGGTCTTGCTAATGAAGCAGGTGAGGTCGGTGGTAAGATCAAGAAGTTAATCCGCGATGACAACATACGTTTCGACGGAAAGATTGTGTTGAGCGACAAGCAACGTGCAGACATCGGTGCGGAACTTGGTGACGTGCTGTGGTATGTCGCAAGCCTTGCGCGTGACTTGGACATCTCGCTAAACTCAATCGCAGCCATGAACATAGAAAAACTGAACTCACGCAAAGAGCGCGGGGTCATTGGTGGTTCTGGCGACAACCGTTGAGATGGGTCTTTGACCTAGAATCCAACGGACTACTGGACAAGATGGACCGCATTCACTGCTTAGTCCTTCGTTCTCCAGACACAGACGAAGTCAAAGAGTTTCGTCCCGATAATATCGCTGAAGGCGTACAACATCTTGTACAAGCCGAAGAAATCATCGGACACAACATTCTCGACTTTGACATCCCTGCAATACAACTCATTTATCCCGACTTCGTACCTTCAGGTAAGGTGACGGATACCTTGGTCATGTCTAGGCTGATCAAGCATGAGTTGTTCAACGAAGACGCTGAAAGAGGTTTTTCACAAGCAGACTTTCCTAAGCGTCTCTGGGGTTCCCATAGCCTAAAGGCGTGGGGACTCCGTCTCAGCGACTTAAAAGATGACTATGATGGCGGCTGGGAAGCATTTAGCGAAGAGATGCTTTCTTACTGTGTTCAAGACACCAAAGTCACCGACACCCTCTACAAGCACTTCATGAGTACTGAGCCTTCGGAACACTCAATGATGCTCGAACACCGCATGGCTATCATCTGTAAAGAGATTGGTGGTAATGGATGGACTTTCGACGAAAGTAAGGCAGCAGACCTATATGCATTACTTGCGCAGAAACGCCATACCATCGAAGACAAACTGAAAGACTTGTTTCCACCTTGGGAAGTTCACGAAGACTTTATGCCCAAGCGTGACAACAAGACCAAAGGTTACGTTGCGGGTGAGGTGTTCGTTAAGTCCAAGACCATCTACTTCAACCCCAACTCAAGGCAACACATCCACAAGTGCTTAGTCGATAAGTACAAGTGGAAGCCAAAGAGTTTCACGGAAAGTGGTCAGGCTAAGATTGACGAAAAGATACTAGCCGCACTGCCCTACCCTGAAGCCAAGGAACTAGCCGAGTTCTTCTTGTTACAGAAGCGCATTGGTATGCTTGCTGAAGGTAAGGGTGCGTGGATGAAGAAGGTTGATGCTGATGGTCGCCTACGTCACCGCTTGGTGTCTAATGGCACTACTTCGAGCCGCGCGGCACACCAAAACCCAAACCTAGGCCAAGTGCCAAGCACAGGGTCTGAGTATGGCAAAGAGTGCCGTGAGTTGTTCACTGTTCCAGATGGTTGGTGGTTGTGCGGTAGTGACCTTTCAGGCATCGAAGTCCGCTGTCTCGCCTCTTACCTCTACCCTTACGACAAGGGCGAGTATGCACAGCAGATACTTGAGGGTGACATCCACACCTACAACCAGAAAGCCGCAGGTTTGGAAACTAGAAGCCAAGCGAAAACATGGCTTTACGCTACGCTGTACGGTGGGGGCGATACTCTCATAGGTGCGATAGCGGGTGGTGGTGCGCAGAGGGGACGTGAACTCAAAGCGAACTACGACAAGGCAGTTCCAGCGTTTGCGACACTAAAGAAGAACCTCAAGACCGCTTACAAGCGTGGGTACATCAAGGCGATAGACGGACGGAAACTAAAGATACGTTCCGAACACCGCTGTCTCTCTCAGTTGCTTCAGTCATGCGGCAGCATCGTGAGTAAGCAGTGGGTCATGATGACCTACGACGAAATCAAGAAACAACATGGCGACGATGCGTACATTGTGGGCTGGGTTCACGATGAAATCCAAGTCGCCTGTAGAACTAAGGAAGTTGCTGAACATGTCGGTAATATCTCTCGACGAATGGCGGAAGCGTCAGGCGTTGCTCTCGGAATTAAAATCCCCATCGCCGCAGAATATTCCGTGGGAAGAACTTGGGCTGACACGCACTGAGATTGACGATTACATCGAAAACCTTGTGGCACTTTATGTGGTGCTAGACCGTGCGTGGCGGTCACCTTTCACAGTTAAGTCCGACTTTTCCCGCAAGGGAGCAATGCACGTAGCAATCGCTGCATCAGAGGGCTTCATCACAACCAAAGTAGACGTCGATTCATGGGGCAGCCGTTGGTGCATTACGGATGTCGGAATGGAGGTCAAAGGAGAAATAGATGATGTTCTTAAAGAACTGTTACCCCCGCACGACAATAGTCATTGATGGCGACTTGTACCTCTACCGCTGTGCAGCCTCTTGTGAAGAGGAGACAGACTGGGGTGATGATGTGTGGTCACTCTCGACAGACCTGAAGCAAGCCAAGGCAGCCTTTGCTGGTACGGTATCTGACTTCGCTAAAGACCTAGATGCCAAAGACATCGTGGTCACTCTGTCTGGACACAGCAACTTCCGCAAGTCTGTGGAACCTTCGTACAAGGCAGCACGTAAGAAGACACGTAAGCCTGTCGGGTACAAGGCACTCACTGAGTGGGTCAAGGAAACCTACGAGACCATACAGGTTGACTGCCTAGAGGCAGATGACGTCATGGGTATCCTAGGGTCTGTACCGCAGACCAAAGCGATTGTTGTGTCGGATGATAAGGACATGAAGTCTGTTCCTTGTCGTCTCTACAGACCCGCAAGTGAAGAACGGCTGCACATTAGTGAGGCCGAGGCTGACAGGTACTTCTACACCCAAACCCTCACAGGTGACGTCACTGATGGTTACTCTGGGTGTCCTAAGATTGGACCTAAGACAGCCGAGAAAGTGTTGGGTAGCCACGCGACATGGAACGCTGTGGTCAACGCCTATCAAAAAGAAAACCTAACCGCAGACTACGCGCTGACCCAAGCGCGATTAGCAAGGATTCTTCGAGACCCAGATTGGGACGAAGAGACACAAGCGGTGAAACTTTGGGAACCTACAAGATGACTCCAACGCAATACAAAAATGTAGTGAAGAATGCTTTCAGACTTCCGATTTACCCAGACGAAGTCCAAGACATCATCCGCTACGAAATGGAAGAACATGAGAAACTCATAGACCGCAACTACCTACATGGCGACAGACAGCCTCTGCGTCATCGGTCTGCACCAGAGGTCTATGCGGGGACACAACAAAGCGGTAGCCGCCAAAAGATAAACCTTTGGCTATTGCAGAACCCAGCGCACAACGTGTTCTCAGGTCAGCCATTGATTGGACTAGGGGTTCCTAGGTCAACAATTCGTGACCACTTCCGAAAGTTAGAGGCTGCTGAGTTAATCACAGCACACTTCATGAAAGGGTACAATGGGTACAAGCAGTACACCATGAATCCACATCAACATAACAAGTTGAAGGAGTGGTTTGGCCTTGACAACTAAAGACCTGATTGAACGCCCAGAGCATTACGCACAGTGGGCGATAGAACCAATCGTTTTCATCATGAGCAATAAGTTCGAGTTCTGGCGTGGCAACATAATAAAATACGCATGCCGCGCAGGGTCCAAGGATTACCACGGACAATCACCCGAACAATCAGAAATCACCGATCTGCGAAAAGCAATTAGGTACTGCGAAATGCGGATCAATGAACTTGAGGGAAAGAAACCTAATGAATAATTATCTGCCAACAGACTATCAGGCGTTTATCCACACATCACGATACGCAAGATGGGTTGAAGAAGAAGGCCGCAGGGAAACGTGGTCCGAGACTGTGGGTCGTTACATCAGTAATGTTGTGGCACCCAAGGTCGATGCAGAAACAGCACAGGAGATTGAGGAAGCAATCCTTAGCCTCGAAGTCATGCCTTCCATGAGGGCAATGATGACTGCTGGTAAGGCATTGGATAGAGACAATGTCGCAGGGTACAACTGTTCTTACACACCAATAGACCACAAGCGTTGCTTCGATGAAGTCCTCTACATCCTCCTCAACGGAACTGGTGTAGGTTACTCATGTGAACAAAAGTACGTGAACAGTCTACCATCAGTACCACGTATCATCAGCCACCGTGACGTGACTGTTGTTGTAGAAGACAGTAAAGAGGGTTGGGCTGATGCCTACCGTCAACTAATCGAAGAGTTGTACTCAGGTACAATACCGAAGTGGGACGTGTCCAAGGTACGCCCTGCGGGTGCTAGACTGAAGACCTTTGGTGGTCGAGCGTCTGGACCAGAACCACTCGTAGAACTCTTTAAGTTTACCATCGACAGTTTTATCAAAGCACAAGGTCGCAAATTGCGACCAATCGAAGTCCACAGTATCATGTGCATGATTGGTAACATTGTTGTGGTAGGTGGTGTGCGCCGTAGTGCCATGATTAGCCTAAGTGACCTCACAGACGAAGAGATGCGTGACGCAAAGTCAGGTGAGTGGTGGAAAGAGAATGACCACTTCAGATTAGCCAACAACTCCGTAGCCTACGATGGTAAACCAGACGCAGTTACTTTCATGCGTGAGTGGACAGCATTGGCTGCGAGTGGCTCAGGTGAGCGTGGTATCTTTAATCGCAAGGCAGCATCAGACAAAGCCATGCGCGAAGGTATACGTGACACCAACTACGAGTTCGGGACCAACCCATGTTCTGAGATAGTATTGCGCGGCAGCCGACTAGAGGTGTACCAAGACCTTGAGACTGGCGAAGCATCTTTGAAACCAGTAGTCGGCACAGGCGGTCAGTTCTGTAACCTTACAGAGGCCGTGATTAAGTCTACGGATACTATGGACGCAATATGTCGCAAAGTGCGACTTGCTTCTATCCTAGGCACCATTCAGGCGACTATGACCTACTTCCCCTACCTCCGCGATTGCTGGAAACACAATACGGACGAAGAGGCTCTACTTGGTGTGTCTATGACAGGCATCATGGATAACGCACTTACCAACGGTAAGAAGGAAGGTCTTGTGCCACGCCTACAGATGTTCCGTAGGATTGCTGTAGAGACTAACGAGAGTTGGGCTAAGAAGTTAGGCATCAACAAGGCGGCTGCTGTCACGGCGGTAAAACCATCAGGCACGGTAAGCCAACTTGTAGACTCTGCCAGTGGAATCCATGCGCGTCATAACGACTACTACATCCGTACAGTCCGTGGTGACAACAAAGACCCACTAACGCAGTTCATGAAGGACCAAGGTATCCCTACGGAACCATGTGCTATGAAACCTGAGACCACTACAGTCTTTAGTTTCCCTATGTCCGCTGTCGGCTCTATCACTAGAAACGATATGGGGGCCATAGAACAACTAGAGATGTGGCTGATGTACCAACGCTTCTATACGTGCCACAAGCCCTCTGTGACGGTATCTGTGGGCGAGGACGAATGGCCTGAGGTAGGTGCTTTTGTCTACAAGCACTTTGACGAGATGTCTGGGGTGTCCTTCCTACCAAGGTTTGAACACACGTATGCTCAAGCACCGTATCAAGACTGCACGATGGAAGAGTACCTAGCGGCACTTAAAGAGATGCCTAAGCGTATCGACTGGTCCAAACTAGCGGACTACGAGAAAGAGGATGGGACTAAGGCGTCTCAGACTCTCGCGTGTACTGGCGGCACTTGTGAACTTGTAGACCTTACAGCCTAAAAGTTGGCCCTTCGGGGCCACCTTTCCCCCTACTACCAATGCTAAGAGGAAGACCAATGTTCACAGTAGAACATGAGGACAACTACACCAAGATTGTTGTGGTTGATGACCACGCGCGACATGAAGACATCGACATGTTCCTAGAGAACGATGGACGTGTGTATATACGGCAGTTTGACGAAAAGAATAATGCACATGAAATACTGATAGTTTCCTACCACCAACTACTTGATATGTTAGCCGCTTTGGATTCACCAGAGGGCATGTTTGAGACTGAGTTGAGAAAAGAGTTACCTGAGTAAACTTGCAAGTGTACCGTATTCACACTATCTAATTTGTTTGCAACAGGAGATTTACTTGGACAAATTGGAAATAGCGATAAAAGAATTACTTAACATCTACGCAAGTAAACTCAGTGATTTTGAAATAGCGACATATAAGAGGGTTGCTCCTGACGTCAGCAATGAAGAGAAAAAACTCATAGACTGGTCACTCAGCACTTACGTTCGACGTAACTTCTTGGCTATTATTGTTAACCGCACACTGAAGAACCAAAGTATAGGACTCTGTGAATGCGCCAAGTTAATTGGTATATCGAGAAATGCCGCTGACTCTTTGTTACGAGATACGGAACCACAAGGTTGGGTCAAATGTGAACGGAATCAGCGTGGCTGGAGATACCTAACGGCGTCTGATATGGTTATGAGAGTGAATTTAAAATACGCTAATAGGATGCATGAAAGGGCTGTGGACTTAGAAATGCCTAAGGCAACTATAGCACTCTGGCAGTTAAAACAAATGCGCACCTAGTTGGCCTATAAAAAGTTGCTTCCACCTTTTAGTCTGATTCAACCTATATGATGGGGTTGGTGGCGGCTGGTAGTCCTGCGGTTGCTAGACTTGCTCAGTCGCCACCCTTGTAACTCAAGTGTCTTGAGTGACACACATGTAATTCTTTGTGGACATATAATCAAGACATTTAGAAAAAACACTGATCAGGGACGCTATGTAGTCTCTAACCAGTGTAAGTAGGTCGCCTTCTTCACTTGTTTTGGCGAAGCATTATGGCGACCAGTAATCCAACTATTATAAGTTCGCTTATTGGGAAACCGATTCCAGTAATCATGGGACCAACCTCCTTTCGGTAGGCCGTAGGAACCCTATGCCGCCCTACGACTGCGCGGCTGCTGCCAGTTGGGACAGCAGGGTAAAGGTGCGATCTGTGTTTTTTGTGTTTACTCAGACCGCCAATTCGAAATGTGGCATGTCGTTAAATCCAATGCGCCCCTGCTGCTTTCTCAGGGTGTGGTAGGCTGTCCAACATGACTTCATGTCGCCATCCCACTTACGGCAATCAAATGGATACTTGTGTTCAGGCACAGCCCATGCAGCACCCCAGCACAAAGCAACACCACATTCCTGTGCAGCCTTCTGCATTGCATCTGCAATCGGAAAGTATGCAGCCTCTTCCCAACGAATACCTGTGACGCTGTCATAGGCACCTAAGTCAACTGCTAGACCGTCCAAGTGCTTAGACTTCATAGTCTGACTACTGCCCTTCTCCACCAACTCACGCTGACGTTCTATGGACCTTAGTCCCTCCAGTACAGTGAAGTCGGCCTTGCTGATGCTGATAGCCTTCTTGACTACAGCGACAAGTCTTTCATCCACACCCTCTAACCTTGAGAGGCTTTTCTTACCTAATCTAAATGCCATTAGTCTGCTGCCTTCCTTTTCAAACCTGTGACCATAGACATCAGTCCCCTGCCCATCTCGCTTGGTGAAGGCAGTAGCCAACCGAGGATAAGTGCAATGATGACCCACGGCGGTATGTCTTGGTTCTTGATGTTAATTCTTTCGACATCTCTGGTCTGGACGGTCTCTTTGAGTTCCGTGACCTGTATGTCTCCGTCTTCAGTCCTGATGTTAGACTGGTCGTTTACGACTTGCTGGTTCGCTTCTTTGGCTAACTGTGTGCCGACAGCAGTCACTGATGGACCGCCGCCGCCTAGTAGAGAAGGAAGTGAACTACAGGATGCTAGTGTAATACTCATGACGACCAGAGCGGCTGCCCTAGTAATCATCCTTCTTGTAGGTTTCTGTAGATGTAGACTTAGTCGTCTGGGCTGAAGAGAAACCGAAGTACGCACCAACTAATGCTGATAGTGAGCCGTACATCATCATGAGTACAGCATCAGCCTCAGCCATTCTTGCAGGGTCTAAAAGTACAGCGACTGTGGACACAATCATCATCCCCAGCGCAGTCCATGCCATGCGTCTCTTGTTGGTCTGGTAAGCCATTTTGTCGGGTATCATTTCGTTCATAGGTCAATGTAACCTTTCATTTGCAACCAGAAACCAAAGCCACCCACCACTGCTATAACGAGGAGGAGGATGACTGAGATAGACATGATGAGTTCTTGCCGTTCTTCAGCCTCTAAGGCCGCCTGTTTCTCGGCTTCCTTGCGCTGGGCAATGACCTCACGTCTGACCTTCAGTAGGTCTTGGTAGGCACTAAAGCCTTTTGTGTTCACAATGAACTCTCGTAGTTCAGCCTCCGCTGTCTTAGCGTTCTGAGCCTGAGTCCAAGTTGCCATTGCTTCCTCGTTAGCCGAGGAGAACACACTGTTCTTCTTCTTTGCGTGGGCCTTCTTGGCACTGTCAGTAGCATCGAAGAAACCAGCGATTTCCTTGGACAGGTTGTGCAACTGCTTACCCGCAGCCACACCTGTCTTTATCGCCGCTAATGCTGTTAGCGGGTCCATAGTAACTCCTAAGGTCTGCTCTCCTTAGGTTCCGAAACTATTGTTCTGTGTGTTCTTCTCTTTGGCGATCCATCATGTATTCGACGGCGTCTCGGATCGCCTTAATGTTCTCGTCGATACGCGCAAGTGAGACTTGCTGCGACTGTACAACGTCTTCAAGTTCACTGACAGTCATCTCTAGGACCATGATGTCACGCATGTTTGACTCAATGTCTGCCATCATCATACTGACGGTCCATACTATAGCCCCCGCTTGAACGAGGAGGCCAAAGATTAGCGTAATTGGCACTGATTTAGACAGGTGCCAACTGTCGTGGTGTGGGTCTGACATGCGCTACCTCTTACGGTGACACAGGCCAATCGGCGTCTTCTAGGGAAGGCCATGCGTCCAAATCGGTGACATCACGCAACTCTTGACGAAAGGTCGCCCAAGCAGTCTTGAGTTCATTCGTGAGTGGGCTATCGTTCATTTGGGTCCAGTCACTAGATGACAACAGGTCGTCACGCTTCTTGCGGTTGGTCTCAGCGACTTTGGAGTCTATGGAAGCCTGATAAGCCGCCTCATGCTCTACCTTGGTTGTCGTAACGCCATCCTCTGTGGTGTCTTGGAACATGTCACGAGCAACGTAGTTCTCCACCCAGTTGCCGTTAGCATCTTGTACAACACCATCACGCACAGACGTTTGGTATGCTGTGGTGGTAGCAGCAGGTGACTTTAGCACAGGGTCTAGGTCTAGTGCGTCTAGGGTTGCTGCTTTCCATACACGAGGTAGGGACATGTTGGCGAACTCATTGCGCCACTGCCCTTGGGTCTTTACGACACCTGTTGTTCTGTTTCTGTATTCACTCATTAGATTGATCCTTTCATATGAGTTTGAGCCTATGCGATTGCGTAGTAGATCACAGTTTCAGAGTAAAAGTTTGGAGAAATAGCAAACCCAGAAGAATAAGGGTCTATTAAATCACCATTAGTTATTTCTGCCTGTGTGTCGTCAAGATGCAAGTATGGGTCATTCCCTGCAACAATTCCTCTAGTGCTGTCCCAAACCCTCCACGGCCCAGTATCACTACTAGACTTCATTAAAACAAACCTTGCACCACTAGAAAATCCACAGTCTACGTTAGTTGTTGTACCAAACGTATGCGTGACACTCCCCACCCGACTTATGCCATCTAGGCTTGCGAATAGGTAGGCTATGTAGGTGCCGCCAGATAGATTTACATCTGAATAGTTTCCTAAAGAAAACACCGATGAAGTAGGGGCTGTTGAACTCCAAGCATTCCAATACGCAGATTCAGCCGCAGTGCTATTTACGTTTAGATAATATGATGCGCTTGTTAAGTCTTTATGAGATACAAACCAACCAGTGCCAGACGCAGCATCTCTACGCTTCACCCACATCATCTCAGGGGCAACACCAAGGTTATGGCTTATAGTACGCCCTGCTGTTGAGTTCCCCGTGTAAGCAACGGCATCAAAGAACGAGGGGGCGCGCTTCCACATCCAAGCAGCATAATCAGAGCCAAAAGTTCCATCGCCAAATCCGTCCATAAAATCAAGATCATCAGCCCTACTGGAAGCATTTTCTGCGTTTGATAAGTTGGTTATAAGTCGTGTAGAATTTATCCTACTTATAATTTCTTTATTAGCACCAGTTGTTTGTGTAAAAAGAACTAAGTCTACAGGGAACCCAGATGTAAAGGCTCCAGTATTACCTGATGAAGTGCCGCCATTTGCATCTATACCAAACACCTCAGTCGCATCAGTCGGCACAGCTATAGGGCCACGGCGAATGGCTATGTAGATGAAGGTGTCGCCATTACTGCCTAGCGCATTTTGTCTGACAGTAAACCCTGTGGCTGTAGGAGTTAAGTAATATGTGTCTGTACTTTCTACGCTCGACGAGTCGGGTAGAAGATAGGGTTGCCCAGTGTCAACAGGCATTCCTCGCATGGTATCCCATAAAAACCAAGATGATGACCCTGTTGCCCTTTTTATGAGAACCCACTGTGGTTCAAACCCTAAATCTACTGGCACAGCAGCAGTTGAACTGGCTGTCCAATTACCACACTTGATAATATCTTGCGTACCATCGCCGAACTCACCATCACCATCGTTGTGGGCGAATAGGTAGGCTACGTATGTTCTGCCTGACTCATTTGCGCCGCCTGTGTTGAAGGTTGTATCAGTCGGTGTGCTGTTCCAAAAACCTGTTATTTCAGCCGCCGCTGCTGAACTGTTTAACTTTAGTATCTTATCAATACCCAGTTCTGCGCTGTAGCAGTTCCAGTTACCTGACTCAGACGTTACTTTTGTCACAATAAAAGCAGGGGCAACTCCAAGACTATGACTTATGTCTTGTCCCCCAGCAGCGCCATCCCCAGTCCAATTCACACAATCAAAAAAGCGGGGAGCCTTGCGAAATGTCCAAGAGACTAAGTCATCTCCGCTGTAGTTATAATCACCCAAACTACCGATAGAGAACCCATTTGAATTAAAAGATGTTAGGGCAGTAGAGTTTGGGCCAAGCGCACGTACCGTTGTGTTAGAGCTTAGATGCTTTTGAACGCCTGTTTCAGTATCTGCAAGCATATGGTCAAATGCAGTTGTCCTACTTTTAACCCAAACCAAACCACCTTCGCCATCAAGGTCAATGCCGTTAGTGATGGTTTGTGCAGAACCTGTCCCATCATACAAGTAGGTGCTGAAAACCTCACTCACATCAAGGCCAGCCGCACCACCTCCAGCACCCGCAGCGGCTTGAAGTAATTTTTTCTTAGTTGCCATTGTTTACCCCAATGCTTGTCCAGCAGTAAATCCGTACCAGTTTGCCCCGCCATCCCGTGTGGTGAACACAAAGACATCCATTGCATACGCAGTCGCCGACAGAGTAGGTGCAGTTGCCGCTGGCCAGTCTACAGAAGTAGGCCAAGTGACCGTGAACCCAGACCCAGATGCATCCTGAAGAATCTCAATGCTGAAGCTATACGCAGTGCCGCTTGCAGGGGGGTTGGAGAAGGTGAACGTGGTGTTGCCTGATAAGGTTAAGCTGAATGCGTTACCCGCCTCACAGTTTACTGTAGGGCTTGTGCCAGATAGTCCAGAGTAGGTTTCGTTGTAACTGTCGGCAATGAGTTCGCCACCTACGTCCACAGCACCACTAAAAGTACCACCAGAAGCAGCACTGACGAAGTCTGTAGGGATTGCTGGTGCGCCTGTTAAGTCGCTGTATGCGCCTGAAGTTGCCACTGTAGATAAACTAGAGGTAGCAGCCTTAGCATCTAGTTGCGTTTGTATTGCACTTGTAACGCCAGATGAGTGATTAAGTTCAGCGGATGATGCTGAAACGCCAAGATCGGCTAGGGAAGCAACAAGGCTGGGCTTGCCTGTCAGGTCGCTGTATGCACCTGTAGTTGCTACTGTAGAAAGACCAGCAATCTTAGTGGCGGCAATAGCCGCATTGGTTGCAATATCTACGTTGACGATTGAGCCGTCTAATATCTCCGCAGACGAAATGTTCTGCGGTGCTGGTATGTTGCCTATGTAAGCCATATGTGCGTACCCCTACGATTGCTCTAAAACGGACACAATAACGTCTGCCGATGAGGCTACGCTGCTTGTGACTTTAATTACGTCTGTAGTCTCCAAGACTACCTTTTGGTCGCCACCAATCGGAACCAAAGCACCGCCAGCAGGTACTGCGGCACCCTTCACTATGAAGACGCTGGACGATGCTGAAGTGTCTGTGACTTCGACATCGACATTGATGCTGGATGCGGTTCTGTTAGCGACTGTGAGTCCAACAACAGTGGTGGTGGTTGCGCTTGGTACTGTGTACACACTGGACTGTGATGTACCTACCGCTGCGCTGATAGCATTCTTAAATGTGTTAGCCATTGGTTATACCTCAATCAGCCGAGTGCAATCGCTAAAGCAAGCGCATCATCTGCGGCTGCAAAGCGAGTGTCACTTTGTGTTTTATTGTAGAAATTGGTAGGAATACCTAAGTTAGTCCTTGATGTTGCTGCATCTGCAAGGTCGCTCAAGTTATTTGCAGCAAGCAGATCACCAGTACCAGAGCCTGCTGGTCCTTGTGGACCTGTGTCACCCTGCGGTCCCTGTATACCTTGTGGACCTGTAGCACCCTGTGGCCCTTGTGGACCTGTGGCACCCTGTGGGCCAGTGGCACCTGTAGCACCAGTATCCCCTGTGTCACCTGTAGCACCCTGTATCCCTTGTGGACCTGTAGCACCTTGGGGGCCAGTGGCACCTGTAGCACCTTGGGGGCCAGTGGCACCTGTGTCTCCGCGAGGTACAGATAGTACACCATTTGAACTGTTGTAAGACGCATTGGAACCTGCGGCACCTGTGGATACAGATAGCCCTGTAATGTCATCTAAATGACCTTGAGCGGCAAGTGCAGAAGCGGCGGCTGAAGTTGCCGATGTTGATGCATTTGTTGCTGCGGTTTCGGCTGCGGCCTTGGAACTTGTTATGGAGTCAACGTCAGTGGAGTTAGTACCAGTGCCGCTGAAGAAACTTGATTTTGCCATCTGTAAGTCGCCTCGATTATTCTAAGAATGTGCCAGAAGGGCGTATTGTTTGGAGAGACCCTGACTGTTCGGCTTCGTTGGCTTGCTCTTGTATTTCAATGAGGAACGAACTGGACTTCTGATCGAAAAGAGGGCCACGTTCATCTAGGAAGTAGTCGGCTGCATAGGATAGAGCCGTGTACGTCACTAAGTCCGAAGCAATGTTAGTCAATGAGTTGCTTGATGCGTCACTCACTAGGTCATCGAATTGACCGTAGTAGTCTATGGACACTGTAGTAGTTGAGGGGAGAGGATAGAGTAGTATTTCTTCACCTTGGCGACAGAAGTACTTTGGTGTCCCTACTTCCCCGATTGATTGAAACTGTTTCATCTCACGTAAAGCCACACGAGACATAGTGTATTCACTTGTATATACACTGATGATTTCGAGTAAGTCGTTAGGGATGATGATGGAAGACACTTGAGCGGTTATGCTGTAGTTCTGTGTCTTCTCCATACTAGGAATACGAAGTGTACGCTGGATGCGTGTGATAGCCTGATCAATAAAGGTGTCAGCGAGAGCATCACTACAGTCCGTGCGGTTTAGAAGGGCTTTAAAGTGCGCCCTGATTTCACCTTTGTTCATTGCTTAGTTTCCCTGCTTCTGGCAGCCGAACTTGCTGCATGTCATTGGTGTCTTGCAGCCGTTGCATGGTTTGAACTTTTTGTTTCCATAATTTGCCATTAGACTTTCCTCTCTGTTGCCATGAACATCTGTAAATCTTCGGCCTGAAGTCGTTTGACTATCTCAGGTCCAGATGCTTGCCAGATGTCAAAGCCTTCGCGCAGCCACTTCTCGACCACCGCAGTGGGAATAGAGGCGACACGGTGAAACTCACCCATAGGCTTCTGTGTACTTTCGTTACGAGCGTCCTTGAGGTCGTCTAAGAAAGCCTGTGAGATATTCTGTGTATGCTTACGGACGGTGTCCCCTGCTTGCTGCAAGAAGTCTGTTTCCGATTGAATGAGGTTGGGGATGTTTTTTTTGTAGTCATTTTGTACTTCCTTGAATCAAAAAAGGCCGCCCAAGGCGACACAGTAAGGAGAGCAAAACCTGTGATTGCCAAGGGCGGCCTTATCTAAAGAACCGTTAGGGTTCTAAAGAGTGCTTATGACAAACCAGTGATTTTCACTGAGTCTGCAAAGTTCATGTGCTTCACTGACATCTCGCCAACGATTTGGTGACGATCTGAGTCACCGTTTTTGGCAAGAAGTGTGCGTGTGAACGGACGTAGAGTACATGTTTTGAACATTGATGGGTCAATCAATAGAGCGTGTGATGACTCTAGGTGACGGTTCAAAATTACACGGTACTCACCGTAGGGACTAACATAGAGATCAATCGCATTTACGAGCGTTTTTCCCTGTGCAATCTCACGGTTACGACCTGCTGACGCAGAGAAACCAGCGACGATTTGTGCGTCACCTGGCTTAATCATTAGTGTGTCAACGTCTGAACCGTTGTTGTATGCAGTTTCACCCGCTTCCAACAGTTTCGCCTCAGTCAATGGGTCTGTTGCGTTTGCACCAGCGTCTACTGATGTAGTGATCTGGTTGATTGCAGAAGCCATCTTACGTGCTACAGCACCAGAACCAGTTACGGCTGCTTGATCTGCACCAACTAGAGCAAATTCTGCATCGCGCTTGATTTCTTTAAGTGCTTTCGCCAACTGATGAGCGGTCTCTTTCGCTCTACCATAGGTTGCAATCGCATCAGCTGTTGCAGATACTTGGAAACCTTTGGTGAGAATCTGGGTTTGGTTTGTACGCTCTACGGCGTCAATCAATGTACCCATTACGGCATCTGCCCCTTCCAAGGCAGCGTTTGAACCCGCCGCTGCAAGTGAATCCTCAAGCCAAGAGAATGTACGTGCTGACACTTTCTCGTCTTTGAACATTGTAAATGCAGGTGTGTCGAAAGGCGTGATGTCAGTAATAATGTCAGCAACTGACTCTTTCTTACCGACCTGATCGTATGTTGTATATGTTGCCATTGGTATGAATCCTTCTAATAGGCAAGAGTTTACTCTTCCCAGCGTGCCATAAGGGCTGCGGCAATATCATCCGTGTCACCACCGTAACGAGGGTTATTACGCAGTTTGGCTTGTGCCTCTTGTGCGCGTTTGGCCTTCAATGTTGTTTTGGAGGGTGGGGACTTTTTAGAACTCAAGACCTTTGTTCTTGTAGACTTTGACTTTGTCACTTTAGCCTTCGCTTTCTTTGATTGCGCTGACTTCTTTGACTCATCGTAAAGTCTCGCTTTGTTAATCAACATGATAACCGTGGGGTCCGTGTATTGATCAACTTGCTCTTGAGGCAGACCTGATTTTACAGCGAAGGCACGAATGTCGTTGTACAGTTCGTTGCCCCAATCTGGCAGGTTCTCTTCTAGGACACGCACACAGTCTGTGGCTGCCTTTTGAATCGCTTGCTGCTGATTGGTCTGTAGTTCCTGAAGCAATGCGCTGCTTTCCTCTTTGAGGAACTTCACATCGTCTTCGGCCTGACGTGCATCTTGTCTCAGTTGGGCGAATGTTTCAGCGTCCATCTGTTGGGCTGCTAGTAACATATCCATCTCTGAATATGGGGCTAGTCGAGACTCTGCACGTTCTAACATCTTTTGGTATGCTAATTGCGTTCTTTGGAACTCTTGTTCCGCAACTTTGCGCTGGGATGCTAAATCTTGAGACTTTTGTGTTAAAGATGCTTCTTGACCGTAAAGTCTTTTCAGTTCCTTCACGGATACCTGTTTGTTTTCACCTTTTACGCTGACTTCGACAAGGTCGTCTTCGGACACAGTGGTTGGTTCCTCTGTATCGTCTTCATCGTACTCTTCATCGTACTCTTCGGCGTCATCAGTTTCTTCAGGGTCCGTGTCGTCCTCTACTTCTTCTTCAAGGTCGTCATCGTCATCTTCATAAGCACCCTCTTGAAGGTCTGTCTCTTCGACCTCTTCGGGTGTCGCATCTTCGTCTTCGGGTTCAGATAGGTTTTCACCGTCATCCCACCGACCTAAGATTGCATCTGCGGCGTCATCTAAATCTAACGCGCGGGGTTCTGAGTTACTACTCGGGTCGTTTGTCATAGACCTAGTTCCTCTTGGCTATTGTCGCCTTGAGCCAAAATGTTGTCACGCACTTCAACTCTCTGCTTTAGGGTGTTCACCACGTCTGCGATTGCACGATAGTGGTGGTAGGAAGTCTCACGCTTCAACTTGTCGTCGGGCTGTGAGTTTACAAAAGTAGAGAAAGCACTCTCCACGATTGAATCGACAACAGAAGTGAACGCAGAGGACTTTAGTAGTACCTCTGCTTCATCCCCTGCCGTCACAAGTTGCTCTTCTTGTGTAGGCATGTGTAACCTTATGTTATTTACCCATTAGGGCTTGCGATTGCTCGGACATCCTCAGCACGTTTCGCAATCTCCAACTCTTCGTAGTTGACTGCTTCTTTGTGTGCCTGTTGTGACTCTTGTAAGTCCAGTTTGTCCGATTGTAATGCGAACTGCTGCTGTGCCTTGAGTTGCTCAAGTTCCAACTTCATGTTCGCAATTTGCGCGTCAGTCTGTGCTTTAAGTTCTGCAACTGCTGTCTGACGTTCTTGAACCTCCAACTGCTTCTGCGCCATTTGCATCTGCATCTGTGAGGCTGGGTCTGGTTGTTGTGGCGGTATTTGACTAGGATCGAGTAGATAGTCAGCAACATTCTTAATTCCACTTTTGTCTAAGATAGAACTCAGCATCTTGTGCTTCTGCTTTGGTCCGTACATCTGCTGAAGAGATGGGTCGGCACTAAACAACTGGTGGAACGCAAGATACTTCTGAATCTGTGTCTCCTGTTCACCATAACCAAGGTTGAACTCAACCATCACATCACGCTTGTCAGACCATTGTGCTGGTGTGATTTGGACGTAAGTACCCGCTAGTTCGACAATCTTTTCCATCGTCTCGTTCTCTACACACAACTGGTAGACAAGGTTGAACAACGGTTTCAGGAAGTTGTTAGCGAAGTTACGTGCGATAATCTTTTGACGCTGCTGGGACATAGTCGCCAGTTGCTCAACCATCGCTGCTGAGTTCTGTTTGCTGATAGCATCCTTGTTTAAGCCCTGAGATAGACGTGAGACACCTGAAGTGTCCTCTTTGTCTTCATCCAGCATCTGTATGGTCTGGAATATGAAGGGGTTAAGGGATGCCTGAGGCATTGGGTTGATTGCGTCTGGACGTGTCACGTTCACGATACCGCCGACACGGTTGTCGATAAGTTCACGTGGGTTTGTCAGTCCACCTTTGACCACAGTGTAGCGAGGGTTGTTAGTTACCATCGCGTGGTCAAGGATTGAGCGTGTCAACACAGTCCGTGCATTCTGAATGGCAATCAACTTGTCTGCAAAGTTGTTACCGTGGAATGCGTGTGGAATTGGTAGAGGTACGAATGCAACAAACGGCATACGTGTCACGATGTCTTTAGACAGCATGACGTTACCTACTTTGACAACACGATAAAGGTCTGTGGTTCCCTTAGCGTCTACGTCCAGTGGTAAGTAAGCCTCGACTACTGTCACCTGACGTGTTTGCCTTTGGTGACCTTTGCCAGCCGTGAAGCCACGTCCAGCCCCGATGTCATCGAAACGAGATAGAACCTCTGGGTCTGTGTCAAAGTCGTTGTCTTCGTCACTGATGTCCATGACTAGGTCTTCGTCATAGCCCATCTCAATCAGTTCTGCGATTGTCTTACGTGTACGGTGAGCAACGAAAGATGCAGATTCCAAAGAGCGACACTGTGGTTCGATTAAGAACTCTTCAGGTGCAACGGACTCAATCTTTACCTGTGAGGTGTCACGGAAAACACGTAGTTCACCTGTGTACAGACCAAACTCATCCTCTACGATTTCCTCAATCTCAACCATGTCATCAGACAAGACTGCATCAAGTTCTTCTTCGGTTAGGTCTTCGACATACTCTAGGTAACTATCAGTCTGCTGTTGCCAGTAAACTTTGGCTACCCCTGCCCTTGCAATCAAGCCATCATGGATGACTGTTTGCATCACCTCGAACAAGTTGTTTTGACGGTGGAGGACGTAGTCGGTGTACTCTGTACAGACTTCAGCCATCATCACGTCTTCTGGTCCTTGCGGTGAGAAGCGTAAGGTGCGGTTGCCTGTACTGAATGTTTCGAGAAGTGCAGCCTTCATACTTTCTACAGCATCGTAGACGTCCTGAGACACGTACTTACTGTTTCCGTCATGCACTGGTTTCGGAAGTTTTGCCGAGTAGTAGTCCATGACACGCGCACGTTCACGGCTCAGTTCACTGTCGGCATATCCTATCGACATTCGTAGGTTACTATCTACGATTGAGACGATTTTATCGTCATCAAGTTCTTTAAGTTCTTTCATCTTTAAACCATCTCAATATATAGATCATCGACTGCCTCTATTGGTTCCCAAGCACCCTCATGGATGTGGTTGGCTAATGCCAAACTCATTACACAGTCATCGAAGCATCCAGACTCCGCTTCCATACCACCATTGTTATTCACGATGTATGTCAGCATCTCTCGGATAGTTACTTTGTCGTTGAGTTCGATAGTTCCCTCACGAACCACAGCCCTAAGTTCATCAATGACTAAAGGCTTGGTCTTGGATGTGGTGGTAAAGCCCAACTTGACGGTCTCTTTGTCCGTCAGTTTGTCTACCTGTATCTCAGTGTAGAAATTAGGGTACGCCATGTCTTTACCGAGGCGTGTACATGTGAGAATACCGTGACTGTTGTTCTCTACGATTACCAAAGCGAAGTTAAAGAACTCGCCTAGTCTGTAGAGTACCTCAGCAAAGTAGTCTGGGTGTACTTGAGCACGATAGGTTGCGACCTGTCGTTTCTTACTGTCCAAGACTTGCGCCACGGACCAGTCGCCACCTCTGACACCCATCGCAACGTCAGCACCTATGGTATATCTCTCGCCTGAGTCATACTTACGGTACAAGGTGAGTTCACCTCTGACATTCTCTAGCCACTCTTCGCCCTCTAGGGCCAAGTTTGCTACAGGGTCAGGTGTGTCACCTATACGTTCTTGAAGTGCCTCTGGGTTGAACACAGGGCGACCTGTGGTCAAGAAGGCTTCTTCTGGTTCTGCTGGGTATTCTTGTTTGAAGAGGTCGATTCCGTTCTGGGCAATCTTGCGTCTACGGAACATAAGTTGACCATCGTCCAACTCATACTTCTCACACAACTCTTCCTCTTCAGGTGTACGCTCAAACTTCTCTGGTACATTCTCACGGTACTCAGGGTCCATAAACCAAGGGATGAACACTGGTGTATAACCGTTAGTTCCTTCTACTGCACCCTTCCAAAGGTCGTAAAAGATACCAGAGACACCATTAGCGGTACTCTCGACAAAGATAGCCGTACCTTTTTTGTTAGGCACAGCCTGTGTGAGACCGTTCCAGTTCTCAAGTGCTGTAGACTTCGACCAGAACGCAAGTTCCGAGGCGTGTACGTGCGTAAGTGTCTCACCTCGACCAATACTCTCACCACCTGCCGTAGCAACCACATAAGAACTATCCAATACGTCAAAAGTAAGTTCTCGACGTGATGAATACTTGGTGTGTGGCTTCAGTAGTTCAGGGCAGTTCTCATGGTAACGCTTGGTCATATCGAACAAGGCTCTCGTACTGTCACTGTGGTGTGTAATCACCATTGCCTTACACGCTCTGCGCTGGGACACGTTGTGATACAGGTAACCACCGACATAGGTAGACAGACCTTGCTGTCGAGCCTTGAGGATGATGATACGGACTTTATCTTCGTCTGCTAATTGCTTCTCAACTGCCTTTTGTAAAATGCGCTGGGCAGGTTTGAGTTTCAAAGGGCTGATGTCGCCATCTTTGGTTCTAATCTTGAGTGCAGATTTAGCGTAGAAAGTGAAGTCGTCGTAGAGACGCTTGCGTACTTCTCTAAGTTTCTGATCCATCTTGCTCTTCTTCGTCATCGCTAACTAAGAGCGACTCCAAGAAGGCTTCAGCCTTGCCAATAGTAACTTCGCTCTTTGCAGCGGGTTTTGTCTTAGTAAAGTCCAAGACCATACGCGCGGCGGTCAAGCGGTCACGGTTTTGGCACGGCTCTCGCATGATTTCTACGGCTGCTTTTAGAGCCTCGACTGCGTATTCGTCATCAATGTTGTTATCTTTGGTCATCTTAGCAACAATCCTTTCGGCGTCTTTTTTCGCCTGTTCTCTGATTGGTGTAATGGCTTCCAAGCTGTACCCATCTGGTGTCCCTTTAGGACGTCCCGCATTCTTACGCTTTTTGGTTGACCACTGCTTTCTTAGGGCGCGACCTTCCTCGGTTTCCATCAGTTTTGCGAAGTAGTTTACCTTCCCCGCCTGATGGCCCTTCTGCGGCATCGTTAGTTCCTTTTTGGGACTCTTCTTTCTTGGGTTCTTGGGTGCGCCCATTACTTTTTACTCCTAATAGACTTCCGATGATTTCAAGTGTCTCTGGACACGCCTTGCAAAACACAGGGGCTGGTAGTTGTGCAGCCATCTCTCGCAAGATTAAATCTTTTTGGGCCTTCGTCAGTCCAGATGACTTCACGGCCTCAATACTTTGCAGCAAGGGCATCAAGTCAAAAGCGGTTTTATTCATGGGTTTGCTCTCTTTGGGGGTTGTGGATGCCCCCGAAGGGACACCCTATGCTGTTAAGACACCATCAGGTATGGATGGTTCCTCATCTCCACCAGCGGCAGCGACTAGACCCATTGCCATAGCGACAGCGAGTATTGTTGCGAATGGATGTGAGTAGAACAGAATCTTACCGTTGTTCGCTTTGTCGAACTCAGCCTTAATCATCTTAGTGTTGATAGGCATAAGTTCTTTAGCGAGACGTGGGTTCATCAGGTACAACCACATTGGGTCAACTGAAAGTTCAGGCGCACTGTTTGTGTAGGCTCGGTAGTTACGCAAACGGTTTCTGAAACTTACCATTGTACCAGCATCGTTGTTCTGCACGGCTTTGTTGAGTTCATCTAGTAAATACGTCAGAGAACTACGAGGTGCCTGAGTCTCACTTGGATTACTCTGAATGTACGCTTTACCTGCTTCTTGGAACGCAATGATTTCCTTAATTGCAGGGTGGTCTAAACCTTTAGACTCAAGGATAGGCTTCATCACAGAGTAGTTGTAACTGTTCAGCCCTACTGTGTCGTACTCACCTGTACCTTTGTTTTGTACACCGCCTATACCAAAACGACCTTTACCATCCATGTTACCTTGAGTAAGCGAATGGCCCATCTCATGTAGTAAAGTGTGAAGAGATTTTAGTGTAGTTGTCTGTACGCCTTGGAAAGAACCTTTCGGTCTAATACCAAAAACACTGCTACCAAAACCCTTCATGTCAGGGGTCCATTGGTGGACACCTCTTGTGCCTTTACCTTGCTTGGTGGCCTTCTGTAGCGCAGTACCGCTGTTCATAAGTTGAGCGGTGATACCAAGAAGTTTTGCAACTTCGAGTGCTGTGTCTACGTCCTGAATACCGTTCTCGTACTTAGAACCCTTCTTGCCAATCTCAATAATTGCTTTGGCTTCAGGTATGTTCTTCTTTACGGCTGGTGTCGTCGGCTTTTTGACCTTTTTGGGTTTAGGACTGGGGCTGACCAATGGAGGCTGGGCCACTTGTGTGGGTCCAGTTCCAGTTTGTCCGCTTTGCCCTCCTGTATCTCCTGATCCACTTGGTCCAACAACTGGCGCAGGTGTGGTGGGAGGGGTTTGATCTGGTCCTTCATCTGCCTTCTTTGCCTTTGGCTTTGCCTTAGATGCTTTGGCCTTAGTTGCCGCTTGCTGCATCTTGATCCTATTTAGATAGGGAACAAGGTACTTATCTGCAAGTGACATGGATGTAAGGCTTACACGCGCACCATCCACAATCTCAGTCGCTTTGAACACAGGATCGGAACCTAAGTTCAATCCAATTTCGTCTAGTGCCTTAGTCAAGACTGCACGGTCTGATGAATTTATGCTCTTGTCGCTATTCATTCCGTCACGGAGTGACTTTAAGAACGCCTTGTTAGCATCAATACCATCCTGAACGGCTGGTGAACGTGGTGCAACTGGTGTGCCATCTGGTGCTTGAGTCTGACCTCGCTTACTCTTGGTCTTGGCTGCTGCTTTATCGACAGCCTTGTCTTTGAGTAGTTCAAGTTTCACAAGTCCAATGACTTCAGTCAAAGGCGCACCTTCAGATGACATGTAACCTGTCTTCTGCATTCTGCGGTATTCCGCAATAGAACGGCGTGTCTCAGAAGAAATGTCTCTAGCCTCTATGCGCTGTAGAACTTCTTCCACCTTCGCATCAATATCAGTAGGCATTTTTTCTTTAGTAAACTTCGGATAGGCTTCGGCAACACCTGCGAACATTTTGCCACGCGGCGAGTTCGCTTTGGGTGGCGCACCTTCGTTGTACAGACGGACATAGGTCGCTGCCCTACGCGCTGCCTCTTCGTCATTGGCACGTTGTTTGGCTGCGGCCTCTTCTTGCTTGGCTTTTGCCTTGGCTTCAGCGGCCTGTTGTTTAGCGGCTGCACGTGCTTCAATTTCAGACCTTTTCTTCCCTGCTGCATCATCCTTGGCCTTAGCTGCCTGTGCTTGCTGTGCCGCCTTCAGACGTGCTGAACGTCCTTCGACTGCGGGACCAGTAGGGTCTGCTAGACCGTCTCGACCTTTGTTCTTCTTGATGAACGTGTTGAGTTTCGATCTGCGTCCTGTGATTGCGTCGATACCACGACCTGCAATGAC
>Ga0181563_10001115_pt1 | contig 26593 bp, 17 predicted proteins | sample 011ome_25_FD_133759 | JGI IMG/M metagenome (GOLD analysis project Ga0181563, IMG submission 133759) | Coastal salt marsh microbial communities from the Groves Creek Marsh, Skidaway Island, Georgia - 011512CT metaG (megahit assembly) | ecosystem: Environmental > Aquatic > Marine > Intertidal...
AAACACAGCACTGTGTGCTATTGAAGAAGCTTATAATCAGGGGGAAGTCGATTGGAAAAAACCAGTATCCTGCCATTTATACCCTGTACGAATCAAAGACTACACAGAGTTTTCGGCAGTAAATTATGATCATTGGGACATCTGTGATGCTGCTTGTGCATTGGGCAAAGAACTTCAAGTCCCTGTCTATAAATTTGTCAAAGAAGCTCTGATTCGAAAATTTGGAACCGAGTGGTACGCCGAATTAGAACAAGTCGCTGCCAAACAGTCCAAAAAATAAAACAAATCAAGTAACTAAGAGAGTGGCGTAAAGTCCGCCCCATTTTTTTTATTTTTTTTCAATTTTTTTAAAAATAGCTGTTTTTAATTCTCCTTAATGCTTGTTTTTTTTATAAGAGAGAGGTGTGTGCTAATGAGTTGTAAATCAGCAAACTATTTTTAGATTTTGAAAATAATCTTGTAGGAAAAAAGCTACTCGTTGTTAAAAACTCATAGGCAATGTTTATAAAAATGACTTTCATTTGAGGCAACTATTTTGAACCTTTGTTAACCCCCCAAACGCGTATTTTTTTTTAATTCTGAATTTTAATTTTAATGTCACAAGTAGAACCGATTTTACAAGAGAATAAAGACCGATTTGTAATTTTTCCAATTCAGCACCATGATATATGGGAATGGTATAAAAAATCCGAAGCAAGTTTTTGGACTGCTGAAGAAATTGACTTACATCAAGATTTATCCGACTGGACGACAAAATTGAATGACGATGAGCGTTATTTTATCAAGCACATACTAGCCTTTTTTGCAGCTAGTGATGGGATTGTAAATGAAAATTTGGCTGAAAATTTTGTAAACGAAGTTCAATATAGCGAAGCAAAATTTTTCTATGGATTCCAAATTATGATGGAAAACATCCACAGTGAAACCTATTCTCTTTTAATAGACACCTATGTAAAAGATGAAACGGAAAAAGACATGCTCTTTAATGCAATAGAAAATTTCCCGGCAATTAAGAAAAAAGCAGATTGGGCTCTCAAATGGATAGAATCTCCAAGTTTTGCAGAGCGTTTGATTGCATTTGCAGCCGTTGAAGGGATTTTCTTTTCAGGTGCGTTTTGCTCAATATTCTGGTTAAAGAAACGTGGCTTAATGCCAGGGTTGACATTTTCAAATGAGTTAATATCTAGAGATGAAGGCGTGCATGCAGACTTTGCAGTACACCTACACAACAAACATCTTATTAACAAAGTTCCTAAAGACCGCATCAGAGAAATATTATTAGATGCTTTAAATATTGAAAGAGAATTTATTACAGAATCTTTGCCAGCAAGTTTGATTGGCATGAATTCAAAACTGATGTCTCAGTATTTAGAATTTGTAACCGATCGCTTATTACAAGAATTGGATTGCGAAAAAGAATACAACACATCAAATCCATTTGATTTTATGGACATGATCTCGCTTCAAGGAAAAACAAATTTCTTTGAAAAACGAGTGTCTGAATATCAAAAGGCGGGCGTTCTCAATAAAGAAGATGAGGACACCAACAAATACAGTTTCGATTCTGATTTCTAGAACAACCAACTAGAAGAAGAATTTAAAACGAATTGTACAATTCGTTTTTCATAAATCAACCTTTTGGTTTTACTGAACAAGTAAACCAAACCCAAGACAACTAAGTGTTTGATATTATTCTAACACTGATAGGCTAACTAACTAACCGCTTTTTTGAAGCGCATCAAAAAAGCAAAAAAAGACTGAAAACAAATGTATGTACTAAAGAGAGACGGCAGAAAAGAAGAAATAATGTTTGATAAAATCACAGCAAGAGTTAAAAAACTCTGCTATGGTTTAAACGAATTAGTTGATCCATTAAAAGTAGCCATGCGCGTTATTGAAGGGCTGTATGATGGTGTTACTACCAGCGAATTGGATAATCTTGCTGCAGAAGTTGCAGCAACAATGACTACGGCGCATCCGGATTATGCCAGACTTGCTGCGCGAATTTCAGTCTCTAACTTACACAAAAACACAAAAAAGACTTTTAGCGAGGTCATGCATGATTTATATACCTATGTGAACCCAAGAACAGGGAAAGATGCCCCTTTATTGTCAGACGAGGTTTACAATGTAATCATAGAAAATAAAGAAAAATTAGACTCTACAATTATATATAATAGAGATTTTGGGTACGACTATTTTGGATTTAAAACCTTAGAACGCTCTTACCTTTTAAAATTAAATGGTGTTATTGCTGAACGCCCTCAACACATGTTGATGCGTGTTTCTATAGGGATTCATTTAAACGATTTAGACTCCGCTATCGAGACTTACGAGTTGATGTCCAAAAAGTTTTTCACGCATGCAACGCCTACCTTATTTAATGCGGGGACTCCAAAACCTCAAATGTCGTCTTGTTTTTTGTTAACGGCAAAAGACGATAGTATTGATGGAATTTATGATACCCTAAAACAAACCGCAAAGATTTCCCAATCTGCGGGTGGGATCGGTTTAGCAATGCACAATATTAGAGCTACTGGAAGTTACATTGCGGGTACAAATGGTACAAGCAACGGAATTGTTCCAATGCTACGTGTGTTTAATGACACAGCACGTTATGTAGATCAAGGTGGTGGAAAACGAAAAGGAAGTTTTGCAATTTACTTAGAACCATGGCATGCCGATATTTTTGATTTTCTTGATCTAAAGAAAAATCATGGTAAAGAAGAAATGCGTGCAAGAGATTTATTCTATGCCATGTGGATACCAGATTTATTCATGAAGCGCGTTCAGGAGGATTCACATTGGACTTTGATGTGCCCTAACGAGTGCCCTGGCTTGCCAGACACCCATAGTGAAGAATTTGAAACCCTCTACCTCAAATATGAGGAATTAGGCAAAGGACGTAAAACCATCAAAGCACGAGAGCTTTGGGAAAAAATCACCGAATCACAGATTGAAACGGGAACGCCTTATATGCTCTATAAAGATGCAGCCAACAGCAAGTCTAACCAACAAAATTTAGGAACTATTCGTTCTTCTAACCTTTGTACAGAAATTATCGAGTTCACCTCACCAGATGAAGTCGCGGTTTGTAATTTGGCATCGATTGCTTTGCCAATGTTTATTAATGACGGCAAATTTGATCACCAACAATTGTTTGATATTACAAAGCGTGTCACACGAAATCTAAATAAGGTGATCGACCGAAATTACTACCCAGTAATTGAAGCCGAAAATTCAAACATGAGACACCGTCCAATTGGAATTGGTGTACAAGGATTGGCTGATACGTTTATTAACTTGAGAATGCCTTTTACAAGTGATGAAGCAAAACAGTTGAATCAAGATATTTTTGAAACAATTTACTATGCAGCGGTTACGGCGTCTATGGAAGAAGCCAAACTAGAAGGCCCATACCAAAGCTATGAAGGGTCTCCAATGAGCGAAGGAAAATTCCAACACAATTTATGGGATGTTAAAGAGGAAGAGTTAAGCGGTCTTTGGGATTGGGAAGCATTACGTAAGCAAGTCCTAGAGCACGGAGTTCGCAACTCACTTTTAGTAGCACCAATGCCTACTGCAAGTACGTCTCAAATCCTTGGAAACAATGAATGTTTTGAACCTTATACTTCAAATATTTATACCCGTCGTGTCTTGTCAGGAGAATTTATTGTTGTCAATAAGCACCTTTTGGAAGATTTAGTGGAGCTAGGGCTTTGGAATGAAGGGTTAAAGCAAGACATCATGCGTGCGAATGGATCGATTCAACACGTGGATGTGATTCCTCAAGACATCAAAGAATTGTACAAAACAGTTTGGGAATTAAGCATGAAAGATATTATTGACATGTCGCGTCAGCGTGGTTATTTTATTGATCAATCACAATCTTTAAATTTATTTATGGAAGGGGCAACGATGGCCAAATTAACATCGATGCACTTTTATGCTTGGAAAAGTGGATTGAAAACAGGGATGTACTACTTAAGAACAAAAAGTGCTGTAGATGCTATTAAATTTACTTTAGACAATAAAAAAACAGAAGCACTAAAGCCTGAAACGGCCACTGTTGAAGCAGTTGCGGATACCGCTATTGTAGAAACAGCAGTTTTAGAAAAACAACAAGAAAAAGCAGCCAAAACTGCTGCTAAATTTTCTAAGGAATCAGCCGTTGAAGTGGAGCCAATGTCTGCCGAAGAAATGAAAGCGTTGATAGCACAAGCAAAAGAAGCTGAAGGCGATGATTGCCTGATGTGCGGGTCTTAATAATAAGTTCCATTGTATAAAAAAAAGCATCTCATCTCGTGAGGTGCTTTTTTTATGGAGAAAAGGGGAGTTAGGTCACAATGTTTTTGGTAGGTTTAGTTAACTAAATCCTATTATCAAATAACTACAATAGAGGCTAATACAAAAACCGAACTCACTATTCCTAAAATTTGATATTTTGTGAGACGTTCATTAAATAATATGATTGATACAATCATGCCGCCAACTGGATGAAAGTTTGAAATTAAATTTACTTTATAGATTTCTAAGACCGTGTAGCTGTAAAAAAATAAAATTACCGCAATGGCGGACAGAGTACTTAATGCTAAAATCTTAATATCTAAGTATATTTTAAAGTCAATTTTTATTTTTTTCATAAAATATCCAAAACATAGAAACATAGATAAAATAGTAATCTCCTGAATAAATATAGTTGTTTTAAATCCAATTTCTTTGATTGGAACCCCCGCTAAAGGATATGCAATACCAAAACATAATGAGGCTAAAAGACCATAAAGCAATCCTTTTCTTAGTTTAAAGTCAAATCCGTTAAAACAAAATACAGTCAAAATAGAAAGACCTATTTGGATAGGATAGTATTTCCATTGGATCGATTCTTCGAACAACATAAAAGAGAATAATTGAGCAATTAAAAGTGTAAATACATTTAAAAAAAGCACGTTTGTTGTTGTTTCTAAACTGAAAGCTTTCACCAAGAAATAGAGCCCAACTCCCGCGATAACACCACTTAATATACCCACACCTATCATTGGTATATTAAATTTAAAGTGTTGAATATCGGTCAGTAAAAACAAACCCAATATCAAAGTGGTAAGCACAGTTCTATGCAACAGGACCTTATGTTGTCCATGGTGCAAGATACTGGGTCTCCACAGTGCATCTGCGATCCCGAATAACAGTACTCCACCAATAGCAGTTATCACAATTTAAAATAATTAATTAAGTAGTCTTCGTTGAAAAATTTTGGGTACAGATGTTTAGCAGCTTCCATGTATTTAGTTTTGTAAATAGCTTTATTTGTTTTTGAGTAATGGTATTTGAGAATGTAAACGTATTGTCGCATAAAGTACTCATAGGGTCTAGAAAAATTATCAAATGAAATGGACTTGAACCATAGGGTTAAGTTGTTATCATCTTTACGATATTTAAACAATATCATGGATAATAGACCAAAGTGTTCATAATGTTCAAATTTATAAAAGTTGTCATACTTTGTTTTGAATTCAAACTTATTTAAAATCCATTCCATAACTTCAAAGTTTTTTGTGACCATTGCTGTAGTTATGATTTCAAAATAATAATCTATGTTAATTTTGTCCTTTTCCTGTGTTTCTTTATCATAGTTGTTCAGTATTTCAATTAAGTTATTAGATTCATAAAACAATTCTTGAGCAATTACTCTGCTTTTAAGAATGGGATGAAAATTTGAACATAATTTTAGTTTAAACAGTTGATTTTTTTTTTCATTGTTGAGATACATGTTTAAATTTAAAACCCCTTTACAAAACTGGCTAACATTTTCTCTCTCGCAATTGGCGTTAATAAATTTTAGACACTCCCCATAATATTTGTTTAAGTTTTTATAGTCCACAAAGATGGTAATTACTATATCTAAAAAATTATTGTTGAGTATAAGTGTTTGAACTTCAGTAGACTTTAAATCAATTTTTTTTAGAAGTGGACCTGTGCAATTGCCAAAATAAGCAATATCATCAAAATTAAAATAACTAAACTTCATTTGATCCAAACTAAAAATCCGCAATAGTAAATCATAGTCCTTATTCAACATTAACTCTCGAACTATTTGCGTTAATTTTAAAATAAAATCTCTTTTTGAATGTAAATTAGTTTTGATGTACTCTAATAAATTACTTTTTCGATCATCCAGTAGAGAAACTATTTGAAACTCTTCCTTCCATCGGTTTTTCAAGTGGAAATTCATCACAAAATCGTTATAACTTATAAAGCCATTAAAAACCGACAGTGTATTGAGAGTATAATTACTAGGTTTAACCGATTTCACAACCCCAAAAAATCGTCTCAGCGTATTATAACTGATTTCAATTCCAGATTCTAAATAAATAATTTCGCTTAACTTTTTTGAAGCGTTATAGTCATCAATTTTGAAACCTAATTTTTTTTGAGTAATTGTTTTTAAAACATTTATCATATTTAAATGTACAAAAAATGTACAAATATTTGTAATAATATCCTTTAAATTTAGATTTTAAATTTTATGTAATTCATGAATAAATTTATTTTACTTATCTCAATTATTTCGCTTTTAGCCTGTACTGAAAGTAAATCACCTGATTCTCAATTTACTCAGCTAGATCAACAATTAGAAAATTCAAAAACAACGAATAAGAAATCTTTAAACCTTGAGGCTACAATTAAGGTTATATTCACATTAGATGAAGCGATAAAAAACGTCAAAGACGTTCAAGAGTATACAGAATATCTTTATAAACAAGATATGAGTGGTGTAGCGCCTGATGTTATTGGTTGTTATCAGAAGTTATTACCAGTGTTAGACAACCTTTATGATGCAGAGGCAGAAAAAGAAGTTGGTGAATCTGTATGGACTGCATTTTCAGAATTTGGTGGTGTTACTGCTGTTGCGGTAAATTCTGGGATTCAAATTGTTGAGGGAGATGTTGTAAGAGGTAGTTTAAACCTTGCAAAAGCTGGGGCCGATGCTATGAGTATTGCTGGAGACCGTTATGAAAGAGAAGTTGAAGTTCTAAAAAAGATAAAAAAAGTAAAGGAAACCTACTTGGAGTATATTAAGTTTTCAAGTCCTATATTTCTTAAATATATGACCCAGTGGGACAAGCTTTGTGCTCAAAGAGATCAGGCCTACATATCACTCTATAATTCCAATTACTCAAAAGTGGTTGAGTTTGCAAATACAGCGCTGGAATTATCACCTAATGATCGTGAGTCTATTTTACTAAAAGCCTTTGCCTTGCTTTCATTGAATAATAGTAACATATCTAATGACGAACAAAACATCCAGCAATTTGAAGAGATAGAAACTATTTTAGCTTCTTATTTTGAAAGGTTTCCATCATCTACTGCACCTGCTTTTGTTTTGAAAGGGATTTTAGAATACCAAAAAGGGGAAATAGAAAATGCATTCACATTATTTGATGAAGCCTCTATCTTATATCCAAAACAAAGTGAATCACTTCTGGATTTAATGAATATTTTTAAAATCAGAGGATCTATTTTTAGGTCAGTTGAGTCCGAATTCATCGTTAAAACCTACATGAGTACTATGGAAGGTTTTGGTAATTTTAGTCCAAATTTTCAAAAAGCTATCATACACAGCAATCTAGGGAACAACACAAAAGCAATCGAAGAAATTAAACGTCACTTTTTTAGACGAGGAAACCAAGTAGTTCAAGATTATTTGCCTGGTGATTTAAACTTTTGCAATAAATATTTGCCAACTGTTTTTTCTGAGATGTTCGTGGAGCGTCCTTTTGTTGATATTGAGGTCTCAGAGGGATCTATAATTGATCCCAAGAATTCTTTACGCGTAAGAATGACAAACAATTCCAACCGGACTATAGAAAACGTTCGCTTGTTTTTATGTATCCACTTTACAGACAGTTACAAAGATAATTATCAAGTTTTTAAAATGCCTGATGCATTAAATAGTCTTCTACCATACTCAGAAAAGGACTACAAAGAACCACTCAAGATAAATTATGAATGGCTAGGAAACAAAAAAATAGTTCCTGATGATATTGTTAAACTTAGAGGTGTTATCATCACAGACGACATTGTTTCTTGGATAGATGAGAAGAGCTTTAAATTTCAAACAGCAAAAGATCGCTCCCAAGAATACAATAAGTTAAAAACAGATTTACCAAACGAATTAATTTCTGCTTTAGAAAAATCAGAAATTTCTATTGATCAAGGGTATGTGTATAATGATATCACTTTTTCTTTACCAAAAGAGCTTATTAATTTTGAACCTTATGTTACTATAAATGACATAAATTCTATAAATCCGATTCAACCTAAATCTAAACAAATTGATGCACAAAAATTGGTTTATAAATTTCGTACAAGAGTTAGTGTGGATAACTTGAAAGAGCTACACATAATAACAAAATCTGGAAGTATTAAAATTCCAATACCAAAATCGTAACAGTATGGCTATTATTGATGTATTAAAATATGAAGGTCCAAACGATGAGCTTGTTTGGAAATGGTCTCCAAAAAATGGAAATCAAAAACGTGAAAATCAACTCAGAATTGGCACTCAATTGGTGGTCAATGAAAGCCAAGATGCTTTTATGTTTAAAGGCGGTAAGTTATTAGATGTTTTTGGAGCAGGAACCCATACACTTACGAGCTATAATATCCCTTTTCTAGCAGATGTAATAGGCCTTGCTTTTGGTGGTGACACTCCTTTCACTGCTGAGGTTTTTTATGTAAATAAGGCGCTTTCACAGGATGCTAAGTGGGGCTTGTTGCCTTTTAATATTGTTGAACCAAATTTCAAAGTTCCAATTCCCATTACCTGTAGAGGAAGTTATTCAGTAAAGATAGTAGACTCCAGAAAATTTTTAACTGAAATTGTAGGAGTATCTAGCCTCTACAATCAATTAGAATTGCAAAAATTATTTAGAGGAATTATTACTGAATCAACCAAAAATGCAATTTGGAAACTATCTAAAGACTTAGGTTTAGGTCCTTTAGAACTTGAATATATGGTCAAAGAGCTTAGCAATAGCATTCAGCCAGCTGTAAAATTTGCTATGTCTAAATATGGTTTAGAGATTAGTTTTTTTAGTGTTGAAGGGATATCTGTAGTAGATGAAGATGAGCGAGTAAAAAAAATTGTAGAAGATTACCACCGTATCATGTCTGAAGATATGGAGGAAAAACTAAGACTCAAACGTAGAGCTGAGCAATTAAATGTATACAAAGTTGAACGAACTTTTGATACAACTGAAGCAGCAGCTACCAATATTGGTGGCTCTGAAGGGGGTGATGGATCTGGAGCCTCAGGTATTTTAGGTACCGTTGTAGGACTTGGAATGGCAATGCCTTTGGCCAATCAAGTAGGAGGGATGGTTCAAAACCAGATGAGTACTGGAAATACAGCTTCATCTTCTAGACCATGTACTAACTGTCAAACTCCTCTTCAAACGAAGGATCTGTTTTGTGGAAGTTGTGGAACAGCACAAAACATTGTTGAACCAAAATCAGATTCAACCGTTGAAAAAAAAGTGACCTGCGATAAATGTACTGTTGATTTTTCACCTAGATATAAATTTTGTCCAAATTGTGGTGACAGTTATAACCCATGTCCAAAATGTGAAACAGATTTAGGAGTTAATGCAACGATTTGTAATGCATGTGAATATGTTTTACCAAAAGTCTGTGAGTGTGGCAACGAATTTTCTATAGAATCAAAGTTTTGCTCAAATTGTGGTAAAAAACTAACTGAATAAATGAATGTGATTTCAAAAAAAATAGTAGCTTCTCAAGCCTTTAATGTTGCAGTAGCATTCATTATTCTTGTTAATTGTATACTTATTGGAATTGAACAATCTTATCAAACAGAGTTGATTTCGTGGACTCAAGATGTGTGTATCATACTCTTTATCGCTGAAATTATAATTAGGTGGCTAGCTAGAAACAGTGTTATTTCTTTTTTAAAAAACATTTGGAATATTATTGACATAACGTTAATAATCGTTTCTTTAGTACCAGAAAGTTTATTCGTAAACTCTGATTTACTCACCATATTTAGAATTGTTAGGGTGATAAGAATTATAAGACTTGTAAAAGTTTTTCCAGAAACTCTTGCCATATTGAGGGTGATTAAAAATTCTTTTGGTGCTTTACTCCGAATCATTTCTCTGCTTATTATTTTAATGTATTTCTATGCCATAGTAGGCGTGATTTTATTTAAAGGTAAAACCCATGTCTCAAATAAATTTAATGATTCATTTGATCCCTTCGGAAATATTTCTGAAGCACTATTTTCTCTCTTTAGAGTTACCACTGGTGAGGATTGGACAGATCTTAGATACGACTTGTTAAGCTCAGATGTTTCAAGTTGGATTGTCAATATCTATTTTGTTTCATGGCTAATTTTTTCCGCATTTTTTCTATTAAATATCATCATTGGTGCTGTGGTTAAAAATTATGATTCTGAATATAGTAATGACAAAAACGCAAAACAAGATGAAGAATTAAAACAACTAAGAACCCAAATTAATAAATTAAAAATTACTAATCGTGAATTGTAATCATTGTAAAAATCCTGTAAATGAGCAAGATGTTAATTGTGAATGGTGTGGAAGAGAAATTAGTTTATTTCAAAGTAATGATATTAATCATCCAATAAACAATTTTGAGCAAGAACTTAATGAGATTGAAATTATGGTAAGAAATGAAATCCAAGCACGCATAGACAATAAAAACAGTAATACTAAGGAAGGGTTAATAGGTCAAATATTCGGTACTACTAATTTTGAAGAATGGGATGAATACTATGAAAAAGAATTAAGGCAACAAGTCTATAAATTGCAAGCCAAAGCAGTTACAAATTTTGTTTTGCCTACAAACCCAAAACTTTTGAGAGAAATTAAGGAATTTGCAGATAACAACTACAAGCTCAATAAGGTTAGTTTTTGGGATGAAGATGATGAAAATAAAAACAAACTAAAACTATCATTAGCTTGGTTGAATTTATCTAAAACTGTTAAAAATAAGCTCGGTATAGAAAACAATAGAGGAACGTTCAATAATATTGTTACATATCTAAATAAAAATTCTTCACTAAAGTGGGTTCTAATTGTTTTTGCTTTTTATGTTTTATTATTTGTAATCATAGCATTAATAAATTCTTTCCAAGAATAATTTTGACAGTAGGGGAGTTACCTCACACTATTTTATAGTGGGTTTAATTAAATTTTTTAACCGAGATATTCAAGCAGTAAGTATTACCGATGAATTTATTAGGATGAAGGTTCACACAGATGACGATCTTAACAATAATGACGTGGAGTACAATAAAACTGAAACTACTCACTTTCATCATTAATTTTAGCAGGTTTAACGCTGCTATCATACTCTGTGTGGTATTCTTCTAAGAGTCCAGTGGTAGCGTTCAACAAGTCTTTAGTTTCTAGTAACAAGCTAAAGTAAAGCGTTGTGTTCTTTGGACTTGATTCATCTGTTCTTGTACGACGTACCTGTGTTTCAATATTAGATTTAAGAATTGCAGAAATCTCATTTTTTTGTTCAATAATCGCCCCTATTTTCTCAAAAGAATGGGAGTTAAATACCACAATCGCTTCAGAAAATAACAGTTGAATTGCATCATTAATTTGACTCAACTCTTTAATTTGATTGAATTTCAGTTTTTTATGATTATTATGAACGTGCTTATGATTTACTTTAGTAATATAAGTCAAAGATTGTGTCATATCTTGTAGATATCCCAAAATAAGAATATAAAAATTACTAGCCCCTACACTCGTTTCGTCTAAATTTTTAATAAAATAAAAGATATTATCTCTTAAATCATCAACTTCATCAGATAACTTAATAATTTGTTTTTTGTTCTTCTTCAGTGCGTCTAAGTCTTGTTTAGCAAGGCCATTGATTGCAGCAGAATAAATTTTTTCACCACGCTTTAATACATTTGCGATATTTGCAGCACTTTCACTAATTACTCCTTGAACAGATCTACTTTCTGTTTTTTTCAATCGGTCATCCGACGCAATTTCTTTTGTCTTTTTTCTATGAACGATTGTACTTCTAATAAGGAGTGCAATTGCAGAAAAAAGAAGGATAGGGAACATCATCTTTAAGTTCAAATTCAGCAAGTATGCAACCAAGGCTGCGGCACTGAAAGCACTAAAGGCTGTAAAGAACCATCCGCCAATAACGTTGAGCACTCCTGCCACTCGATATACAGCGCTTTCGGCTCCCCAAGCTCGATCCGCTAAGGAAGTTCCCATCGCCACCATAAAGGTCACGTAGGTTGTTGAGAGTGGTAACTTGTAAGAGGTTGCGATAGATATTAAAACAGCCGCAACCATTAGGTTTACTGCGGCTCTGACCAAATCAAACGCAGGTAAATCAATTGATTTTGTGTTCTTTTGTTGTATCACAGGTTGTTCAAATTTTTGTTCAATTTTTTCTTGCCATGATATAGGCAAAATAAAAGTTGATAACTGTGAAGCACCCATTGCAAATCTTACAAAACCACGAGATAAAGCGTTAGGCTGAAAGCGTTCCTTAGTATCTCCTTGATTGGAAAGATCCAAAGAAGTTTTGACAACATTTTTTGCTTTTGTTGAAAACCATAAGGTTGCAACCATCACCATCCCAGCCCCAAGCAACAACAAGTTGTTGGTGGGAACTTTAGAAGCTAAGATATCCATTGGAAACTCAGATGCAGAAACCCCTGCCAATGACCACTCCGTATAGGCATTAAATGCTGCAACAGGCACCCCGATAAAATTCACCAAATCATTACCAGCAAATGCCAATGCTAATGCAAAGGTGCCCACAATAATGATTAGTTTATAGATATTTGTTTTTGCAAAAACAATCAATATGTATGACAATAATGACCAAAGTATAGAGCTAATTACAACAATATAAAATACTTGGTTTTCCAAAAATTCTTTCACCGTTCCACCCCCAATAATATTAAAGGATTGCTTTGCATAGGACGTTCCTTTAAGCCCTTTCATAAATATGAAATAGGTGATTGCAGTGAGCGCAATTCCACTAAATAACGCCCCAACCCAATTTGGTTTCTTCTGAAAGTCGTAAGAGAGTAATAGTCTTGTAACCCATTGTACAATCGCTCCAATAGAAAAGGCAATCACTACCGAAAGGAGTATACCAAATATAATTTGAGAGGCTTTCGAAGTATTAATGTAGTTAATAAGTTCTCCAAAACTATCGCCATTTGCAGCAATTTTAATTAAAGCCATCGCAACCGCTGCTCCCAAGAGCTCAAATACAATAGATACGGTTGTTGAGGTCGGCAGCCCTAAGGAATTAAAAATATCTAAAAGTAAAATATCGGTAATCATGACCGCCATGAAAATAATCATGATTTCATTGAACATAAACTCACCAGGATTGAAAATTCCCTTGCGGGCAACTTCCATCATACCACTCGAAAAAATCGCCCCAATAGCAACACCAACACTAGCCACAATCATTATGGTTTTAAAGGAAATTGCCTTTGAGCCAATTGCAGAATTTAAAAAATTTACAGCATCATTGCTAATCCCAACAACTAAGTCAGCGACCGCCAAGAAGGCTAAAGCAATAATCATATATAAATAAATATTATCCATTTTTTAGTTTGTGTTAATCCGCTAATTTCTAAAGACTTTTTTTTTGTAAAGTTAAGTTAATGTTATGGTTTTATAATGAATATTAACCTGAATTCTACATACTTTTTTTTAATTATGCTAAAATTTTTAACCAGGTTTTGAGTATCACCTGTTATATGTTTTTAAAGCCCTAGACTTTATCGATTTTTCTTATTCTTTTATTGTTAAGCTTCAAGAATTTATTATTCCAGCCTAAACAACTATGCTGAAAAGCTCTTTTTTTTATTTTTAGGAATTGTTTCATGCATTAAAATTGTAGTATTTCCAACTTAGTTAACAGGTATAAACCCATCCAATGTTAAATTAATGTAAACTAATTGTTTTTTTAATGTAAATTTTTTCGTAGATTTACACTATAAATAAAATTGATATGAAAAAATATATATTCATCGCGTTTGTTTTTATTGGAACAACCGTAGCAGCTCAAAATTTAAATCAACCGAAATTAGAAACAAAAGGAATACTTACTTTTGCGACTTATTTTTATGACAATGGTTCTGTTCAACAAGAGGGAACTTTCAATAAAGATGGAGTTTTAGAAGGTCTATGGACCAATTATGATTTTGAAGGCAATAAATTATCTCAGGGGAATTATAGCAATGGAATCAAAACAGGGAAATGGTTTTTCTGGACTGAAAATTCTTTAAAAGAGGTCGATTTTGTAAATTCAAAGATTATGAATGTTAGTGAATGGAACCGTAAATCGGAACTTGCAGTAAATATGAACTAACGAACCCAATACATAGAATAAAAAAAGCACCCTTAAGGGTGCTTTTTTTATGACTTATTTTTTTTGATTAAAAATTGTAACTATAACCGATTGAGAATTCTGTCCCTGGGTTCAACTGTGAAAAAACTTGATCCGCAGTATTAAATGACTCATAGACACTCTTTCGTTTATTATCCAAAATATTTGATATTTTAATATCTATTGTTGATTTTTTTTCTGCACCAATTTTTTTATTTAATGTGAAATTCAGACTGTTGAATGGCATAGTGTAAACGTCAGGGACAATTCCTGTTCCAACTACTTCTAATGTTTTTCCTTGAACATTAAAGAATAATCCAGTTTGTAGACCTATTTCAGTATCATTATAGTTTAAACCAGCATTGATAAGGTAGGGTGATTGACCTTGTAAATCTCTTGTTTTGTCAATGGACTCTCCATCTCTTGCAGCACTGACACGACGGGTGTATTCATCTTCAAACATCGTGAGATTAGACTCTATATAGGAAGCATTAATATTGATTTTTAGTTTTTCTAAGCCATTGGAAATAAAACCTAATGACTTTCTAAATTCAAACTCAACCCCAAGAACAGATGCATCTCCCAAATTTCGCGGGGTCAATTGATCAGGTGCCGACTCGTAAAAAGTAAGTTCTATTGGATCATTAAATTTTTTGATAAATGCGCTGAATGCGATCATTTCACTGTTATCTCCAAAAAATTCAGCTCTTACATCAAAATTATTGATATACGAAGGGTCTAAGTCAATATTTCCTATAAAGAGACGGTTTGTAATGGGATCAAAAATTTGACTCTTTGAAGCCTCTTTAAACGAAGGTCTCGCTGTTGTTCTTGAGTAGGACACTCTAAGATTTGTATTCTCGTTGAGGCCATAAATTAGATTTGCCGACGGGAAAAGATCTAATTTATCAATAATTTTATCGTCTTTAAATACTTCAGAACCAGCCTGGTTTTGACCTGTATATATTGCCGTGAACAGTTCTGTTCGTAAACCAACGACAGCTTTCAATTTTTCGGTAACCTCAAATTCATTTGAAACATAAGCAGCACTGATATTTTGTATGGCATTAAAGGCATTGGATTTTTCAAATAAATCCCCAAAAACTAAATGAGTACCCACGTCGTTTTGAGGAGTCCAAATGTTGCCATCAGATAATAAATTATCAGCATTTCCATCTTCTACTTGAAGACCTCCCTGTCGTGTAAAAGTATAGTCGTCAATTGAAAAATCACGTTGTTTGAAAGTTTGACTTAAACCAAATTTAAGTTTTGATGGACGCTCTTTAATGCTATACTTTCTTACGACATCTAATTTCCCAACAAGATTCAGTTCTTCTAAATTTCTCCAAATTCTAATAGGGTAACTTGCAGCACTTGGGCTTATAGCGTAATCTCCATTATCGCTTTCTTGAAGAGGAGTAATTCTGTGGTCCTTGTCATAGACTCTCGAAAGTGTGGGAGATAATTTCCAATTTAATTTCCAAGCACTTTCAGAAAATGAATGCTGTCCACCTAATAGTATATTTGTGATTGACCGCTGTGTATAAAGTAAAGCATCTTTTTTGATGGGTTCAAAACCACTTCCTCCACCAGCTTGAGCAATATCTTGATTGTAAATTCCCGCAGTACTTTCACCATTTTGAATGTGAAGTATGTTCAACTTGTATTTTGCGCTTTCTTGTTTAAAAACAAGGCCTGCTAATGTGCTTAATAGAACATTATTTTTTCCCTCAATTCCGTTGGATCTTCTAGTTCCTAATAGCGTATAAATGGATGAATTGTTCTCATCCTTAGTGAATGTTCCATCAACACGATTATCATAAAATTCGGTGTTATTTTTGTAAGAAAGCGAAAATTGATAACCAAGCTTATTATCGCCTACATCATATTGGTTACCAGCTGTAAAACCAAAGTCAAAATTAGCGCTACTATTATTTTGTTTTGCAGTAAGCTCTTTGTTGAACGAGTTTGTCATATCTGTTAAAACCGAAGAATTACTGAAAGTTCCAGGAATGGATTGATTTCGCCCAACAGGTAAATCGCGCATTCCATTGTCAAATCCTAAGAAATCAGTTTTGCTACCAGTATAACTTAAATAGTTATCCTTAAAGTGCATGTTTGGATTGTAACTTGCTCCAAGTGAAATTGAATAAGTGGCTTTCGTAGGGAAATCTTTTGTTACAATATCAATTACGCCTCCAGTAAAATCTGCAGGATATTCTGCTGCGGCAGATTTAACGACTATAATATTTTCCAATATATTCGTAGGGAATATATCCATTTGAACGGTATTTCTGTCTGGATCTAATCCTGGGATGTCCACGCCATTTAATATGGATTTTGTATACCGATCTCCAAGACCTCTAACATATACATATTTTCCACCTTGAATCGATACACCTGGAACATTTTTAACTGCACTGGCGATATTACTCGCTCCACTACTTTTTATACCTTGAGCAGATAAGCCATCAAGAAGTGTGATGGAATTTTTTTGTAGATCTAGTACTGCAGATTCTGTATTTTTTCTTACAGTAGTAGTGATCACAACTGTTTCAAGCGAATTAGTATTAAGTGTAATATCTATGGTAATTTCTTTGTCGGCCTCAACAGCCACATCAGAAATTTCAATAGTCTGGTAGCCGATGTATGAAAATACAACGGTATAATTTCCTGGCTCAACATCGATGATATATTTACCATCAAAATCTGAAGTAGTTCCTTTTGTTGTATTTTTAATGAGAACGTTAGCAAAGGCCATAGGTTCATTGAATTCACCGTCCATGACGGTTCCAGTAATTTTACCAGTTTGAGAATTGACGCTCAGTGTTGTAAAACTTACGGCGCAAAAACAAATTAACAGTCTAAAATAGTATTTCATAGGAGTTGTTGTAAATTATAAAAACAATCGCCCGCAAATATATGCGAACGATTGTTTAAAAACTAATTCAAATTTTTTGAGACTAGATCTAGTATCCTAAACCAGCTTTTTCGTTTGAGTATGTCCAGCCAAATGCACTTGTATCTGCACCAGCATTAGTTTGACCACTTACAGTAGTTGTCCAACTAGCAGCTTGTGAAGTGAATGATGGATCGATAATTTGAACTTCATCAACGTCATTACTATCATCTTCATCATCGCAATTTTCTGCACATCCAACTTTTTCAACAAAAATTGTATTATCTGCACCTTTAACTTCCCAGTTCTCGAATCTTAAATCATTAGATATGAATTTTTGAGCGACAGCATTATTATCTAACTCAACATCTTTTCCTGCTGGAAAGTTAGCAGCAAATATATTCTTTGTAACGCCTGTAGCTGCTTTTCTGTAATCAGCATATTCTCCGTTACTAGTTACGTCATTTCCAAAAATAGAAGCATTTTGAAGTGTAAATGATCCAGCTGCAGAACCTTCTGGTCCATCAATTTCAAAAGCGTGATCTGAAGCTTCTCCTAAGTGGACAACAACATTGTCAATTGTTCCAGAGTAAGCCTGATCGATATCTACAGCATCGTCTCCTTGAGCCCAAACCAATAAGTTTGTAGCGTTTACAGTACCTCCAAAAAATTCGATACCATCATCAACATTAGCAACAACTTCTATATTATCTATTTCAGTTCCTGTTCCTACACCACCAAGCGTTAAGCCATTGATTTCATTTCCTTCACCAATTAAAGCTCCACCATGACGTATAGAAATATATTTCATAACTCCTGAATTGTCAGTAGCATCCGTTCCACCATAAAGACCCCATTCGTCTTCAGCAGGGATACCTTCAATTTGGATAGCTTCAACGTCGTTAGAAAAAGAACAAGGTGCGTTTCCTAATACAATTAAACCTCCCCAAAGACCTCTGTCGTTTTGATCAAGATTTGATCCCATTGTTTGACCAACAGTGATATCATCTGAAGCCGATGTCATAATAATTGGCTGAGAAGCTGTTCCTTCTGCCATTAATTTTCCACCGCGAGCAATAACTAACGCAGATGCCAATGATCCAGTTCCAGAACTTCCTTTGATTATTGTTCCAGGCTCAATAGTAAGTGTAGCACCATCTTGTACAACTACTTTTTGATTCAATTGGTAAATGTTGTCACTAGTCCACGTTTGTTGTCCTTCAATAGAACCTGTTACAGAAACTACGTTTGCATTTGGAGTTGGTGTGCTTCCACCATTATTGTCATCATCTGATGAACAGCTTGTTAAACCTAAAGTTGCTAACGCAAATAAAGCTAAGATTGATTTTTTCATTTTAATTTAAATTATTGTTTTGGTTATTAATTTACCGCAAATTAAAAGCTTAAAGCGCTTAATGAGGTTACATCACGTTTACATAACCATTAATAAAATGTTAGCTCAAGCCTCCAAATTCTGAATTTTAGAAACATTTAATTAACATTGAAATTGTTACCTTGCAGGTTAATATCAGAGAACATGAATTGGGAACAATTATTATCGTTAAAACGCCACGGCGACACAAATAAACGACTTAGAAATGAGCAGGATGAAACCCGTTTAGGATTTGATGTGGACTACGACCGCATTATTTTTTCGCCTGAATTTAGAAGTCTTCAAGATAAAACTCAAGTGGTGCCACTTTCATCAACGGACTTTGTGCATACACGACTCACACACAGTCTAGAAGTAAGTGTAGTGGCACGTTCTTTAGGGAGAAAAGCAGGCGTAAAAATTTTAGAAAAGCACCCTTACCTCAAAGAAGTACATGGGTATAAAGCAAATGATTTTGGAGCCATCGTTGCAGCAGCGGCATTGGCACATGACATTGGAAATCCACCCTTTGGCCATTCGGGTGAAAAAGCAATTGGACACTATTTTAAAAATGGACCAGGTCAAAAATTTAAAGACCAACTCAACCCAAAAGAATATCAAGATTTATGTGATTTTGAAGGGAACGCGAATGGCTTCAAAGTCTTAACACAAGACAAACAAGGAGCAAAAGGGGGGATCAGACTGAGCTATGCCACTTTAGGCGCTTTTACTAAATACCCAAAAGAATCACTTCCTGTAAAACCAAACACTCATATTGCTTCAAAGAAGTATGGTTTTTTTCAAACAGAAAAACCTCATTTTTTAGATGTCGCATCAGAGTTGGGCTTAAAGACACTCAGCGATCATAACGCTCAGTTTTCCAGACACCCATTGGCATTTTTAGTAGAAGCAGCGGATGACATCTGTTACACAATAATTGATTTTGAAGATGGAATCAACCTTGGATTAATTGAAGAAGCGTATGCATTGGAATACCTCATTAATTTGGTAAGAGACACCATCAATACTGAAAAATACAGTGCACTTAACTCTACAAAAGAACGCGTCAGTTATTTGAGAGCATTGGCAATAAGCACCCTAATTGAGGATGCGATTCATATATTTATGACGCATGAAAACAAAATACTTGAAGGAGAATTTCATGTTTCTATACTTGATAAAAGCAAATATCAAGCACAAATAAATGACATCATAAAACTCAGTGTAGAAAAAATATACAATTCCGACGAAGTTATTGATAAAGAAATCTCAGGCTTTGAAATTTTAAATCAGCTTTTGGATCGATTTATTTTAGCCGTTAATAATAATTATGAGAATACACCTACAAGTTATGACAGCCTATTATTAAAACTCATTCCAGATGAAATTGATGTTCATAACAACAGTCTTTATACAAGGATGCTAAATGTTTGTTATTTCGTGTCTTTGTTTTCGGACACAAAAGCGGTTTTGACCTATAAAAAAATTAAAGGACTGGGGTTTTAGGTTTATTTTTTTTTGTATTTTGCGATTGACCAATTTTGTTTTTTAAGTATGAAAACCTAAATCTTATGAAAAAGCAAAATACCCTTATCATCAGTTTAGCATTCGTAATTTCTTTTGGATGCCTTTTATTCTACATCAACAAACCCACTTGTAAAGAAACAGCAAGGGAAACCCACAAAGCGTTTCTAGACAACAGTCCTTTTAAAAACACCAAAGGGCTTACTAAATCACAACGAAAAGCAAACAGTTTACCGCCTAATGCCTATTTTGAAGAAGAGTGGGAACTTACAATGGATCCTGAGAAGGGCCGTCCAACTCCCGAAAATCTAGAGGTAATTCGCGAGCAACTTAAGACAGAGGAGTCTGCAAGAGTTCCTGGAGATGCCACTAACAATAATTGGATTTCAAGAGGTCCAGATAATGTTGGCGGTAGAACTAGAGCCATTATGTTTGACCCTAACGACTCCACAAATGAAACAGTTTTTGCTGGAGGCGTGAGTGGAGGCCTTTGGAAAAACACGAACATTTCCAATCCAAATTCAATTTGGACTCTTGTTAATATCCCCGAAAATCTAAACATTTCGACCATTATTTCAGACCCAAATAATTCTAGTACATTTTATATTGGGACAGGTGAATCTTATGTAGGAGGTGATGTAAATGGAGATGGTGTGTGGAAATCTACTGATTCAGGGGAGACTTGGTCTAAAATATTTGGAGGTATTTCTGGCGCTACAAGTTTTCAATCTGCATCAGATATTACAGTCAATTCACCCTCTGGAATTGCAGGAAATTACCAGTCATTTCCAACGACAGCATTTGGACCAACAATTAGTGCGACGATTACCGCAGATTTCATTTTAGCAAACGACCCCAACGGAGTCGCAACTCAGGCTTGTAACGCTTTTGGCGCTAATGCAACTGGAAAAATTGCGGTCATACGAAGAGGAGATTGTACGTTTGTTTCTAAAGTCAAAAACGCTCAAGATTCAGGAGCTATTGGAGTGATTATGATGAATAATGTAGATGGAGCTCCCGTTCCAATGGGCGGAACCGACGCTTCAATTACAATTCCATCAGTCATGATCTCAAAGACAGATGGAGATATTTTAGAAACTGCTTTAAATTCAGGAACTGTGAATGGGTCTTTAAACCCAGCCACTGGAACCTTTACAGGTAATTTAGTTCCAGGAGTCCAACATATCAACGATATGAAAATCAGAAATAACTCAGGAGTTTCTGAACTCTACGTTGCTGCTGGCGACTCATTTTACGGAGCTGCGAATGCGACTACCTATTTAGGAGGACCTGAATATGGTTTATATAAGACTGTTGATGGTGGTGCTAATTGGTCTGAAGTAATCCTACCTTTAACAGCAAATAACAGAAAGCATTGTCCTAATGATATAGAAATTGGTTCTGACAATAAAATATGGGTCTCTACAATAGATAGTGCTGTATATGGAGAAGGTGGAGGTGTTATTTTCTCATCAACAGATGGGATTAATTTTGCCCAAATATATAATGTTCCAGACAGTGACCGAACCCAAATAGCGATTTCTAGTACCAATGCAAATAAACTGTACGTTTTAGCAGAAACTTCAACAGGGGTGATAATGCAACGAACAACATCAGGTTTTGTTCCTACATTTTTAGTTAGAAACATTATACCACCCAATGATTTAGATCCAGGGATCAGTGCTGGAGATTTTACAAGGGGACAGGCGTTTTATGACCTAATGCTTGAAGTGAGCCCAACCAATGATGATGTCATATTTGCAGGTGGAATAGACGCTTTTAAATCCTCGGACGAAGGGGGTGCTTGGGATCAATTAACTCATTGGTATGGCGGATTTAATAGACAATATATGCACGCCGATCAGCATGCCGCAACATTTGCAAATAACGATGCGAATAAGATGCTATTCTCAAATGATGGAGGGGTGTTTTATTCAGCTGATGGTGGCGTGACCATCTCTGAAAGAAACAACGGTTTTATTACGGGACAGTTTTACACAGTGGGTGTAGGACCTACGACCGCGTTCCCTTCAGGCGATGTTTTTGCCGGCGGTCTACAAGACAATGGCACTCAATTATTTGAAAACGTCTCAACAACAGGCCCTGACAGTACATCAGAGCCGTATGGAGGAGATGGGGCATATACATTCTTTGACCAAGACGGAGTCGATCGCTATTTTATTAGAAACTATGTATATAATAGTGGAATCAATCTTTATAGTTTTGATGGAGATAATGTGACCATTAATAGTGAAAGTGCAAGTAATGGAGCATTTATAAACCCTTGTGCTTTAGATTCAAATCTTGATATTTTATATACCAACTATTCATCCACAGCAAATGGGAATGCAATTAGAAGGTATTCTGGAATTAAATCTTCGGTGACACTTTCTAAAAACATTTTAGCGGACGAGAGCTTTGACAACAGACCAACAGCTTTTACTGTTTCACTACATACAACCACTTCATCTACCTTGTTTGTTGGAACGGTACTAGGGGATGTTTTTAAAATTACCAATGCCAATACAAACAACCCTACTTGGACTGAAATAGAATTGGAAAACATTATTGTTGGGAGTATTTCTGACATTGAAGTAGGAGCCTCTGAAAATGAGATATTTGTAACCATTCATAATTATGGTGTTGAAAGTATATGGTACACAAACAACGGTGGAACTTCATGGGTATCAAAAGAAGGGAGCCTACCCGACATGCCTGTGAAATCTATTTTACAAAACCCATTAAATTCAGAAGAAGTCATTATAGGAACAGAATTAGGAGTTTGGTACACGAATAATTTTTCATCTGCATCTCCTAGGTGGTCGTCTTCTTTTAATGGCATGAGGAATGTTAAAGTGATGGATTTAGATGTTAGAAACGATAATATGGTTTTTGCTGCCACCTATGGAAGAGGTGTTTTTTCTGGCATGTTTACAGCAAACTCGTTTAGTGTGAATGAAGAAGAGATTTTTGCCAATGCAATCAAAGTATTCCCAACAGTTTCTGAGGGACAATTCACACTAACATCTACTAAATCCTTAGGTTCTACACAAGTACAGTTGTATTCGATTACAGGAAAGAAAGTTTACGATACTACGGTTGATATAGAACAAGGCTTAAGAAAAGAATTTGATTTAAAAGTAAACTCTGGAATGTACCTAATCAAGTTGAAAGGTGCTAGTTTTGAGACAACCAAACGAATTATTATTAAATAATAATAGCGAACAGAAATTTCCTAATAATAGGGAAGCATTGCTTCCCTATTTTTTTGTTTTATAAGTTAGCCTTGATGCTTTTTTGCAGACTATCTATGTCAAGCTCCAGAGATTCAAAGAGGGTGTCAACCGATCCCTGATCAATAAATGTATCAGGAATCCCTTTCACAATCACATCATTTTTGTAGTGATGCATTGCTGCAAATTCTAAAACAGCACTCCCAAAACCACCTCGTATTACACCATCTTCAATGGTTATAATTTTAGAGTAGGCCTTGAAAATAGAGTGTAACAAAGGTTCATCTAATGGTTTAATAAAACGCATATCATAATGTGCACAATTGAGACCATTAATAGCGTTAGAAACGGTATTAGAAATTGCTCCGACACTTAAAACAGCATGATTCTCGCCTTGTTCTAATTGAACCCCAGTTCCAATTTCAATCGCTTCAAAATCTGATTTCCAATTAGGTGTAAGCCCTCTTCCTCTAGGATATCGAATTGCAATAGGTTGTGCTAAGCCTTTTTGTGCTGAATACATGATGTTTCGTAATTCTTTTTCATTTCTTGGTGCAACAATGATGAGGTTTGGAATACAGCGTAGATATGCTAAATCAAACACACCATGATGTGTGGCACCATCCTCACCCACCAGTCCAGCTCGATCAATACAGAATATAACAGGCAAACTCTGAAGTGCAACATCATGTATGATCTGATCATACGCCCGTTGCAAAAAGGTTGAATAGATGTTACAAAAAGGAATTAAGCCTTGGGTTGCCATCCCCGCTGCCATCGTTACAGCATGCTGCTCTGCAATCCCCACGTCAAATGCCCGATCGGGAAGAACCTCCATCATATATTTTAGCGAACTCCCTGTAGGCATGGCAGGGGTGATACCAACAATCGACTGGTTTTTCTTAGCCAACTCAACTAGGGTTAATCCAAATACATCTTGGTATTTTGGCGGAAGGTTTTTATTATTTTTAGAAATTAAATCTCCTGTAGTTGCATCAAATTTCCCGGGCGCATGGTATTTTACTTGATCGGTTTCGGCTTGTTTTAAACCCTTTCCTTTGGTCGTTATTATATGTAAAAATTTTGGACCCTCAATTGTTTTCAGACGCTCTAATTCTGTAATAATCGCCTCCATGTCATGTCCGTCAATAGGACCAGAATAGTCAAAATTAAGCGATTCAAATATGTTATCTTGTTTTTGAGTACCCTTTTTCACATTGGTTAAATACTGTTTTAAAGCCCCTACACTTGGATCAATTCCAATGGCATTATCATTTAAAATTACCAACAAATTGGCAGTTGTTACCCCAGCATGATTAAGTCCTTCAAATGCCATCCCACTCGCAATAGATGCATCGCCAATCACGGCAATGTGCTGCCTATTTTCACCCTTTAATTGAGAAGCAATTGCCATTCCCAAGGCAGCCGAAATAGAGGTCGATGAATGTCCTGTTCCAAATGCATCAAAAACACTTTCGTCACGTTTTGGAAATCCACTAATGCCTTTATGTTGTCTATTGGTGTGAAATTCTGCTTTACGTCCCGTTAAAATTTTGTGTCCATAAGCTTGGTGACCTACATCCCAAATTAATAAATCATCAGGAGTGTTAAAAACATAGTGCAACGCAATGGTAAGTTCAACCACTCCGAGACTTGCTCCTAAATGACCTTCTTTAGTGGCAACAATTTCGATAATAAACTGCCTTAACTCTTTGGCGAGTTGTGGTAACTCACTAGGGGATAGCTGCCGTAAATCGGATACAGAATTAATATGTTTCAGTAAATTTTTTAACACATAGCAAAAGTACAAGATTGAAATCGTATTTTTGACTTATGGATGCTATTTTTGATGATGATTATTTTATGAAAAAGGCGCTTCAAGAAGCTGAAGTCGCTTTTGAGAAGGGAGAAATTCCAGTCGGGGCAGTGATTGTGGTTGACAACAGAGTCATTGCGCGGGCTCATAATCTTACAGAACTTTTGAATGATGTGACTGCACATGCAGAAATGCAAGCTATTACGGCCGCCGCTAATTTTTTAGGCGGTAAATATTTAAATAAATGCACCCTTTACGTCACTCTTGAACCCTGTCAGATGTGTGCAGGCGCTTTGTATTGGAGTCAGATTTCGACTGTTGTATATGGAGCAAAAGACGCTAAACGAGGCTGTGGTGTGATGGGCACTAAACTACACCCAAGAACCATTTTAAGGGGAGGTGTTTTAGCGAAGGAAGCTTCAGATTTGATGAAACGTTTTTTTGTGGAAAAACGAAATTTGAATTAATTATTTGGACTCTTTAGAGTCATTAAACTCTCGCATTTTTTCCAGATTCTCTTGAGTGAGCATATAATCGGCTATTTTTTTGTCTTTCCAACGGTAATAAGAAAACAATGGAAAAACAAACACACATAAGCCGATGACTCCAAATCCAATTAATTTGTTTGAAATATCGTTTTCTATTTCTTTTTCTACGAAGTCAATTGTACTGCTGTCAGGAATTAATAACCCTAAAAAGATACTCGTAATTGTTATAATAAATAAGAACCAAATCAAGTATTTCATTTTATGAATGTAGTATTATTTCAGTTCAACTTTTAAATGCAACTCTTTTAGTTGTGTTTCATCAATAGCAGACGGTGCATCGATCATCACATCCCGACCTGAATTATTTTTTGGAAAGGCGATAAAATCACGGATGGTTTCTTGACCTCCTAAAATTGCTACCAAACGGTCCAAACCAAAGGCCAAACCTCCGTGTGGCGGTGCGCCATATTCAAAGGCATTCATTAAAAATCCAAATTGCTCTTTAGCTTCTTCTGGTGTGAATCCAAGATGGTCAAACATCAATGCTTGTGTGGCTTTGTCATGAATACGAATAGAGCCTCCTCCAATTTCATTTCCATTTAAAACCAAGTCATAGGCATTTGCTTTTACAGCCCCTGGATCGGTGTCTAATAATTTAATTTGATCTGGCTTTGGAGCGGTAAAAGGATGGTGCATTGCATGGTATCGCTCGCTTTCTTCATCCCATTCAAGTAATGGAAAATCTGTGACCCATAGCGGTGCAAATTCCATAGGATTTCGAAGCCCTAGGCGTTCGGCAAGCTCCATTCGGAGTGCACTTAATTGGGCTCT